>MDSX01051280.1_pt1 | contig 65242 bp, 60 predicted proteins | sample 811141 | NCBI WGS metagenome assembly MDSX01 (sample SAMN05326642, study PRJNA326480) | marine metagenome | isolation source: seawater | place: Atlantic Ocean: South East | collected 2010 | reverse complement strand
TTAGTCATCATAGCCCAACCTAAAAAAGGAAGGCCAAGAAGAAGAATGTTAAAATATTTCTTTGCAAAAGGAATAATCTCGTCATTTGCTCCAAAAACTTGTAAGAGCTGTTCTTGAAAAACATATCCAACTAATACAAAGAAAAGTACAAATCCCACCGTTAGCTTAATTTGATTTCCAAATGTTTTTTGGGCTTTAGAGGTATTTCCTTCACCCAGAGCTCTTGCAAGAACGGATGAACCACCTACTCCAATTGCCATTCCAAAAGATGAAATTAGAAATGTTATTGGTAAAACAACTGTTATAGCAGCAATAGCAATCTCTCCTTCTGCATATCTGCTTACAAAAAATACGTCCACCATTTGATAAAATGACATCACTAAAAAACCAATGGATGCGGGCAATGATTGTTGGAGCAAGAGTTTGCTCATTTTCTCTGTTCCCAACTTGTCAGATGTTTTTTTAGTTACTTTCAAAATGAGATGATGCGAAAGTATTAATTAAACCATTAGCAAAAAGAATTGCAGGTTAAAGATTCGTTATAACAATGGTTAGATTACGCAAAATGAAAAAAAAACCGTTGTTTTGTAGTAGTGAATTATTTAAGTCATTATTACTTCGACAGAGACGAAGACAACAAGTACTTCAACCTAGGTTTAATTCTTCCAGATTTAGCAAGAGCACATATTGCAAAATTAAGGATCAATCCGTACAAAAATATTACCTTTACTACGAAGGAAATTGCTTCAATGAATGACGGATGCAATAAGCATTTTGCAAGTGATCGAAAGTTTCATAACTGGATGACATTTGTAGAGTTGACCAACAAAGCTACTGACATGATTCGTGAAAGTGGTGACAAGGATATCAACCGAGACTATTTCATAACTCATATTATGGTTGAAATTCTTTTGGACAAAATACTCTTGGATAAAAATCCTTCGTTGGCAGATGATTTTTATGCTATGATTGATAGTGTTGAAATGGATTGGATTCTGAAGTTTATGAGATATGCAGGATTGCAAGATGATGAATTATGGAAAGGCCAACATCGAAGATTTATGAAGGCAGCATTTTTGAAATCATATACGAGTGTTGAGAATGTGATTGCAGCAGTAGAAGGTGTTTGTGCTAATCTTGGAATGATTGAACTCAATGATGATCAACGAAATCTATTAATTGAAATTTGTGAGGCAATAGAACCTGAATTAGCTCGTTCTATTGATGCCTTAGAAATTCAATTATTATAACAATTTTTTTACATGAAACTATCACAATTTAAGTATACGTTTTTTGTGGTATGTATATTGGTTTTTTTTAATCAAAACCTATTAGCTCAAAGTACACCAAAGTATAGCAATGAGTTTTTGTCTATAGGTGTGGGTGCTAGATCTTTTGGTATGGCTAATTCTGTTGTGGCATCGGTAGATGATGTCACTGCGGGCTATTGGAATCCTTCTGGGCTGATAAATCAAAAAGAAAAGTTACAAATTAGCTTTATGCATTCTAATTATTTTAGTGGTATAGCTAACTACGATTACTTAGGCATTAGTACTCAAGTCAATGAAAAATCAGCATTAAGTTTTTCTATGGTAAGATTTGGGGTGGACAATATTCCCAACACACTAGATTTGATTAGAAATGGACAGATTAATTATGATCGAATTACGAGCTTTAGTTCTGTGGATTATGGGTTCTTTGTTAGCTACGCACAGAAGGCTCTTAAAAATGGTTTGAGTTTTGGAGGAAGTGCCAAGATTGTTCATAGACAAGCAGGTGACTTTGCTTCATCATGGGGATTTGGGGTTGATATGAGCTCTCGCTATGAATCGAAAAATAATTGGACTTTTGCCTTGCTGGCAAGAGATATTACCACTACTTTCAACGCCTGGAGCTATGATTTTACTGCCGCTGAAGAAGAAATATTTCTGCAAACAAATAATGAAATACCACAAAATTCTATAGAGTTGACTTTGCCTAAGTTTATTTTTGGTGTCGCTAAAAAGATGAATTTTAATAATAAGTTTAGCCTACTTGCAGAAATGAATTTGGATGTGAATACGGATGGTAAACGAAATACGCTTTTAAAATCAGATTTGCTTAGTGGAGACCCTCATTTAGGACTTGAGTGTGGTTATAAGGAAATTGTGTTTCTGAGAGCTGGAGTAGGTAATATTCAACAACAAATGGATTTAAATTTTAGTGACCAGTGGACGTTCATGCCTAACATAGGGGTTGGTGTCAAATTTAAACAAGTTGTTTTGGACTATGCTCTGAGTGATATTGGAGATCAAAGTGCAGCACAATACTCACATGTATTTAGTGTCAGGGCTTCAATAAATCCTACCCCTTAATTACTTCTTAATAAGATCAGCATATTTAATTTTAAACTTTGCTACTTTTGGTCTGATTACCATATTACAGTAACCATTAGTTGATGAGTTATTATTATAGTAATTTTGATGATAATCTTCTGCTTTACTGTAGTTATATATGGATTCTACTGTGGTGACTATGGGTTCGTTCCATAAATTACTAGAATCTATTCTATTAAGTACATTATTAGCAATTTCTTTTTGTTGGGCACTGTGATAAAAGATAACTGAACGGTATTGGTCTCCAACATCGTTTCCTTGTCTGTTTAGTGTAGTAGGATCATGGACATGAAAGAAAATATCAATAAGTGTTTCAGCTGATATAATTTTTGGGTCATAAATTAGCTGAGCGACTTCAACTGAACCAGTATTGCCCTGACAAACCATTTTGTATGTAGGATTTTTTATTTTCCCACCTGCATAGCCACTTTCAACATAAGAAACACCCTTAAGCTTCTGAAAAAGTACTTCAACGCACCAGAAGCAACCTGCCCCAAATGTTATGGTATCTAATTCTGAAATTTCACTTAAGGTAATTATTTTTGGAATGGATTTACCCTTTGGGACGAATTGCATAGAAATACTATTTACACAGTGACGGGTGTTTTTTATTGTAAAATTTTCTCCAATAAATACGTGTCCAAGATGTCCTGCACAATTACTGCAAACAATTTCAGTTCTTCGACCGTCAGCATCAAGGATTCGATTTACAGCTCCGTCTATTTCATCATCAAAACTCGGCCAGCCACAATTGCTGTTGAATTTGGATGATGATTGATAAAGTTGTTGATTGCATTGTCTGCATATGTATGTTCCATCCTCATAGTGTTTATTATATTCTCCTGTGTTAGGGTACTCTGTACCTTTTCGAATAATAATTCTTTTTTCAGCTTCAGTTAGTTTATTGTATTCTGTTGTGTTGGGTTTTTCTTGATTTATCATATTGTCAGATTCAATTTGGGCATTACAAGAAGTCACTAATAAAAGAAAAATTAAATAATAAGCATACTTCATACTTATATATACGAATGAAATGCCACTTTTGATTTATGATGGGTTAATTAAATTGAATCCAATTCAAGCATATTTTTCTATATCATCGCTTAGGGTTTAACTTTGTAGTATCATTAAGGAATGTGTAACATGAAATTGCATAATACAATTAATGGGGAACAGCTAAAAGAGAAAATTAAAAGTAGTAATGAATCTCGGACTACCATTTCTTTTTACAAATACGCAAAAATTGCAAATCCTCACCTTTTTAGAGATCATCTTTTTTATCATTGGGATAACCTCAGAGTTTTAGGTAGAATATATGTTGCCAAAGAGGGAATCAATGCTCAATTGAGCGTTCCAAAAGAACTTTTATCAGAATTTAAGTTGGCATTAGATTCAATTTCATTTTTAGAAAATGTAAGACTTAACTATGCTGTGGATGATGATGGTAAGTCTTTTTTTAAACTCACCATAAAGGTTAAAAATAAAATTGTAGCTGACGGTTTAAATGACGATCTATTCGATGTTTCTAAGCCAGGTAATTATTTAAAGGTAGAGGAATTCAATGAGCTAACTGATCAAGATGAAACAGTTCTTATTGATATGCGAAATCACTATGAAAGTGAGGTCGGTCATTTCGAGGGGGCGTGGTGTCCTGATGTGGATACTTTCAGAGATCAACTTCCGCTTGTTGTTAATGAGTTATCAGACAAAAAGAATAAGCCCATTGTAATGTATTGTACGGGAGGAATTCGATGTGAAAAAGCAAGTGCTTACTTAAAGCATAAGGGATTTAAGGATGTTTATCATCTTGAAGGTGGAATTATTAAATATGCACGTGATGCTAAAGAGCTTGGTTTAAAGAATAAGTTTATTGGTAAAAACTTTGTTTTTGATGAACGTATTAATGAGCGGATTAGTGATGATATTATTGCTCAATGCCATCAGTGTGGAGAATCTTTTGATGATCACACTAACTGTGCTAATAAGGCTTGTAATTTATTGTTTATTCAGTGTCCAAAGTGTGCATCAAAGTTCTCAGGTGCCTGCTCTAATGAATGTATGGAAATCAATGCATTGCCCGAGGAAGATCAAAGGGAACTCCGAAAAGGGAAAGATACTGGGGTGAGAATATTCAGTAAAGGGCGTTTTAAAAAATAAACTTTTTTTATTGGTACATGACTGCTTCGACAGCTTCTATTACACGCTTAGCATTAGGTAACCAAGTTTCTACTAGGCTAGATGCATAAGGCAGTGGTGTATCGAGTGTAGTTACACGCTTAATTGGTGCGTCAAGATGATCGAACACCATTTGGCTCATCATGTAGCTTATCTCAGAAGAGATAGATGCTAAAGGCCATGCTTCTTCGAGCACTACGCATCGATTGGTCTTTTTAATACTCTCTGCAATAGTTTGGTAGTCGATTGGTCTTACAGATTGCAAATCAATAAGTTCGACATCAATTCCTTTTTCTGTTAATATTTTTACAGATTCTTCAGCAACTCTCATCATCTTTCCGAAAGAAACAAGGGTCACATCACTACCAGTCTTTTGAATGTTTGCTTGACCAAGAGGAATATAATATTCATCCTCAGGAACGTCATGCTTGAGTCCGTACATCTGCTCACTTTCCATAAAAATTACTGGGTCTGGATCAATAATAGCAGATTTTAGAAGGCCTTTTGCGTTATATGCGTTAGACAATACGGCAACTTTTAGACCAGGGCAATTAGCATACCAGTTCTCAAATGCTTGGGAATGTTGAGCTCCTAGTTGTCCAGCACTTCCGGTAGGTCCTCGAAATACCATAGGGCATGTAAATTGACCACCACTCATACTATTCATTTTAGCGGCAGCATTAATTACTTGATCAATGGCAACCAGACTAAAGTTAAATGTCATAAATTCTACAATAGGCTTTAGCCCATTGGTAGCAGCTCCAGTTGCTATTCCAGCAAATCCTAACTCAGCTATAGGTGTATCAATTACTCTTTTCTCCCCAAATTCGTCAAGCATTCCTTGACTTACTTTGTATGCCCCATTATACTCGGCAACTTCCTCACCCATGAGAAGAATAGAATCATCTTTTCGCATCTCCTCATTCATTGCTTCACGAAGTGCTTCACGTATTTGCAGTTGTCTTGACATTTTAATTTTTATTGTGTGCAAAAATAAGATTATTCATAAAGTAAAGTAGCACTATTAATCGTGTTTTTTTAGAGTAATGGGTTCAAGAAAAAGATTAGAATTGCGTCTGATTAAGATCAGAAGTATCGATTGATTTTCTTAATGAAAGTTGATTGTTACTTAGTACAACACCCCTTTTTAGTTGTGTTACATTTTTTGACGGGTTCTTTTGGTTGACAACATTTCATAAGTTGGGCTTGACTCTCACTATTAGCGTTGACTTTATTAGTTGCGTATCCAATATTGCTAATCATAGAATGGATATCATCTAGGGATATTTTTTTCTCGTTATATCTAACTGTAAGAATCTTAGTCTCTTTGTTCCAATCTGCATGAGAAATTCCGGGGATATCTAATGTTTTTTCAATTTTTTCTTTGCAGATTTCACAATTGGCTTTTACTTCAATACGAGAAGTTATATTTTTTGCAAAAAGAACGCTTGAGATTAATAGCGATGCTAATAGTATAGTATTTTTCATGGTGTAAATATATTAAATTTTAAAATGGTGATGTATATTTTTCGTTGGTTAATAGGCTTTCATCTGTTAATGTTTTTAGGAAGGAAATTAATGCCTTTTTGTGCTCGGGGCTTAAATAAACGGAATCTTTTAATGCGTGTAAGTTAGGAGAGTCAGAAAGATCTACAGCACTTGATGCGTTCATATCACTAAGATAAAATTGTACTACTTCCTCAAGCGTTTTAAATCTTCCGTCATGCATGTACGGTGCTGTTTTCTCAATATTTCTAAGCGATGTTGTTTTGAATTTATAGTTGTCATTAGGATTTCCAGTAACATCTCCCAAGCCCTTATCTCCATTGTCTGATAGTCCGTTTGTTAAAAATTCTCGACGCATGAATAAACTATTCCCATGACAATGGAAGCAATCTGCACCAAAATTTTGAGGATTGTTAGGGTCTACCTCATCTTTGAGTGGTATAGATTCTGAATTAAATATTACTTGACCCACTTTTTCTTCATCAGTAAATGATTCTAATCCAAGCATCACACGATCAAACTTTGAATCTGCAGATACAATAGATAACATAAATTGTTCTAATGCTTTTCCAATTAGCTCCTCGTCAAATGTGGATTCTAAAAATGCTTTTTGAAGGTGTTCTTTGTAAAGCGGTGAACGATTTAATTTCATGATTACATGGTCAATGCTCTCGTTCATCTCAGTTTCATCAATTATTGGCTTGATAGCCTGATGTCTTAGTATATCTGCACTTCCATCCCAAAAGAATCCATCAATATGCCACATTAAATTAAAAATAGCCATTGAATTGCGTTTTCCGACGGTACCTTTAACCCCGACACTAAATTGATTATTATTGTCTGTAAATGCATTTGCTTGATTGTGGCATGAATTACAGCTTTGTGAGCTATCTGAACTTAAGATGGGGTCATAAAAAAGCATTCTGCCCAATTGAACTCCTTCTTCAGTTAGAGGATTGTCGCTGGGTATTCTTGGTGGAGGTAAGAGTGAAGTATTATAACTGAATGAATATGGTGTTATTTGAAAAGGATTTTGTGGAATCTCGTTGATTACATCCTTACATGATAGGAGAGTGACAAATAAAAATGATATGATGAACAACTTCTTCATTAATTTTTACAGGCTTCCTATAGAAGATACAGAAAATACATCTTTCATATTTTTAATTAATTTTAGAGTGACAGGATCTTCCACATTATGTGTGCTAGGACCATCAATTTCTATGGTATATACTTCAGGGCTCTGAAACACTTCTTTAATGTTACAGTTTAAAACAGCATGGATTGCATCATCTTCCTTTGAAAAATTGTAAGGCAATTCAAAATCAACTTTATTCTGTGTGCCGGCTAAATGGAAAATAAAACTTTCATTATTAGCTATGGTTTTCCCTTCGATTGCTGTAAAAATATAGCCGCCCTGCCAGCTCCAATGCAGCGAGTTATTGATAGGTGATAGAGGATGGTCTGAGGTGTATTGATTTGGATTGCCGTGATTTGTAATGGAATCCAAACCGATAGAAAATCCGATTCCTTTGTAGGTTCCCTTAGGAATACTTATTAGTTTAAAATCAGAGTTAGAAGATTTAATATCAACGTAAAGGTATTGCTTGTCTAATGCTATTCTAAACTCATTTTCATCAATCAGATAAAAGTTAGATAATAAATAGGCGAATCGACTGAATTTGACAGGTTCATCACTAGGTAATGTATATTCTTGATTAAGTTCAAAATCTGAAGCATCAAACACGTGATTGATAGTAATATCAATTGTTGAAACCTCATTTTTTATCGGGGGATCAGGCTTGCAACCCATGACTGATAATAAAAACCAACTTCCAATTATTATAAAGATAATTTGTTTCATATTTCTATATTATAAAAGCATAAACAGTGCCATAGATAACATTAATTCATTTTCAATGATTGTAACGTAACTCATAGGAAGGTTAAATACTGTTCCTAGACAAGCACATTGAATCTTTGATTTTTGGATGACAGACTTTGACACACCTACTAAACTTACGAACATAACAATAGCAGTTGTTAAATTTGTTATGTCACTGTCATAAAAGAAAACATATGCGAGGCCTAAACCTAATTCAATAAATGGGTAGATATATCCATATAACCCAAATCTAGAGGATATGATATCATAAGATTGATATGCTTTTGCAAAAGCAGGGATATCCAGTAACTTGAAGAATGAAAATACGAGAAAGAATCCAGCCATGAAATTCGCCATCCAGGTTTCCAATATGAAAATACCCGAACTTAACTCAATGCTTAAAGTGACAATAGATAGGTAAAAAAGAATAAGGATGAGGGGTTTATATTGAATAAAAAAATAGCTTTTTTTGGGAGGTGTTAGACTATAATCACCGATTTCAGTTAGTAGGCTTTGAATTTCAATTTGGGCGGGTATATTATTTCCTTCAAGAAGGGTTGACCCACTATCTTTATGAATAGTAATTTTATTTAATGAAGTATTCGTGTAAAGTTGTTTTTCAATTTTGCTCACACAACTCATGCAAGAAATACCTGAAATTATAATTTCTTTTTTATTCATTTTGATTTAATTCTCCATCGAAAACCGCCATAGATTATTCTTCCAAAAATAGGTCCCCAAACTAATCCAGCATCAAAATTTTCTGAAAATGGTTGAATAGCATCTTGAATTGGGTTTTGCTGTTTAAAATTCAATATATTTTCTGCACCAATATATAACTCAAATTCTTTTTTAAAAGTTTTACTAATTTGAGCGTTTAATAAAAAAAAGTTAGGTGAATATTTGTCTTTAATTTGCTTTAAATTATTTGTGAAATAAATGGTGTCTTTACCTCCAGCAATTCGCTGAGGCCCATACCAAGTTAGTGTAGTATTAAATCTCCAATCAGTTCGAGTACTCTGGGTGATATTAATAAAAGCTCGGTCTTTAGAAATAAATGGTTTTTGTTTAGTTATGAGGGATAAAGTGTTCGATTCACTCTGATATTTGGTCTTTACATCAAACATCCGGTATGCCAAGCGAATCTCAGTCCTACGAGCAGGCTTTAGGTCTAGTTGGGTCTGAAAACTATTTGCAATTGTTCCATTTGTTACATTATAAAAATAGGCTTTCCCTGCATTTTCTCTGTCCACAACTACTTCATTTTTAAACGTAGTATTGAAGAAATCAAGACCAATTGTTGCAGGCATGTACCTCATTTTAAACTGATGCTCAAAACTTATCCCTGAATTTAAGGCTAATTCTTGTTCCAAACCATAGGCAAATTGAGAATCACGCATTATAAATTCCAAAGTTCTACCTGAAGCAAATAGCATTTGGTTTTGAGCGAGCGGATTACTTGTTCTTCTTCCAAGACCAGTTGATATTCTTATCGATGTTTTATCTTTATTAAAACGATATTTCCCATGAAATCTTGGGGTAAAATAAAGACCATAAATTGTATTGAAGTCTGATCTAATCCCACCTACTAAGCTGAATGTTTCTTTTGGTTTATATGTGTATTCAAAAAATAGTCCTGAGACTGCTTCTGTCCTTTCAAATTGAAAGCCCTCAAAGGTTTCTTTAGTTTCATCGATTAATAATGAAATACCTGTTTGAAATTGATGAAAGCTATTCCCAATAATACTTTCATAAAGAAGGTTAACATACCCTTGATTTGTTTGTGCTAGATATTCTTTATGATTTTCGTTAGAGCCATAATTGCTGGACATTTCTGAGTGATTGAAATTATACTGAGAACCAAAACTACTGTACTCATTTTTTTTCGAGGGTTTCCCAAGCTTAGCAAAAAAATCGATAACTTCAGTATTAATGCCAATTTTATATGGATTTGAGTTTGAATTTGATTGTCCAGCTTTTTGAAGACTGTTGTGGTAGCTAGCATTTGCTGTCCCTTCAAAACCATTTTTGTTAAAGAATTGCCAACGATTCATAATCTTAAAATCTTCACTTATTGGCATATCTAAAAACCCATCGTTATTATTATCGAATTCTAATGATCTATTTCCATATCGAATGAATAGTGAGGATGCAATGTTTTTTGTAATATCCTTTGTATACATAAAATCCGTTTCAAATCGTCCACCAGAACTAGCAAATTGGTCCAAAATGAATTTTTCAGACCCAAAGGGTTTTTTAAGCTCAATATTAATCTGACCAGCAATACTCTCGTGGCCATTTACGACACTACCAGCACCTTTAGTTATTTGAATCCCATCTACCCATGCAGCGGGTATGTGAGATAAACCATAATATGAATTAAGTGTTCTGACGGATGGCATATACTCTCTACCAATTAGTGTGTAAAAACCATCAAGGCCAAGCATTTTAATCTGTTTTGTTCCTGTGACAGCATCACTGAAACTAACGTCGATAGCAGGGGCATTTTCAAAACTTTCGGATAGGTTGCAACAAGCTGCTTTCTGAAATTCTCGTTCCCCAAGTAGGATAGTTGTTCTTGGGCTTAATTTAGAAAGCCCATATGAAATGCGTTTTGCTATAACAACTGCCGTTTTTAAATCATTTTGTTCCTCTAATATAATTAGATAATTAGAGTCTATTTTATTGATGAGGATGGTGTCTGATTTATATGAAGAAAATGATGCAACTAGTCTATCATTATCTTTATTTTTAATTATAAATTGACCTTTGTTATTTGTGAAAACACCAGAAGAATTCCCACTCCAGTGAACAAAGGCTCCAACTAAAGGAACTTGTCCTCTTGATGAGTTGAAAATTACATTTCCTTTTATTTTTTGAACTTCTTGCTGAGCATATAAATTTATACCAATCAGCATAAAGAACATTATTATTATGTTTTTCATGAATATTTTATTGGGTTATTGTTAGAATTAAAAGTTTAAAAAAACTATCAACTAACATAAAAAAACCTGAAAAATACTGGGGTGACTATTAATGTCAATATAATTTGAACAAACTATTCTATACCTATTGCATAGATTAGTTAAAACATGTAGTTTGACTTTTAATATAATGGGTAAACTGATTGGTATGTTTAATGTTTTTTGGGGGGTAAAATCAATTTGATTTGGGGGCAACACAATTAAGACAAAATCATTACAATTATCTTGATCGATCGTTTCATGACAGGATGTGGGATTATAATCTTGTGAACAACACGTTTCAAAATCGGTAACACAACAAGCATCAATGACCATACTGAATCCAATGCTAGGGAATAATAGTATTAGAGAAAATAATATAGCAGTAACTTGCTTCAAATTGATACAAAATTAAGGCTTTAATGATAAATCTGAGGATCTAATCTAACGTGCTCAAAATTTATAGGAAAATCCAATACCGAGAAGTCGTTTAAATTGTGTGCGAGGGCCAGATCCAACAATTGTATTCCCATCATATAGTGGAATAGCCACGTCATTATCATGAATTAAATTGGTATAGAAACTAAAACCAATATATTCAGTGAGTTTCATGTTTATCATAGTCTCCCAGTTGACATCAATATTTTTTCGGTTAGCCGAATTTACATCAGTGAAGTTGTTAAAAAGATTTAGAGTAGAGGTGAGGTTAATTTTTTTGGTAATATCTTTTTTAAATTGAATGTTAATTAAAGCACCAAACTCAACTCTGTATTGATTATTATAAAATTGAACTCCATTTTCATCCATTGTAGCGGGAATGTAGATGTTTTGTGCAGCTATAGAGTCATCATTTACAAAGGTGAATTTCCCGGTTGCAGGTGATAAATAAAGAGAAAAATAGTTAGTGAAACTGTAATTTACCCCAATAGAGGTAGTGAGATAGCCAGGGGCTAAAAATTTAGAAATTTCAGTTCTGTCTTTATCTTTAATTGTTGGATCAGAAAAATCAAAACCTGGTGCAAATTGTGATTTGAAGTTCAACAGACTTGAATAACTTAATTTGTCAGTTATGCTGTAATTCACTTTTGTTAAAAAGTCAATTTTGTCTTCATTTTTTCGAAGTGTTTCTTCATCATTTTTGATTAATCCGTATGCTAAATCCAAGTTATTTCTCCATTCGATTTTATCTTTTTTATAGTTTCTGTAAATATTCCCAATAGCAGTTACAGAATTAGCTGAAACACCTCCAGCAGCCCAATTAGTCAAACCTAATGAGTTAAAGTTAAGTGCACTAAACCCTCCTTTTTTCCAGTACTCAGGAGGTGTAAGTCTTGCAATTTCTTGTTCAATGGAATTCACTCTGTTTTGTGCATTGACTAGTGAGGATCTGGCCTTTTCTAATTCTTGTTTTTTTAATTCCAATGCATCATTTTGACCAAATGCGTTAAAAATGAGTCCGAAAAGTAATGAACATGCAAATAAATTTTTCATGTTTTAATTTAAATCAAATGGTTTATTTTAGTGTCAAGAGTTTAAATGAATACGGGTTGTATTAATAATTTACTCAAATGATAAAAGTGTGTGATTTTTATCAATTTTATCTTGATTTTTAATTGCTATTTTTTTGATTTTACCATCTTGAGGTGATTTAATTGCATTCTCCATCTTCATGGCTTCCAAAACGATTAATTCCTGCCCTTCTGTAACTTCTTCACCTTCTTTCACCATAATGTCCAATACAAGTCCTGGCATGGGTGCTTTGAGGTCTTTCAGCTTTTTCTTGTTGTTATCCATTCCCATTTTTTTGAGAAGGTCAGCAAGTTTATTTTGAAGTTGAGTTGAGATTACTCTACCATTAATTTTTAAAGTTAGTTTGCCTGAATGCGTGTTTTTATTTAAAACCTCAATATTGAAGGATTGTCTATTGTAGATTAGATGGTAATTATTGTCACCAGTTTCAAGAAGATCATATACAACTTCAACTTGATCTATAAGTGTGGCTTCATTTGTCTTTTCAATATTGTAAGAGCTGTTGTCTATGATAATCTTAGCCATCGAATTTTAAATTTGAACTACAAAGCTATGTAAATTAAAAAATAGTACAAATTGGCATCGTTGACATACAAGAGATAGATCCTTTGGTGAGTGCTTTTAAATAGATATTACGTAGTTTTATCTTTTAGATATTACCAAAAAAAATACCTTTGCTCAACTTAAAATTATGTCCGTATTAGTAAATAAAGATTCTAAGATAATTGTTCAAGGGTTTACAGGAAGTGAAGGCAGTTTTCATGCTGGTCAGATGATTGAGTATGGCACTCAAGTTGTTGGAGGAGTAACTCCTGGGAAAGGAGGAACTTCTCATCTAGCTAAGCCCGTTTTTAATACTGTGGAAGAAGCTGTGAAACAAACAGGAGCAGATACTAGCATCATATTTGTCCCACCACCATTTGCTGGAGACGCTATCATGGAAGCTGCAGAAGCTGGTATTGGCGTAATTGTATGTATTACTGAGGGTATCCCAGTAGCTGACATGGTAAAAGTTAAAGCTTATTTATCCAACACAAATAGCAGATTGATCGGACCTAATTGTCCTGGAATCATAACAGCAGACGAGGCTAAAGTGGGTATTATGCCTGGATTTATCTTTAAAAAGGGTAGCATAGGCATTGTATCTAAGTCTGGCACACTAACATATGAGGCAGTAGATCAAGTGGTCAAAGCAGGTATGGGAGTTACAACTGCAATAGGAATTGGTGGAGATCCTATCATAGGAACTTCAATGAAAGATGCCATTGAACTATTAATGAGCGATTCCGAGACAGATGGAATTGTTATGATTGGTGAAATTGGGGGTAGTATGGAAGCTGAAGCAGCTCGTTACATAAAAGAATTTGGGACTAAACCAGTAGTAGGTTTCATAGCCGGTGAAACGGCTCCTGCGGGAAGAACAATGGGGCATGCTGGAGCTATTGTAGGAGGCGATGAAGACACAGCTTCTGCTAAAAAAGCTATTATGAGAGAGTGCGGAATTCACGTGGTGGATTCCCCAGCAGGAATCGGATCAAAGATGTTTGATATTCTTAGATAACCTTCAAGCGTTAACCCATTCACTTTTTAGCTCCGGGATTGCACGGGGTTTTTCAAGACTCACTACGTCAATAATTGCCTTCAGGTGTTCTGGTGTGGTTCCGCAGCATCCTCCTACGATGTTTAGGTATCCACTTGATGCAAATTCCCCCACAACTTTACTCATGCTTTCTGGAGTTTCGTCATATTCACCAAATTCATTGGGTAAACCAGCATTTGGATGAGCAGAGACTCTACACCAAGCCTTTTCACTGAGCTCCTTTATGAATGGACGCATTTGATCTGCACCCAACGCACAATTCAACCCAACACTAAGCGGATTGGAATGGCTTATGCTATACCAAAATGCTTCTACTGTTTGTCCGCTTAATGTTCTTCCGCTGGCATCAGTAATTGTACCACTTATCATGATTGGTAAATCTAGCTGTTTTTCTTCCTTGAGTTCTAAAATAGCATAAATTGCTGCTTTACAATTGAGCGTATCAAATACAGTTTCAATCAAAAATATATCGACTCCACCCTCTGCCAAAGCTTTGGCTTGCTCTTTATAGGCAATTACCAATTCATCAAAATCGATAGCTCTGAATCCAGGGTTATTAACATCAGGAGAAAGAGAGGTTGTTTTATTGGTGGGACCAATACTACCAGCTACATATCGCGGTTTATTTGGATTTTTTTTGGTGTATTTATCAGCACAAGCTCTAGCTAATTTTGCAGATGCCATATTTAGTTCAACTACTAAATCCTCCATATGATAATCTGCCATAGAAACCGTTGTGCTATTGAAGGTATTGGTTTCAATGATATCAGCACCAACCTCTAGGAATTGATTATGGATATCCGAAATTATATGGGGTTGTGTGATTGATAAAAGGTCATTGTTACCTTTTAATGGATGCTCATAATCTTTAAATCGTCTCCCTCTGTATTCTGATTCAGATAACTTGTGTTTTTGAATCATGGTTCCCATTGCTCCATCCAAAAATAGGATTCGCTCTTTTAAAATTTCCTCTATTCTGTGCATCGTTACAAAGGTAATTGATTATGACTGGTTAATGTTTGTGTTTTTGAGTCATAAATTTATTCAAGATAGAAATTTGATATAAATAGAATGGGGATATTTACACATACTACTATAGCTAGTTAATTGTTAAGTATTTAATTTGTAGATGTATGCGTGCAGATATTGCAATTGTAGGAGGAGGAATTGTAGGGCTATCGACAGCTTATCATTTGATCCAAAAATATAATGGTAAAAAGGTAGTTGTTTTAGAGAAAGAATCAGAATTAGCGTTTCATCAAACGGGTAATAATAGTGGTGTTATTCATTCGGGGTTATACTATAAACCAGGTAGTTTAAAGGCAAAAAATTGTATCGAGGGCTATAAAATGCTCATCGATTTCTGCAATGAAAATAACATTCCCTATGATTTGTGTGGGAAGGTAGTAGTTGCCACTGATCAATCTGAACTTGGTCGATTGAGAGACTTGTATGATCGAGGGAGAGAGAATGGTTTGGAAGGGTTAGAATTGCTGGATAAGAATCGATTAAAGGAAATCGAGCCTCATTTAGCTGGGATTCAAGGTATTCGTGTACCACAAACAGGAATTGTTGATTATCGAGCAGTATGTATCAAGCTTGCTGAAAAGATTAAATCCTTGGGAGGCGAAATACACCTCAATACAATTGTTAGAAGTATTGATGAGAACGAAAACGAAGTACAAATAGTCACCAATAAAAGTTTTGTAGAATGTGACATGGTAATTAATTGTGCTGGGCTATACTCTGATAAAGTCGCTTCAATGCACTTAGGAACTGTTGATACAAAAATTATCCCATTTCGTGGCGAGTATTATGAACTGACAGCAGAGGCAGAGCATCTAGTTAAACACTTAATTTACCCTGTTCCAGACCCAGCATTCCCATTTTTAGGTGTTCATTTTACTCGCATGATATCTGGTGGGATAGAGGCGGGTCCCAATGCTGTTTTTGCATTCAAAAAAGAGGGGTATAAGCGAACAGACTTTGATTTTAAAGAGTTTTTAGCTAGCTTATTATGGCCTGGATTTCAAAAGGTCATGTTCAAATATTGGAAAACAGGACTTGGTGAGATGTATCGGTCTTTTAGTAAGAAAGCCTTCACAAAGGCTCTTCAGAGACTAATTCCTGAGATAAAAGAGGAGCATTTAGTAGAGTCTCCTGCAGGTGTTCGGGCACAAGCATGTGATAGAAAAGGAGGACTTTTAGATGATTTTAAACTCATAACTGAAAAGAGAGCTATACATGTTATAAATGCACCTAGTCCTGCAGCTACGTCATCCTTGAGTATTGGGAGGACGATAGCAGATATGGTTGATTTAGATTAATAATGACGCAAAGTGTACTGTGATAACTAGGACTAGGATTAGCTTCATAAATGTACCACTTATAAATCCTATGAAAGAACCCAAAGCAGATTTTAAAGCGACTTCATTGGGATTTCCTGAGATTTTTTCACCTAAATAAGCCCCAATAAATGGACCTAATACTAATAAAAAAACACCAAAACCAGAGGTGAAAATTGTAAGTAAAATTGCGAGGATTAAACCCATAGTGCTACCTGTAGTTCCGGATGAAGTGCCTCCAAATTTTTTGGTACCCCAAATAGGTAAATAAAAATCAATTATAGTAATTAAAATCGTTACAATGCCAAGACTTACTAATACAAAATAATTGTTCTCAGACAATTGGACTCTGAGTTTATCAATAAGTAAAAGAATGATTAACGAAAGATAAGCTATTGGTGGACCCGGTATTCCCGGAACAATGCTGCCAACAAATCCAATAGAGATTAATAGAATGCCTACTATTACAATTGTGAGTTCCATGTCAATTCTATTCGTTAAATCCAATCACTTGGAATTAAAGCAATCTAAATTAGCTGAAATAAGGAAAGAAGAATGTCGATAAGAAGTATGTTGTCAAGACCATGATGAAGACAACTTGAAAGATAGAACCTCCAAGTAGTTTTGTCATGATTGACGAATTATCACCTTCCGCTATTAATCTTTTTTCAGCCAGGTAAGACATTACTCCAACTACAACTAGTATGATGGGGATTGAGTAGAAAATACTCGCCATATTTTCGCGAGCGTGAGAATTAAATAAGGCAAGAAATAATGCACCTAATGATAGAATAGCTCCTGGTAATTTGGGTAGCTGGGTCCCCCCAAGTGCTGATCCAATAATTAGAATTGCTAAAACAATTAATATATTTTCCATGATTGTTAGTTAATCTTTCACTGCAAAAGTCTACGATTAATGGAATAAGTCAAGCATGAAATGAAGTATTTTTAAAGTTGTGTAAAAAAACTTTTTAGCAAGAACAAATGAACTAATCGTAAAATACTGGCTATTAGTGATTTATTCACTAAATATAGGGGGTCTAAATTAATTTGTTATTAGGATTGGTATGATAAAATTTAACATATCAACTATCATTACATATCTTCGAAGTTGAATGAGAAAAATTACACTGTTATTAATATTTAGCGTAAGTTTTTGTTGGGGTCAGACCATTACAGATACGATTCAGTTTATGCATTATAATTTATTGAATTATAGAAATATCACAAACTATTGTACTTCCAGCAATAATAGCCCAACCAACAAAGATGATTATATGAAAACTATTGTTGGATATTTAATGCCAGATATTATAACAGTGAATGAAATGGTTGGAGATGGGGGTACTGGTGCAAATCGATTGCTTACAAATGCATTAAACCAAGACGGTAGAAACTTTTATAAACAAGCCAATTATTCTGCTAATTCAAGTTTGTCAAATATGCTTTACTATAACAAGAACAAGTTTATGTTAGTCAAACAAGATAAAATTGATAGGGCATTAAATAAGACTCAATTGGTGAGGCAAATTGATGTATATACACTTTATTATTTAGATAATTCTGAATTGGAGTTGGGTGACACAAATTATCTTACTATTTATGTAGCTCACTTAAAAGCGGGGAATACTTCTTCAAATGTCTCGGAGAGAGCTCAAGCTACGGAGTCCATTATGGATTACCATTCTATAAATTATCAATCCAACCATAGCTATATTATTTCTGGAGATTTTAATACCTATACGAGTAACGAGCAAGGGTTTATAAATTTAGTAGGCAACCCAAATGCATCTATTCGTTTTAAAGACCCAATTAAAAAATCGGGTTCATGGAATAACAATAGTTCTTTTGCATCTATTCACACACAAAGTACTCGTGTAAGTAGTAATTGTCATTCAGGAGGTGGATTAGATGATCGATTTGATTTTGTATTGTGTGGTCAAGAAATTATATCTAATGAAAGGGGCTATGGCTATGTGATCGGGAGTTATGAGGCTTTGGGTAATGATGGACGACATTTCAATGCCAATCTAAATTCGGGCTCAAATAGTTCAGTACCCGGGGATGTTTTAGACGCCCTATATAAAATGAGTGACCATTTGCCCGTTTCATTGCAACTCAAGGTTAATAGAACAACAGCTCATTCATCAAATTTTGTAAAGGATAACTATCTAATTATGAATAACCCGGTTAGAGATTTATTGACATGGAAAATGCAACTTCCCATGGAGGGTCATTTATCGATTATAGATATCCATGGCAAGTGTCTGTTTCTGGAAAAGATAAACCCCAACAATAATTGGCATCAATTAGACTTAACTAGTCTTACAAAAGGAATCTACACCGCAATTGTGACCTCAGGGAGTAGTCAAATCATTCGAAAGAAGCTAGTCAAGCTTTAAATTTAATAAAGCCCTGGCCAAAACGCATCCTCAAGATGAGTGACTTCAGTTTTGTATTGGTTTTTTATGATCGAAATAATATCATATCTGACTGTTAAATCTAAATTGTATTTTAATAAGTAGGCCTCAGTTGCTTGTGCTAATAGCTGTTGTTTTTTTATGGAAACGCTTTGTTCTGGGTTACCATATTTAGAAGTATTTCTTGTCTTTACTTCTACAATTACAAGTTGTTTCTCGATTTGAGCAATAATATCAATTTCAGCATGACCATTTCTGTAATTTCGTTTGAGAATAACATACCCTTTATTAATCAAATATTTTACTGAAATATCTTCCCCCTCTTGACCTAGAATTTGTTGATGAGTTTTCATGAAAGTAGATTTGAGGTATTATTTGTTAATGGGATAATTCTCTTAAAGCAAGATACGCCATTAATCCAGCCCCGACTTTGAGTGCATCTTCGTCGATATCAAAGGTTGGCGTGTGTAGCATAGTCTGATCAAATTTACTTTGATTTCTAATACCTAATCGATAAAAACTAGCGGGGATTTCTTGAGAATAATAGGCGAAGTCCTCACCTGCAGGCCAAAGCTCTAATTCCTCAACATTGTCTTTTCCTAGATATTCTTTTGCCCAATTCATAGTCTGAGAGGTTAAGTCTTCATCATTTTTAAGAAATGGATATCCTTTTCTTACTTCAACCTCACATTTAGCTCCATGTAATTGTGCAGTTTGTTCACCAATTTTTTTAATTAAGTCATGTGCTTCATTTCGCCAATTTTCATCGTAGGTTCGAAATGTACCCTCCATGTAAACGTCATTTGGTATGATATTCGTAGCCCCATTAGCAATGACTTTACCAATACTAAGAACACTTGGAATACTAGGCTTGGCATGTCTGCTCACTACCGATTGAAGTTGTGTGATAATTTGTGCAGCTATGTATACAGGGTCAATATTTTGGTGAGGATGAGCTCCGTGTCCACCTTTACCAATTACTTTGATATAAATTTCGTCAGCACTCGCCATGTATAGCCCACTTCTAAACCCTACTTTACCGGCATCAATGAGAGGCATAACATGCTGTCCCATGATTTTTTCAACGCTTGGGTTTTTTAATATGCCATTTTTGATCATAATACTTGCCCCTCCAGGTAGTCTTTCCTCACCCGGCTGAAAGATGCAACGAATGGTTCCTTCAAATTCATTCTTCATGGCATCAATGATTTGAATTGCTCCTAACAAACATGTTGTGTGAACATCATGACCGCAAGCATGCATGACGCCATCATTTTTAGAGGCATAGTCTTTGCCAGTTTTTTCGCGAATTGGGAGTGCATCAATATCACCCCTTAAGGCTATAATCTTGGATTGAGGATTTCGCCCTTCAATATCGATATATCCACCTGTTTCGGTTATCTGCTTAAGATCGTATCCGAGAGTTTTTAATTTATCAGCAATAAATTTAGTAGTTTCAAATTCTTTAAAACTTAATTCTGGGTGGCTATGCAAATGTCTTCTTATAGCAACTAGCTCATCAAAATTTGATTCTACTTGATGTTTGATCCTATCGGATAGATTCATACTTCAAAGGTAAATAATTTGTTTTTTAGTAGGGATGATAATATCTCTCCACATTATTATCATGTTTAAAAGCAATTCATTTCATTTGTAGTGAATTGATATCACAACAAGTCATTGATAAAATTTTTGATGTAGCTCCCATTGAGGAAGTTGTTGGTGAGTTTGTTACCCTCAAAAGAGCTGGAGCTAACTATAAAGGGCTTTGTCCGTTTCACGATGATAAGAGTCCGAGTATGAGTGTTTCTCCAAGTAAGGGGATATTCAAATGTTTTAGCTGTGGTGAGGGTGGGAATATTTTTCAATTTATTATGCAGCATGAGGGGTTATCTTATCCGTTAGCAATTAAGTTTTTAGCTGAAAAGTATAATATTGAGATTGAGGAAGGGCAAATTGATGTAGATGAACTAAAGGAGGAAGCTCGAATTAAAGAAGGTGTTTATGCGTGTTTGGAATTTGCAAAAAATCATTTTTATGAGCGAATAAATTCCAGTCAAGATGGGAAGGTGATTTATAAACCCTATTTGACAGAGCGGGGGATTAACCAACAAACAATTGATGAATTCTACATAGGACTTAGCGGAACTCAACGAGATCATATTTTACAAGAGGGAATAAAGAATGGTTATACATCTCAACAACTTTATGATGCGGGATTGGTCAAAAAAATCAATGATGATCAGGGAATTATAGCGTCGAATCTTCGTGATACTTTCTTAGATAGAATTGTTTTTCCAATATTCAGTGTGTCGGGAAAAGTTTTAGGATTTGGTGGTAGAATTATAAAGAAGGATACCAAGGCTCCCAAATATCTTAATAGCCCAGAAACAGTTGTCTATGAAAAAAGGAAAGAGCTCTACGGACTGAGTGTTTGCAAACAATCGATTAGAAAGAATGACGCTGTATTACTGGTTGAAGGATATATGGACGTGGTAAGTCTCCATCAGAGTGGAGTTGATAATGTTGTTGCTGCTAGTGGTACTGCCTTTACCGAGGAACAAGCTAGATTAATTAAGCGATTTACCCACCATGTCACCATGCTTTTTGATGGGGATGAGGCAGGTGTAAATGCAAGTTTAAAACATATTCAAACGCTTTTGGCAGCTGACATTAATGTCAAAGTAGTCCTTTTCCCTCCGGAGGAAGATCCGGATAGCTTTATTCAAAAAAGAGGAAGTACTGCATTTCACAAGTATGTAAGCGATACATCTAAAAACTTTGTAGAGCTTATTCAAGCGGTTAAGCTTGCAAAAAATCCTTCCGATCCAATTCAGAAAGCAGAGGCAGCTCGACTGGTAGCAGAAAACATCGCTGCATTACCTGATCCTCTTAAACGAGCAGCTTTCATTACAGAAACATCCAATAATTTAGATATTCCAGAGCGAATAATTATCGCAGAGGTTAATAAGTTTCGGGTTAACAGTCGCAAACAAAAAGACCGAGAAGAACGGAGAGTTCAACATGATAATAAATCCGCTATCTCAGAAGGGCCTCCCCCAGGATTCGAATATCAGCCCGATTACAAACAAAGTAATCCAGCTGATTTAGTAGACAATAAAAACTATCAAGAGGAAGAACTATTAAAAACATTAATTCTACACGCAGACAAAGAATTTAATGAGAATTTGACTGTGGCTGAATTTATTTTCAATGAATTTGAAGAAGAACAAATCTGGCCTATTTCTAATGAATTTAGTCAGATTTTTAAAGATGCATATGCTCATTTAAAAGAACATAAAGTGTTAAATGAACTTTATTTTATAAGAAATGCAAAGTCTAGTAAAATTGCTGCAGAGGTTCTCTCTGCAAGACATAACTTAAGTAAAGGTTGGGAGGATAATTACGAAAAATTTGTTAAATCTGACCAAGAAAACTATAAAAGTCATGTGATTGATAATTTAAATTATCTTAAGCTTAAATACATTGACTTATTGATGAAAGAAAACCAAGAGAAATTAAAAATTGCTGAATCTGACGAGGATATTATGGTATTGCAACAGATTCACGATAATTTATTGAAGATTCGTCGAAAAATTACGGATCAAAGTGGAACCGTAATTTCATAAAAATCAACATGTTAAAAGACTGGGTATTTCATTTTTGCAGGAATTCTTTAAGATTACCATTAGGAGGTTTTGTTCGAAAAGTCCATTTTGATGGACTTGAAAATTTTCCAAAAGATAAGCCGGTTCTTTTAGCGGGGAATCACCCAAATTCCTTTTTAGATGGGGTTGTATACCAGCATATGAGTGGTCGAAAAATATACACCCTTACCCGTGGTGATGTTTTTTTAAAACCCATTGCCAATTACTTTTTAAGGAGCATGTGTCTAAGACCTATTTTTAGAGCAAGAGATGCAAATTCTGAGGTGGCACGTAAAGGAAATAGTCAAACCATGGATGAGTTGTACGATCTTTTTATAAAAAATAAGACAATCCTTATATTTTCTGAGGGAAGCTCTTATCCTGAAAAGGCTGTTCGAAGGCTAAGAAAGGGTACAGGTCATATTGCAATTGATATGGTGAAAAGAAGTGGCTATAATCTTGATCTTCATGTTGTTCCAACAGCATTAAATTATTCGAGGTTTGGTTCTTTGATGCAGACCATCCATGTTTCATTTGAGAAACCAATTCTTGTAAAGGAATACAAAGAAGCTATTGAAGAAAATGAAAAGAAAGTTGCCGAACAATTTACTAATCAGCTACAGAAATCGTTGGAGAATAATGTTGTTATAACTAAAGGAGATTATTCGGAGGAAAAAGAATTTTTACACGAAGTTATAATCAATGAAAATTATCGTCCTTTCACATTCAAATCTTATGGTACTTGGAAATTATCTATAGCTAAACTTAATTCAATAGATGAACATGTAGCATCAAAAGTTCGTGATTATAAACAATCAATTTTAAATGAAGGTGTGGATGACGCGAACGTTGGGGGGAGATCATTCGATGCAATTTCAGTATTTATTGCACTTTTTACATTAGGCGTAAGTCTTCCTGTTTATGCTATTTGGTGGTTGATATGGAAGTTTTCTATGACATTAATCGATAAAAAAATCAAGAATATTATTTTTCATGACTCACTAAAAGTTGGACTTGCAATGGTTTTATCTTTGGTGCTTGTATCGGGACTCGCGATTACTTTTTTCAACCTATTTTCTCCCACGTGGGCTATACTACTGCTATTTGCCTCAATATACGGCGGGGTATGCTGGTTTAGACTCGTTGAATTATTACCTTATTTCTGGAAACAATTAGCCTGGTTTGGAATGAAAGACAAAGACAGAGACGAGTTGTCTAATCAGCGAAAAGCAATTATAAAAGCAATTTCCTAATTTTTGTTATGGGTGAGCGATCACCACTTTTTTAGTACTTGTTTGATTTCCGTTAACCACCTCAAAAAAGTATGTTCCGTTTTGCAGCGATGATGTGGGTACATCGTGCTCAAAGAAAGTGCCCATTTTTTTGCCAGTTAAAGAGTAGATATTCACCTGATTAAATTTGCCATTAATGTGTACAAAATTATCAGCCGGATTGGGATAAATACTTACTTCTAATAGTTGTTTATTTTGAATAGATGCAACGGGGTCATTGGTTAAGTCAGCAGTCCATATGCCACGACCATGCGTGTAGATGAATAATTTTCGATCACTACTTCTCAGACGAATTTGATCTATAGGAACATTAGGGATACGTGTTTCTTTTTGCCAACTTGCCCCAGCATTAAGAGAAGTGTATAACCCATAGTCAGTTCCAATTAATATATGCTCACTCATGTCTGGATCTACTTCAATCCAGTTTACGGGTAAACTTTCAGGAAGATTCGCACTAATATCGTCCCAGATTGGTGTATCTGAAGTGGCATTTCGAATTCTCCATATTCTTGATTTATTTCTGACATTCACTAATCCACAGTAAATAGTGCTGTCGCTATTTGGATCAACCTCAACACATCCAATGGTACTCCCAAGAAAATCGGGATATTGAGTGGTCCACATACTTACTTCACTGTTAGGCTGAGCAGTTGCTGCATTATCTATGCGATATAATCGAGAGGCTGTACCACCGATATAGGCAATAGGATCGGTTGAATTACTTAATCCAACAGCATATGAATCTCCTAACAAATCAGAAGTCAGTGTAACCCAATTATTACCTCCATCAGTTGATCGATATGTAGCTCTTTTTGTTGGCACATAGATTTGGTCACCATCCAAATTATTGATTTCAAAAGGATTTATAAACCATACTCCATCATTACCTCCAACAGCATTTCTTATATCTCTACTAATATTTCTTGTCCCAGTATTACTTTGTCTTCTCATATTAAGGTATTGAGAAGATACATATCGGATACGATCATCCTGTTGATTTACTGCACAAAACGCACCATCACCGCCATTTATATTACTGAATATTTGATTGCCTTCGTTACTAAAACGAGTTCCGTTATCTTGAGTTCCACCAATAATCGATTCGCCAGTGGGATAATAATGGCCAGCATAAAACTGTGTGATATTTAGGCCATTATTCAAGTCCTCGTATCGAGACATATTATTTTTATTAAATCGACTGACACCTGCATCATTACCAATTAAAAACTCATTATCGTTAATCCAGCTTACTTCGTGGTAATCTGAATGTGGGTCTGCCATATCCAACCATGATGAACCACTATTTTTAGAGTATATTGGGTCTACACACAAGCTAGCAATAAAATTAGAATCTGCAGGTGCGGTAGATATTTTAAAACAGTACCACGCTTGAGCGTAGCTTACGTTAGCAGGTGGGTCTGGAAGTCTTTTCCATGTTTTTCCTCCGTTTGATGTTTTATAAATACCGTAGAGGCTATATAGATCAGCACCCCCAAGTTGAGCATACATGACGTTTGGGAAGTCTCGGCAATAGTCAAAGCTGACTCGAGTGTAACCGCTAGACGGCCATTCACCTCCGTTGAGCCTTTTTGCCACCAGTGTTCGCTCGTGTATTTCTACAACACCAACTCCAGACATGGCAATAAGTATTGTACTATCATCCCTCACTTCAATTTCATTGACTTGAGTGGATGTGGAATAAATTCTAGAGAAGTTTTGACCAGCATCAGTACTTCTCCACAAACCTCGAGTGTGAGTAGCTACATATATTGTGCTATCCAAGACCAGTGAATGTTCAATATCCCAAATTCCACGATCGAAATCACTCGTCATGGTGTGTTCCAGATGTTCAAATGATTTGGCTCCATCTTCTGACTTAAAAATACCAAGACCACCTAAATCTGCACTATTTCCATAACTTTCGCCTGTTCCATAATAAAATAAAGAAGGATTAAATGGGCTTTGTGTTAAACAAGTAGCTGATAATGTAGGGGCATAGTCATCTACGATTTTCCATGAACCGCCTCTGTTTTCCGACACCCATATTCCACCGGATACTCCAGCACATATGTATCGGTTTGGGTTATTATTGTCAATAAGAATAGATCGTGTTCTGCCACCGACATTGAATGGACCAATCTCTTTAATATTTTCCAAGTCATTCACTGCCTTTTTGTATAACAATTGGTTGTCTTGGTCAGCTTTGTACCATTTCATGGTTAAGCCGTGCGGTATTTTACCATTTTCATCGCCTTTTAATTTGACAAACTGCTTGAACCAACCTGGATGATTATCCAATTCAGTAGATGAAGGTTTGACTTCCTGTGAGTTTAAGAACATAAATGAAAGCAAAGATGTTAAGCCAATCAAAAGTGTTAAATGCGTGAATTTAAGTTTCATTTTTAATTATTTTTTCTTGTTTAGTCCCATACTCTTAACCATCCAGCGAGGTAAAGGTTTTAGGGCATCTCTTTTTCGAATATCGAGGTACCAGCCAATTTTTTTCAGTATAGGTATTTTGTGTGTTTCAACAAATTCAATTAGTGTACCATCCGGATCCTCAATGTATGAAAAATGCCCTGCTGCTTCACCCATGTCAAATGAGTTAGCACTGTCCACTGTGAACGGATGACCTGCCTCTTTACATTCTTCTCTTAATGCTTCCATACCAACAACATCAAAACAGAGGTGAATAAACCCAAGATCTCCCCAGTATCGATCCTGATAAATGTTTTTCCCAGTTTCCGTGAGGTTTTCGATGAGTTCTATTTGAGAAGAACCCAATAGTTGACTAAAACTCCCTTTTCTATTTTTACTGTGTGATAAGATGACCCTTTTGTATTGATGTTTTTTCGGATTTAATGGGGTTAGATCATTAAAATTGCCTTCACCTTGCCATTCAATTGTATCATAGCCAAGAATGTCTGTATAGAATTGGATGGATTTTTCAATATCCGATACACCAATTATAGCACCAAAAACTCCACCAGTATCGTTTGAGTTTTTGGAAAACCAGTTATCCGACTCTATTACTTGAAATTTATTTCCATAGGGGTCTTTAACCCAAAAATGTGGTGTCCTGTGCGGTGTTTTTTCAATTTCCTTGGATATGAGATAAGTCTTATCGAAATTTTTGAAAGATGCATGAATGTCTCTTGTTTTCATCTTACAGATGTTGATTCCTAGATCACCTAGCATTGGTTGAAATGATGCGGGTTGAGGTTTTCGACTGGTATATTGCCAGATTTCAAAACCGCCTCCTCCTTGCATATTAAGAGCAAGTACTGCGTGCCTGTCATGAGGTTTGCCACCGGTGTAGGGTAGCATGAGTTCGGCTGTAGCAGCTTCCTCAAAAACAGGGATGTTCATACTAAAATTATTTCTGTACCAAGTCCATGCTTCATGGACATCAGGGATGCCTATCCCCATTTGTTGAATGCCGCTAATTTCTTTTTCCAAGGTATGCGAATTTACCAAATCAAAACTCGCTACCCAAATCCATTTCTAATGGAATTATTTTGGATTGACTCGCTTTGCAATTCGACGAAAAAGAAAAGGGAGATATCGTTTGATGTAAATGAGTAAAATTTCGTTTCCACCGATATAGATTTCAGCCTTTTTCTTTGAAATGCCTTGGACAATTTTAGACGCACATTTTTCAACGGATATGCCGTGGAGTTGTCCTTGGTCCATTTGATTGTGCGACTCGCCCGACCCAGTTAGTGCATTTTTACTTATATCAGTTTTAATTCTACCCGGACAGACGACCATGACATGCACTTTAGTGTCTTTTAGTTCAAGACTCAGAGATTCATAAAATCCGTGCAAAGCATGTTTTGATGCAGAGTAATACGAACGTAATGGGAATCCAAATTTTCCAGCAGCACTACTCATGGCTACAATGCTCCCTTGATTTGCTTCAAGCATCATAGGAAGAACTGCTTTTGTGAGGTGAATACTACCAAAGAAATTCACCTCCATTAAGTTTCGACCAACCTCGTTGGCTGTTTCAGATACGGTTGCTCGTTGGCTAACACCTGCATTGTTGATGAGAATATCTATTTTCCTAAAAGTGGATTTAACTAACGTTACTGCTTGTTTGATTTGATTCTCTTGAGTTACATCCAATGGAAGGATAAACGAATTTATTATGTTTTTCGAAACAGATTCCAACTGAGTTTTATTTCTCCCCGATAAGATAATAGTATGGTCTTCGTGATTGTATGCCTTTGCCAAGGCCTCACCAATACCGCTACCTGCTCCTGTTATCCAAATTACCTTTTTCATCTATTGAGTGTGGATGAGCAAATATTCATCAAAAAATTGATAATGCAGATTCATTGTTTTTTTGTACTCGTTTTTTGATATGATTCCTTGCAGGGTGCCTTCTTGGTCAAATGGCTCAAATTTTAATTGGAGATTCGCTTTAAAATCCAATGCTTTTAATCCATAATATTTATACATGGCCTCTTTAGCACACCAAACCATGTACATGCCTTTCAATCCAGCTTCAGCAAATGCTTTCTCATCTTCTCGAATAAACTTATGCTGAATACGTTCAATACGATGAGTTATTTGTTCAATATCAATGCCGCACTCACGGTCTTCAGTGTACATAAAACCAGCATAATCTCCTGCGTGTGTGATCGAAATGGGATAATCTTTACTCACAAAATAGGGTTTGCCGTACTCATCTTTTTCGATGCTATCAAAATCAGGACAGACAGTATGGGCCAAAACTCTTGCAGCAATATTATGCCTGCTCATCGAGTTGATGTCTAGCTTTGCTTTCCAACCATTAGGCAATAGGTCAAACAGTTCTTCTTTGGTTTCTTCAATTCGCCAAAGTGCAACCATTCCATTATTTATATGTTTCTTTGAATGTAGTGGCAACCCAATCTAAAATAAACATAACAAAAGTAGCACAATTAAAAGGCCATCGAGATGCTATTTATGATTTTATCGTTGATTTTGAGGGTCGGCATATATACTCAGCGGGGGCTGAGGGCTATGTTGTTCGTTGGGACATGGATTCTCCAACCGATGGGAAATTAATTATGCAAACGGGGGAGCCGATTTATAGTATTCATAAGAAAAAAAATATTCTTTTAGTTGGAGGTCGTTCAGGAACCATTTATCAGGTGGATTTGGAGAATAAATCCCTCCTACAAACCGACAAAAAACATCAAGGCGGAGTCTTCATTATCACCGATGATTTTAGTGGGGGAGAGGATGGTTGCATTGTTCATCATTCCAAGTCATTGAAAGAAACGGTTTCCACTCATAGTTTAAGATCAGTTGCTTTTGGTAAATCATCCATTTTTGTTGGATCCTCGGATTCACACATTTATCAATTGGATAAAAATACCTTCAAAACTGAGCGTATTTTTAAAGGTCATACAAATTCTGTTTTTGGGTTAGCGTTGCTAGACGATGCTACTTTAGTTAGCACGGGTAGAGATGCTAAGATATTAGCTCATGACTTACATTTGAACCAAGTGGTTCATCAGGTGCCAGCTCATTTATATCAAGTAAAAAATCTCAGTTGGAATGGTCAATTCTTATTAAGTTGTAGCATGGATAAAACCATTAAAGTATGGAACGAACGGTTAACCTTGTTGAAGGTCATTGATTACGACCGATATAAAGGACATACCAATTGCATTAACAAGACCCTATGGATAGATGAAAATATGTTCGTAAGTTGTAGTGATGACAGAACACTTGTATTTTGGAAAGTAGAAATTATCGATTAAAATTGACCCAATCAAAACACCATGATACTAAGTGACGTACGAATTTTAGAAGAAATCGAAAAAGGAACCATATTGATTGAGCCATTCAATCGTGACGATTTAGGAACCAATAGCTATGATGTTCACTTAGGCAAGCATTTGGCTTGCTATTCCAATCGGGTTTTGGATGCTAGAGACCATAACAAAATTGAGCATTTTGAAATACCCCTTGATGGATATGTACTTCAGCCCGGGGTATTGTATTTGGGAGTGACTGAGGAATATACAGAGACCCATGCTCACATACCATTTTTGGAGGGCAAGAGCAGTACAGGTCGACTAGGAATTGATATTCATGCTACTGCAGGCAAGGGAGATGTAGGTTTTTGTAATACATGGACGTTGGAGATCAGTGTTACTCAACCTGTAAGGGTGTATCGAAGCATGCCTATCGGGCAGTTGATTTATTTTGTGGTGGAAGGTGAAATCGAAACCTACTACAACAAAAAGAAAAATGCAAAATACAACAAACGTACCATCAAGCCAGTAGAAAGCATGATGTGGAAGAATAAGTTTTAAATCTCAAAATACTTCCTTTGTATTTTGAAATACTTAAGTCAAATTTAATCAATATAAATTTAAAAAATTAAAGCGTTTTCAATTAACTCACTAGGGTACCAACCGAATCGCCATTTACAATTTGGGCGAGGTTGCCAGACTTATTCATGTCGAATACAATGATAGGAAGTGAGTTTTCTTGGCATAGGGTAAACGCGGTCATATCCATGACTTTCAAATTACGTTGGATAACCTCTGTAAAACTGATTTTGTCATAACGCGTAGCACTAGCATCTTTTTCGGGATCAGCGGTATATATTCCATCCACTCGTGTACCTTTAAGAATAACATCGGCTTCTATTTCAACAGCACGTAGACTAGCAGCAGTATCTGTTGTAAAATAGGGATTCCCAGTACCAGCTCCAAAAATAACAACACGCCCTTTTTCCAAATGTCGAATAGCACGTCTTCGAATGAAAGGTTCAGCTATTTGCTCCATTTTAATGGCACTTGTAAGGCGAGTATAAACCCCTTCGTTTTCGAGGGCACTTTGCAGTGCCATTGCATTTATAACAGTGGCTAGCATACCCATATAATCGGCATTTGCTCGGTCTTTCATTCCACCTTCGACGCCACTTACCCCTCTAAATATATTACCTCCTCCAATGACGATGGCTACTTCAATACCCAAGTCTACTACTGATTTTATTTCTTTAGCGTACATGGAAAGCACACTGCTATCAATTCCGAACTCTTTATCGCCGAGAAGTGCCTCGCCACTTAGTTTTAGTAAAATTCTTTTGTATGACATGGATGTATTTGATTGCCAAAATTAAGCGTATTAATGACAAATTGGAAATAAAAAAAGCCCTCCATCAAAAATGGAGGGCTTTTAGTATGTTGTCTTGGTTGAGTTACGCTCCTAATTGAAAACGCTCAAATGACTTTACTTCTAAATCTGGACTCACAGACTTAAGGAAGGCAGACACAGTCATTGAACCATCTTTGACATAAGATTGATTCATCAACGTGTTGTCTTTGAAAAAACGTTTTAATTTACCTTGAGCAATTCGATCTAACATTTCTTCAGGCTTACCTTCTTGCTTGGCAATGTCTCTACCAATTTCTAGCTCTTTGTCTTTAACTTCTTGAGAAACAGCGTTCTCATCAACAGCAATTGGATTCATTGCTGCAATTTGCATAGCAAGGTCTCTACCTGCTTGTAATGCATCATCGGAAGCAGAGTTTAGAGCTACAAGTACACCAATGCGATTTGCACCGTGGTTGTATGCAGCTACACCTTCTGAGGATAGTAGAGCATAGTTTGACACTTCTACTTTTTCGCCAATGACAGCAGTTTTATCAACGCATATTTCACCAAGGGTTTTCCCTTCAAAGGCAGCACCTAAAAGAGCGTCCTTATCAGAAAATTGGTTAGTCAACGCAAAGTCTGCAACTTGGTTAGCAAATGCAACGAAGTCGTCATTTTTAGCAACGAAGTCAGTTTCACAATTTACTTCAACAACAATTCCGTAGGTATTGTCATCAGAGGATTTAGCAATCGAAAGACCTTCTGCAGCTTCTCTGTCCGCTCTTTTTGCAGCTTTAGCTGCTCCTTTTTTTCTTAGGATGTCAACGGCTCCATCCATATCTCCGTTTGATTCTTGCAAAGCTTTTTTGCAATCCATCATACCGGCACCGGTCATTTGTCTGAGTTTATTTACCGCAGACGCTGTAATGGTTGTCATTATCTATAAAATAAAAATGGGTTTAAATTAAAAAATAATTCTATGCTTTTTCAGGAGTTTCTTCTGTTGCTTTTTCAGCAACTGCTTCATCCTTTTTAGCTTGTTCTTTGGCTTGAGCTCTTTCCTGAAGACCAGCAGCAATAGCATCCGTTACTTCATTACAAAGAATGTGTAGTGATTTTGCGGAATCATCATTACCTGGAATAGGGAAATCAACCTTAGTTGGATCAGAGTTGGTATCAACAATCGCAAAGATTGGAATATTCAATTTCTGAGCTTCTTTGATTGCAATATGCTCACGCTTGATGTCAATAACAAAAAGAGCTGATGGGATACGATTTAAATTTTCGATACCTCCAAGTACACGAGCTAATTTTTCTTGCTCACGTGTTTTCATTAAACGCTCTTTTTTGTTCATGTTATCAAATGTTCCATCGGTTTTCATTTTTTCGATGGCTTGCATTTTTTTAATGGATTTTCGAACAGTTGCGAAGTTTGTGAGCATCCCTCCTAACCATCTTTGAGAAACAAAAGGCATATTTACTCTACGTGCATTTTCCTCTAAAATTTCTTTGGCTTGTTTTTTGGTTGCAACAAACATCACTTTACGGCCAGTTCGAGCTATATTTTGAATAGCATGCTTAGCTTCATCAAGTTTAGATGAAGTTTTGTTAAGATCTATAATATGAATTCCGTTTTGCTCCATGAAAATGTATGGGGCCATTTTAGGATTCCACTTACTTGTGAGGTGTCCGAAATGTACACCTGCTTCTAATAATTTTTCTGTACTAACTGCCATTCTATTAACGCTTACTAAATTGTGTTTTCTTTCTTGCTTTTGGTTGACCAGCTTTTTTACGCTCAACAGAACGTGAGTCGCGTGTCATTAACCCTTTTGCTCTAAGGGCTGGTTTGTGCTCTGGATCTGCTTCTACTAATGCTCTTGCAATGGCAAGTTTGATAGCATCTGCTTGTCCAGTGGTTCCACCACCATCTACATTAACTTGTATATCATATTTGCCAGCAGCATCACAAGTGGTGAGCGGAAGGTTTACATAATATACTGATTCTTGAGAAGCAAAGTACTCTTCTAACGGTCGTTCATTAACCGTTATAGCACCTTTACCTTCACTCATGTATACACGAGCTACTGATGATTTTCTTCTCCCAATTGTATTTATAACGTCCATATAATAATTAAATCTCTACTTTGGTTGGTTTTTGTGCAGCATGAGGATGTTCAGTCCCTGAAAATACATGCATATTGGTAAATAATTTTCTACCTAACCTATTTTTAGGCAGCATCCCTTTCACTCCTCGTTCTATGAGACTGATTGGTTTTTTTGCTAATAAATCTTTTGCTAATGTTACTCTTCTACCACCTGGGTAACCGCTGAATGTTTCATATTCTTTAGTTTCCATTTTGTTGCCCGTAAAAGTGATTTTTTCAGCATTGATAACAATAACATGATCACCACAGTCAACATGTGGGGTGTAATTTGTCTTGTTTTTGCCTCTTAATATTTTAGCAACTTCAGAACAAAAACGACCTAGCGTTTTTCCTTCTGCATCAACGACAACCCACTGTTTATCAACAGTTTTGCTGTTAGCTGATATGGTTTTGTATGATAATGTATCCACAATAAAATTATTTTATTCTTAAAATAGGGCTGCAAATGTAACTTTTTGCTCTATAAATTCAAATAATTCAAGTCAATTTGTGTCTAAAGATTTCATACCATCTTTTGGATAAGTTAGTTTTTTAATGGGGACTAATTTTTAAATGAGATTAATCGAGTCTTCTTAAGTCAAATATTATTATTCTGCGGTCAGTTCTCCCAACTGAATTTGTAAGCCATCAATTTTATCAGATACGGGGATTTGGCACATTAACCTACTCCCTTCAATATCAAGAACAAATGCCTCATCAAGCATGGCCTCCTCATCCTCACTCATTTCTGGAAGTGGGTGATTGCTCTTTACTAAGCAATTACATGTTGCACACATAGCCATACCTCCGCAAGTGGCTTTTATGGAAATCTCATTAGCACGAATAGCCTCCATTACATTTAGATTCATATCTGTAGGGGCAGCAATCTGATGTTGTTTTCCTGAAAGGTCGGTCACGTGTATGGTTATCAAATCTTCCACGCTGCAAAAATAATGAAGTCATGATGTGTTTGTAGTTTATCATTTACCTATTTATTAATTATGGGATTAAGCAGTATGAAAAAAATAATTTTAGTATTAGCTGTGAGTGTTTTAGGATTGCCTTTTTTGAAAGCCAATGAACGTGAATTTATAGTCAAGGATAAGTTAAAAAATGTGACTGTTTTTATGCAAAATGCCCAATTGTTTCAGGAAGCTTATGTGCACATACCAAAGGGGACATCCCACTTTATTTTTAATGATGTATCACCTTACATCAATAAAGCAAGTATTCAAGCTTCAGGAGGGGGTAAATTTACAATTCTAAATACACAGTATCGTTATTTTATGGAGAATCCAATTCATGAAAAGAATACACCTTCACCCAAACTTTTAGATCGAGTAAAGGCATTACATGATTCCATAAAAAACAGCAGGTTAAGGATGAATAAAAATTCAGAATTGATGCAGGCAATCGATCAAGAAAAGAATTTAATAATGGGTAATCCTTTGGTTAAGGGGACATCCAATTCCGATTCATTAGAACTTTTGAAAGGAACCGTATCATTTTTGAGGGAAGAATTGAGAGAACTCGCTCATTTAAGATATTTCTTATCGCTTCAATCTATGAAAATGGTTGATCATCATAAATCATTAAAAGAAGAATTAAAAAAATTACAAGCGTTAATTCAAAATCAGAACATTAAACCTACACCAACTTATCGTCATCAGGTGATTATAAGTGTATCGAGCCCTGCTTCAACTAATGGGACTATAAAGTTAAATTATTTATCGGGGAATGCAGGATGGAATCCACATTATGATTTAATTGCAAAAGATCATCAATCAGACATTACACTAGTATATAAGGCTCAAGTGTATCAAAATACAGGGATAGATTGGAATCAAGTTAAAATCAAAGTGTCAAATGCCAATCCTAATCAAGGGAATACAAAACCAAAACTACCGATTTGGTTTGTGAACTTTCAGCGTTTTATTCGCAAGGATAAAGCAAAAAAAGGGTTGTATTTAGAGCGGAATACGGTGTCTGAAAAATCTGCTGGTATGGAAAGTATTCCGGAGGATGATATGGAGATAGAAGAAGAGGCATCAATGCTTTATGAATATACCAATAAGGTTCAGAATTTTAGTTCAATAGCGTTTGATATTGCTTTACCAATGAATTTATCCTCAGGGGGGAAACCTCACTACATGGATCTTAAACGTGAAAAAGTGAGCACTGAATTTCAATTGTATTTGGTCCCAAAACTTGAAAAAGATGCATTTGTAGTTGCTCGATTGACAGATTGGGAATCACTAGATTTACTTACAGGTCAGGCCAATATATATTATGGAAATACCTTTATTGGTAGAACAGTTGTGAATCCATCAGTCTTGGATGATACACTTGATGTTTCTATGGGCAGAGATCGAAGTGTTTATGTCGAACGAAAAAAGACGGATAGTCAAACCAAAAAGAAATTGATCGAGAATAGTAAGGTGTATTCGGCCAATTATGTAATCACGATTAAGAATAAAAATAAGGGTGATGTGAATCTCACCATAGAGGACCATATACCAGTGAGTAAAAATGAGAAAATTGAAATAACATCAACAAATGGGAGTGGTAAATTGAATGAAGAAACAGGTGTTTTGTCGTGGAATATTAATCTTAAAGGTCTTGATAAAAGGAAATTGGAGTATGGTTTTTCAGTGAAGTTTCCTAAGGATGAAATACTAAAATTATAGTATTTCAATCCTGAGTTTTTTGGATTACCAGTTTGCAACATGTTCAACGGCCTTCCTCACACTTCCATGTTTCATGAGAAGGTCGTTGGCTGTGTACTCGTCTAGTCCTGTTTGTTTCATTATCATTCGCGTACCTCTGGCAACTAATTTCTTGTTGCTCAGTTGCATATCAATCATTTGATTTCCTTCAACATGACCAAGTTTAATCATAAGACTAGTACTAATCATATTGAGAATAAGTTTTTGAGCAGTACCACTTTTCATTCGAGTACTTCCAGTTACGAACTCGGGCCCTACAACTACTTCTATGGGGTAGTCAACCATTGAGCCAATTTTACTGGGTTTATTGCATGCGATAGCACCAGTTGATATATTATTTTCTTTGCACTTTTCCAATGCTCCTTGAACATAAGGTGCAGTTCCACTTGCACTAATTCCGATCACAAAGTCAAGTTTATTGGCATTATGTTTTTCTAAATCATACCAGCCTTGCAAAGGGTCATCTTCAGCATTTTCAACGGCATTTCGTATCGCTTGATCTCCTCCAGCAATGATACCATTAACAACTCCGGGATCAACACCATAGGTCGGTGGACACTCACTTGCATCTACAATCCCCAATCTTCCACTTGTGCCACTACCTATATAAAATAATCGACCTCCCTGACTCATTGTTTGATATGCAGCATCTACTAAGTTTTGTATGGCATGAATTTCATTGTTTACGGAGTGAGGAACCGATTGGTCTTCTATATTCATTGCTTTTAATAAATCAAGAGTTGATTTATCCTCTAAATTATTATGGTTTGATGTTGATTCTGTTGTGAGCATGTTTTGTTTAAAATATCCCTGTAATCCCAAATGCAATTTTTCTCTTGATGATTTTTCCAGTTTCATTAAACGCCTCAATAAGTAATATGTAATTTCCAATTGAGAGCTTAATGCCATTCGAATCCAGACCATCCCATTTCAAATTTCCATTACTGCTTAGTAAAACATTATTGAAAGGGTGATGCACTTGAATGCCAGCAAGGTTGTAAATATAACCATTATTATAGTCAACTTTAATGGTCCATTTTCCGTTGGTTTGATGAATTACGTGTAAATCTATTTTTTTCTTCTCTGTTTTATTGTCAGAGCCATTGGTGAGTTGAGTTGTTAATCCATCAAAAATACGGTACAAAGAAACGTCGTCTTTTGTGTCGCCTATTCGAACAAAATAGGCTTGGCTAGCTTTCGATGGATTTGAACTGTCTGATGCCAGAAAAATATCAATGTAATTCGCAGAGGAGGTTTTGAAATCAAGATCCATAGAAATTTGCCACTCAGTCTCTAGAACCCGCTTACTTTTGGTACTGATATAGAATTCATCATAAGTTACGCTACTATTGGAGTGAAGTTTGCCATCTACGATATTAAATTTATTAATGTCGCCAACCCACTTAGGGTTTATCAGTAATTCATTATTAGAGAAATTTTCATTGAATTGACCATACGAATAATTATAAGATAAGATTAGTGCTATTAAAATAACAGGATAGGATAGAGAATTCATTCAACAAATTTATAAATAATATAACTTAGAAAGACATATTTAATGGGAGTCATTTAACAAAAACTATTTTTGTCATCAGCAAATAATTAGACCCATATGAAAAACATCTTATTTTTAGACATAGAAACGGTACCACAATGTGAGAGTTATCACTCACTAGATGGTAGATGGAAAAAATTGTGGGATCTAAAGGCCAATCAGATCGCTAAAAATGAGGAAACTCCGGAAGAAATTTATTCAAGAGCAGGAATTTATGCAGAGTTTGGAAAAATTATTTGCATTTCATTAGGGTTTATTCATGATGACGGAAATGGTCGTGAATTTCGTGTGAAGAGTTTTTATGGGGAAAATGAATTTAGCATATTAGAAGAATTTTGTGAATTACTTCAGAAAAGTTATAATCCAAAATTACATTTTTTGTGTGCTCACAATGGTAAAGAATTTGATTTTCCATATTTGAGTAGAAGGATTCTCATTAACGGGATAAAAATGCCAGACATGTTGGATTTGGCGGGTAAGAAACCATGGGATGTTAAGCACTTGGATACGATGAATCTATGGAAGTTTGGAGACTTTAAGAACTATACTTCACTAGATCTTTTAGCTGCTGTATTTGATATTCCGTCTTCTAAAGATGATATTGATGGAAGCAAAATATTCGATGTTTATTATCAGGATAGAAATATGGAACGTATTAGAACTTATTGCCAAAATGATGTTGCAGCTTTAGCAAGTATATATTTGCACATGGTCAATCAACCTCCCTTAAAACCAGATGAGATAAAAGTAGTATGATAAAGGCGATTACCCCAGATAATTGGGCGGAGTATGAATTAATAGATTCAGGTAACGGGATGAAATTAGAGAAGTTTGCTGGTCAGATTCTTGTAAGACCTGAGCCTCAAGCTATTTGGGATCAGCGAATGTCAGCTGATGAATGGAACGATTTACAAACTGCTTCTTTTGCACAAGAAGGGAGTCATAAAGGAGTTTGGGAACACGTAAGTAAGATTAGGCCTTGGTATATTCATTATCGACTGCCAGGTCATCGAATTAAAATGAAGCTAAATTTCACCCAGTTTAAGCATGTGGGGATATTTCCAGAACAAGCTGCTAACTGGGATTATATTTATAAAAAATCTTTAGCATTTAATGGTAAAGGGAGTGTCCTTAATTTATTTGCATATACAGGAGGAGCTTCACTTGCTGCTAAAGCAGCAAATATGGATGTTGTTCATGTGGATTCCATTAAGCAAGTAGTTAGTTGGGCAAACGAAAATCAAGCTCATAGCAAGCTAAAGGGAATTCGATGGGTTGTTGAAGATGCATTAAAGTTTGTTAGTCGAGAGGTAAAGCGTGGCAAAATGTATCAAGGAATCATTTTAGACCCTCCAGCATATGGGATTGGAGCTAAAGGAGAACGTTGGAAGCTCGAACAAAAACTAGGAAAACTACTTGAACAGGTTGCTCAAATTTTGTCTTCCAAAGGTTTTTTAGTACTAAATGTTTACTCGCTTGGATTATCACCCTATATTATTCAAAATTTAATGAATGATTATTTTAGAGACAGAGATTTTGAGATATCAGAGCTGTGTTTAAATTCAAAAACGAATCAAATTTTACCTTTGGGAATAGTTGCTAGAATATGACTTCAATCGGAGATATATTTTATTACAATTTCTTTTAATCACTAAATTTGTACAACTAATGTTGAGATTCTGTGGTATTGTAATAGCTATTTTTTCGGTGTTGGTTTCTTTAGCACAGGGACCTTCGATTGCTGCTTCTAATATTATCATTAATCAGACCTCATGCAGTGGAACTACAATTTCATGGACCAATGGAAATGGTTCCTCACGAATAGTTGTGGCTTCTAAAAATGTTGCTATTTCGTCTTATCCTGTTAAAAACACCTATTATTTAGCTGCAGATAGCTTTGGTAATGGGAGTTCAATTAGTGGTAACGAGTTTATTGTATACAATGGCATTGGCTCATCAGTTAACGTCAAAAAACTAGAGCCCAATGAGACATATTTCTTCTCTATTTTTGAGTATAATGGATCAGGATTAGTATTTGATTATTTAAACACCAATTACCCAGAAGATAATGTTAAGACAGAAACACTTTCAGTGGATTTCACAATGAGTGACAATTATCAATGTGAAACTGGTAATAATACCGATTTCACCCCAAGCGTGACTCAGTCTAAGCCCCAGTCATTAATATATCGATGGGATTTTGGGGATTTCACTAATTCTAATCAGATAACTCCATCCAAATCGTATTCAACCTATGGAATATTCCCAGTAAAACTGAAAGTCACGAGTCCTGGCTGCATTGCAGAAGCTATAAAATATGACACGATTGCACCTGAGCCAATTGTCAATTTTGGTATTGATCCTGCATACCCTGATAATAACCTAGTACAATGTTACTACCAACCTGGGGGAAATTTAAATCACTTTTATTTCAAGGATAATTCAACATTCAGATACCTTAGCACACCTTATTCAAACACTGTTTTTAAATGGCTATATGGAGACGGGACTGCTGATAATCAAATCATAAATGGGGATGTTTCTTATCAAAAACCAGGGATTTATAACGTAAAATTAATTATATCTAATTCATTCACTCCACGAGATGAATTGTGTACAGATTCATTTGATTTAACAGTTGAGGTCAGAAAAAGACCAATTGATTCCTCACGTTTAGTTTTAGATTCAGTAATGTGTATTAATAACAATCTTTTTAATTTTGAATACAATACCCAAGATGCGTCTGCTACACATCAATGGGGATTTGGTGATGGAAACACGTCTACCAAGGCAATAACATCTCATACTTATGCATTTACAGGCAATTATGAGATAACTTTAGAGGTGACAGACGTTAACGGTTGTTATGATATGTATAAAGATAGTGTAAACGTAGTTGCTCAACCGGATAATTCTTTTGATGGCCTTGATCCCTTTTATTGTATAGGAGACAATGATGTTATTCTAAATCCTAAAATATCTGGCGGAAATTGGATTAGTACTTTGATAATAAACAATGGGGTATTTAGCCCGGATATAGTCGGAGACCATCAAATATCATATGCAGTAGATGCGAATGGATGTAAAGATACATTTACTCAATCTACTTCAGTTATTGAATTGCCAAGTTATGAGCTAGGTAATGATACTGCCATTTGTGAGGGGGATAGCATTATTAAAAAAATAGATAAAAAAAATACATCCATTTTATGGAGTACTGGAGATATTGATTCTTCAATTATCATTAAAAGTCCAGGTGTTTTTTGGGCAGAAAAAACAGAAAATGGTTGTAGTTTTAGGGATTCGGTAACAATAAGTATGCTGTCAGCACCAAACTTTGATCTTGGTAATGATTCTTTGCTTTGTGGTGATGGTGTAAAAAATATAAAATTAACATCTCAGAATGCGACTTATTCCTGGAATGATGGGCATGTAGGAGGAGATAGAGAGATCACATCAAGTGGGTATTATTCTGTAACAGTTTCCAATCAATGCGGCATTTTTACGGATGATATCAATTTGACTTTTTTGCCGTATGCATGTGAGATATTTATTCCTAACGCATTCTCACCTAATGATGATGGTTTAAACGATATTTTTCAACCTACAGGTAATGTAACATTGAAGTCAATGCAGATTTACAATCGTTGGGGTGAATTAGTCTTTAAAAGCTCCGATGACAAATTTAGCTGGGACGGTAATTTTCAAGGAGAATTGGTCCATGAGGGGTATTATTTTTTTATAATTCGTTATCAAAAACCTGAAAACGGCACTGAGGCACCATATGTATCAAAGGGAGAAGTCTATCTAATGCGATAACTAAATTAACTTGGTTATTCCTATTCTTAAACCATTGTTGTATATCCTAAATGCAAAAGATTCATTGTTTGTATTTGTAATAGGAAGTCCGGTTTTAAAACCCGCGTTTAAGGTAAATTTTGGAGTAACCTCATAAAGTAAATTGACATTTATAAGTGCCTGAATTAATATAGGGTTTTGGTCTAATCCCGTTTCGTTTTCTATAACATGAACAAATTTGTTATTTAATGCAAAACCTTCTGTCTTTATCTTTACTGAGTGGTCGATTAGATAGTGTAAACCCATCCCCCCGCCAATTTCTACGTTGAACTTAGGGGGTATCTTTCTCAACTTAAGTTGTCTATTATAAAGTATCTGTGTTCCAATATATTGGAACCTATATCTCACTCGAGCAATCTTATTTGCTGATTGTGTTAGATCTTTTATCTCAGGTAGTGAGGGGTGTATTAAGTCTAAAAATTGAAGATTTTCTTTTACAGTTAGTAAATTAGTTTGAAGGAACCCCGGAATAAAACTTATTGCGTTATATCGATCCAATTTTTTTTTAATTTCTAGTCCAAAACTTAATGTTAAATCTGTATTTGAAATGCCTTTTATAGAATCTGATTGAGAAGATTTTTTAAATTGAGGGACATTAAAACTTGGCTCAATAATTATACCGATAGTAGACTGTGCTAGTGAACATATTGAAGAAAGAAGTAATGTAAGTATATAAATAAATTTCATGATCTACGAAGTAAAAAATAAAAACGATATGAGAGACCTACTGCAGATATAGTTAGCCCAAAACTTAAAGCAATCCAGATACCATTCAATCCAGTCAACCAATAGTCATATTCGGATGACTTAGAGAGGATGAATCCCATGGGGATAGCAATAACCCAGTAGGCCATGAATATAAAAAAACTAGGAAGTTTTACATCTGTGATACCTCTTAATAAAGCAACAGATATTGCTTGAATCCCGTCACTTAGTTGAAAGATAGCTGCGATAATTAAAAGTTGGGCACCCATTTGAATTATGTCTTCATTATCAGAAAATAATTGAGCCAGAGAATGATTGAAAAACAAAAAAATAATAGCAAAAAAACTCATGACAATAAATCCAATTTGCCAGGATGCTTTTCCATATTTTTTTACATGTTTAAAATTTTTATTTCCATAGGCTTTTGCCACACATATGCTTCCTCCAGCAGCAATTCCTCCAGCAAACATGTATGTAAAGGATGCAATGGTTATTGCTAACTGATGGGCTGCCAACTCTCTAGCTCCAAGCCATCCAGCCATTACAGCTGCACCTGCAAAAGCGGCTACTTCAAAAAAGTATTGCAATCCGCTGGGAAACCCTAATCGGATGATTTTTTTATAAAATTTTATTCTATGTGAATTGCCTAGGGATGAAATAAACGTAGAAAATTTCAGTGGTGTGTCGGATGAGTTAAAAAGTAAAATTAACATGCTAATAGCCATGTAAACTCTTGATACTATTGTAGCATATCCAGCACCATTAACGCCATATGCGGTAAATCCTAGCTTACCATATATTAATATCCAGTTAAGGAAAATATTTAGAAAAAGTGCTGAAATAGTAACAAACATACCTCCTTTTGTATAACTGAAACCATCACTTATATTTTTTGCAAAGAAAAAAATGAGCATTGGCATCAAAGACCAATTGAGGAAAGTAAAGTATGGTTTAGAAATCTGTGTCACATTTTCTGGTTGATTAATCCATTCAAAGTTTTTTATAATAATATATATGACTACACTTATAAGACCAGATAAAATGATAGTGGTGGTAAAACTATCCTTCACAAAGTAGTGGTACAACGATATTTTTTTATTTCCCTGCAGTATCCCAGTAATGGTAGAAAAAGCCATGGTAACGCCCATTGGGAAAATAGCTAATAGAAAAAAAATACTATTGCTAATACCTACTGCAGCTAACTCTTCGTGCCCAAGTTTTGCTACCATTAGGCTATCAAAAAATCCAGTAAGAACCATACCTATTTGCCCTATGATAATAGGCCAACTTATCTTGATTACTTCTTTTACAAAAGAATTCATATTAAGTCACGAGATAAATAAGTAGTGATCTTCAATGATGAATAATTGGGCTGTTTTTGCTTACTTTTTTATTAGACCAATTTCTATTAATCGTTCATTCAAAAATTCACCTGCAGAGATATCTTCATACATCTTAGGATTTTCTTTGGTGACACAATTGCCCAGACAATCCAACCTCATCTCTGATGTAGGATGCAAGAAAAATGGGATAGAGAATCGAGTTGTTCCCCATTGATCTTTTGGAGGATTTACTACTCGATGAGTAGTGCTTCTTAAGACATTGTTAGTTAATCGTTGAAGCATGTCCCCAACGTTAACAACTAATTGATTAGGGAGTGCAGTGATTGGAATCCAATTATTTTTTTTATCTAAAACTTCAAGACCTTCAGCACTTGCTCCCATGAGTAGCGTTATCAAATTTATATCCTCGTGCTGTCCTGCTCGTACTGCATTTTTTGGAGCTTCTGTTATTGGGCCATAATGTATCGGGCGTAAAATACTATTCCCATACGCTATGTATGAATCAAAGTACGATTCTTCTAAATTAAGGAATAATGCAATGGCACTTAACATGTATTTACCTGTTTCTTGAAGAGCTGAGAATGCTTTTAAACTATTTTCATTAAATAAAGGGACTTCTTCATTAAGTACATTTTTTGGGTAATCATACTGCCCTTCAAGTTCCGTTGGGATTTCTTGGCCAAAGTGATAAAATTCTTTTAAATCTCCCACTTTGCTATCTTTACTATGTTCTGAGCCCCATGACGTAAAGCCGCGTTGCCCTGCTAGACCTTTGATATGATACTTCATTTTAGTCTCCAAAGGAAGAGCATAAAACTCTTGAGTAGATTGATACAAACTAGCGGTTAATTCACCACTTAACTCATGATTATAAACTGCAACAAAACCAATTTGTTGGTATGCCTGCCCTAAATCTTGAACAAATTTTTTCTTTTGATCAGGACTTCCATTCTTGAAATCGTCAAGATCTAATGAGATAATTGTATCCATGTTGTTCGATAATTAATTTAAACAAATTTAATCATATGTGTGATTAGTTATTTAATACTTCGGTGATTGCTTTAGTTTTAACTTGAATTTCATCCCATTCTTTTTCAGGAATAGAGTCTATTGTAATTGCTCCACCTGCACAATAATTCAATGTTTTTTTGTCCTCATCACATAGCAAACTTCTGATAACTACATTGAAGTCAAAATCACCATTAGGATCAATGTATCCAACAGAACCACTATACCAACCTCTCTTGAAGAATTCTAGTTGATCGATATACTTCATTGCCGATATTTTTGGGGCTCCTGTCATACTACCCATTGGAAATGTAGCTTTTAAAATATCTGTAAATTTAGTGTTGGGGTTTAATTTTCCTTCAACGGTAGAAATCATCTGATGAACCTGAAGGTAACTGTATATTTCAAATAACTCAGTAACTTTTACCGTTGCAGTTTGACAAATTTTATTCAGGTCATTTCGAACTAAATCAACAATCATTACATTTTCTGCACGGTCTTTTTCAGAATTGACCAATTCGGATATTAGTTCTTGGTCCTCTTCTAATGTTTCCCCTTTTTTGATAGTCCCTTTTATAGGTTGACTTAATAATACATTTTTATTTTTAGTTATGTATCGTTCCATACTCGCACCACAGAGGTGTAAAGAATTTGCTGAAAAATAGGCAGCCATTGGTACTGGTGACTTATTAATCAATGAAAGCTGAAAATCGATTGGAGAAAACTCTAAATAGTCTGATGCGTGAGGGATACAATAATTGAGTTCATAGACTTCCCCTTGTTTGATTAAGTTTTGAATTTGGGTGATTTTTTTTATGTAAGTGTTTTTTGTAATTGGATTTTTTTCAGGATTAATTTTGAAAGCCCTAGGTTCTTCTTTGTAATTCCAAAAAGTTTGTGTCAACTTTCCTTTTAAAAGGGTTGCTTTTTGATTTTTATCAATAGATAACACTATTTTAGGAACAAAAAATGTGATTTCAGGTGTTTCAACAATGCTAGGATTTTGACTGGATAGTTTTTCAAATTTGTTCTTCAGGTCATATCCGATTATTCCAAAAACCCAATCTGAATCTCGTTCTGTTTTTTCAAGTTCTTCTAAATTATAGAATACTCTTTCAGCTCCATAAGCCACTAAAAATTCATATCTCCCTTGATGTACCCCAGTATCAAGTTCACAGCTATCTAATATACAACTGTAGTCATATTTGGATGCATGGTGATATGCAAGTTTTTTAAACGCATTTAACCCATGTTTTTGAATAAAGGAATTAAGGTTGATCACGATAATAATTAACAATAATAGATGCTTTTGCTGGTCCAATTACTTTGGCAATATCCTCCAATGTAGATTTTTTGATTCTAGTAACAGATTTAAATGAGCGAAGCAATTCGGCAGCAGTTTCGTTACCGATTCCTTTTATTTCGGTCAGCTTACTAACAATTGTTCCTTTGCTTCTTTGGTTTCGATGGTGTGTTATTCCGAAGCGATGTGCTTCATCACGCATGTGTTGTATGATGCGAAGTGTTTCAGATTTTTTATCTAAATACAAGGGTAGATTATCTTCAGGGTAGTAAATTTCTTCTAGACGTTTGGCAATACCAATGATTGCAACTTTTCCATAAATACCTATATCTTTTAATGCTTTGACTGAACTTGACAATTGTCCTTTTCCGCCGTCGATTACGATCAATTGAGGTAAGGAATGTTGTTGTTTATTTAGCTTGGAATATCTTCTGGTTAATGCTTCATACATACTCGCAAAATCATTAGGACCTTCCACAGTTTTGATATTGAAATGTCGGTATTCTTTTTTGCTAGGTTTGCCATTTTTAAATACCACACATGCACTGACAGGAAATGATCCTTGAAGATTAGAATTATCAAAACATTCCATGTGAACGGGCAAATCTTTTAGTCTTAAATCTTTTTGAAGCGTGTTTAGTAAGCGTTCTTTTTTTAAGTCTGGGTTTAGCTTTTCGTATTGATTAGTCTTTTCTTTCATGTAGAGCAGAGCGTTTTTATAACTCAGCTCAAGTAGTTTTTTTTTATCCCCACTTTTAGGAATAAAATAGTTCTCTGATATATCCAAAGGAATGGGAACAATCATTTCTGAAGTTTCGGTAGCCATATCAGAATTTTTAATATCGCCCAGTGCGGTTTCTAAAATTTTCTCTGTGCTTTCATTCATTTTTTTCTTGAGTTCCAAGTTTCGAGATTGGATGATAATACCCCTTGAGATTCTCAAATAATTCACATAAGCATATCGGTCATTTTGTGCAACATTATATACGTCTACGTCATTAATTCTAGGATTTACTACTGTGCTTCTGCTTTGATAGTTAGTTAGAATATCAAGTTTGATTTTATATTTTCCTGCTTCTTCAAACTGCCAGTTAGTAGAAGCTTGTTCCATTTTACTTTTAAGATGATCTTTAACCTCTTTTAGATTCCCTCTTAGAATATTTCGAATGCCTTTAATACTTTCTAAATATTCTTCTTCACTTTCTAGTCCCTCACAAGCACCCTTACAATTACCAATTTGGTATTCAAGGCATACCTTGAATTTACCCGCAGTGATATTTTTTTCTGATAGATTGAAGTTGCAATTTCGGATCGGATAAATCTTTTTGCACAATTCCAATACGATACGCATGAGTTTGATGTTGGTATAGGGACCATAATATGTGCTTCCATCCTTAATGGTTTTTCTGACGGAAAACACTTTAGGAAAACGCTCGTTGGTGATTTTAATTGATGGGAATGTTTTATCGTCTTTGAGGTTGATGTTATACTTGGGTTTGAATTCTTTGATAAGACTATTTTCAAGCAGTAATGCATCGATTTCAGTGGGGACTACAGTCACATTTATATCCCATATTTTACGGACAAGAATTTCGGTTTTTTTATTTTCATAGTGTTTTTTGTTGAAGTAAGAGCTTACTCTTTTTTTCAAATCTTTTGCCTTCCCAATGTATAGGATTGTACCATTTTTATCAAAATATTTATATACACCAGGGGCGTTTGGAAGTATTTTTATTTTGGCTTTTATTGGGGCTATTTTAGATTTAATCTCCACTTTAGCAAAGATATTAATATTCTATCTGTGTGTTATAAATGCTTTATTCTTTTACCCATATCCGATCACCATCAAAAAGAGGACTTTGAATAGAAATCACCTTAAGAGGTTCTTTAGAAAGGGTTTTGACAGCGTGAATACTTTTCTGAGGTACGAAAATTACATCTCCCTTTTGAATAGTAAAATTTGATGAGTCAAGTCTCATAATAGCTCTCCCGTCCAAAACATGAATATACTCAGAATGATGGGCATGATAGTGGGGTTTTACTTGTTTCTTGACCCATATAACATAGCTGCTTTGAAAGGTGTCTTCAGCTATTTTTTTTATGTGAATATTATCGTAGCTACCTGAACTTGGAGAAAGTGCTTTAACATCTATTTTTTGGCTGTAAGCACTTAAGCTCAATGCCAGCATACTCATAATTATTATAAATCTTGTCATTTATTACAAAAGTAAAGCAACTATTTACTTGATTTGTACGTTCAAGGGCTGAATTAGTTTGAGACACGTATTAATTTTTTTAATGATTTTGGTATTTGGACGGGGGTATTCTCAATCCAATACATTTACAGCCACATTTAAATCTTTGGTAAATGGAGAACCTGTATTATATGCCAAGGTAACTAATAGTCATGGAGAGTCTTTATTAACTAATGTAGATGGTTTGATTACCATTGACTATGAGCCAGAGTCAGAAATTACTATTTCACATTTAGTATACGATACGTTAAGAATAATGCCTTCTGAGTTTGTGGATAGAAAAGATTTGGTGTTTTATCTGCAACCTAGAACCTACGATTTGAGGGAGGTTAAGTTTTCAATTTTAGGTGAACGTTCTTTGTTTGATCGCAAGTTTGTGAGTAATGATTTGGGGAAGTCAGATGCAGACAAAGTGCGTGAAAAACTTCGAATTATTGAGATGAAAAAAGAACTTATTGGATTGGATAGGTCTGCTCAAGGGGGTGCTGTTTTGGGAAGCCCAATTACTTATTTATATGATCGTTTTAGTAAGTCTGGAAGAGAGCGTAGAGAGTATGCCATGCTGCTTGCTAAGGACAAGCAACGTAGAGAAAACGGCAAAAAGTTTGATGATTTTGTAGTGTCAACGCTAACAAGTTTTGAGAACGAGGAGTTGGCAAGATTCAAGGTTTTTTGTAGTTTTCATCCCAGTTTTATTGAAATGGTTGATGAATTGACCCTCTACTATGAAATCTTAAGATGTAGAACTGAATTTATAGAAAAGGAGTATTAGCAATTTCCCTATAGCGTGTTATTCCTTCACCATTTTTTTAAAAAATAATCCTTTTTCCGTGATTATTTTTACTAAGTATACACCTCTTATTAAACTACTAACATCAATTTTATTTTTCAGGAAGTTAACTTTTTTTACTATTTGACCTTGAGCGTTATAAATTATTATTTTTTCAATTGCTGGGGTGTTGTTATTTGATGAAATAGAGAAAGATTCTCTAACTGGATTAGGGGATAGTATAATTTCAGAGGTGTTTAGATTGTCTAAACCAATGCTTTGCCTGCTTAATCGGTAAATTGTTCCATTCGGGATTGTACCATCAATATGATGAGGTTCTTGATTATCAACCCACAGTAATTTGGGATTTGTGGGGTCCCCAGTAAGAACATATCCTTTTCCTAAAACAGCATTTATACCATGATCAAACATCGGGAAAAGAGCGATATAAGTACCCGAGTAATTGTTGTAACATAGGTTTGGTTTTGAAATACGACTTGGACCAAAGTGCCATTCTATATCGTTTGATTCTTCATAAAGCCATAGCTGAAAATTAGTATAATCAGATGATATACTATCGTCAGCTAATTCATGGTAGAATCCAGCATTTTTCCACTGTATTTTTAAGATTTTTTTATTGTTTACACTATCCAATTGGTATGAAATATTAGATTTAGATTCTTGAGTAATGGTATCTTTAATCATGTTATATCCACGATCTACAAGGTCTGATCCATAAGCAATCAATAGAGTATAAATCCCTTTTGTACTTGAAGTTAATGAACCACCCCATCCAAATCCGTTAAGAATAATTTTTTTGATAGTCTTGTCATATAACGTAAAGTCAAATCCAATTGGAATATCGTAGTGAGGGTTCTGCCATGTCCTGCTGTTATTGAGGGATTTAGATTTGTCTAAATCCTTATATAAATCAGTTGAAGTATTGAAGGTATAATATTGAGCACTTAAACTAGTTGAAAAAATTACCAATGGGATAAATAATAGTGTTTTCATAAAATAGAGTTTAATAGTTCAAATAGAATAAATCATAACTTAATTGATGAGATATTGATGCTATTTTCCGTTAATCAAGTCGTATTTTCGCATTGTATTTTGAAAAAGGGTCTATTACTATTTTTAAGTTTATCCTCGTTATTGAGTCAAGCTCAATTGCTTCCCAATTTTGGTGGTCAACGAGCAGGGTTATCCGCGTTGAGTTTTCTGAAGAATGATTTAAGCCCTGTTTCATTTGCAATGGCAAGTGCAAGCATAGCAAATAAAGGGAATCTTTACAGTACTGAGAATAATCCAGCAGCTCTGGTTCAAATCAATGGTCCTGGTATCGCATTGAGTAATTTGTCTGTTGGTGCTGGAATACATCAAAGTTTTTTAGCCTCAGGATTCAAGTTAGATGATGGCTCAGTTATTGGATTTAATGTGAATAGTCTAAATGCGGGAGCCATGGAAGTTAGAACAGAATTTGAGCCTAATGGGACAGGGCAATTGTTCTATGCTAACAATACAGCCCTAGGTATAAATTATGCGAGAAAACTCTCCGAAAATTTCAATATTGGAATAGGTCTCAAATATATTTATGAAGGAATTTCTACATACACCAATCATACAGTTACAGCGGATATTGGATTTTTGTATACAACAGATTACAAGGATTTAACATTTGCAGTATTGGTCAAAAACTTTGGAGGGAATTCCCAAATGATAGGTTCTGATTTAGAGACAACTTTCAATCGTACAGATGTTGTATTGAGTAAGTATACTACACCAACTATATTTAAGATGGGGTTTTCATTTGTTCCATATGAGAGTAAATCAAAAAAATTGGTTGCTTCAGCTGAGTTGAACCATCCAAGTGACAATGCAGAAAATATTCGGTTGGGAGGGGAGTTGAGCTTCCGAGACTTACTTTTTACTAGACTTGGTTATAAATTAAGTGTTCAAGGTCAAAACTATCCTACCGCAGGTATTGGTGTCAAAACAAGGTTGGGGATACATCCTTTATACATTGATTATGCAGTTAATCCAACCAGTCGAATGGGAGTTCAGCATTTAGTTGGATTATCTATCCCTTTTAACAATGACCAACGATGATTCAGATTAATAACTTAAATAAAAATTATTTTTGGTCATTAGGACTATTGTTAATCTTAGGTTGTGATGGGTTTTTTGGCAAAAAAACAGATTTAGATTTTATTGAGGTTCCTGAATATTTGCCTCGAGAAGTAGCTTATGTACCTGTTGAGCCAGTCATTAAAAAATATCAAAATCCAATAGATATCATTGCTGGATTTGACGAATTGATTTATTTAGTTGACGGAGCTTCAGAGGAAATAATATCCTTAGACGAAAGTGGCAGAGAACTGGGTCGTTTTCAGTTGAATGGAGTTAAATCTGTAGCTCAAAATAGAAAATTGGATTTACTAGCAATTGGTTCAAGTCAACGAATAGTTGGGGGTGTTACAAAAGATATTGCCTGTATTTATCGTATTGATATGCACGGCAATGGCAATGAATTTGGAATAGAGTATGCGCGAGTATTAGATACAATAGCCCATCCGTTATATTTTAAAAGTACTTTCTCTGGGAGTGACGATAAAGTTCAATTTAACAAGATAGCAGTTCTAGAAGATAATCGATTTTATGTTACTCGATCTGGAATTGATAATAATCCACAAAAATTTGGAGGTCCAGATGATGCAATCTTATTGTTTGAAGAAGATGGGACATACATAACACCAGTTGTTGTCAATACCCCCAATGGTTTTTTTCGTGACTATTTTAAAAGCCCAATGGGAATATCGAGTTTTGTCCAACCACCTCAGATTTCGGCTGGTGGGCCCGATCATTTTGTTTTTACTTCATTATCTGACAATACGTCTATCAAGGTACAAGTTATTGATTATATAGAGACTGATTTCGGAGCAAGCTATGAGCCAAGAATACTTTTTGAGACTGACACAACAATTGCTGATGGTAGTTTAACTTCTCCTGACAAGTTTTCAAAACCTGTTTCCACAATTATCACTGGTGACGGTACAAATTATATTTTCGTTTTAGACCAGATGAAAGATTCATTGTACCAGTTCACAGTAACAGGACTTGAAGGAGTAAAACCACCTGTTGGGTCAGCTACTAGTAAATATCAAATGGCAAGCTTTGGGGGTAGAGGAGACGGACTTTCTCAGTTTAATGGGCCAACTTCTATTGCTTATAAAAATAGAATTTTGTGGGTATGTGATACTGGAAATGGAAGAATTCTCCGATTTAAGCTGACAACAGATTTTCAGTAATTAGTTACTTTCTGAAGAAAATTTCTTTCTCTTTCTACGTAATCTGAATTTATCAAACTGATAGCGATAGAAAAGTCCAACCCCAGTTGTACGTACATTTGTAATACTTCCAATCGTAGGGTCATTTGCTTGTTTTTGGAAACCTTGAAGTTTTAGATTCCCGTCATCTCCAATAGTGTATTTGACACTAATATCATAAGGGATAGAACCTTGAGCGGCGGCATCTGTAGAATACGATAATTCTAAACGATCATTGATAAATTTACGACGTAGAGATAGTATTAATTCAGCTTTTTTTTGATACGAGGTTTGATAATCAACACCCAATTGAAATCGAGTATCAAGTTGGCTGAGCCAGTTATTAATCTGACTCGAGGCGAAGTCACTAAAACTATTGATTCCTGTATTTACTGCTCCTAAAGACAGTTCAGGACTCGAACTATTTGCGAAGCTTGGAGGAATAAAGGTGCCTAGAACTAATAACGCAAAAACTTGTCGATTGAGTTCTTCTTGGTCTAGTCTAATTCTATTAATAATGGTATTTAAAGTGCTGTTTGTATTAGTATTTAGGTTAGTTTTTGATGGGAATCCTAGGTCGAATGTGACATCAGGATTGAATAACAACCCCTCTAATTTTAGGTAACAATCAGCAGGTATAGCAGTTTGAAAAAGGGTACTGTCTTCAGCTGAGGATAGTGTGCCCGACAATAAGGGAAGTGGGGTTGGGTATTCTCTTTTAATAGCTTCAAGGTCTATTTTGGCGTTGTATGGATTGCCATCCCAACGAAGTGTTCCTCCAGGTTTTACGACGAAAAATTTATTTATGAGGTCAAATGCTGTAAATAAATAATTCCCTTTGTCTATGGTGAGTCCACCATACATGTTAAAATCTCCGAATGTATTAATTTCCATTCTTAAATTTCCATGACTTGAAGCCTCTATTTTGTCACCTAGAAGTTCGTCAAAGATAAGTTTTACTTCAGCATCATTGGTAACCTCAAAATTGAAATCCATTTGAATGCCAGCAGCTGTTTTAAATGCCTTTTCTTCTTTAATATCTTTTTTTAGATCAACAAATTTTACATAGCTAAGGGTATGATCAGATTCTAGATCATCCAGAGGAATTTCTATTACAGTCCCTTTTCTACTTTTAGCAATTACTTGAATTAAAATATCATCAAGTGGTCCAGAAATTTTTGCAGAACCATCTACAAAAGCACTTCCGTAAAACAAACTATTATCTCCTCGAGAGGTATTCATGATCTCAAAGTTTTGGAGTTTGTCAATATCAAGGTCCAGTTTAAAATCATGAAAATTATGATGGCTTATGTTACCATTGATATTCCCTTTTTGCCCAAATCTATCTTTTATCTGAGCTTTAGAAATATGAAATGACGAATAGTCGATTTTTACAGTAGCGTCTCCTGTATAATTAGTTTGAAGGTAGTCCATTGTGAAATCAAGACTATCAATGTACATTGTGCCATCTAGTTTTGGTGCTTTCAATGGTCCAGTTACTGAAATGTCTGTTGTGCTATATCCAGAAACATCAGACATCAGCCCAACAAGGTATTTTTCAAATGGTTTTATACTACTCTTTTTTGTTTTAAGCTGAAGATTAAGAGGTGATTTTTTATTGTCAAAATCAATAGCACCACTAATTTTCATCTGATTAAGAACCCCATTGGATATATCTCCATTAATCAATACAGCAAGCCCCTTAGCATTTTCACTAGACAATTCAAGATTACCTAATGTATCATCATCCATTTGAAGTTGTTTTACAGACAGGTTAGTCTCAATAATTGGAAACCCTTCGCGATCTGATATGTCAATATAGCCATTTACTATGCCATGAAAGCTTAAATCAAATCCTGCAATAAATGGATTAATATTTCCCAGTTCAAAATTTGAGATAATTGCATTTGCTTTGTTAGCTTGATCTCCTAAAGATGCATCAACAAATAGTATTTCATCAGCATGTCTAAAATCAAAGTAAAGAAGTTCTGTCGTGCCTTCATGAAGGATAATATTTGGATTTTTTACAGGTCTCAATACCCATGGTTTTTCATCTACTTTAACTTTTGATTGATCAAAATATATCTTAATACTATCACTTTGATAGACAGCCCTGCCATTTATGTCAATATCTAAGGATTTTCCTTTTTTTGAAATATTATGAAAATGAATGACATTTTTTTCAAGTAATCCTTTCAGTTCAAATAGCTCAAATAAACTGCTGTCATTTTGCAATAATCCTCCAGTGGAAATATTGAAATTTAAAGCAGACGAGTCTTGATTATTATGAATATTAGCAAAAACCCGAGGGGCTAATATGTTTTCATATTGTAGACCTATTAAATTAGTGTTATTTAAAATTTCACCCGTTTTGATATCATAGCTTAATGATAAGAATCCACTTTCTAGGGATAATTTTTTGACTAAAATTGGTAGGATTTGGTTGTTCTCCTGAACCTTCATCGTTAGGTATAAGTTTTCGGATTGTATACTTGAACCCACCAGCGTTTCGTCAATTGAGTTAATCCTATGAATTAATTTTTGTGATATTAAAGGTAATTCAGCAGGGGTATAGTTCCCTGAAATAGCAAGTTCAAATTGATCAGAGGTGAGGTTTATACTTTGTCTTTTTTCGGTTCCCGTTTTGCTGATTTTAAGGAATTTAAATGGATATGTTTCTCCGTTTCTCGAATATTTAAGTTGTTCTAGATTTACATCTCCTTCAATCGTATTGATTGAGTTCCCAGTTAATTTTAAGTCAGCTTTAAATGCCAATAAATTATCAACTGAGTCGTTTAAACTTAATTTAAAATTCATTTTTTTAACATCAGCAGTTGCTGTTATTGATGGTGCTTTATTTTGAAGATTTAGGATAGTATTTATTTTGAATTCCTGTTCAATGCCAATGTTTTCAATCATGCAGGAAAGTATTTTCTCATCAATTTGTCCATTGATTTTAGTGTTTTTATAGGAGATTCCATTATAAGAAATATGGTTAATATTTCCTTTAAATTTGGTCTTGAAATCATTTATGGAAGCTCCTTCTCCCTCAAATTTAACATTGAATTTGCATTGATTGAATGATGGGTTGTAAAGCATCTTACCAAGTTCAATTTGACCACTTGACAAGGTACCTTTAAATATTGGGACGTCTTCTGTATTATCAAAAGATACTTCTGCACGAATATTGCCAACATTAGTGGCTAGTTGGCCATTGACAATAAAGGCATAAAAACCACCTTCATATTTGCCTTTAAATTCAACTGTTTTAAGATATTCTATTTCATTGAATAGTTGAGGTTCATTGAGATACTGTTTAATATCACTCAGGGTAGTCTTAATTTTATCGGCATTAATTAAAAATTGGAATTCATCAGGGTTAGAAACATTTTTAATGGCCAGCTCTCCATTAAAATGATTATTATCACCTAGTGATAATTTTATTTTTTTACCAGTTAGGTCATTAATTGATCCCATTATTTCTCCTTCTATTTTAAATAAGTCGTGATAAGAGGATAACTTGCTATTAAAGATGGAGATATCATCTGTATGAATAAAGGAATTCAATAATGATACATTCATTAGTACATTATTATTGAAGTCAGAAAAATCCTCATAATCAAGATATCTAAATGCTACAAAATCTTCAATGTAGCTTAATGGTGTTTTTAGTTTAAGGTGTTCAAACTTTAGGGTTGTTGAGCTGATAGTTGCGTTTGCACTAAGATTTTTAATAGAAAGGCCAGAGCTTTCCATGGTGGTTAACCGTTCTATTTTAAAATTTAAAGAGTCTCCTAAGATTACAAAGTTTTTAAAGTCCCCATCAATCTTGTTGAATCGTATGTCATTTTGATCAAAAGCATGTTTTTTTTCAGCTTCTTTATTGTCATCAAAATAACAAAATGTAGAGTTTTTTATTCCAAGATGGTGAATTATAAATGGTTGTATTCTTTTTGAATTATTCTGACTTTTAGGTTTAAATGCATCAATAAGATACTGAATATTGAGTGATTTCTTGTTTTCAACGACCCCAATATGAATCGATCCCCCATCCAACAAAATGTTATTTAACTCGACTTCCTTTTTTATTAACTTTTTAAAATTATAGTCAATGGAAATTTGATCAGCGTAAATAAGTGTATCATTGTTTTTTCCTGGAATGTAAAGCTGGTTGATTTTTATAAAGTCGAAATAATTAATTTCAAGAGATTTGATACTTACTTTAACATCAAGCTCTTCCTCGCAATATGAAATTAAATTAGATTTGATAATATTCTTAAACCAATGAGTTTGAGCAATTCCTAAAAATAATAATAGCATGCCTATGAAAACAGCAAGAGTTATCAGTGGTATTTTAATTATTTTTGGCAATTACTTAATTAGATATCAAAAATAGACATACAAACATACCTTGGAATACACAAAGAATAATTCACATAATAATATACTTGGCATAGAATCGTCTTGTGATGATACATCTGCAGCTGTTTTGGTGAATGGCAAAATTTGTTCCAATGTTATTGCATCACAAAAAGTGCATGAAGAATTTGGAGGTGTTGTTCCCGAATGGGCCAGTCGAAAACATCAACAAAATATACTCCCAACGGTAAAATCTGCCTTAAGTAAAGCGAATTTGAATTTGCAAGATATAGATGCAATAGCTTGCACTCAAGGTCCTGGATTGATGGGGTCCCTTCTTGTAGGGCATACCTTTGTGAAAGGACTATCAATGTCTATGGAGGTGCCATTTGTAAATATAAATCACTTAGATGCTCATGTTTTAGCTCATTTTATTGATGAAGAAATACCTCCGTTACCCTTTTTATGTTTATTGGTATCTGGGGGGCATACTCAAATCGTTCTAGTCAAAGAAAATTATCAAATGCAGATACTTGGGAAAACTATGGATGACGCTGCTGGTGAGGCCTTTGATAAAGCAGGTAAGATGTTGGGCCTTTCCTACCCGTCTGGTCCACAAATTGATCAACTTGCAAAAAAAGGGAATCCAAATGCTTTTAAATTCAATACACCAAATGTTGGAGGATTGGATTACAGCTTTTCAGGTATGAAGACATCAATACTTTATTTTTTACAAAAGGAGGTTAAAAAGAATCCTAACTTTATTGATGAAAATATATATGATTTATGTTCGTCAATTCAACGTACTATAGTGTCTTATTTATTGTTCAACTTGAATAGGGCAATTAAGGAAACAGGGGTTAATAGTATTGGTATAGCCGGAGGTGTTGCAGCAAATTCTGAATTAAGGTGCTCACTTAAAAAACTAGCTAGGAACACAGGTTCAGAAGCTTATATTCCTAAATTTGAATACTGCACAGATAATGCAGCCATGATTGCATTTGCTGGTAAAATTAAATTAGAACAAAAGCAATTTGGCAAACTAACCGATGTATGCTACACGAGAAAATGAAAAGACAATTCTTTTTTAGTATATCGATTTTGCTTTCATTCACTATGAAAGCTCAACAAAATGATACGGCATTAATTAAATTAAATAAAGTAGAAACTGTTTATAAATACCAATTTGTTCATGCATTTGAGGGGAATAAAGATACGTGCTTACTTGAACACAAAAAATTTAATCATATGTCAGCAATTACTTTTCATCGAACAGATATGCGATGCAATGGTTGGAATAATTCAGAGGAGCGATTTTTTTCCTATGTAAATGGTCAACTTGGGATACTTGAGATTCGAAGAGATAATTTGCCTTATGCTAAAAGTTTCTTTAAATATGACGATTCGAATGACCCAATTCAAATCATTACACATTATTCTGAAAAGAATGATACACTTGTCTCCTCAAATGAATTCTATAGAAATTCAAAAAACAAATTGGATAGTTCGATAGCTAAACGAGAGAATAATTCAGGGCAACAGAGTTTAATTAAAAATGTTTATCGATATGACAGAAAAAAGAATTTAGTTCAGGAGTACACCACAGATGAGGATGGTACCCCATTAAGCATGGTGAGTTATGAAAGGATGACTGATGGGAAAATGAAAAGTAGATCTATCACAATTTATGGTCAAAGTCCAAGCTTCAAGCAAATTTATTTTGAATATGATCAAAATAATAGAGTTTTAAGCACTATGGATTCTCAAAATCGGAAACAATTATTTTTCTACAAACAAAATGGACTTCTAAATAATGTATATACCTACAATGGGAATGGAGCTTTGGAAGTAGAATTTTTATTTAACTATACCTATCACGAATGAATTTAGCTTGGGTTTTTATAGGCGGTGGTATCGGTGCAGCATTGCGGTGGTATATAAGCGGATTTTTTCACTCTGTTGGCAACTTTCCTTTTGCCACACTATCAGTTAATTTGATAGGTTGTGTGCTTATTGGAATATTTAGTGTTCTAGTACTTCATCACCCAAAGTCATCTTTATTTTTGATTACGGGCATTTTAGGTGGGTTTACAACATTCTCTAGCTTTGGTCTAGACGCATTTAAGCTACTTGAGCTAAAGGAATTTAAAAAGCTAATTATATACTTAGCCCTGAGCAATATTTTGGGAATCACGCTAGTTATAGTTACTCATAAAATCACCACTTTTTTTGTTAATTAGTAATGAGAAAAATCGTACCATTAGTTATAATAATTTGCTTGTCATTGACTGTTTTTGCAGACAAATTATTGATACCTATGGATGTTACTCAAAAGAATCATTTAAAAGCCTATGGTATTGCATATTGGGTACTTGAACAGCAAGAAGAGGTAGAATGGTTATTGAATTACAAAGGAGGTAGTTTCTTGATGAATGATTATGAAAACATAGAAAAAGAGTGTCTTTTTAGAGGAGTTACTTTTACTACTATGAGTGAATCTAGAGCAATTGGTATCAAAAATGACATTGCAAATCCATCAGTCAATGCAGAGGTTGTTAAATTATTAAAAGTGCCAAAGATTGCTGTCTATTCTCCAAAAACTGCTCAGCCTTGGGATGATGCTGTCACTATGGTGTTAAAATATGCTGAAATTCCATACGATGTTGTTTTTGATGATGAGGTACTCTCTGATAAACTTCCTTTATATAACTGGCTGCATCTACATCATGAGGATTTTACAGGACAGTATGGAAAATTTTGGGCAAGTTATAGAAATGCACCGTGGTATATTAATCAGGTGAATGAAGCTCAAGAACTTGCAGAAAAATACGGTTACACAAAAGTATCAGAGCTTAAACTTGCAGTATCAAAAAAAATAAGAGATTTTACAATAGGAGGGGGTTTTTTATTTGCTATGTGTAGTGCACCAGATAGTTATGATGTAGCTTTATCTGCTAATGGGATAGATATATGCGAGCGAATGTTTGACGGTGACCCCATGGCTCCAAATGCACAAGCAAAACTGGATTTTGATAATGCGTTTGCTTTCAAAGATTTTAACATTGAGCTTAATCCCATGCGGTATGAAATTAGTAACATTGATATAGACCCAAGGACAAGAAGAGTGAAAGAGGCCAATGACTTATTTGCTCTTAATGAATTCAGTGCAAAATGGGATGTTATTCCTACTATACTAACTCAAAATCACGAGCGTATTGTGAAGTCATTTATGGGGCAGACAACTGCTTTTCAAAAGCAATTTGTGAAAAGTTCAGTGGTTATTATGGGAGAAAATAAAAGTTTAGGTGAAGTTAAATATTTACATGGCACGATGGGTAAAGGCCAATTTACATTTTATGGTGGTCATGATCCAGAAGATTATCAGCATATGGTTGGTGAACCACCGACAGACTTATCTCTGCACCCAAATTCACCAGGATATCGTTTGATATTAAATAATATTCTGTTCCCAAGTGTTAAAAAGAAAAAACAGAAAACGTAATCTATTGACGATAGTCTAAAGCAGTAAGGTTTAACCTCATCCCAAATCGAAAGATTACTGTTTTTGATCATCCGAAATAATAACATTGTTTTGATTACTAATAAATACTCCTGCATCAGCAAACAAATTATACCAAATCATGTAGCTTAAATCTAGAGATATTGTATTTTTAATTCCTTCTAACAGCATCTCTTCTGTAGGGTTTGATGCCTGTATAAAATTCGTTAGTTATTTCATTCGATTGAATTTCGTTCCGATCGGTCAAATGATAATTAAAAAATCCGGAAGTGTAGGGAGATTGTCCAAATGAAAGAATTCAATAGAAGTATAAAAAATAACTTAGACTAACTCTCATAGGATTAAAGGTAGTCTAACTGACAACAATTTTTCAATTATGAAAAAAAATCAAAGATTCTGATAATGTCACATTCAGTGTGTAAATTCGCCAATGTGTCAGCAGAAGCTAAAATTAAAGCTCTAACATCTGAGCTAAAAGAGCATAATTATAATTATTATGTCTTGTCTCAGCCTACGATTTCTGACCGTGATTTTGACCGAAAGCTAAAAGAGTTGGAGTTGTTAGAGCAGGCCTTTCCGAAGTATGCTGATCCAAATAGTCCAACAAAACGTGTAGGTGGTGAGATTACAAAAAATTTTAATACGGTGGAACACAGCACCCGAATGTTGAGTTTAGGTAACACATACAATAAAGATGAACTCCTAGAATTTGATAATCGGGTTGCCAAACTTACTGGGGGAAACAACTATCAATATACAGCGGAATTAAAATTTGATGGGCTAGCAATAGCTATACGATATAAGAATGGAGTATTGCATCAAGCAATTACTCGAGGGGACGGAACCAAAGGCGATGATGTGACAGCTAATGTTAAGACAATACGTTCTATTCCACATCAGCTATCTGGAGAATACCCCAATGACCTTGAAGTAAGAGGAGAGTTGTTTATTCACAAGGCTGCATTTATTAAAATGAATGAAGAGCGAGCTAGATTGGGTGAGTCAATCTATGCTAATCCAAGAAACACAGCTTCGGGAACACTTAAGCTTCAGGATAGTTCTGAAGTGGCCAAGCGACCCTTAGATGGGTTTATGTATCAGATGCTCGAACATGGGGGGACAAATTTAGATCATTATCAGAGCCTGGAGGTAATGAAAACCTATGATTTACCAGTTAATCAATCTACCAAACTTTGCGATTCTATTAATGATGTTTGGGAGTTTATAACCTATTGGGATCAAGAAAGACATAATTTGAGTTTTGAGATTGATGGTGTGGTTATCAAAGTAAATAGTAGACTTCAGCAAGAAGAAATGGGCTTTACAAGTAAGTTCCCACGTTGGGCTATGTCCTATAAATTTGAGACAGAACGTCAAAGCACTAAGGTCATTGATATTGCATATCAAGTTGGTAGAACAGGAGCAGTTACACCGGTTGCTAACCTTGAGCCTGTCCAACTTCTGGGGACGACGGTGAAAAGAGCTAGTATTCATAATGCCGATTTTATTTCGGAGATGGATATTCGAGTAGGTGATACCGTATTTGTAGAAAAAGGGGGAGAGATTATACCCAAAATTGTAGATGTAGATAAGTCTAAAAGAGATTCTAAATCTATACCAACTCAATTTATAAAACAATGTCCTGAATGTTTATCTGAGTTAGAAAGGCCCGAGGGAGAAGCCGTATTTAGATGCCCTAATTCAACAGGGTGTCCTCCACAAATAAAAGGAAGAATTGAACATTTTATTGGAAGAAAAGCTATGGATGTTTCAAGTTTAGGAGAGGGTAAAATTGATGTGCTCTATCGATCTGGATTAGTTCGTAGACCAGTAGATCTCTATGATCTTGGGTATGATGATTTATTAGGGCTTAGCAAGTCTATTGCTAATGAAGAATCTGAAGAGGAACGAGTTGTTAGTTTCAAAGAAAAAACAGTACAAAATATTTTAGATGGAATCCAAGCATCTAAAGTCCAACCTTTTGAACGAGTTCTGTTTGCTTTAGGAATTCGATTTGTGGGTGAGACCGTTGCTAAAAAATTGGCTTATCACTTTAAGAATATGGATGCTTTGATAAATGCTAGTCTAGAAGATTTAAATGCTACACCTGAAATTGGGGATGTCATTGCACAGAGTGTAATGTCCTATTTTTCCATTGATGAGAATAAATTAGAAATTGAACAAATGAAATCTCATGCTTTGAATTTTTGCGTAAAAGAGAAAGAGTTGTCAAGTAACAAGCTAGAGAATCTACGTTTTGTTGTTAGTGGCATCTTTAGTCTATTTTCAAGAACTGAATTAAAAAAAATAATTGAGGAAAATGGGGGTAAGAATGTGAGTTCTATTTCCAAGTCAACAGACTTTTTGCTAGTTGGTGATAATATGGGGCCAGCTAAGAAAGAGAAGGCGGAGAAGTTAGGCGTCAAGATGATCGATGAAAATGAATTTTCATCAATGATTGCGGAGTAAGTTATATCTTTGTAATGTTGACGAATATCCAACGAAATATTGGAAGGCGAATTCTCGCTAGAACTTCACAAGCAGATAAGTTTGAGCGACTAAAAAAACTTAAATATGCACGTAAAATTGGCGTTGTATACAACATGCAGGATATGACAAGCGAGCACCTTCATAAAATTATTCATCATTTTGAATCTGAGGGTAAATCAGTATTTACCTTGGGATTTGTAAATGAGAAAGATATTGATAATCTACTACCAAATTATAAAGAGAGTTATTTTTGTAATGCCGATTTAAATTTTTGGAAGATTCCTCATGGTGATAGCATATCTAAATTTATTCAAGAAGATTTTGATTTTCTAATTAATTTAGATTTAAAAGGTGCTATTGAATTACAAGGAATCTCAACCTTTTCAGTAGCAAAAACAAGAATTGGTAAGTTTTTTGATGATTTTGTTTTTGCACATGACCTGATGGTAAAAAGTAATAGTCAAGAGGCGTATGGATTGTTTATAGATATAACTAGACACATTAAATGAATAAATTCAAGGGATTGGGCGTGGCTATGGTCACACCATTTAAAACAGATAAAAGTGTTGATTATGATGGTCTTGAAAAATTAACCAATCACCTGATTAATGGGGGAGTAAGATATCTCGTTGTAATGGGAACTACAGGAGAAAATCCTACCATTAGTCCAGAAGAGCAAAATGAAATCCTAAAAAAGGTAGTGGAAGTGAATGCTAAGCGTCTTCCTATTGTCTATGGAATTGGAGGGAATAACACATCAAGTATTCTCGATCGATTAGTCTCTGAGGATTTGTCAGGTATTGATGCCATTTTGAGTGTCAGCCCATATTACAATAAACCTAGTCAAGAAGGGATATTTCAACATTATAAAATTATTAGTGAAGCTTCAAAATGGCCAATCATCATGTATAATGTTCCAGGAAGAACAGGGTCATTGGTTTCGGCACAAACGACATTTCGGATTGCAGAATTACCCAATGTTATTTGTACAAAAGAAGCTAGTGGAAGTCTAGATGTTTGTATGGATGTTATTCATCAAGTACCAAATGATTTTGGAGTGATTAGTGGGGATGATAATTATACTTTGTCATACATTGCTGCTGGGATGCAAGGGGTTATCTCAGTTATCGGCAATGCATATCCGAAAGAATTCAGTCAGATGGTAAATTATGCATTAGATGGTGATTATAAAAATGCAAGACATCTTCATTACAAGTTACTCCCATTGATGAAAGCAATTTTCATGGATGGTAATCCAGGAGGTGTCAAATACGTACTTAAAAAACTAGGAATTTGTGATAATCAGTTTAGACTCCCAGTGGTTCCAGTCAATAAGGATACGATGAAGGCGATAGACCAAGCCATGGAAAAACTTTAATTAACCAAATTTAAATAGTTGCAATAACTTTTAATTCTATTGCAATTGGTGTTGGTAAACAGTTTATTTCTAGTGTTGTACGACAAGGCTGATTATCTTTAAAGTATTCAGCATAAATTTTATTATATGTTTTAAAATCATCCTTCATGTTCGTTAGAAAAACTGTTACATCGATGATGTTATCCCAACTACTCCCTGAATCTTCTAAAATTTGTTTGATATTGTTAAATACAGATCGACACTGTGTTTCGATATCATAGCTAACAATAGATCCATCATCAGCTAGTTTAACTCCTGGAATTTCTTTTGTGCCTCTTTCTCTGGGCCCAACGCCACTTAAAAAGAGAAGATTTCCAAACTTTCTCGCATGTGGATATGCTCCCACTGGTTCAGGTGCCTTACTGCTGTTTAATATTTCTTTTTTCATGGTTAGTTAATCTATTCTAATTTCAATTTGATCGGTCTTTTTAATAACCTTTTCATTGCTTTTTGGTTTTATCTTGTTTGAGTTTATGTCTTTTTTTAAGGAGTTTATTTCTTTGGTGTTAACCAATGAAGGTTTATTTATCAATGGAGAACTCAACTTCTTTTTTTTGGGTTGCTTCTTGACAATATAGCGTTTAGGTATTTTTACAGCTCTGTGTTTTAAGTTGGTTTCTAGTAGAAAATAACCCGCGAAATCAGATGACTCGTCTTTTTGTGCAGCTACAGCAATGTTGGTGTAGTTAGGAGAGAAAGCCAAAGCATTAATTTTATAACCTGCAAGGTTAAATGTTTTAATAAGTTCTCTATTCTTGAGATGATATAAATGGACGGTGCCGTCCAAACTGCCACTAACCAAATATTTTCCGAGGGGATCAGTTGCAATATCTGTGACCGTCCATCGATGGTCTTTGAACGCAAACAGCTCTTTCCCAGAACGTATTTCCCAGATTCTGACTGTTTTGTCCTCGGAGCTTGATATGATGTATTTTCGATCAATTGTTACGAGTATATCTGTGATTTGGTCGGTATGTCCTAAGAAGCTTTTTAATTTACGACCCATGATATCATATTGAATAATATCCGCTTTTTTTTCATGAGCAATGAAGTAGCTCATGTGGTCGATTGCAACACCAGCTGCGGAGATAGGTCTCGAAGTTTTTATAGGGATAACTCGGTCTTTGGCAATGTCATATGCAATAAATCGCCCATCGTCTCCAGCACTAAAGATAATTCTCATGCCAGGGCCATAGATTAGCTTATTGATTTGACTCTGGTTGATGATGAGCGTAGTATCTAATGTAGCAATAGAAAAAAATGAATCATTGAAATGATAGACATTCAATTTACCGTCTTGACCTCCTGTAATCATATGATATCCGTCTCTACTAAACGAAATAGACCTGATTGCACCTCTGTTATCCTGAATTTTTTGCATGACCTTGTGGGTACTATCATTTCTTTGAATAATAATAGATTCATCCCAGCTACCAGAAACAATATAATTTGCATTGGGGCTAAATTCAATTGCTGTAATATCGTCTTTGTGATGGGCTTGATATTCTAATTGGTCTGATTGAGCATTTGTAATAAATATCAGACAGAAAAAAAAGATAATAAGAAAATAGAATGGTCTCATATGGTAGCAAATTACTCGTTTTTATGAAAATAAAAGA
>MDSX01044982.1_pt1 | contig 65809 bp, 64 predicted proteins | sample 811141 | NCBI WGS metagenome assembly MDSX01 (sample SAMN05326642, study PRJNA326480) | marine metagenome | isolation source: seawater | place: Atlantic Ocean: South East | collected 2010 | reverse complement strand
TTCTTCTTCAGCTGGAGCTTCTTCCTCTTTTGGAGTTTCTTCCTCTTTTGGAGTTTCTTCTTCAGCTGGAGCTTCTTCCTCTTTTGGAGTTTCTTCTTCAGCTGGAGCTTCTTCTTTTTCTGACTTCTTTAATTTTGATTGCTTTGCTTTTTCAAGTGTTTTTTCAGCTCTTCTTTTGAGGGTTTCCTCTCTATCAGCTGCCCACTTTTTCATTTCTTTTTCAATTTCTTTTTCATCGAGTCCTTGACCAATTAAATGCCATTTATGAGCTAATCCACTTCTCTTCATTAGTCCGTGCAATGCATCTGAAGGCTGAGCGCCTGCTTTAAGCCAATGAATAATACGCTCATCATCCAAAGAATATGTTTTATTTTGATCTACAGGGTTAAACCATCCAAGCTCTTCAATGGCAGCTCCATCTCTCTTGTTACGCGAATCCATAACAACTACACGATAAAAGGGTCTATTTTTACGCCCTATTCGCTTCAATCTTATTTTTGTAGCCAAATCAATATCTCCTTAATTTTTTAAATAAGTACTATATAGCCTTAAATATATATTTTTAATAATTTCATTATAAATACAGCCTAGAAAATTAACTATCCTTTTTAATTTTATCAACAATGAAAGAGAAACATATTTTTTATGAAATTTTCAATTATAGAAACCAAAAAATATCATTTAGATGAAATTTTATCGCTCAACGAATCATTTTTACCCGCCGTCAGCAGCGTCAACATAAATCAAATGAAGAGGTTTCTTGATATCGCTGACTATTTTAAAATTATTTTAATTGAAAATACTGTTTCAGGGTTTTTAATTGCAATTCATCCAGGAAAAAATTATGACAGCCCAAACTATAAATGGTTTGAAAAAAAATATAAATCTTTTTTATATGTTGATCGTGTTGTAATTGCATCTAAATACCAAGGTTGCGGCATCGGAAGGTCACTCTACAACGATTTAAAGGTATTTGCTTCTAATAAAACTGATAGAATTACATGTGAAGTAAACATTAAACCAAAAAATACAGGTTCAATAATTTTCCATAAAAAATTTGGATTTTATCAAGTTGGAACCCAGTCTACTGATAATGGAAAAAAAGAAGTATCTCTAATGGAATATTTAATCACAAAGAGCTAAAAAATATCTGATTTTTTATTGTTAATTTGATCTACTAATTTCCAGATCTAAGTAATTCATGGTTTGATGAATAATCATGAATCTTATCATTTTTAATTTCAATTATTCTAGTAGCTAGCGATGAAATAAATTCTCTATCATGGCTAGCAAAAATTATAGTTCCTTCAAATCTACTTAATGCAAGATTTAGAGATTCTATAGATTCCATATCAAGATGATTCGTAGGTTCGTCTAAAACAATCACATTAGGTCGCTGAAGAATAATTTTACCGAAAATCATACGTCTTTTCTCGCCACCTGATAGAACTTTAATTGATTTATCAATATGGTCTTGTGAAAAAAGCAACCGTCCTAGTGTTCCTCTAATAACTTGCATATCATCATCTTTTTTTCCCCATTTAGTCATCCAGTCAACGAGCGTAATATCATACTTAAATTCTTCGTTGTGATTTTGGGCAAAATAGCCAATATTAACATTTTTGCTCCAGACAACCTTACCAGAATCTATTTGCAGATCATTCATGAAGCAGCGAAGTAGAGTAGATTTTCCGATACCATTATTTCCAACTACAGCTATTCGCTCGCCAGAATCAATATTAATTGAAAACTTTTTTATAACATCTAAGCCTTCAAAGCCCTTGCTTAGGTTCTCTACCTCTAAGGCAGTGTTATGGATTTTCTTGTCTTGATTAAACTGAATGAATGGATAAACTCGACTAGATTTTTTAACCTCATCGAGCTTAATTTTTTTTAATTGATTGGCTCTTGAGGTAGCCTGCTTTGCTTTTGAAGCATTGGCCGAAAATCTTCTAACAAAAGATTCTAATTCTTTAATCTTAGCCTCTTTTTTTGCATTTTCGTTTGTTAACAATTGTTTGGAAAGAGCTGATTCAACCATAAAAAAATCGTAATTACCATTATAAATTTGGAGTTTTCCATAGTCCAGGTCTACCATATGAGTACAAACATTATTTAAAAAGTGCCTATCATGTGAAATAACAACCATTGTGCTATCTCGATCTTTTAATGTTTCTTCAAGCCATGAGATATTATCTAGATCTAAATTGTTCGTTGGCTCATCTAAAAGTAAAATATCAGGCTCCCCAAACAAGGCTTGTGCAAGTAACACCTTCAATTTTCTCTCTGGGGAAATATTTTTCATATCTAGTGACTGTTCTTCTATTAATATTCCCAAACCAAGAAGCAACTCGCTAGCATCAGATTCTGCACTATACCCATTCATATCCGAAAATTCAATTTCTAGATTGGATACTTTTAAAGCCTCATCTTCATTCATGTCCTCGAGGGCATAAATACGATCTCTTTCTTTTTTAATCGACCATAATTTCTTGTGCCCCATCATTACGCAATCGATAATATTTATTTCTTCAAATGCAAATTGATCTTGCGAAAGCATAGATACGCGTCTATCTTTTTGAACACTAACATTTCCAGATGTAGGTTCTAAATCTCCAGACAAAACCTTCATAAAAGTTGATTTTCCAGAACCATTTGCACCTATCAATCCATAAACATTACCTTTTGAAAAAGTTATAGATATATCTTCAAAAAGTGCCTTTTGGCCGAATTGGACGGTTACTTCGTTTGCTGTTATCAATGTTAAGCCTTAATTAGTTTGGTTAATAAATAATAGTTGAAAGAATCAATGATCATTAAAAATAGTATAATAACTAAAAAGAAGAGATAAGTTTAATATGATAATTGCATTAGATAAAGATAAGAATTTTTATATAGAATAACTTAAAAACTGAATTATTTAAGCAGTGTCATTATTTGGTCTTTAGATTAATATTTATATCTTTTTTGGGCTTTAAGTAAATACAAATCTGCTTTTTCGGTTTTCCCGTCTTGAGCTAAAGATACAATTCTAAGAGCTTCAAGCAAGGGAATTTGAATATTATCATAATTTGAATAGAACGCATTTAATGCTTTTGCAATAACGCTCACATCATATCCCGCTTTTCTTGATCTATGCTCATCAATTATTTCATAAAATCTCTCAACAAAATAAGGCTCTACCCAGCTTGGATTTTGATTGTACTGTTTATTTATTTCTTGCTTATGGTGATATTTGAGCTTGGCACCTGTAGCATAAACACCATTGATAAATGCTGCTTTTTCATTATTCTCTAAAGAATCCCAGTAAGATGCTGGGGATTTTTTTTGACCAAATATTATCGTAAAACAAAATAATAAAAATACCACCTTCTTATTCATTGCTCAGCTCGTCAAATTTATTTACGATAGGTATTCTTCTTCCCATGCCAAAAGCTTTTGAAGAAACACGAAGACCTGGAGCAGCCTGCCTTCTCTTGTACTCGTTCAAGGTAATTCTTTTAGAAATATTTTTTACCAAATCTATGTCGGCTCCATTTTTGACTAATTCAGAAGGTGATTTTTCATTGTCGATTAATGCAGAAACTAATGGACTTACTATATCATAATCAAATGGATCTAGTTGGTCAGGTCTTAATTCAGCTGAAGGCGGTTTAACGATAGAATTTTCAGGAATGATATTTTTGCCCGAAGATAAATTTATCCATTTTGATATATTATAAACATCTTCTTTAGAAAGGTCTGAAATAACAGAAAGGCCACCATTCATGTCGCCATATAACGTACAATAACCCATAGCCATTTCTGTCTTATTGCCAGTTGAAAGAACAAGCCAACCGTACTTGTTTGATAGGGTCATTAAAATATTTCCACGTATTCGTGATTGAATATTCTCTTCAGCAACACCAATATTATTTTTGTCAAGATCAGAGGCCATTAAGATCTCAAATGACTCAATGATAGAATTAATTGGTATTTTTCTAAAATCAATTTCAAGATTACCAGCGAGCGCTTTTGCGTCACTAATGCTGTGTGAACTAGAGAACTTTGAGGGCATTGAAATTCCGTACACATTTTCTTTTCCGAGCGCTTCAACGGCTATGCAAGCAGTCAAGCATGAGTCGATCCCGCCACTTAAGCCTAAAACCGCTTGATGATGGCCAGTTTTAGAAAAATAATCCCTCACGCCAAGAATTAGCGCCTTATAAAGTGACTCCTCTCTTTTCATTCTTGATAGATTAATTTGGCTGGTTTCTTTTAAGTCTACAATTAACAAATCTTCCTCAAAAGCCTTACCTTTTGCAACCAAATTTCCATCTTTACCATAAACCAATGACTGGCCATCAAAAATTAGCTCGTCTTGCGAACCTACCATATTACAGTATACAAATGGAAGATTGGTTTTTTTCGCTTTCGCTTTAATAAGGTTTGAACGTTCAATTAACCTATCATCTCCAAATGGAGATGCGGAAATATTTATTATAATATCAGCGCCGGTTTCTTTAATAGACTCAGCTAAGTCTTTTGAATAATTATGATCCCAAAGATCCTCGCAAATTTGAAGACCAATTCTTTTTGTTTGGCCCGATATGGTCACCTCAAACACGCTCGACTCACTTCCGCTTTTAAAATACCTATCTTCATCAAACACATCATAGGTCGGAAGAAGTATTTTTTTATAATATCCTACTATCTTTCCATTTTCACATAAGAAAGAGCAGTTGAAGAGGTCGTTATTATCTACCAAAGTGCTACCTAAGATCATTGGAGTAGATGCACACTTAGCTATTTCGTCAAGAGTATATGCGGTCTTTTTTAAAAACTGTTCTCTTAAAAGAAGATCCTGCGGCGGGTATCCTGTTAGCGCTAACTCAGGAAATACTACTAATTCTGCGCCCAAAGAAACAGACTTATTGTAATATTCTAAAATTAGTTGCTTGTTTTTATTAATTGCCCCAACTGTAGGATTGATCTGACAAATGCCAATTTTCATTTGTCTTTAAGGCTCTATTCTATACATCGTGCGTGGATATGGAATAGTTTCCCTTACATGTTTTGTTCCGCAGATCCAACCCACCGTTCTTTCAATTCCAAGGCCGTATCCTGAGTGTGGTACAGATCCATATTTTCTAAGGTCCAAATACCATTGAAATGGTTCAATGGGTAATTTATGATCTTTAATTCTTGAAAGAAGTGTATCATGATCGTCTTCTCTTTGACCTCCACCCACAATTTCTCCAAATCCTTCTGGTGCAATCATATCCACACCGAGTGCTAGATTATCATTTTCATTATCTCGTTTCATATAAAATGCTTTTATCTCGGATGGCCAACGGTGAATCATTACAGGGCGATCAAACTCTTCTGAAATTGCAGTTTCATCTGCAGCTCCAAAATCACTACCATATTCAAAATCAACTCCTCGTTTTTTTAATATATTTACGGCTTCATCGTATGTAATGCGTGGAAATGGTGGAATTGAATTTTCAAGTTTAGCTGTATCTCTTTCGAGAATTTTTAACTCTTCTTTGCAATGCTCTAGACACCATTGCACAACATGACTAACATGTTTTTCTGCCCAATTCATATTTTCTTCTAAGTCACAATACGCCATCTCAGGTTCAACCATCCAAAACTCAGTTAAGTGTCTTCTTGTTTTGGATTTCTCTGCTCTAAAAGTAGGTCCAAAAACATAAATTTTTCCAAAGGCCATTGCACTTGCTTCACCATAAAGTTGGCCGCTTTGCGTTAAGTAAGCTGATCGATCAAAATAATCTAATTCGAAGAGCGTACTTGTCCCTTCGACTGAGTTAGCAGTTAGTATTGGAGAATCCATTAATGTAAAACCGTTGTCATCAAAGAAATCGCGAGTTGCTTTTATAGCTTGGTGTCTTATTTTTAAAATAGCATTTTGATTTTTAGATCTAAGCCACAAATGCCTATTGCTCATCAAAAAATCAGCACCATGCTCTTTATGAGATATTGGATATTCATCTGCTATTTGATGAACAATTATTTCAGTCACACCTAACTCATACCCTCCTGTAGAGCGCGGTTCTGATCTAACAATTCCTTTTATTGTTACCGATGATTCTTGAGTTAATATATTTTCCAATTCAAAGGTTTTTTTATCGGTTTCTTTATCTATAACAACGCATTGCACTAGACCGGAGCCGTCTCTTAAGATCAGAAACCATATCTTTCCTATTGACCTAATATTGTATACCCACCCATTAAGGGTTACTTTTTTTCCATCAAACTTTTTTAATTCAGAGATTGTAGTATTCATTTTTTCACTTTTTTAATATTTAATTACCATGATGTCATAATTTCATTTAAAACATCTTCAGCTATTTTATTTACAGCTACTGATGTAGCAAATTCTCTAGGGTCACCAAATTCATTATCATCTTCTCCGTCAATTAATCCATCTCCGTCATTATCAATTCCATCTGAGCTAATGTCACCCGAAAGACCGTAAGCCCCCCATCCAGAAAAATTTTTTTTAAGTAATGACTTATCTTTTTTCTTATCATACCATTCAATATTCATATGAACTGTAAATCTATATTCTGTTACAGCCTCTTGTTTAGTAAAAGTATATGGAGCATCAGTAACTCTAGTAATTGTACCCGATAAAATAGAGGCAGCAGATTCTTCATCTGTCACTCTTAGAATATTCTCTTCGTTAAATTTTGCAAGAATATTTTCTGTTACGGATTCACTCATTCCAAATTCAGCAGTTTGATTTTCAACTATAGGAATCGCTATAGAATTTATGTGCGGTGGAATACTTCCAGCTAATGAATAATATGCACACGAAGAAATAAAAATTAATTGAAGATAAAATAGAGCTATTTTCATTGGTTTTTTATTTTCCGTTCTATGCCATAAAAATTAATTTTTCTGTAAAGTGTTCTCTCGCTCATACCTAAAGACTTAGCTGAGGCTCTTCGATTATTTTTAAAAAATTTTAATGTTCTGATAATAGCTTCTTTTTCTAGATCTTCAATAGTCATATCTCCTATGGAGCTATTCTTGATAAAATACTCTGAATCTTCACTTATTAATCCAGAATTATCTCGGCCTTCTACCGTATCAAGTAATGGAGTATTAACGCTCCCAATGGGTGCTTGAGATGGAGAAGCAAGTTGCTTTAAAAACTCGACATCCTGTCTTAATAAAAAAAGCTGCCTCAAAATAAGCTCTCTTTCTGCTGTGTCAGCAGGTTGAGTAGTTAAAACTGGTAAAGCCTCATTTTTTAATCCCTCTTTTTGTTTATTTCCAAGTTGAGACTCAACCATTTTACCGGTAATTCTTTCTCCCTTTTCGAGAACTATCATGCTTTCAACAAAATTCTTTAATTGTCTAATATTTCCTTTCCATTGATAGTTTTTCATATACCTTATTGCCTCTGGAACAAAACCTCTGTAAACCATATCGTTATTTCTAGTGAACTCTAAAGCAAATCTTTCAACAAGAAGAGCGATATCTTCTATGCGCTCATTTAGAGATGGTAATTTTATGGATACTGTATTGAGCCTGTAGTAAAGATCTTGTCTAAATTTACCTTTATCAACTAAATCTGATAAATCCTTATTAGTTGCTGCAATAATGCGAACGTCTGTCTTTTTAATTTTAGACTCACCGACAGGCATGAATTCTCCGCTTTCAATCACACGCAACAGCTTTACTTGAGTTTCAAGGGGTGTTTCTCCAATTTCATCTAAAAAGATTGATCCTTTATTAGCGCTTTCGAAATATCCTTTTCTATCTCCTTTTGCATCAGTATATGCTCCTTTTTTGTGCCCAAAAAGCTCGCTTTCAATTATTCCTTCAGGTATAGCTCCACAATTGACTGTTACAATTGATTCGTGACTTCTCTTGCTATTCTGATGTATTGCTCTTGCAAATAACTCTTTGCCTGTTCCGGATTCACCAGAAATTAATACCGATATATCAACCGGTGATACCTGTGCAACCATTTCTAAGACTTTTGCTATTGCATCTGATCTTCCTACAATTCCTGATTTTTTTTGAATTTTTTCAATGCCCATAAAAGCTACCTAGTTAAACATTTTTGACAGTTCTTTTTCAAGGTTGTCTATTTCATCTCTTAATTTAGCAGCTTTTTCAAAATCTAGATTTTCAGCAGATTCAATCATTTCCTGTCTCATCATATCAACTGCAAGTTTTTTATCCATACTTGAAAAATCATCTCCCCTTCTGTTTTTAATTTTAATTTCTCCGGGAGTATTCATTGAATCAGCTACGGATGTACTACCTAAAATATCTTGTGAAGATTTTTCCACAGTTTTGGGCTTAATACCATGCGTTTTATTGTATTCATTTTGAATCTTTCTCCTGCGATTAGACTCGTCAATTAAATATTTCATCGCATCAGATATTCTATCTCCATAGAGAATTACATGTCCATCGACATGTCTGGCTGCTCTACCTGCTACTTGCATTAAGGAACTTTTTGATCGCAAAAATCCTTGCTTATCAGCATCGATTACTGCCACAAGTGAAACCTCAGGAAGGTCTAATCCCTCTCTAAGTAAATTTATTCCAACTAATACATCAAACTCTCCCAGTCTTAAATCACGCAAAATTTGAACGCGTTCGAGGGTATCAATTTCACTATGCAGATATCTAACTTTAAGATTTATCCCCCTTAAATACTCAGATAGGTCTTCAGCCATTCGTTTTGTAAGAGTTGTAATAAGTGTACGTTCATTTTTAGATATTCTTTTGTTAATTTCACCAACCAAATCATCAATTTGTCCATGGCTTTTTCGCACCTCAACTGTTGGATCAATTAATCCTGTTGGGCGTATTAGTTGTTCTACGACTACACCATTAGAAAGCTCTAGTTCGCGATGAGATGGAGTGGCCGTAACATAAACAGTTTGATTTTGATTTTTGTGAAACTCATCTATTTTCATGGGCCTATTATCTAGTGCACTAGGGAGTCTAAACCCATGCTCGACCAAAACCTCTTTTCGGGATCTGTCTCCATTATACATTGCCTGAATTTGCGGGAGAGTCACATGCGACTCATCGATAATTGTGATAAAATCTTTTGGGAAAAAATCAATGAGAGTGTACGGTCTTTCACCTGGATTTCTACCTGAAAAATATCTGGAATAATTTTCAATTCCAGAACAATAACCAACTTCCATCATCATTTCTAAGTCAAAATTTGTCCTTTGTTCTAGCCTTTGCGCTTCCAGAAGCTTATCGTTTTGTCTTAGTTCTTCAAGTCTAACAATTAGCTCAGATCTTATTTCAGTGGTAATTTTATTAACAGCTTCCTGGTCTGTTACAAAATGCTTTCCAGGATAAATGAATTCTGAATCCATTTCTTTTAATATTTCTCCGGTCAACGGATCAAAACGCACAATATTATCAATGGTTGAGCCAAAAAGCTCTATACGAATCCCTACATTTTCATAGGCTAAATGAATTTCAATTACATCTCCTCTTACCCTAAAAGTGCTACGATCAAAAGAGATGTCGTTTCTCGAGTAATGTATATTAACAAGTTGCGATAGAAAATTTTTTCTATGGATTTTTTCGCCACGTTTTAATTGAATAACCTTATTTTTGTAGTCATCCGGCGAACCTATTCCATAAATACAAGACACAGAACTAACAACGATAACATCTTTTCTGCTCATGAGAGAGCTAGTCGCCTTAAGCCGCAATATGTCAATTTCTTCATTAATCGACATATCTTTTTCAATAAATGTATCAGTTACAGGTAAATACGCTTCTGGCTGATAATAATCGTAATAGCTTATAAAATATTCAACAGCATTATCAGGGAATAATTGCTTAAACTCGCCGTAGAGCTGTGCAGCTAAAGTTTTATTATGAGAAATGATAAGTGCAGGTCGTTGTAATTCTTGAATTACGTTGGCCATTGTAAAAGTTTTTCCGGATCCTGTGATGCCAAGTAAAACCTGATGCTTTTCACCCTTATTTAGTCCTAGTGAAATTTCTTTTATAGCAGAAGGTTGATCACCCGTAGGTGTAAAATCTGATTTAATACTAAACTCTGTCATAGTGGCAAATTTAAGACACATACAAAATACGATACAATGGCAGAGATTAATTTTTTTAAAATAATTAAGGAGCAACAATGCAAGATTTAATCATCAAAAAATTTAAAAGTCCAGATAAGGTAATAAGTTTTGATAACGGTAAATTTGAAATTGTTCATATGAGATTAATGACCATAGGAAAAGCTACTTATGACCCTGGATGGAAATGGTCGACTAATGTAAATATTCTTGCAGGTACGAAGTTCTGTGAAGTAGAGCACTTAGGAATGGTAATTTCAGGGTCTGCTACCGTAGCTTTTGAAGATCAAGAAGTGAAAGTATTAAAAACTGGTGATGTATTCTATGTATCTTCTAAGCCACACGATAGTTGGGTTATTGGAGATCAACCTTATGTGTCTCTTCATTTTTTAGGTGCAGAAAAATACGTTCAATAAATTTTCAGTAATAATTATTTACGATATGAATGAATAATTAATATAAATTTAGGATATTTAAGGAGATATGAGCTATGCGGCATATTTATAAATCAATATTTTTTATAATTTTTTTTACTAATTTATTTTCTCAGCCAACCAAGAAGAGCTTGATACCCGGGTCAGATCGAAGTGAGGGAAAAGGTCCTTTTAATCGACTAGTTATAAGAGGAGCAACTATGATAAATGGGACCGGATCTCCACCAGTAGGTCCCGTAGATATTGTTATTGAAAATAATCGTATCACTGAAGTTAGAAACGTTGGATATCCAAATGTTCCTATCAATGAAAAAAGAAGACCTAGTGAGGGAGATTACGAAATAGACGCATCCAACCATTATGTTATGCCAGGTTTTGTGGATATGCATGCACATGCAGGTTCCGTTCAAAAAGCGCCCGAAACGGACTATGTTTATAAGCTATGGCTAGCGCATGGAGTGACAACCGTTCGAGGTGTAGGTCTAGGTTCTCTCGAATTTACTTTAAAAGAAAAGATTCGCTCTGAAAATAATGAAATAACAGCTCCAAGAATTTGGGCATATCAAAGACCTGGGCAAGGCAAGGATTGGAAATGGGGGCCTATAAGAGACCCGCAAAATGCAAGAAGATGGGTACGTTATGCTGCAAAAAAAGGTGTAGATGGACTCAAGCTTGTATCGTATGAACCTGATATCATGTCTGCTTTGATTGACGAATCTATAAAACAAAACCTTGGAACAACTGCTCATCTAGGTCAAACAGGTGTAGCAAGAATGAACACGTTAGATGCAGCACGCCTGGGACTAGGAACTCAAACTCATTTTTATGGTTTGTTTGAGTCTATGTATGAAGAAAATGATATTCAACCTTACCCGATGGATATGAACTACAATAACGAGCAAGATCGTTTTGGTCAAGTAGCCCATCAATGGAAACTGGTTAAGCCTAATAGCGACAAATGGGAATCTTTAAAAAAAGAACTAATTGCCCTAGACCTTACAATGGACCCAACAATGAATATTTATAATGCTGGGCGCAATGTTATGCATGCAAGAAATGCAGATTGGCACGAAAAATACACACTACCATCTCTTTGGAATTTCTTTATGCCAAGTAGAGAAGCACATGGGTCCTATTGGTTTGATTGGACCACACACAATGAAATAGCCTGGAAAAAATTCTATCAAATTTGGATGCAATTCTTAAATGAATATAAAAATTCTGGAGGGCGTGTTACTACAGGTTCAGACTCAGGGTACATTTATAAACTTTTTGGTTTTGGATATATTGAAGAACTAGAGCTCTTGCAGGAAGCAGGTTTTCACCCTCTTGAAGTCATTAGAGCAGCAACACTTCACGGCGCCGAAACTCTACACAAACCTTTGGGAACAAAACCTGATTTTGGAATTATTGCGCCTGGATATCTAGCTGATTTAGTAATTGTAAGTGAAAATCCGTTAGCAAATCTTAAAGTTCTTTATGGAACTGGAGCAATTAAGTTAGACAGCGAAAACAACCCTAAAAGGGTTGGCGGGATAGATTACACAATTAAAGACGGTATAGTATATGATGCAAAAAAATTACTTAAAGAAGTTGAAAGAATGGTTTATGATGCAAAAAAGAAAGACGGTGAGTTAAAAAAATACTAGTCAAGGAAGCAATAATGAGAAACATAATAGTTGTAGTTAGCATTTTAACACTGAGTTCATGCGCAAAGATTGATTCTAAAAAAAAAAATAAATAATGTACTAGATTCACTTCATTATCTAGCATCTGTTGCTGATCAGAAAAAATATATTGATCTTTTTTCTGAAAATGCTGTTTTTTTTGGTACAGATATATCTGAAAGATGGTCGAAAAATGAATTTAATCGTTATGTAAAATCACGTTTTGATACAGGTACTGGATGGATATATAAATCAATTAGCAGGAATATTTTTATATCTAACAATGAAAAAGTTGCTTGGTTTGATGAGATTCTTTACAATAAAAAATATGGAGAATTTCGAGGAACTGGAGTACTGATTGTTGAAAGCGGAGAATGGAAAATATCGCAATACAACTTACTATTACCTATGCCTAATGACTTTTTACAAAAATATGCAAATGAAATTAAAAAATACTATTCAAATTAAACTTAATTAGAAATATCTAAACCGGCGTCCCTATTAGTTCAAACTCATTAGCTGAGTCAATTTTTACATTATAAAACTGTCCGATATTTAAAACATCATTAATATTGACAATATTATCTACTTCAGGAGAATCGTATTCAGTTCTTCCAACTGAGTGTTTTTCACCAACATCATCAACAATAACTTTTAAAGTTTTTCCAATCATCTTTTGATTTTTTTCATTGCTAATTTCCGCTTGAAGATCCATTAGTCTCATCTTTCTTTCATTTTTTAATTCTTGAGATACGTTATCTTTTAAAGCTTCAGCTAGGGTTCCTTCTTCCTCTGAATAGGTAAATATACCTAGTCTGTCAAACTGAATTTCTTCGACAAAGGAGTGTAAATTATTAAAATCCTCTTCTGTTTCACCAGGATATCCGACTATGAGGGTGGTTCTTATTTTAATATCAGGAACAGCATCCCTAAGAAGCTGAATCCTTTTTTTAATCCCATTGGAGTTTAAGCCTCTGCGCATTGATTTTAAAATTGGGTCAGATGCGTGCTGAATTGGCATATCAATATAATTACAAATGTTTTTTGCATCAGCTATAGCATGGATAATTTTTTTAGACAAATGTGCGGGGTGAGCATAATGAATTCGCAACCACTCAAAACTAAGAGCATCTAACTCTTTAATTAGATCTCCAAGATATTGCTTAGGTTTCAAATCCCAGCCATAACTAGTGGTGTCTTGAGCTATAACTAACAGCTCCTTGACGCCTTTTTCAGATAATTTCTCCGCTTCCCACATAATCGAATCAATGGACCTGCTTTTTTGCAAGCCGCGCATTATCGGTATACTGCAAAAAGAACATCCATTATCACACCCCTCTGCAATTTTTAAATAAGCATAGTGATCCGGAGTGAGTATTGATCTCAAGAATATTGGATCGTCTTTTGAAAACTCTTTACCTGTTAAATATTTAACAATTTTTACATGATCGTTGCTACCAAAAAAATAGTCAACTTCTGGAATTTCTTTTGAGAGCTCTTTAGGGTAGCGTTCAGACAAACAACCCATAACCACCAACTTATCAAGACTACCGCTTTGCTTTAGTTCTGAAGCTTGGAGAATAGTTTCAACTGACTCCTGCCTAGCTGCATCAATAAATCCGCAAGTATTTATAACGATTGTACTTGCTTCTTCAGGATCATCAGTAATATCATAGTCATTACTTCTTAAAGCACCCATTAGTTTCTCTGAATCAACTAATGCCTTTGCACAACCTAAACTTATAAATTTGAGTTTTTGTTTATCTGTCATTTTTTAAATAGAAAATAAAAATTTTTCAAATATACTCCCAAACTAACAATCATAAGAAATGTTGCAATATATATAGTAAAATCTTTTATCCATGGAAAAGCTTCCCAGGGCCATATATGAAACAAGATAGCTAAAGATGTGATGCCCGTAGCCCATTTACCCCACCAATTAGCGCTAAGGAAAAACTGATTCCTATTAAATGCATATATGGCAAGTATGGCAATCAAAAAATACCTAAGAATGTAGAAAAGAAAGAACCACGCAGGCACTTGACCAGACAAAACCAAATACGATACAACAGAAAAAATGCAAATAAAATCAGCTATAGGATCTACCCATTGACCAAAATAAGTAACCTCGTCAGCTTTTCTTGCTACCCATCCGTCTAATGCATCTGACATAATTGCGACCAATATAAGAAACAAAGTAATTGATCCTAGTGCAGGGTCTCTAAGAGTATAAACAATTGGAACAGCTAAAACTGCTCTTATTAAACTTATAAAGTTTGCAAGAGTAACTATTTTACTAGGATCGTTTAATTTTAATCTATTTTGCACTTGTTAATATTTTTTTGTTTTGCAGGACGGTTTTTGTATCAAAATCAATAATTTGGTCGCAGTGGTTTTGAATGAAATTGGTGTCATGCGATACTAAAATTAAGTGTTTATTAACTAACATACTCTTAAGAATTTGACTAAGTCTAATCTTTTGCTGAAAACCTAGTCCAAAAGTTGGCTCATCTAAAACTATTAAGCTAAAATTACTTAAAGATAGCATAATTACTAAAATAATACGAACCGCTGACCATGACAGATCAAAAGATCTTTTATTTTTTACCTTAGCCCAATTTATTTGATGGGATTTTAATTTTTTTTCAAAACTCTTAATTAAGCAATCGTCAAATCTGTTATTAATTATTAACTTTTGAAGTAGTTGTTCTAGCGTATTGTGTCCAAGCATTCTCTCGGGGAATTGATTTAACACACCAATGGATGGCTTTTCATTAAAAACCTTAAGGTTGATTTCACCTTTCGAAGGTTCAAGCGTATCAGTCAAAAGTTGAATAAAAGTAGTTTTTCCAGATCCATTCTTTCCTACTATACCCAGTGAACGTGATTTGGATAATTTAATTTTTAGGCTATGTATTATATTTTTTTTTGAATCATCAAATGAAAAATGTAAATCATTTGTTTCGATGGATAGATTTCCTTTTGAATGTCTATGATTATACTCTGAGGACATTTGTGAATCGTTGATTTTTTGCAGACTAGATAAAGATAATATCCATTTAGTATTTCCGTGCACTATATCATTATGGTCAGATGTAAACCATAATATAATTTTATGACCATACTTACTCTTTATCCATTTGATCCATTTCTTCTTGGCTGATGTATTAAGATAGGATAACCCGTCATCAATCAAAACAACATCAGTGTCTGCGGAGAAAGCTGTAACAATATTCAATATTTCAAGCTCTCCTCCACTAAGTGTATTAGGATGCCTGGACCAATCATCAATAAATGTAAGATAAGATTGTATTTCAAATAATTCTTTCTTAAGGTTTTTAGTCTGATTCTTTGATTCAAGTCCGAATGATATTTCTGATAATATATTTGGACAGACTATTTGATTTTCGGGATTTTGAAAAACCAATTGCGCCTTATTTATTATAGAATTATTTGAAATTATAAAATTTTTTGAAAGGAAATTTTCATTACCTAAAAGAGTGTAAATTAGTTCTGTTTTACCTGAACCGCTTTCTCCGTATACGACATTGAATCCACGTTCAAGTGTTATTCTTTTTTTTTCGTTAAATTTTTCGAAAAATATATCAAACGATGAATCATTAATCATGGATTAAGCACCTAACAATTCGTGTAGATGAGCCTAAATTATCATGGACAACGTTAGTAGCTGAGTAACTAGAGCTCATAAACATATCTCTATCATTTAGAAGACTAGCTATTTGAATATAGAGCTCTTCGCCCGTTTCTAAGGAAAAACCTCCGCCCTTTTCAATAAGTTCTTCAGCTTCATGAAAGTTATCATATTTTGGCCCAAAGAAAATCGGCAATCTAGCTATTGCAGGTTCCATAACATTATGAACTCCTGCAGAAAATCCTCCTCCGATATAAGCAATCTGAGCATGCCAATATAATTGCGATAACTTGCCTACAGAGTCAATAATTATAGCTCGAGAGTTGAGCTCCTCTATGCTCTTTTCACCAAGTCTTTTAAAATTAATTTTATTATTAATTAAATAATTTTCAATTCGCCTAATACTTTTTTTAGATGGTGAATGAGGCGCCCAAATCAAAGAAAGTTCTGGAAAATCCTTCATAAGATCAAATATTGACGAACTTAACTTTTTCTCATCTTCGTGATGCATACTTCCCAATACTAATCTTTTAGGCCTTTGGAGAACAGATCTTGTTCTTTCTTTGGTAAATTTATCAGATTTTAATTTTACTTGATCATACCTAGGATTACCTAGTGTTCGTAATATCGGCTTACTTACCTTACCTATTATTAATTTAAGTTGATCAGTGTCTGTTGTCGTTATTGTATATATAGCACTAAAAGAGTTATAAATATTTCTGTAAAAAAATTTAATTAGAGGAAACGTTTTTGAGGTTTTTTTTGAAAATCTTGCAGCGAATAAAACTGAATGAACATTTAATTCTTTTGCGACCCATATTAGATTTGGCCATACATCATACCCAGCAAGAACAAGCTTTCTAGGTTTGATTTTTTTTAGATAATATTCAACCGACCACCTAAAATCAAATGGTAAATATATTTTACAATCAATATCTTTATCTTTTACATAGTCAAAACCTGAAGGTGAAAAGAAGCTCATTACAAAAACTGCTTCAGGTTCAATCTCCTTCAAGCCTGTAAGTACTGGCTTTATTTGCTCATATTCACCAAGTGACGCAGCATGAAACCAATATATATCTTTGTTTTTTGATTTAGAAGCGAAATCATTAACTATCTTTCTAGAATTTAGACGACCTATTACTCCCCTTCTAATTTTAGCGCTAAAAATACTTAAAATAAAAATTACTGTCATAAATAAGGGAAGTAAGATGAAGTTATATATTGATCGCCAAAACATGTTTAAGCCAATAATTTTTCAACATTTAGCAGAACATCTTTAGTGTTTATCTTTTCCATACAGTATTGAGTTTTTCTATAACATGGAAAGCTGCCATTTTGAGAACATGGTCTGCACCAAATATCATTCTTTTGAACATTAATAGACTTCTTTGATAAAACGCCTGCACCTGTTTCAAATGAAGTAGGTCCCAATATAGCTACAGTAGGTATACCTAAGGCTTCAGATGCATAAGTAAAACCCGTATCGCTTCCTATGCTTAAAATTGAGCCGCTAAGAACAGCGATAGCTTGCCTTAGATTAGTTTTTCCGCTTAGATCTATAGTTATGCTCGGTGAGTCCTGAAGAATCTCTTTGCAAACTTCATCATCCTGACCCCCCAAAAGGACTGGAGTTAAATCATATTTTTTCACACAAAGCTTGATTAGCTCTATATATTTTTTAACTGGCCACTGTTTTTGTTTCCAAGCTGCTCCCGGAATTAATGTAAAATATTTATTATTTTTCATTCCATTTTTATTCAAAAGAGTGATAGCATCCTTTTTTTCTTTTTCAATAACGTTTAAACTAATCTGTGATGGTTCATAATGCCCTGGAAGAATTTTTGTCAAAGGTTCATGCAGCCAATTCTTTTGATTAAAATCTTTATCGAAATTGTTTTGATGGTTTAGAAAAAGTGAAAATCTGTTTTTTCTTGGTTTCGAAACACTGTAGGATTCAATTTTTCTCATGTTCTTTCTAATGAGCTTAGATCTTAGACTATTATGGAGATCAACTATAATTTGATACTCCTTTTTTTTAATTAAATCTATAATAGATTTAATACTTGCAGCGGCATCAATTGAATGTATATGATCAATGCTTGAATGATTAAGCAGTAAGGGTTTGTATTTTTTAAGTGTTAAAAAATCAATTCTACAATCAGGGTAATATTTTTTAATTGTATTTAAAACTGAAGTTGTTTGAATTATATCACCAATTGAACTAAATCTTATGGCTAATAATTTTCTCCATGAATTAGCCATTTAAAGGCTAACCCTTTCTCTGGGCATTGAAACTAATTAAGTCTATCATTGATTTTTTGTATGGTGAATCAGGGTATGGGGACAGAGCTTCTACTGCCTGATTATTGAATTCAGATATTTTTTCGTGAGCATAGTCAAAACCTCCAACTCTATCAATAATTTCTTTCAGGTCATTAAGACTTGATCTGCTTTTTTTCTTTAATGATATTATTTTTTTTATCTGTTTTGATTCTGCTTTAGAAATTTTTTGATAGGCGTAAATCAGTGGAAGAGTGATCATGTTTCTTTTAACATCTGCGCCTATTTTTTTACCAGTAGAATTCTCATTACCTAGTATGTCAAAAAGATCATCTTTTACCTGAAAAGCCATTCCGAGCTTGGTTCCATAATTAATCATTGCCAACCTATCTTTATCTTTACCTGTGGAAGTAATTGCTCCTAATTCACAACACGAAGAAACTAAAGATGCTGTTTTCTGATAGATCATTTCGTAATAAACGTCTTCAGTCATAGATCTTGTAAGAGATTTTTCAATTTGGAGTATTTCTCCAGCTGCTAGTTTTTCAGCTGTATCTGCAATTAACTGGAGAGCTGCAAAGTCTCTCAATCCCACCATATTAATCAAAGTTTTACTAAGGATAAAATCTCCCATTAGGACAGCTATCTTATTTTTCCATACTCTATTGATAGACGGAAACCCTCTTCGCTTTTCAGCCTCATCAACCACATCGTCATGTATTAAAGTAGCAATGTGAAGTAATTCAATCATTGCTGCTGCTTTATAGCTATTTAGAGTGGGCTGTCCACAGACTCGTGAAGAAAGAATTGTTAATATAGGTCGTATAAGCTTTCCTTTGTGATGAATTATGTATTTTCCAATCATATTTATTAATCTAACTTCTGAATGAAGTGCACTTTTAAACTCCTCTTCAAAGAGCTTAATATCATCGAAGATAGGGCGCGTAATACGCTTCAGGGATTTTTTATCACTTTTCATTATTACAAATTAAGTATGTTTTTTTCTGTTTACTAGCCAACTAACGCCTATGCTAATTTCGTATAAGATCAAAAGAGGTATAGACATAAGCACTAAACTTATTGGATCTGGAGGTGTTATAAATGCACTTAAAATTAAAATGACTACAATCGCATATCTCCTGTAATGCCTCATAAAAGCAGGTGTTAATAATCCTATTATTGATAGAATAAACACTATAACTGGGAGCTCAAAAATTAATCCACTACCAATCATCAACCAGGTGATGAAGCTAAAGTAATAATTTATTGAAAAATTATTTTCAATTCCTTCAAAACCAGCAGATGTAAAAAAACTTAACGAGAAAGGTATTACAATTGTGTAAGCAAAAATTAATCCAATTATAAATGATAAAAAGGTAAAAAGAATTAAAGGTATAATATATTTTTTTTCATCTAAATATAGTCCAGGAGCAATAAACTTCCAGAGCTGAAATGTTAAAACGGGTATTGAAACTACAATTCCACCTAGCAGCGCAATGCCCCACTTTATCATGAACATGCCTTGAACTTTAAGTACTTGCAAATCCATTGAATTATTGAGATTCTCTGTTGGCTTAATTAGTATCTCAATAATTTGATCAATAAAATAGAAAGATACTATTGCTCCAATAAGAACAGAGGATATTGATTTAATAAGCCTCCATCTTAATTCTTCAAGATGCTCTAAGAATGGCATTGAATCAGCACTGTCACTCATTTATTTTTCAATAGTTTTTTTGCAGTGCGATGAGGCGATAATTCAGAGATTTCTAGTTTATCGATCATTGATTCAAATTTTTTAATATTACTTCCTGTCCAAAAATCGCTTATCAAGAATTCTTGTATAATGCTCAACACTCTATTTTTATACCTGCTTATTTTTTTATTTTCTAAATAACTTGCATATACCTTGTCGTTTAAAAAATTACTAATTCCCTGAAATAAACTCTCGACGCCATCTCCTCTATCTGCAGAAATTTTAAAAACAGGTGGCTCAAAATTTTCATTATTTTTAAAAATATGGAGAACGCTACTTATGGATTGAGCTAATTTTTCAGATCCATTTCTATCTGCTTTGTTAACGACAAAAATATCTGCTATTTCAATTAAACCTGCTTTCATAAGCTGTACATCGTCTCCGGATTCAGGTACTAATAATACAATTGTAATGTCAGCGGCTTTTGCAATATCGTGCTCACCCTGTCCAACACCAACTGTCTCGTATATTACAACATCTTTGCCGCTAGCAGCCAAGATATCTCCTGCCTCTTGAGCTTTTCTATTCAAACCGCCTAAGTCACCTTGAGTTCCCATGCTTCTAATGAAAACATTGTTATTCCACAAATAGTTATTCATCCTCACTCTGTCTCCCAAGAGAGCTCCACCAGAAAAAGGGCTAGACGGGTCAACAGCTATAACTCCAACGCTTTTACTTTCTTTGAGATAAAGGCGTATTAATTGATCAGTGAGAGTGCTTTTTCCGGCTCCCGGAGGGCCTGTAATGCCAATCTTTAGTGTCTTATGGGTGTAGGGGTAAATTTCACTAAAAAGTATATCATTAACATCATCACCGGATTCAATCTTTGAGATTGCCCTTGAAATGGTCAAATGGTCGTTGTTAATAATGCGCTCTAAAACATCATTTTGGTTAGAATTAACCATCTTTTTGAATTATTTAATTATGAAAAAAGTTGACGAAATTCGTCAAAATTAAAGATAATCAGATCCTTTTTGTCTTTTTTAACAAGATTTTTCTCTTCAAGGAGTTTGATTGTTCGAGATACCGTTTCTCTCGAGGTGCCAGCCATGTTAGCTATGTCTTGCTGAAATGGTAAATTTTTAATTCTCACTTGACCTTTTTTAATGGTTCCTAACTCCTGTGCAAATCGTATCAATGTAATAGCTATCCTGTGTTCAGAGTCACTGAGCGAGAGACTTTCAATATGTTGATCGCTTTTTCTAAGGCGAATCGCAAGTTCCTCAAGAAGGGCAATAGCTATTTTAGGATAAGTCTCTAAACAATCTAAAAAATCGCTTCTTGAAAGGGTTAATACTTCAGCATCATCATTAGAGACAATGTTAGCTGATCTACCTTCGCCATCCAATAACGACATTTCTCCAAAAAAGTCGCTTTCACCAAGGATAGCTAATATAACTTCTCTGCCATCGTCGCTCTGCCTGGTGACCTTAACTGCTCCCTTTTTAATAATAAAAAAAGTTTCTCCTTGGCTTTCTTCTAGTAGAATCATCTTTCCTTTGTCGTAGGAACGAGATATCATCTTCTCAGCAATGATATTTAGATCGTTATCTTTAAGATCGGAGAATATTGGAACATTTCTTAGATGTTGAGCCGTACTCATAGTAGAAAATACTATAAATATAAATAATTGAACAGATTAAATAACACAAAATAAAACTTATTTAATTATGTATTTGTGATGATTATCACAAAACTTATGGCTTAGCAGATGAATTTAATTAAATCATTTTTTATTTTGTCTTAGTTAAAATATAAGATAATTTCGCATGTTAATTATTAAAATATTTTAAGGTAATAATGGATAGACATCCTCAACAAATAAAACGTGAGCGACAAGACAAAAAGCGCAATGCTATTAACAGCGCAAAAAATTCTGATATGAGAACTGCAATTAAGAATGTTTTAGAGTCAACTGATTTTTCAAAGGCCGAAACTCCCTACAGAAAAGCTGTAAGCGTTATAGATAAAATGGTTAGTAAGGGTCACTTGAAAAAGAATACTGCAGCCAGAAGAAAATCTCAGATTACACGCCACCTAAATTCATTAGCAAAGTAATCTTACTTCGTATCTGAAATTTGATAATTAGGGGCTTCTTTAGTTATCTTTACTTCGTGCGGATGACTCTCTTTAACACCTGCTTGTGTTGATTGAATGAATTCGGCTTTTCTCTGAAAATCACCTATATTTTTTCCACCACAATATCCCATTGACGATCGCAAACCTCCCATTAATTGATGTATGGTGTTTTTAACACCCCCTCTATATGGAACTATTCCCTCAATGCCTTCTGGAACCAATTTTTTATCTTGTGTGTCATTTTGAAAATATCTAGAACCATCCCCTTCTTGCATGGCTCCCAACGAGCCCATTCCTCTGTAGGACTTGTACTGACGACCTTCGAATAAAATAAACTCACCTGGACTTTCATCCATACCTGCAAGTATACTACCCAGCATTACAGTATCCGCCCCCGCAGCTATTGCTTTAGAAATGTCACCACTATAACGTATACCTCCATCTGCTATTACAGGTATATTTGTTTTTTTTGCTTCATCAACACAGTCCATAATTGCTGTAAGCTGAGGCACTCCAATGCCAGCTACAATTCTTGTGGTACAGCTTGCACCTGCCCCAATTCCTACTTTGACACTGTCAACTCCAGCGTCAATTAATGCCTTAGTACCATCGGAAGTTGCAATATTTCCACCAATTATTTGAAGATTCGGTAAAGTTTTTTTTATATTTTGGATTTGATCTAAAACGCCCTTTGAATGCCCATGAGCTGTATCGACTACTATTACATCAACTTCTTTCAAATGAAGCTCTTGAGCCCTTTCAAGGAAATCGCTTGTTACGCTAATCGCTGCACCAACTCTAAGTCTACCACTGCTATCTTTACATGCATGAGGAAAGTCTTCTTTCTTTTGGATATCCTTAACAGTAATTAGGCCCGCAAGACTTCCAGCCTCATCCACAACCAAAAGCTTTTCTATTCTATGTTCTTGTAAAACTTTTTTTGCCTGATCTAACGTTGTGCCCTGTGGGACCGTTACAAGTTTTTCAGTGGTCATTCTTTCGGTTACCTGCAAAGTATCATCGGTTTCAAACCTAATATCTCTATTAGTAATTATACCAATTAGCCTTTCGTTTTCAACCACTGGTAAACCGCTAATTTTATACAATGACATTAACGCTTTAGCTTCCTTAATAGTTTTACCACTTGAAAGAGTAACTGGGTTAACAATCATTCCACTTTCATACCGCTTAACTTGGTCAACCATAAGAGCTTGTTCTTCGATGGTTAAATTCTTGTGAATAATTCCAATACCACCTTCTCTTGCAAGAGCAACTGCCATACCGCTTTCAGTGACTGTATCCATTGCAGCAGATAGTAGTGGTATATTCATTTCTATTTCTTTTGTAAGCTTTGTTCTTACGTCTACTTTATTCGGTAAAATACTTGACTCTTGCGGAACAAGTAATACATCGTCAAAGGTAAATGCTTGTTTAAATGGCGGTCTATTTTTCATTTATATTCTGCTAACTTTATTTGTTTTATTAACTACTGAAAAAACTTTATTATTAAATATTAACCCTTCAACAATCTCAATATCTTTAGAAAAAACTCTATCTTTTTGAGAAAGAACATTAGATTTTTTTAATAAATCCATTAAAGGCATTAGGCTTTTGCTTGATAATAATTTTTTATGAAATCTATAATTTATATTTCCAGAAACAAGAAGCTCAATAGCTAAAATTCTACGAACATTTTCTATTATCTTTAAACATGATCTTCCTGCCCAAGGTGCCATACTTACAATATCTTCTTGCCCTCCAGATGTTGATATTGAATCAACGCTTGATGGATGTGCTAACGTTTTATTTTCGGAAGCTAGCGAGGCTGCAGTAACATGAGGCAACATAAATCCAGACTCTAAGCCGCTTTTCACTGCTCCAAACATTGGCAGGTTTCCATCTGCGCCTTTCATGATATAATGAATCCGTCTTTCAGAAATAGCTCCAATTTCTGAAATAGCTATTGATAGTGAATCTAGTGCTTGGGCTATTGGTTCAGCGTGAAAATGTCCAGAGTTTTGCACACTTCCATTGCGAAATATTAATGGATTGTCTGAAATTGAATTAATTTCATTATTTATTGTTTTTTCAGAATTAGAAAATGCTTCCCAGGACGTACCATGTATATGTGGAATACATCGCATGCAGTATGGGTCTTGAACCTTAATACAATCTTGGTGAGAATCAACAATCTCACTTCCTTTTAAAAAATTGTAAATATTCCTAGCAGTTATACTTTGACCTTTATGTTTTTTAAGTCTGTGAATGGCAGGATTAAAAACCTGCCTTGAGGAAAGACTAGCTTCAACAGAAAGAGCTGAAATAATATCAGCTGAGAATAATAGATTCTGAGCTTCAAATAAAGCTTTTATTCCAATAGCGGTAGATACCTGAGTTCCATTGATAAGGCTTAGTCCTTCTTTTGCATTAAGCTTGATTGGTTTTAAATTGGCCAAATTAAATGCTCTTTTACTAGAGACTAATTTCCCGCTATGCAGGACCTTGCCCTCACCAATCATTGCGCATGCCAAATGAGCTAGTGGCGCTAAGTCTCCGGAGGCACCTACTGAACCAAGAGAAGGTATTAAAGGTAAAATATCTTTATTAAGCATATTAACTAGCTGACTAACTAACTTTAAACGAATACCGCTATAACCTTTAGACCAAGAAAGAATTTTGAGAACCATGATAATTCTTACGATACCAGCATCAAATGGTTTTCCAAGGCCAGCGGCATGTGAACGAACTAGATTTAATTGAAGTTGATTTATATCGCTTTTATCAATTGAAACCGAACTTAGTTTGCCAAAACCTGTATTTACACCGTATATCAACTCACCGTTTTTAAGCATGGAACGCAGAGTGTCATTGGATGCTTTGATTAATTCTTTTGATTTTTTAGAGAGACGTAGAGTCTTTTTTGAGACAGAAAAAGAACTTATATCTTTCCAAGAAAGAGGTTTGTCTGATATAATTAATGCTACCATTTAGAAATTTAGCTCTTTTTATTCATAATTAAAAACATGTGTTATTTTAAAACCGGTCTTTGCTCTTAAGATAAATAAAGATGTAATTTTTAATACAAAACAAAGGCTTAATAATGAAATCAGTAATACTCTATTCTTTTATGTTTCTAATTTTAGGATGCTCAATGTCTTCAAACAGCAAAACAGTTACAGCGAACGATAAAATAAATAATATCAATCCTTTTTTTGAAAAAAGTGGGCTTTATATGAGCTATCCACCTTTTGATTTGATTAAAAATGAGCATTATATGCCTGCATTTTCGAAAGGTATGTCTAATCATATCAAAGAAATAGAATTAATCATTAATAATAACGAAGAACCGACATTTAAAAATACAATTGTTGCCATGGAAATGTCCGGCCAACTACTTGACAGAGTTGCAACAGTTTTTTATGCACTTACTTCTGCAAATACAAACGAACAAATGGAAAAAATAAGGGCAGAAATTGCGCCAAAACTTTCTTCGCACAGCGACAAAATACTTCTGAATGCCAAACTTTTTAAAAGAGTTGAGAGTGTCTATAAAAACAGAAATTCGATTGACTTGGATGCAGAAAGTATTCGTCTTATTGAAAAATACTATAAGGACTTTGTTCGCTCAGGGTCAAAGCTTTCTAAAGAACAAAAGGAAAGATTGAAATCAATAAACAGTAAAATATCTGTTCTCCAGACAAGATTTAGTCAAAATGTACTTAAGGAAGTAAATGCTTTAGCAGTTATTATTGATAAGAAACAAGACTTAGATGGATTATCAGATGCAGCTATACAATCTGCAGCAGATGAAGCTAAAACAAGAGATCTTGAAGGAAAATATGTACTAGCCTTAAAAAATACTAGCGGTCAACCCTCACTATCATCTCTTACTAATAGATTAATCAGAGAAAAAATTCACAAAGCCTCACTTTCGAGAGGAAGTCGCGGAGGGGATTTTGATAACCGTGAAGTTTTGGTAGATGTAGTAAAGCTTAGAGCTGAAAAAGCACGTTTAATGGGATATGAAAACCATGCAGCATATACGCTTGAGACTCAAACCGCACAAAATCCTCAAAACGTAAATAATCGCTTAAGCAGCTTAAGCCCTAAAGCTTTAGCAAATGCAAAAAAAGAAGCTGCAGATTTACAGAAAATGATAGAAAACGAAGGTAATAAATTTAAACTAGCTTCTTGGGATTGGGATTTTTACGCAGAGAAAGTTCGAGCTAAGCGCTACAATTTTGATGCAAGTCAGTTAAAACCATACTTTGAAATGGATAATGTATTACAAAAAGGTGTTTTTTATTCAGCAACGAAACTTTTTGGAATAACGTTTAACGAACGCTTTGACTTGCCGGTCTACCATGAAGATGTTCGGGTTTTTGAAGTATTCAATGAAAAGGGCAATGTTTTGGGCTTATTCCTTTTTGATGGATATGCGAGGTCTACCAAAAGAGGTGGCGCCTGGATGAACGCGTATGTTTCTCAATCGAGACTTAAGAATAATCTACCAATTGTTGCAAACCATCAAAACGTAGTGAAGCCGCCAAATGGCGAGCCAGCATTAATGTCATTTGATGAGGTTATTACAATGTTTCATGAGTTTGGACATGCATTACATGGAATGTTCTCAAATGTAAATTATCCATATTTTTCAGGTACATCGGTACCAAGAGATTTTGTCGAATACCCGTCTCAAGTTAATGAAATGTGGGCTGTATGGCCATCGATACTACAAAACTACGCTGTTCATTACGAAACTGGAGAATCGATGCCAAAAGAGCTGCTTGAAAAAGTTTTATCTGCTCAAAAGTTTAATCAAGGGTTTTCAACGACAGAATATTTAGCATCGTCAATATTAGATCAAGCGCTTCACCAGCTTCAAGAAGAAGATGTGCCGAAAGCGGATGATCTTTTAGGATTTGAAAAAAATACTCTTATCAAGGCAGGTATTTCATTTGATGCAATACCTCCACGATACAGAAGTACTTATTTCTCACACATAATAGGCGGCTATTCTGCAGGATACTATTCATATATATGGAGCGAGGTCTTAGATGCTGATACCGTAGAATGGTTTAAATTGAATGGAGGGTTAAAGAGAAAAAACGGGGATCATTTCAGAGAGACACTTCTTTCCAAGGGTGGTAGTAAAAACGCAATAGAGCTGTTCATTGACTTTAAAGGATCTGAGCCTAACATTCAACCTCTGCTTGATAGAAAAGGGCTTAATTAGGGTAAAATCAGATCGTCTAAATATTTAAAAGCTTGCATTTGTACAGGTATGCTTTCACTAAACAGAACTCCATACCTTTTACTAATTATTCTATCATCCATAACAATAAATACTCCTTCATCATAGGAAGTCCTAATTAGTCGACCAAAACCTTGCCTGAAACGTATGATTGACTCTGGCAGCGCATAATCCATGAAGCTGTTTCCGCCTTGCGCTTCAATCATTCCGCCGTATGCTTTAACTATTGGATCACTTGGAACATCAAAAGGCATTTTTATAATCATTAAAATTTCAAGAAGATCACCAGGTAAATCTACACCCTCCCAAAACGCATTTGTACCAAGAAGAATGCCGTTTGAACATTGCTTCATGCCTCGAATTAAACCCATCCTAGAGGTTTGTCTTTTTTGAGCAAAGATAGGTAAATCATTTGCTCGACTCATTTGCTTTAATAATCCTAATGTATTTTCAAGCTGCGCTCTGGAAGTAAAAAGAACCATCATTCTTTTGTTAAATTTTTTATGACAGTGAATAATTGTTTTTGCGATAATATCTGGCCTTTGACCATCATCACCGGAGTATTGAAAGTAGTTAACTTGGTCATTATAACTGAACGGGCTATCAAAAACGTTAGTTGTTAAGTTATCAAAATCCATCTCATTCAACCCAACGCGATTTAAAAAATAATCAAAGGACATTTTTGTTCTAAGTGTCGCGCTGGTTAACACACAGTGGTCTGAATTATGAAATAAAGTATTTGCTATTTCATATCCAGGTTCAATAGGTGCCATATTAACTGTAAGATACAACTGACTCTTTCCTGAAATAGTTTTGAAAGTCCCCTCATACCAATACACGTTACTACTATTTTGTCTTGAAGTTATTAACTCTGTAAGAGATAACATATCAGCGATTGACCCTTCGCCTCTGTCAAAAAGTTGATGCAATTCAAGAAAATCTTCTTTTGTTTCATCAATTTCAAGCAGATCTTCTTTTAATTTTCTGATATGACCACGTAAAGAATAAAGCGATTTTTTAAAATCATCTATTTCATGCTCTAATGGTGTAAAATTCTCATTAATATCATTGATGATTAGCCTGGTTGAGTATTTAGACTTTTCATCAAACAGATGTAAAGAGTTCGATATCATCTTATCAAAAAAAAGTTTAACATTTTCCCTTGCGCTTTGAACGAACCCCTGAAGCGATGACCTGCTGATTTCAAATTTAGGATGTATAGCTGATATGCTCCTCAAAATACTATTCCACCTAACAGAATGACTGTGCTGAGGATCTATGCGATCTAAAATATAGTTAACCGATTTTCTATCAAATGTTATAGTTAGCTGATGATATGCGGCTTTTGGTAAATTATGAGCCTCATCAATTATAATTGCATTGCTTTCAGGTAAAAAACCCAAAGACTCCCCTCCATCAGATTTTGATTGTGCGTCTGAAATTAGTAAGGCGTGGTTTACCACGATTAAATTTGCCTGATACGCCATTTTTCTTAACGGGCCAAAAAAACACCCATCATTCTTTGCGCACATTGAAGAAGTGCAAAATCCCTGCTCACTGTGTATTAGCCCAATTAAACGATAAGTAAAGCCGTTTGTGAAACCGGGGCATTCGTCTAAGTCTCCAGTCATAGTATGCTCTAGCCATACTAATATTGGTAACAGATTCATTGCTTCATCACCATTTAGCATTTTTTCAGAACTATTTATTAACCAGTTTAGTCTGGTTTTACACAAGTAATTATTTCTGCCTTTAATAAGTACAGCCTTTATAGGGGCGTCAATAGCCCTAGAAAGTGTCGGTAGGTCATTTCTAAAAAGCTGATCTTGTAAATGCTTGGTATAGCATGATAAAATAACAGGATTATCAGTAGATTGAGAATGTGAATATTTTATTGAACCATAGAGATAAGCCATACTTTTTCCAAGACCGGTACCAGCCTCAACAACCCCAATTCCACCCCCATGGCACATGATGTTTTCTACATATTCACTAAACTCTACTTGATTCGATCTAAGCTCATAGGATTCAAAAGTTTTACTTAATAAACCACTTGAGCCAAATACGTCTTTCGAAGAAACATTGGAAAGGTCTTTTTTTGATTCATGGAAAAAAATATTTTTGCTTATAGGCTTTTCAAGTTCTGTAGAGGTTATACCTTTTTTTAAATTTCCATTTTTTGCTAAATAATTAGCAATATTTATAAATAAATCTTTATTGTAAACATCAAAAGGTTTTAAAAAACTAACAATACTTGATATAAGGCTCAAATTATAAGAAGCTACTTCATGCACAAGCTCAACAAAAACCTCACCGCAATTTTCAGTGTCTTTTTCTGCGCGGTGGGTACCTTCTGCTGAGAGATTGTAAAATTCTGAGACAGCACTAAGATTATGAGAGGGTTGAAAAAATAAAAAGGCTCGTGAAAGAGTAAGGGTATCATAATACTTTCTATTTTTTAATTTGTTACCGGTTCTCTGAGCCATTGCCTCCAGAAAAGCAACATCAAATGGTGTATTATGCGCAACAATTGGAATATCGCTAAGAAAATTTAAAAGTTTATCAATGACATCGTTTTCTTTTGGCGCATCAGATACCATTTCATTGGTAATACCCGTTATATCTTGAATTAGATTAGATATTGGTATATCTGGGTTTATCAGAGTGCAAAATCTGTCAGAGGGCTTTCCATGTTCAAATAGAACGGCAGCAACTTCAATAGGTCGATCACTAGCAACCTCTAGCCCTGTGGTTTCAAAGTCAAAAGCAATAAATCTATCTAGCTGCAAAGCTGATAGTAGATCTGGGCGATTCATATTTATTAGTAACTAATTAATTATTTCAGGGTCGGGTTCGTTCACTTTTAATGTAGGAATAACATCTCCGTTTGTGAAGTAATAATAATATCTTGAAAATAAGAATAAAGGTAAAATCATAAATAAAAACCAAGGATAGCGCATTGAAAGAAACATAGCAGGTATAAATACAACATACATACGACACCTCTGTAAATGCCTAATCGCAGATGGAAACACGAGAGCTACAATTGGAAAAGGTAAAAAAACCGCTGCAATAGTACTCATCATTGGATCATCGTTATAATATCCTATTGATAATGCAAGAATAATACAAATCATCGCTGATACTAAAAAAAGTGCAAAATCACTCTTTTGGATTTTTGGTGAATTAAAAATATCCAACGGTATTTTCCAAATTAAATTGCCAGCCATAAAAAATAGAATATAGGGAAAACCAAAAAATAATAACTTAAATGATAGGTTCAATGGGTTGGCACCAATAATAAACAAAATAGTACCATAAGTAAATATTGCAAGTTGTTCAAATAGCAATGATTGATTATTTTTATTAATAACCTTAGTATTAACAATAAAGTCAATTAGTGAAGATATTGCTAGTGCAAACAAAGCATAAACTGAAAACGAGCTCCAGTCCCAGTATATCCATCGATTTTCTAAGTGAAGCACAACATTTCCGCCAGAAACAATCAGAGTCCATACAGCAAACCAACGCAAAGGGTTTAAATTAAAAAAATTATCAAAACGAGAAAACGATTTGGATAATTTTTTATAAAAATTTGTATCTTTTAAGATATATTTTTCTGCAAGCAAATTTTACCCAATCAAAGCCTTGCCGCTTATTGAAAAATATATCTCATTAAGGATGATAAAAGCAACTATGCTTGCAGCAACTAGGAGAAAGGTTTTTACAACGCCTTCTCGTAAATTTGTATTAGCCATACCTTTTTTTAATTCAACCATATAGTCTTTCATTCCCCATTTTTTAATAATAAAAATAGCGGTCAACATCCCACCTATTGGAAGCATGTATTTCGATGATAAAAAGTCCATTGCATCAAAAAATGACATACCAATTGGAGCAGTAATATTTACACCGCCACCCAACGACAAAGAGCAAAAAATACCGACAATAGTAATTATTGAACCAAATTGTATAGTTGCTTTCTTTCTAGACCAACCCTTTTGATCAATAAAGTAAGCTGTGACCACCTCAAGAATAGAAATTGCCGATGTTAAGGCTGCCATAAAAAGCAGGATAAAGAAAAAGGTGCTCCATATAGCTCCACCAGCTAATTGAGGAAAAATTGATGGAAGAATTACAAAAATTAAACCAGGGCCCTCAGCAGGATTTGCTCCTAAAGCAAAAACAGTAGTAAAAATTGCAACACCAGCAAGAATTGCGATTGCGGTATCTAAAAATATTACCCAGAGAGCTGAGGTTAATAAGTTTTGATCTTTATTTAAGTAGCTACCATATGTAATCATTGTGCCCATTCCAAGGCTTACCGTAAAAAATGAATGACCTAAAGCAAGGACTATTGCAGAAGCTGTTAAATCCTCAAATCTTGGTTTGAATAAAAAAGACAATCCTTGCATTCCGCCATCAAGGGTCATTCCTCTTATTGCTAATACACCCAAAAGTATAATAATTACTGGCATCATTATTTTTGACCATTTCTCAATACCTCCTTTTACACCTTGAACAATCACAAAAATACATAGGGACATGAAAATTATTTGATAAAAAATAGGGCTTAAAGATGAGGTTATAAATGCATTAAATGCTTCTCCGGCAGCTTCAGGGTTTCCAGACAAAGTGTTAAATCCGCCTAGAATAGAATCAACGATGTATTTTAAAATCCATCCTCCTACTACACCATAAAAAGAAAGGATAACAAACGCAGATCCTACACCAAGAAAACCTACCCACTTCCAATTGCTATTAGGCGCGATTTTTTCAAAAGCCCCAACAGGACTTAATTGGGTTTTTCTACCAATGACTAGTTCAGCAATAACAATGGAAAGGCCAACAATGAGTATGCAAATTAGATATACTATTGTAAATGCCCCGCCTCCATTTTCTCCAGCCATTGATGGAAACTTCCAAATGTTTCCTATCCCAACAGCTGAACCTGCTGCTGCAAAAATAAAACCTAATTTTGATCCCCATTGCTCACGTTGATTACTCATTAGTTTTATTAGCCTCCGTATTATTTTTTTGTAAATTTTCAGTCATTACAGAATTAAATGAATGCAAATGTGCTTCAACTACTGCATCCATAAGGCCATAAATATAGACAATGATAATCCACCATCCATACCGGTTTCTTTTGAAGAGGTAATTTTTTTTATCAGCTGGATTTAAATTGCTTGAATTATTGTATTTTTTTGAAAAATCAAAATAAAGGTAAGCTGATGCTATACCCGCAGATGTCAAAACGGACCCCTTTATAGGTTGATTGTTATAAAATTGACCGCCACCGGGATACATAAATGCCATTAATGCTGCCGTTTTAGGGGATTTTATATTCAAACTATCCTCTTTGTTTTCCTGGCTCATTAATAGTGGAAATAATGACAAGAGGATTAAAGAGCAATATTTATACATCTATTTTGTCATAGCGATGCATTCAATTTCGATATCAGCTCCACCAGGGAGCTCTCTTACGGAGACTAAAGACCTTGCAGGAGCGATATCCTCTTCCAGCCATTCGTTGAATACTTCATTGATCTCTGAGTAATGCGACATGTCAGTAATAAATACTGTGAATTTAACAACATTAGACAAACTTGAGCCTGCGCGCTCAAGAATTGCTTCAAGATTTTTAAAGACTTGGTGCGTTTTAGCCTTAAAATCGCCGTCAATCATTTTTCCACTTTCTGGATTAATTGGTATTTGTCCGGAAGTAAATACAAATCCATTTGAAACTACGCCTTGATTATAAGAGCCAATAGGGTTGGGGGCATTAGCATCATTAATAATTTTTTTCATAATCTTTCCTATATATTTAGAGCCATGCAAGCAAGACCGATATTTTGATCATATTCTCGTTTAGTTGATAAATTAATTTTTCTTATTATGAACTCTCCTGCAACAGCAACAGTAGCCTCAAATAAATGACCCCCTTTAGTATTAAAGTGATGATCAGATATTGTAACATGTGCATGAATAAATGGTTCATTGTCTTTCAATAAAATATTGCCTTGAAGAGATGACAGCTCCCAAGTGTCAGGAAAAACTTCTTTGACGTATTTTTTTTCTTCTAAAATATAAGCACCTATTTCAATGTCTTTTATTGCGCCAATTCCTGATAGCTGTCCGTTAAGTATATCATTTTCAGTGCAAAACGCAGTTAAGGTTTGCATAATTTCTTCATTCTGATTCAAAGAGATCAAATAAGTATCTTCATCTTGCTTATAATTCATTGGCTTCCTCGATATTTTTCTTAAGAAATATTTTTGCTTCTTTTATAGCAAATTCAAGAGATTTTTTATCTTTGCCCCCCGCTGTAGCTAAATTAGGCTTTCCGCCGCCACCGCCGCCCATCATAGCACCAATTTCTTTTGCCAAATCACCAGCTCGTACGTCTATCTTTATTAAATCACTAGTAACGGCTACAACTATAAGAGGTCTTTCATTAATCATAGATCCAACTACAGCGATACCACTTTCGATTTTGTTAAGTAAAAAGTTTCCGAAATCTTTTATTTCATCCACATCGCTGATATTAGTCATTATCGAAATAATTTTAGAATTACCTACTAATTCAGATTCTTTCAAAATGTTTTCGTAATCAATGGATAAATTAGATTTTTTTTGCTGTTTGATTTTTTTCTCAAGCTCTTTTTTATCTTCAATTAATTTATGTATTCGATCTGAAACTGCTTCAACATTACAATTGAGGCTTAATTTTACATTTTCTAGAATAGTGTGGCTATTTTGGATATATTCAACAGCTTTTGGTCCAGTTAAAGCAACTATTCTTCGGACTCCCGAAGCTAAAGAAGACTCTTCAATGATTTTAAAAATACCAATGTCGCCTGTACGCTCTACATGCGTACCTCCGCATAATTCCTTAGAAAAATCTGCGACAGTTATAACACGAACCTCATCTCCGTACTTTTCACCAAACATTGCAACAGCACCTTCTTTTTTTGCTTGATCAAATGGAAGAATAGCTATATCTAGCTCGTTGTTGGATAATATTTCATTATTAACTATTTTTTCAATTTTTTTGATTTCATTGTTTGAAATTTTTTCAAAATGGGTAAGATCAAACCTAAGGTAATCTGGGTGAACTAAAGATCCCGCTTGCTGAACATGATCTCCCAATACAATCTTTAAAGCTTTATGCATAAGATGCGTTGCAGTGTGGTTTTTTCTCGTCATCTGTCTTCTGTTAACATCCACATCACATTCGACATTAAAATTTTTACCTGTAATTGTCCCGGTGCATGAATGAATAATTAAATCACCATCAAATTGTACATCATCAACGACTAAATCAACCCCACCGCCCTTAATAAAGCCCTTATCAGAAACCTGGCCTCCAGATTCTGAATAAAACGGTGTTTGATCTAAAACAACGTAATGTTCTTTATTTTTCGAATGATATTTAACTATCTCAGCTGATAAAGAAGTTGATTCGTAGCCTTTAAATTTTGAATTATCATTATTTTTTAATATTACCCAATTGATTTCTGAAGAATTCGCTACGAATTTTTCAGAAGACTTTGCACGTTTTTTCTGAACAGTCATTTCTTTTTCAAAGCCTTTTAAGTCTACAGAGAGGCCTTTCTCGCGAGCCATAAGCTGAGTAAGATCTAAAGGAAATCCAAAAGTATCATATAGCTTAAAAGCTTCTCTGCCATTGATAATTTTTCCAGATACACCTTTGATAACTTTCTTAAAGTGTGAAATTCCCCGATCCAAAGTTTCATTAAAAGAAGATTCTTCAGCCTTAATTATTTTTTTAATATGGATTTTCTTTTCAATTATCTCTGGAAATACTTCTCCCATTATTTCGCAAAGTGGATCAACAAGGTTATGCAAAAAAGGCTCACTTATTTTGATTGATCTTCCAAACCTAGAAGCCCTGCGAAGAATTCTTCTTAATACATACCCTCTTCCATCATTACTTGGCAATGCGCCATCTGCTATGGCAAAAGAAAGCATGCGAATATGGTCAGAGATTACTTGAAAAGGTATTGGATCGTTAATTACGGATTTATTTGAAATTTTTTCTATATTATTAATAATAGGAAGGAATAAATCTGTAGCATAATTATTATCTTTGTTCTGCAGAACAGAAACTATCCTTTCAAATCCAGCTCCCGTATCAACATGTTTTGAATTCAACTCTTCAAGTTTTCCATCCTTATGTCGATTATATTGAATGAAAACTAAATTCCATAATTCCCAATAAAGATGAGAGGAATTAACTCCCTTTGGGTCTTGCGAACTTAGGTCATCACCGATGTAATAGTGAATTTCTGAACAAGGGCCACAAGGGCCAGAGTCGCCCATTTCCCAAAAATTGTCTTTTTTATCAAATTTTAACACTCGGTCAGGTGAAATATCTGTCACTTTGGGCCATAATTTATACGATTCTTCATCCTCATGATACACAGAAACCCAAAGGCGATTTTTATCTAAACCCCATACCTCCGTAAAAAGCTCCCAGGACCATTGAATTGCTTCTGCTTTATAATAATCACCGAATGACCAATTGCCAAGCATTTCAAAAAATGTATGATGAAAAGTATCAACACCAACCTCTTCCAGGTCGTTATGTTTTCCGCTAACTCTTATGCATTTCTGACTGTTGACTGCTCGCGGAAAATCGGGTTGCTTCTTATCTAAGAAGATAGATTTAAATTGATTCATTCCAGCATTTGTAAAAAGAAGTGTTGGGTCATCAATTGGAACTACTGGTGAGCTCCGAACGAACTTATGATTTTTATCTTTAAAAAAATCTATAAATGCACTTCGTATTTTATTGCTTTCCATGATATCAAAATATAAATGATGTTTCAATAGAAGTTATATCTATTGTTTCATTAATTCCGTCAATGCGACCATTTGCATTATAATCGCGAAATGAACGTCTGAAAATATAATTTAAAACCAATCCTTGTCCCATAGAAATTCCTAAATTGTATCCTATTATTGTACTTTCAGAATATTCGAACCTGAATGGGTTTGGAACATTCCTTTGCTGATAAAATACTGATGCACGCTTAAGCTTACTAAATCCTTTTTTTAAGCTAAGTGAAGATATAAAGGTTTGATTTTTTGTTTCAGTAAATCGAGAATCTGTTTCTGACCATAGGTTTCCGGTCATGTTATTATATGATAAGTTACCCTGAAGAATACCTCCAAAATTAACAGTTGCTCCAGAAAAATAACCCTTTTGTCTCCCATATCTACCAAGTCTAGACTCTTTTGTTCTCAACAAAACTTGGTTTGAATTATTCCTAACGAAACTTATTCTCTCTAGTTCATATAAACGATTCCAATAATCAAATTCAAAGTTTCCATCAGGTATGATTCTGTATTCAAGCTTAAATTTCAAAAGGCCAAATTGTGATGTAATCCCCAGTGGAATTATTCCAACTCCAAGATTTTGAATTTTTTTTGTTTCGGGATTGATAGCTCTTCCAATCATTTGAGCGGCTTGTGAATAAATTGATATAGCATAATTATCGCTTTTTATCAATGGTAAACCAATATCAATGGCGAGCGCCATTATTCCGTCAGAATCTTCGCTCAAGTTTATTGGCTCATCCTTTCTTGTGATATCGCCATCTAAGATAAAAGGATCGCCGGTATATCCTGGAATACGACTATCTAAAGTATCAGTAATTCCATCACCATCAATGTCCCATTCATTTGGATCATAATCTGATAGGCCATCACCATCGGTATCTAACCACCATTTACGATTGTAAGGAAAGTCGTCAACAATATTAGGACGTCCATCATTATCGCTATCTTTAAGGCCTAAATATTGATTTCTATCTGACACAAATGTTATGCCAATAGGAAGGCCCAAGATATTTTTATTTTGAATTCTTCCCCCATACAAACCAGCATTTTCCTTTAAATCGTTGACGAAGCCTTTGAATTTAAATGACTGGTTATTTTTTTCAATAATGACACCTATTTTACGATCTTGCGGGTAAAGAACTGAATTCGAATAGCCGTTTACAAGTACACCATATCCAATATCAATATTGTCTAGTGCGCCAATTCTTGCATAGGTTGATGAACCTGGATCACCGTACTTGATATAGTAAATTTTATCAATTATTGAGTTTTTAATTGACTTTGAAGAAGAAAAGTCCCATCCTTCTGATCGAACATTTCCTTCTGCATCAAAATAAACCACTAAATCAAATGCAACGGCAAATTTACCCAAAGGAACTAAGGGACGCATTGCTAATTGATTCCATATTTTTCCGTCGATAGTAACGGACCCTATTGCACCATTATTTTTTATTTGGGCGTGGGCACAATCATTGCCTATAGCAGCAATTAGTGCAATGAGAAATGTGATTAAATATCTTCTCATATTTATAAACTAAATTACCTAATACTATAAATGGTGTTCAATCATTAAATCGTCATTTCAACATCTCTTTTTATGAATTAAATTTTACCTTGTTATGACAAAGAATATTAAAGATTCAACGAGCAAAATTTTAGCATTCAGCGATCAAGAATTCAGGAGCTACATCTTTACTCTTCAAGACTACCTTCAAAACAAATTAGGTGAAGGACTTACCATAGACGAAATACTGGATATTGAAGACCCCTTTGATTCGCTAGAGCCGATTTTACCTGAGGAGGTATATCCCATAATGGTTCTCGCGATGATAAATAATATAAGAAGCGACACTGTAATGGACGCACTTACTGAAGGATTCCGGAAGGGTGTCGTTAAATATAAGAGAGCTGAAAATGCTTAAATTTTTTGCTGCAATTATCATTATTTCAAATCTTTTAATATGTCAACAAACAAGTGTTGAAAGGATTGATATTGAATCTAAACAAAATGGGATAACGGTAAATTTCCATGCAAGTTCTACAATTAATACTTCTGATATCACAGGATGGCACAATCACTCAACATCATGGTCGTATATCACAATTTATAATTCCAAAGGGGACGAAAAAGATTTAAATGAAACTATTGTTAACGGTGAAGTATCTGCTGTTGAGATTATTCAACTTAATGAATCTTTGCAGGTTGGAATTAGAACTGTAAAACCCATTGATCAATTTGAATTCTATAATAATACAAAAGATTCAACGATGGTTGCTTTATTGCGATACCCAATAGAAGAAATTCTTGCTTATAACAGTAAAAAAGGTGGTGCGCCAGATCAAAAAAATAATAAAAAAGACGAAATATCAACTAATTTAAAAACCGTTCTCTATTTTCTATCTGCTTTAGTGTTAGTGAATATAATATCTACTTAAAGAATGCGCGATCTACTTCCATATTACGCATTGTTTTATGTGGCTGGTGTCTTAGTCATGAGTATTTTTTTCAGGTTTTTTCGTAAGAAAAAGTCAAAACAAAAAGATCTTAAAAACTAAATGAAGCGACTGTTCATTATCTTCTATATATTATCTTGCTTGCCAGCTCAGGATATTTATCAATCCGCAAACGAAATAATTAACGGGTTTAATGGTCTTACAATTGAAGATAAGCACATAACTAGGCATCTTCTAGAGATCGCACGAAATGGCCATCAGCTTGACGCCGAGAGTAAGTCTAAACTTGAAGATCTTGGTTTTAATTTTGATCAATCACTAGTAACTAGAGGTGGCGCACAAAGATCCGAGAGCATTGGGTTAGATAGATTCTTTGATGTGAAATATTTTAGAATCCATTATACAACATCTGGAAGAAATTCTGTGAGTTCAATTGATCTTAATTTAAACAATGTGCCGGATTACATAGAATCGTTAGCTGGAGTTTTTGATTTTGTATCAGAAGCATTGCATGAAAATCTAGGATTTATAAAGCCTCCAGGAGATGGATTTTATGCCTCAAATTATGATAATGGCGGTAACAACAAGTATGATATTTATATCAGACAGTTGGCCTCAAATTTTTATGGTTATGTTCAATTTGAACAATATGCTCAAGGAACAGGTGACAATGAAAAAACACCAGAATTAATAGAAAAAAATGCAATTACGAGCTACATGGCAATGCGAAATAGCTATAAAAACTTTAACCAGCTTAGTGAGATTCAAAATATTCAAACTACTATAGCTCATGAATTTTTTCACACAATTCAGCTTGGTTACGACGGATGGGAAAAGCAATGGCTACTCGAAGCTACTGCTGTATGGATGGAGGAAGAATTGTTTGATGAAATAAACGATGTGTACCAATATATGCCTGACTGGTTTCGTTATCCACACAGATCGTTGGATGAGGAAGGTACACATGCTTATGGATCATATATTTTTTTTGAGTATATAGAACAAAACATGGGTGGAAACGAAATTTTAAGAAAGATATTTGAATATTCTGCTAAAAGTGACAGTCGTAAAAAAGATGGCTCCCATCTCGCTATTGATCAAGCTCTGAAAATATATGGATTTACATTTAAGCAAGCTCTTAATTCAATGTCTATTGCAAATAAAATAATGTCTTCATCCTCTTTAGCTGGAGTTTATAGCTATGAGGAAGCAGAAAAATACCCAATTAATGGACCCAGCGTCTATAAAGCGCTAAATTTCAAATCTGGAACTCTAGATTTTATCGAATCATCTGCTTTAAGTAGATTTGGTTCCCAGTATATTTCAATCACTGCACGTGATCCCGTTTTGGTTGAAATAAAAAAAATAAATGGATCAAACACAGATCTTAAGCTCAATGCCATACTTGAGAAAAATGATAATTCATTTTTAGTAATCTCTAACAACAAAATAAATATTGATCCTGATGACCTTAAGTCGATTAGCTTGTCTGTTACTTCTGAAGACACTTTAGATCCAGACTTTAGCTATAGGCTAACTTTTAAAGATGGTACTAGAGGTACGGGAGCTGATCTTCCAATAGCTTTTACGCTATTAAACCCTTATCCAAATCCATTCAAAAATGAAATAACATTCTCGGTATCAGTTCTGAAAGAGACCTTAATAAAAATCTATATATTTAACCTAGGAGGAAGTAGAATTAAAACTATACATGATGGTAGGATAACTACAGGGGTTTATAATTTTAAATGGAATTCTAAAAGTGAGGATGGCTCTGAAAATTCTTCAGGCACTTATTTCATCAGAGTGGGTGACAACTTAAATCAAGAATGGAAAATGATCACGCTTGTAAAGTAATTCAACTGAAGTATCCTTTGTAAATCAGGTAAGGGATAAGTATGTATAATATTGAGTCGCGAATAAGGTAGTAGAAAACTATAAAAAGAATTACATACCATCCTTTTTTTTTAAAAAGGAGCTTATAGCCCCCTTCACGTTTTATTTCCAGCCACTCATTTATGAATTTAGGATTAAATCTTGACACTATTCTTTAGGCTTAATTTTCCCAAATTTTAAGTTTTCATATTTTTCCCACATAGTTTCACCAGAGGCTTGCTGAAAACGAAAAGCAAATGACATTGCATCGTCAAAACTATTTCCTGCAAATTCTTCATGGCTATAATATTCATCAATCCAACCTATAAACTCTTTCATTCCAATCTGATTAACTTGATCAAAAATACCATACACCATTTCAGCCTTATTATCATAATACCAGGACGTAACTTCACCATAACCCATATCCTTAATCATTTTCTGATGAGTATCATAAACTTGGGTTAAATAAGAAAACAGGAATATTTCTTTAGAATTTGAATCCAATGTTTTCCAATACACCGCAATAGCATTAGGCTGAATTTCTTCTTTATCTTGTTGTGAAATACCTAAAGTAAATGAGAGCATAATTAATAGTAAATATTTCATATTAATCCTCTTTTTTCTCTGCTTCAAACTCTGAAATCATTCCTCTGAGTTCATCTATAGCTTTGCTTTCTTTAACTCTACCTCTTTTTTTGCCTTTATAATATAAATGGCCTGCTCCTTTGCCAAAAGCAATTCCAAGATCGGTGTGCGTTGCTTCTCCTGGACCATTAACCGCACAGCCCATCAAGGCTAAAGTCATTGGTGTTTTAACATCTTTCAACTCTTCTTCAACTTCACCGGCTATTTTAAACAAGTCAACTTCTAACCTACCGCAAGTAGGACATGAGACTATAGTAACACCTTTACTAGCTAATCCAAGACTTTTCAGTATCTCAAAACCAACATGGACCTCTTCAACAGGATCATCAGTTAAACTAACGCGAATAGTGTCGCCTATTCCGTTTGCTAATAAATTACCGATTCCAACAGAGGATTTAACTGTGCCTGATTTTGTCGGTCCAGCTTCCGTTACACCCAAGTGTAGCGGATAATCATATTTTTGAGAGAAAAGAGAATACGCTCCAATCATTAAATTGACATCTGAAGCTTTGAGCGAGACAATTATATCTTCAAAATTGTGCTCTTTGCATATATCAATGTGACGCTTAGCACTCTCAACCATTGCTTCAGCGGTAGGAAAACCATACTTTTCGATTAGATCTTTTTCTAGACTACCCGCATTAACACCTATTCGAATAGGAAGATTTGCGCCCTTAACTTTCTCCAAAACCTCTTTGACGCGTGATTTACCACCAATATTTCCAGGATTAATTCTTATTTTATCTGCACCAGCATCAACAGCTTCTAAAGCCATTCTATAATCAAAATGAATATCAGCTACCAATGGAACATTCATCCGTTTTTTTATCTCATAAAGAGCTTTAGCCGCATTTTTATTGGGAACAGTTATGCGAATAATATGGCATCCGGCCTCTTCAAGTCTCTCGACTTCTTTTAGTGTACCTGTAATATCATCAGTTTTAGTTGTGGTCATTGACTGAACGGTAACTGCATGCTCACCTCCAATGATGAGGTCGCCAATTCTAACTTCTCGCGTTTTTCTTCTTTTAATCATATTTAAACCTGTTAGAAATTACAACAAACTAACCTTTAAATGGTTCATTCAAATATTGTTTCGCAAAATCTATTGCGGCTGTCTGATTGTTTAGCTTAATACACTTTTTATAATATCGCTTAGCTTCAAAACGATCATTTTGCATATCATGAATTTTCCCTTTAAGGAGAAATGCGCTAGATAGAAAAATATCTAAATCACTATCGTAATTATCAATACACTTTCTTAAATATTTTATCGCAGATTTTTTGTCATCAAGTAAAAAATAATAGTTTGCCCACAAATAGCTTAAATAAGGATTATACCTTTTTTGATGATAGGGGCGCTGAATCGCTATCTGATCATCAAGAAATTTAAGTTTTTTTTCAGCTTCTTCAATATTACCGTTTTGCATTAAGCCTAAAGAATAATAAAGACCATACCCTAAATTATCGGGATATTTTTTAGATATAACTTGACTAACCAGTAATCCTTTTTTTCTATTAAGGTCAAAAAATTGGTAGGTTATAGCTAGAATACTCATAGCTTCGATCCAGGCCCAGCTACTTTCGTTTGCCGCAACTTCCATTTTTTTTATCCCCTCTTCCCTTGAAGGGTTTATTCCCATTCCCCGCGCTGCGATTTTAATCAGAGGATTTTTTAAACCAGCATACCATTCGATAACACCTAATGGCAAATAAGCATCCTTAATAGTATTAGAGCCTTGGCTTGACTTTTGAATAGCCCTAAACCCTTGATAGGCTGCGTAAAACGTTGAAAGATATTTTTTCTGTCCTAAATAAATTCTAGCTTTAAGAGATTGAGAAGTTCCTTGATAAAGTAAATACTCTGAATTATCTGGAAAAGCTGTAACAAGAGAATCGTATAAAAGTTCAATATCATTTATTCTTTTTTCAAATTTGATATAAACTCTATCTGCTGAAAACATAGATTGGTCATAATGATACCAGGCAGCAGCCCAAACAACATGAACGACCGGATGATTGGGGTATTCTTCTCTTGCCTTTGAAAGCACTTCGATACTTTTTTCAAATTCATAATTAAAGAAAGCATCTACGCCCTCCGTAACCATTTCATCGCCAGGATGCTGAGCAAAAGACAATGATAAAATACATTGTATTATTAAGATGAATTTTATTGTTGCACTACAAATGCGCATAAATTTATTCAGACGTGAAAGGTTAAATTTTTAATCTGAGACTGAGATTATCCAGATATTTTTCCCGATAAAAGCAACCAACCTCTTGCATCGTTATTTGTTGGATCGAGCTCCATTGATTTTGACCATGCTGCTTTAGCTAAAGCAGATTCTTTCATTTTCCAATATGTTATGCCAAGTCCGAGATAAGTTTTTGAATTATTGGGTCTTAATTCTATTGCTTCCTGATAGGCTGCCAGAGATTCTTTAAAAAGACCCTTTTCTCTGTAAAACGAACCTAAGGTCTGCATTGAACCAGGAAGCCAAGCTGAGGAATTACGGTTAACATTCAGCGCTTTTCGAAATGCGCTTTGACCTAAACTAGATTGGCCTGAGCGGTTGTACTCAACGGCTAAGATATAATATGTCTGAGGCAATAAGAGGTTTACTTTTTGATTGCTAGGATCATAATACAATAAATCTTCCCAGGAAGCAGCAGCTCGGCCCCATTCACTTGATTTAAAATATCCTAGGCCCTGCTTAAAGCGAACATCTTTGTTAGCCGGATCTAAGCGAACGGCATCGCTGTAAGTAAGTGCAGCATACAAATGTTTGCCTTGAGATGAGTATAGATCACCTAATGCGATATAAGGTTCTTGATTAACTGGATTGGCTTTAATAGACTCTTGATAGCTTGACTTTGCTTTTTCAATATCACCCATTCCCTCAAAAGCTTTGCCTTTTAATATAATAAATGCATCTTGATTTGGAAAATTATCTTGACCGCTTTGAGCTAATCTTGCAGCATAGTCAAAATTAAATTCATTTAAATTTTTTCTAATTCTTGATATTTGCTGTGCAGGGCCGGTGGGGTCTTTTTCTGCTGACTTTGCCAATACATCATCCGAAAAAGAGCGGTCCTCGTTTTTATTAAAAAAGGTGGCCATAGCCTCAATCGTAGCTCTATGACTTGGTTGAATATCTAAAGCCTCATCAAAAGCATGGCGCGCTTTTGTCATTTGATCAAATCTCGCATAATACGCACCAAGATGAAAATGAACATCAGCATTCATAGGATTTTGTGCTGCTAATCGCAAATAAATTTCTTTAGAATCGTCAAAACGACCAGAGGCCTCATAGTTTCTTGCTAGATCAACTTGTCTTCTAAAATCATTAGGTTCATTTCGTGCAGCATTTTCTAAGTCAGTAGTAGTGGGTGTCTTTTGAAGATTAGCAAGTTCGATTTTCTTTTTTTCTTTTCCTTCAAGCAGATCAGTGGCTTTGGCAAGGTTTCTGGTGCTTAATTCGAATGCTTCAGCAATATTGTATATATCATTTGCGTATTTGACAGGGCTGATTGTTGGAATACTACTCACTTTAGGCATCCTTGCTCTTGTTTTACCTTTTGCAATTTGATTATTTCCAGATTTTTTCATAATTGATGTTAATTGCGCCACTCGTTTCTTATTAGAGGCGCTTGGATTTAACCTAAAGGCGCGCTGATAGTCTTTTAATGCGCCTGCATAATCCTTCTTTTTGGCTTTGGCACTACCTCGCTTAGCATATTTTGATGCTTGGGCAGCTTGTTTTTTTGAAACCTTGCTATTTGATTGTTTGCTCCCACTTTGCTTCTTAGCTAGGCTAGTTAACTGCTGAACCTTCTTCTTATAATTTGAATTCGGATTTAATTGATATGCTTTTTTATAATCTGAAAGTGCACCCTTAAAATCTTTTTTCTTTGCTTTTGCACTGCCTCGTTTTGCGTACTTTGAGGCTTGAGCAGGATTTTTTTTATTTGACTGGGCAATTAATATAGAATGAGGAGCAAATAGTGGCATTACCCCTGTAAACATTAATGCCAAAAATAGGCGAGTTGTTAATATGTAGAACCAACGGATCATCACTGTGTAATTTATAAAAATTTTAATTTAATTGTCTTTAGGTTTTTTACAGCAAAGTTCAAGCTTATCATAGGCATTTTTATTTGCTAATTTTCCATTTACATTGTAACCAATTGACGTAATCTTTTCCTCAATTGAAGCTAAATCAACAACATTTGCATTATAAACTACATTACCGGATTTGTTTTTAAGGTCAACTTGAATCTTTTTTACTCCCTTGAGACTTAAAAGAGATTCTTCGACGTTTACAGAGCACATTAAACATTGAAGCGAGTCTAAAGCGAGACTAGCGGTTCTTTTATCTCCGCTACAACTCGTGGCAAGAAATATTGTTAGGCTAAATATTATATTCTTCATTATTACCTTTTTTTAATATCGTTGAGGTTTATGTGGTCCCAATGACCAAACAGCGCTAAGGGTAAAATAGTTTTGATTTTGCATGTTCGAATCATTCATCAATTTAATACGGAATACTAAACTATCATCAAATGGTGCAATAGCGCCATAAAAACCAAAAGTATTTGACTTGGTATCTTTTAAGCTATAAGACTGATAGTCAAATATAAACCCAAAATGGTAATGCTGATTAGACTGTCTTCCAGCAAGTACGTATGCTGAAACCAACTCTTCATCTGGATGAAAAGCTATATCATGATTTTTTGCAGATATTCTGCTTACATAATATTCTGACTGAATCAAGTAGTATTGATATTTATTTGTATTGGATTTGAGCATTAAATCAATACTTTTTGATTCTTTATCGCGACCATTTAAATAGTTTATTCCTAAAGAGATTTTAGCATTATCATTTATACTTACACTTTGATTAAATCTGGAGGTATAAGAAAAACCATTGATCGTATCAATAACAGTAACTGCCTGATTATGATTATGTAAACTAGAAGATATATTTTCACCAAACGAATTTTGTAGAATGCTAAAATTGATATAATTATCCCATTTTAAAGGTAGCTGAGTTTTTGTAGATATACCCAAGGATGCCCATCCATGATTACCAAATAAACTGGAAATAGATTTTGGAGTTTTCATAAAGTTATAGGTATGCTCATGCTGTTTATTAATTATGCCAAAATTTGGCCGAAAATATCCAATTTTATAGTTTGAAATAAGCTTTGATGGGTTATTAAAATTAGCATAATACTCTTTTGCGATAGCCCCTTCTCCTCCTGCGTGGTTTGCTATATATGCCATCACCATTACTTTTGGTGTGATTTTGCCCATAATTACTATTTCTAATCCATGAGATCGAAAAGCTGTATCTTGAGAAGATATGCTCAAATCGCCGAGAGCGCTAATTGAAATATTACTATCACTAGACATTTGTCCTAGAACAAATGACCCGGTTAAGAGCATTAAACCTATATGCTTCTTTAGCAATTGCACCCCATGTTGCTATTTAAGGAAATTTTATGCTGCAGCCGAGGGCTTTAGTTTCAGCTAACTTAACTTCTTTATTCTTGCCGACAGCTTTAATTGCATTCATTAGATAATTTTTCTTTACTTTTCTTTTCTTTGCTGCATTATCGTCAATTGCGCCTTTGTAGACTAATTTCCCTTCACCATTAAACAGATAAATATGGGGAGTAGTTCGCGCACCAAAAGCTGTTGCAAGCTTAGCTTCTTTGTCTAACGTATATAAGAAGTTATGGTCGTATTTATCTGAAAACTTTTTCATATCATCCATGCTTTCGCCCCTATCACGCTTTCCAGCATTTGGATTTATAGCAATAAATCCTATTTTATTTTTTTTACTAGCTTCAGCTAAACCATTGTACCTATCCTGCCATCTTTTAACCCATGGACACGTGTTACATGTAAAGTTTACCAGCAATCCATTTTCCATCATTACATCATTCAGGCTTACTTTTTCACCATTAATGCTCTCCATTTTTATAGAAGACAATGGTATGCTTGAACCCAATGGTAGATCTTTGGATAGTAAAAAAGAAAACAATGTAACTGTCAATACTGTTATTTTTGTTAATTGCATGCTTTACTCCTGATTTAATCTTATTTTTTTAAAACTTTGTTTTATTTTTTAGTGCTATTTAACATCTCACTGTGAGCAGGTCGTTCCATTTTGTTGTATAGCAGGGAGAGAGCTTCTCCTGCTTCAACTGCCATACTTTAGATATACCCTGAGATCCAATATGCACTGTATTTCTTCCTATAGACTGGTTGATGAGATCGACTGCGCTATTCAGATTATCTCGCTTGACTCTATTTTTATCCGTTTCGAACATATTTAACTGTATTTGATTTTGAGAAATTATATCACCGACAATAACTCCTGATTTTTTGTATACAAGTCCTTCTTTATAAATAGATTTAAGCAGGCTTTCTGCAGCGCTAACTATATCTATCGTATCGTTTGTTGGGACATTAAAGTTTATAGTTTTATAGCCATAATAGTAATCACCTATTTTGCTGAATGGATTTGTTTTTATAATGACGCTTATGTAGCGCGCACATCCGTGTTCCTGTCTTAGTTTTTCAGCGCACCTTGCCGCATGACTAGATATAGACTCTTTAAGCGATCGAATATCTGTTACTTTCTCGCCAAACGATCTTGAGGTGCATATATTTTTTTTTGGAGATGGGTTTGTATCTATTGAAATGCAAGAATCTCCTTTTAGTTCGCGCTGTATCTTTAGACCCATAATTGTCATTTTTTTAAGAACCCAATTTTCATCTAACGAAATAAAATCAAGAGCATTTTTAACTCCATAACCATTTAACATCTTAGCGTATTGTGATCCTATCCCCCAAACTTTTGAAACGGGCATTGATTTTAATATACCACTAATCTGATTTTTGCTATACAACACACAAACATCCTTTTCCGTATGATGTTTGGCAAAATAGTTTGCTACCTTAGCTAGAGTTTTAGTTTTTGCCACACCTATTGAAATAGGTATTCCGGTATGTTTAGCTACAGTATTACGCATCTCGGATGCAAGCTTAAAACAATCTTTAATTCCAGAAAAATCCATAAAAGCTTCATCAATGCTATAGATTTCTGTGTCAGGTGACATATTGCTCAATAGCGACATAACTCTTTTTGACATATCCCCGTATAGTGCAAAATTTGTAGAAAATACATTTACATTATTCTGTTCAATAATCTTTCTAGCTTTAAATACCGGCTCACCCATTCGAATTCCAATTGCCTTAGCCTCATTACTTCTTGCAATAACACACCCATCATTATTGGATAAAACAATGATAGGTTTATTTTTTAACGCAGGGCTAAAAACACGCTCGCATGAAGCGTAAAAATTGTTGCAATCAGCAAGTGCAATCATCGGTTATTATGGATTGTGTGCGTCACAACCCCCCACACTTCAAATTCTATAGAGTCTGTAATATTAATGTCAGGATAGTCGTCTGATAAGCCTTCAGCTTTAAGACAAATACTGCTATTATTAATCGAGTATCTCTTCACAGTAAACTCTCCGTTTACAATAGCTACTACGATATCTTTATTTTTTGGTTCCAAGGATTTGTCTACAACCAGTAAATCGCTATCACTTATGCCAGCCCTCTCCATTGAATGCCCTTTGGCGATAATAAAAAAGGTTGCGGCCGGATGCTTAACTAAATACTTATGCAAATTTAAATCAACGTCAAGATAATCATCTGCAGGTGAAGGAAACCCTGCTGACACACCGCTTTCGTATATATGAAGCTTTTTAAGGCTTTCGTCTTCAATAGAGTAGAATATTATTTGCTCTTTCTTAGGTTCGGAATTCATTCCTGCAAGCTCCTCAGTATCGCCTTAGATATTTGTATATCCTGGATGGCTACCCCCGTTAAATCAGCAATAGTTATTTGTTCTTCATTGATTCTTCCTTTAACCTCTCCTTTAACGATATTGCCTAACTCTAAAACACTGCTAGACAAAAACCCATCTTTTGATGCTTGATATATCTCTCCGCGCTCTGTGCTCTGTGACTTGCTGTCTGTAACAACAGTATCAGCTTTAAAGAGAACGCTAGAGCTCAATTCACGCTTAGTGGTAGTATCAGAACCTATAGCTGTTACGTGCGTACCAGGATTTATCATGCTGATTAAAGGTTCCTCGCTGGGAGTGCATGTTACTATCAACTGACATCGACTAATTATATCGTCAATATTTTCTGTTGTTTCAATTTGATAATTATAATGATTTGTTGATTCCTTGTATGTCAATAAAGAATCAGAGCTCCTTCCCCAAACCAGAGCTTGATTACAATTTATCACCTTTTTGAGATACTTCAATTGCAATTTGGCTTGCACACCTGTGCCGACAACACCAATACAATCAACATCTTTAGGTGAAAGATGTTTTGCGGCAATCGCACCAGCAACCGCTGTTCTAACATCTGTTAAGTAGCATTCATCTTGCAGTACAGCTAAAGGCTCTCCAGTTTTTTGACTAAAAACCAACATCATTCCATTTCCGACGGGAAGGTTTTTTAATTTATTTTCATAAAAGCCCGAGGCAATCTTTATGACATACACATCATCATCTTTTACATATCCGTACTTAATATGAACATCTCCTGGCGGAGATTGAAAACTCAATTCACCTACTGGAGGAACCACTACTAATCCGCTAGAATATGCAGCAAATCCTGACTCTATTTCTGATAATAGATCTATGTTAGGTAAGACGGATTTTATGCTATCTAAACTTACAATGCGCATTAAAGTATAGATTTTAAGACAGAGCTACTGATATTACCACCACACATAACCAAAACGACCGTCTGCCCCTTAAACTTTTCTTTTTGATTGATAAAACTTGCAATTGTTGCGCCAGCTGCTCCTTCAATAAGTTGGTGATTTTTTTCTAAGCCAATATGGATACCTTTTGCAATTTCATCTTCTGATACAACTTTAAATTCATCAATAATATCCTTACACATTTCAAATGTTATTGAGCCAAGTTCAACGCCTCCAGCTGTTCCATCTGAGAGTGTCGGTTTTGATGGTAAGTCTAACTGCTTTCCAGCGTTCAGCGATTCGTACATAACGCAGGAATTTTTCGGAGACACACCGTGAACTTGAATAGATGGAAAAATTGATTTTAGGTAACCACCTACTCCTGAAATAAGCCCTCCACCACCAACAGATATAAATATCGCATCAATATGTTCAAGGTCTCGTGAGACTTCTAATCCTAATGTACCTTGACCGCAAATAATCGCCTGATCGTTGTAGGGAGAAATGTAGGTAGCTCCAGTTAACATCGATATTTCCTGAGCTCTTTCTTCAGCATGTATGCAATCGTCGCCATAGTATTCTACGTCTCCGCCTAAATTCAAGATATTCTCAACTTTATTCTTGTGCGCATTCTCAGGAACAATAATTTTTCCCTTAATGCCAAGCTCTGACATGGCAAGAGAACAAGCAGCGCCATGGTTTCCAGTAGATGCAGTTACAACTCCGTTTGATTTTTCACTATTAGACAAAGAGGTCATTTTGCTTATCGCCCCTCTAAATTTGAAAGAGCCCGTTTTTTGAATATTATCAAGCTTCAAAAATACGTTTGCTCCTGCAAGCTCGCTCAAATAGGGAGAATGCTCTAGCGGAGTGTGTTTTACATAAGGCTTCGATCTTTCAGCTGTAGCTTCTATATCAACTTTATAATTCATCATAGCCCCCTAAAGACAGGTGTTATTCGCTCCAAAGCTTTTTCAAGATCTGAGCGCTTTGCTCCATATCCAAATCGAACATACTTGTCCATTCCATACCAGTCTCCCGCTACAAGCATTACGCTAGCTTCTGTGCGAACTTTACTTATTAAATCTGATGAGTTAATAGGCCAATCGTAATTAACAAAAGCCATTGCTCCTGCTTCAGGAGGTATAAAACTAAGATGCTTATCAAATTCAGCTACCCAATCCTGAAAAAGGCTTAAATTGATGGCAAGTTGTTCTCTAATATAACTGAGAGTATTCATTCTATTCTTAGGGTGAAGCACATGTGATGCTATCAAGTCGCTAAGACGACCAACAGAAATACTAGTATAATCATGATTAGCCCAACACTGCTTAATGTATTCAGGGTTGGAAAGAGACCAGCCAAGACGCAATCCAGGAAGCGCGTAGGCTTTAGAGAGCCCACAATTAACTATTGTTTTTTCATAGCCAGGCTCCCAAAATGAAGTGCATTCTTTATGGTTTAATTCCGCGCCACGGTAAACTTCATCAGCGATGATCCACGCATCAACACTTTCTGCAATAGCTACAATATCACTTACCATCTTTTTTGGTAAAACAGATCCGGTCGGATTATTTGGATTACAAATACAAATCAACTTTGTTTTTTCAGTAACAATGGATCTTAATTCTTCTAAGTCTGGTTTCCACTGCAAAGATTCATGTAGTTTAAAAGTTTTTACATTGGCACCTAATCCGCGAGCAAATCCATAGATTTGAAGATAATTAGGCACCATATAAACCACTTCATCACCAGGCTCAATCAAGGTCATTATTGAAACCATATTGGCTTCCGCTGATCCGTTAAATGCTTGAACGTTTTCTATTGATGCTCCAGGGTATATTGAGGCGATAGACTCACGCAAATCAGGAGAGCCTTCCGTAAAGCCATAGGTTAGCTCTGTATTGTTAATTTGATCTATAAACTCTGGTTCGAACAATTCACTGATCGTTCTTGGATGAACACCGCTTTCAGATAAATTATAATCTACCTTATTTTCCCAAGTAGACTGTTCACGTTCTAGTTGAAACTCTTCAAATCTCATAAAGCAATCGCCTTTCTTACAGCGCTATCAAAGAAAGCTTTGTCTTCAATATTCTCCCAAAAGCTTGATACATTGCCATCTATGTCGTAAATAATTGTAAAGGGCATTGCTCCAGACCATTGCTCATTGATAGTATTTATAAAGTTAAAATCATTACCCTCCTCCTTGAGAAAGGACAAGCCATTTATATCATGTTTTTCCAAGAATCGTATCGCGTCTTTTTTATTCTCTAGCCAGTCTGTACTAACAAAATATACCTTCAAATCTTCGATGTATTGATCTGAGAGCTCAATTATCCATGGAATTTCCTCAATACATGGCGCACAAGTAGTAGCCCAAAAATTTACCAGCACAGATTTATCGCCTTTATGAGTTGCAATCTGCTTCAAAATATCTGATGCGCTAACAGTTTTTAATTTTAAGTTTGATTCCGAACAGCTAAAAATAACTGCAAAAAGAATAAATATTATATTTTTTATATATGCGAAATAGTGAAAGTTCATTTGTTTGCCTGCAATAAATCTAGTATACCAATGAAAAGATAAAAAATAGTTATTGCGAAATAAATCGACTTAAATCTGGATTTACACTCCGCGTTCTAGATAGTTCATAATTATAGATTTTTTCTCCAAATTCAGCTAAGAAAGGCAGTGTTAACTCATCATACTCGTACGTGTCATCATTTAGAGTTTGATTGTCATTGCTATAAACTGACACTGTTAGAAAAAATTCTATTTTATTTTTAGTATCAATTATATAAGCGTTATCAATTAAAAATCCATATGCCATACCTACTTTATTATAAATACGGAGATAGCTTGGAATTTTCTTATCTGAATCACCAAAAATAAAAAATTTACAATAGCCATCCGGATATTTATCGTAGTTTAAGTAAAATGGATGAGCGCTCTCTCTTGGCAGTTTAGACATCCATTCATATAAAAAGTCATAGTCTTCATCTGTTAGATTTAACTTTTTATCAATATTGACATTATCCGGAAAAATTATTTGCTGTAAAAATAAATGCTGTTCCGCTATGTTAAAAAAGTTTTTTTGCGAAAAATCCATCGATTTTTCTATTAATTCACCATTTTGAATATAAGATTTACCTATCAAATTTTTTGTTGAGTTTGTTTTGAGAGACAGGTTCGAAAACTCCATTGGCTGCTCGAATATTTTTTTGTCATTTTTAAAAAAGCTGAAAGAATTTGAATATTTATTTTGCTCGAGAGTGAGCGGAACGGATAAACGGTGACGCATTCTAGTTTCACTGTACCCTAATTCCCACATTCGCTGATTAAAATAGTCTTGTCCTATAAACTCATACAAGCGATTAAATGCATCATTATCAGAAACAACAAATATTTTCTTTATGAACTGGGCTACTGTAGCATTTTCATTTTTAGAACTAGAATCAGTTAATACAGATGACATCCATTCCTTATCTGAAGAAATGGTTAATTTTGTGTCTTTATTGATACCCATTGCTCTGTATTCTTTTAATTTCTCAAGAGCTAGCACAGCCGCAGGAAACTTTACAGTGCTTGCTGGATAGAAGTATTTTTTATCATCTAAGTTAAATGCGTGTTGAGTAAATATAGGTTTCTGATCGCTATTCCTGTCTATTTGCGTGTAAATAATTTGTAAATAATGATCGTTTGGATTATTGACTATAGAATGAAACTTGTCATTCATTGAAAGCAATATTTTCGTAACAACATTAGAATTTTTTCCCTCTGTGCAGGATAAAAAATAAATCGAAAGCGTAATGATCAAATATTTTACCATATTTGTAGAAGAATAAGCCGTATAGCTATTAAAGTCAATACCGCTTTGAATAAATTTTGAAATAAAGCTTCAGGGATCTTGCCGAGCATTAGTTTGCCAATCTTTGTTCCAAAATAAACTGCAGCAACCAAAGGGAAAAGCACATTCCAGTCCTCTGCATAGCTAACATTAAAAAATAGAAAGAAAATAGGGATCTTACCCAGGTGTCCCGCTGCTTGACAGGCTGCTTTGGTTGCAATTACGCTTTCTTTTTTCAGCTTATCATTGATAAATAATGGAGCAATTATTGGACCCATTGCTCCAATAAATACTGTTGCAATACCCGCTATTACGCCCATCCATTTATATAATTCTCTTGAAACAATTTTCTTTTTTTTTCTTAAATAGAGAAACCAAATGATGTAAAAACCGATAGCAGGTTTCAGAAAATCAATTTTAAGGTCAGCTGCAGAAGGAGCGTTAAAATATGTTGTAGCTCCAAAAATCATAGCAGCAGATAACAGTAAGCCTGGAATCAGACCAGCCAAAAAGTGATTAATAATTGATTTATTAATATGCTTCCTGTAAACAGTTGTTCTTGTGATATTGCTGACCAATTGAATGATACCGTGATAAGCAACAACTAAATATCCAGCAGGCATTATAATTGCCATTATTCCAAGAAGAGTAATTCCTCCTCCCATCCCAATGACAGCAGATAATGCAGATGTCAAAAAAGCGGCAATTATAAGTACAATTGATTCCATAGATTATAAATATTATAAGTAATTTACGGAATAATGCGCACGTATAAATATTCATTAAATTATAATATTATATGTTTTTGAAACGACCCGAGTTGTACCATGGTTACTTAAAAAAAGGGCCTTTTTTTGAAGGATGGTATCATAAAATGTCTTCTAAAAACGGTCAAAATTTTGTTGTAATACCAGGTATTTATAAAAGTGGAGTTAACAACAATCAAACTGCATTTTTAATGCTCTACCAGGGATCTAATGGGAAAGTAGACTATATACCATTTAATGTTAATGATTTTCAATGCGATACAAGTTCTTATGAACTAAGGCTTGGTAATAGTCTATTCTCACTTGATCGTGTTATACTTGATTTTGAAAACAAGTATCTAAAGGTTAAGGGTGAGATAGCCACGGACAAACTAAACCCTTGGCCCGTATCTCTTTTTGAAAGGGGTTGCATGGGATGGTATGGGTATATACCAACCATGGAGTGTTTTCATGGGATCCTAAGCATGAATCACGATTTAGATGGATATATAAACATTAATGATAACAAAACTAATCTTGATCAAGGGAATGGCTATATTGAAAAAGATTGGGGCAAAAACTTTCCCAAGGATTGGATATGGGCTCAATCAAATCACTTCAAGAAACCTGGCCTTAGCATTTCTGCTTCTCTAGCAACCATACCTTGGAAAAATTACGAATTCTCTGGATTCATAATTGGTATTCAGTATCAGCGGGATCTTTACAAATTCACCACATATAATTTTTCGAAGATTTTAAAGATTGAAATTGAAAATGAATCTTTATTTTGGGTTATAAAAAAAGGAGATTTTGAATTAAAGATTAAGATCAAGCGTGGGAAAAAAGGTGGAATGCTTTATGCACCAGATAAAATAAATATGATTCCCAAAGTTAAGGAATATCTAGATGGTGAAATTTCATTTAGATTAAAAAAAGGTGGAAAAATAATCCTAGAAGAACATTCTAAGCAGACCGCTGTTGAAATAATCGGAAAAACAGATAGGCTGATAAATAATGCGATTTAAAAGCTAGGCTTGTGCGCGGGTAAATACTGGCTCAACAGTGCTTGACAGATCGTCATTGTACTCATAACCACCCAAGTTGAATTGCCTTATCTCTTTTGGGTCATTGATTCGATTTTGGATAATATATCTTGCCATCATTCCTCTTGCCTTCTTAGCAAAAAAAGAAACAATACGAGCTTTACCATCTTTTATTTCTTTAAAAACGGGTGTAACAACTCTCCCAGTCAAAGACTCTTTATCAATAGATTTAAAATATTCAACTGAAGCGCAATTAATAACATATTCTGATTCATGGCTCGTCAGGTCATTTTTTAAATCGCTCACCAGCTGCTCTCCCCAAAAATCATATAAATTTTTGCCATACTTATTTTCAATTTTTGTTCCCATTTCTAAGCGATATGGCATAATTAAATCAAGAGGCCTGAGCATACCGTAAAGCCCTGATAATATTCTTGTGTGTTCTTGCGAAAAAGATAAATCTTCTTTTGATAATGTATCCGCATCAAGACCTGTGTAAGTATCTCCCTTAAAAGTAAAAAGAGCCTGTCTTGAATTATCACTACTAAAAGACGGTTTCCAGTCTTGGTATCTTTCCCAATTCAAAATTGATAATTTTTCACTAATACCCATCAAGCTTTCAAGGTTAGATGGTTCATAGCCTTTTAATTGATCAACTAGCTCAGCTGACCTATTTAAGTAGGCTGGTTTAGAATGATCGGCTTTGTGGGCAAAACATTCATCTGAGAGTTTTTTAGCAGGTGAAATTACTGTAATCATATTTAACCTAATTTTTCTTCTTGTATTAATTTACAGGATGTGATGATAATTGTATTTATTACCGTTCATCCGGAATATGTCATGTAAAAGATAAGTGAATTTATCAGCATTAAAAACAGTGATGGAAAAAATAGCCTGTAATTATTTTTTACTCTAATATGAGTAGCAAATGCGGCCAGCATTAAAAATACTAATCCAGCTGAGGCAAGTAGCACATATTGTGAATCTCTTGCTACTAACATAAATGCAAAAGTTAATTTTAGAATACCAACTACATCTCGCAATTGATCAGGATAATTATACTGTTTAAATTCTTCTATAATATTAAAATACCTAGGTATCCATACATAAAAGATTGATACAGCAACGAAAATCTTTAAACACTCTAAAAAAAAATTATTCATTTTTTGCTCCTAGAATTAAGTTAAAATCTGCTTTAAATATACTACTGATTTTACAAAAAATTAATTCTTCTTGAATATTGAATCATCTATTCCTCTGTTAACTCTATAGTTGGTATACAGCACGGTTATCTTTCCCTTAACCATATCATCTTTAAGATCTATTTTTTCCTGATTCCCAATAAATGAGCCGATATCCTTTTTTAACCATTTCGAAATCCTCGCATCTTTGACAAAGTATTCAACGGTTGATTTGACTGGTAAAAAATATTCTCCATCAACATAGTCATATTCATTGTTTATTTGCATAATTTTAATAGTATCAATTTTTGTAACAACTCCAGTTATGACCCATTGTGATGTATCAATTGTAACATCTACTGTTGGCCTGAAAGTCACTTTAGCATAATCATTAGGCATTTTAATTGCCAAACTATCAACAATCAAATTGCCGCTAAGCATAATGTTATTTTCCGCTAAATCAACTGGGTCTTCATTAATAACAACATCTGTTAAATTATCAAAATTTTCGCTTGGAGATGTAAACATTCCAGTGCGCGGTAAAAGACCAAATCCTTTGCTTTTTATTTCTATTTTATCTGGTTGTTTAAAGAAAACAGTATATCTTTTTTTTGGCATTCGGAATGCTGGTATCTTCATAGATATCATCATTCTGACTTCGTAATCATTTACAAGTCTGTATTTTGATTCGGTTTTATCTATAATTTCATTTGCGTTATTATTTCCAATTACATTTGCAATTACATGTGAAATAAAAAAAAGCGCTACAAAAACTTTCAAGTTAGTATCTCCTTTGCATTAAAATGGTTAAAAGCTATAAAGATAAATATCAACGACCATATTAAGCAGGTTGTTGAAGCATTTAAGATAATATTCCATGGTATAGGATCATGAAAAGCTGAAAGAAATAAATCGATATATCCTGTAAATAAATAAGGGTTTACAAGCTCAAAAATTTCTAAAGGAATAAAAGATATTGCAGAACCAATAAATACCGTACTTATGGTTATAATTATTGGAGTTACGCTATTTTTAAAGAATGTTGATAGCATGAAACATAGCGATGAAATCGAAAGCATAACTACTGTAGAAATACTAAATGCTAAAAAGAATCTCCAAACTATATCACCATCAGATAAGAATAATAAGCCTTGATGAAAAACTGCGAGATCGCCAATCCCAAGAAAAAGGCAGCTTATACTGAGGGTGTAAAAAATAAAGAAAAACATCATTAGTATAGTGTAAATAACTACAATTATTAATTTAGACAAAAGAACTTTAGACCTAGATACCGGCCTAGATAAATACATTCTAAACGTACCTTTTGCATATTCACCTGAAACAATTTCCGCAGCAACGATAGTAGCTAAAAAGGGCATTTGACCTACAAGAATTGCTATAATGAGATAGCTAGATAAATAGCCATTTGTAAGAGAACCATAAACAATAAAAGAATCTTTTAGTTGACCATAAATTTGCATTTCAAGATATCCAGATCCATTTCCAATTGCAAGTACTATCATTGGAACCAAAAAGAATAATAAAGTAAAACTAATGTAGGTTCTCTTTTTCTTAAGAGTCTTAACAGCTTCATTGATTAAGATTGAGCTAAGCATAATAATACTCTATTAAATCAGACTCAGCTTGAACGGACTTTATCGAATTTATTCTACCAAAAATTTTATTCTTAATAAGAGGTATGCTTCTTGAGGACTGAGATACGATAATGGAATTACTTTGCGCCGTTAGAACAGAAACCCCTCGTATTTTCTTAATTTTTGACAAAACATGTGCAGCGTCTGAGGTTTCAATTCTAAAGAATCTCTTATTTTTGTTATTGCCACGAATATTTTTACTAATTACCAAGCTTCCTTTTTTCATAATAGCAACATCCGTACACAACCTATCTACCTCACTTAAAGAATGGGTAGAAATGCAAATCGTTTTACCTTCATGACTTAATTTGTATATGATATCTGCAATCTGATTCACGCCAACTGGATCTAATCCATTATTCGGCTCATCAAGAACTAAAATTTTAGGATCATGTAAAAGCGCCTGAGCAATGCCAAGTCTTTGCTTCATTCCATAGGAAAAATTGGATACTAATTCATCTCTTCGCTCGCTTAAATCAACAAGTTTCAAAACTTCTTCTATCCTTGAAAAAGGAGTCTTGGTTAATCTGCAAAAAATCCGCAAGTTCGTTGCTGCAGATAAATATTCGTAAAAAGATGGATCTTCAACGATGAAACCAAAATTATTTATATAATTATTGTTATTTCGTATCGGTCGATTTTTATAATGAATTTCTCCTTGCCAGTTGGTCGCTAAGCCAGCAAGTATGCGAATTAGAGTCGATTTACCGCTACCATTTGGACCAAGCAGAGCAAAGATGGAATTTTCTGGCACTTCAAAACTAACACCATTTAAAGCTTTTAAATTTCCATAATATTTAGAAACATTATCAACTTTTAAAATTTTGGCCATTTTTACTGTAAGTCCATTATTTCCATTACACCAGTACCTTCTATCTCTGTATTTTCATCAATTTTTAGAGTGAAGGTGCTGGCAAAGCGTGTGTAGAAAGGGTCAATACCGCTTGATTTAAAAGCTAAATTCACGGCTGGTTTTATAATGTTTAAAGGAGCTGGAAGACTAAGTCTTTTAAAAATTTCAATATTATCTATAATCTCATTACCTGAAATATTTACAGTAACGTTGTTATTGGATGATATTAAAAAATTTGAAAACTGCGGTTCGTTTTTTGATGGATAATAATCTTTGATTAAATCATTTTTCATAGTCAACAATTCCCTGTTGCCAAACTTGTCTACCAGTACTTTATTTTCATCTGCTACAAAAAGAATGGGGATGTCAAAACCACCACGACTTTTTGTGGCATTCAATTCTGCTAAAATAACAGTGTAAGGTCCTGCTTTTCCTCTGAACCAGGTCCAGCTTTTAAAGAGTTTTTGAAGTGGCGTATTTCCCCAATTATGGTCATGATACCCTGACCCCTTAATTTTTTTCTCTTGCCCATCTACAATTATAGTGCCATTCACATTTCCATTTGGAACTGCAGCTAGCCATGCGAAATAATCGCTGCCAGCTCTAATAACTCCATCTTGAGGCCTGTAGGGACTAACAAGCGACTGAAGATTTAAATCAAAACCAAAACCATCAAAGTCATTAGGATCAATAGTGATATTATAACTTTCAAGATTACCTGAAAATGAATTTTGATTCATTGTTACTGAACAACTATCAGATTGAAACGAGACCTCATTTTTCTTAAAATATTTCAATCTAAAAAAATCTTCTTTTTCGGGTGAAGTGTAATTAAAACCTATAAAGTACTGATCTTTTAAAAAATGTACTTTGTAAAAATAGGCTACAACTAGACTTCCATCATCAAGCTCCGCGTCAAAATACCACCACTCAAATTGATTTTTTGAATCATCGGTCCTAGCCCCATCCTCCCATAATTGAACTGTATCTCCTAATTGATCAGGCTGTATAAATTCGTCAAAAATCTCTTGACTGTCAGAGCCTAGATATATTCTTGAACAAGAATGTAAAAGCAACAAACAAATGATTGAAATAGGTAGTGTAAAAAACTTTTTTACAAATCTTGATTTTAAGAGCATTATGATTGATATCCCCTGTCTGAATTAAAAAGTTTGGATTGCTTAAGAATTGATGAGAAGAACTGATCTAAAAAGCCTGCTCTCTTCTTCTCTGAGTCCAATCTAAGTAATTCTAATTCAAAATGGTGCGAGGTTTGAATCATTTCAAGCAATTCAAATGTTAGGGTTTTACTTAAATGATGGTCAAGATTATCTTTAAAGCCTGCAGCTAGCATAAGCTTCATATACTTATCTAACAATGGGTTAAAAATATCTTTATCGAGCGGTTTTAAATCTGGCATAAAAGTAATATCTCCAATTGCAAGATCACCTAAGAACGCTTGTTTTTGGACTTTAAAAATTTTTCTTCCCCTAACCAAAATATCCATTCTACCATCAGGATATTTATTAATAATCTTTTCAACAGAAACCGAGCAGCCAATTTTCGACTGAGTTTTAGTGTTTTGGTAAATAATCCCAAAATCTTTTTTTTCATCAATACAACTGCTAATCATTCTTTTGTATCTATCTTCAAAGATATGTAAGGGGATCAGCTTGGATGGAAAGGCAACAAGGCTAAGTGGGAAAAGTTTAAGCTTCATGATCGTTTGAAAAACAACATGTGCTGTCTTGGTAATTTTTGGATATTTTGAAAAAGTTTCATTTCTACAAAGTTCATCTCTTTTGAAATTTGATCTACGCTCATTTTATGCAAAGGCTTAATTGGAACTTTTGGGTCTTCTGCGCGAAACTCTATCAGCACAATTGATCCATTCTCCTTAAGTGATTTTTTCATATCATTCAAAACTTCATAAGGGAATTCAAGCTCATGGTATACGTCAACCATCAATATTAAATCCACGCTGTTGTTTGGAAGTTTGGTTTTGTAAGGCGTATTCAAAACATATTCAACATTTTTAATATTTTTTGATTTCATATTTTTTTTGTTTAATTCAAGCATTTCTGGCTGAATATCAACTGCAAAAACTAAGCTGCATTTCGTAGCAAGATAGGAAGTAAAATACCCGGTTCCTGCCCCAAAATCGGCTACAACCATATTCTTCTTTAGGTTTAATAAATCAACAGCAAGTTTTGGATTTTCTTCAATTGACCTAGTTTCTCTTTCAAGCCATCCGGCTCCAAAATGACCCATTATCTTGCTAATCTCTCTTCCTCTATAAAACTTTCCAATACCATCACGAGAGGGTTTTTTTGAAATATAGTCTTGAGAAAATAACGGATGTAATTGATAATCAATTAAAACAAGAAACAAGATGGTAAAAAACTTTGGCATTTCTAGGCTAAATCGACTTGTCGATGATTTTGATTAACTCTTTGCTGTCAATTAAATCCCAATCCCAGTGTGATGTCTTATTAACCTTAGAATAAGATCCTTTGTAGGGATTCTGATAGGTTTCTATTTCTTTTTTTACGATTTTATTATCTTTGGTATGGCAGGGATCATAAGGACAATTCTTGCACTTTAACCCACAGCAAAAACCACGTTCTAATAACTTTTCTCTTGAAATTTCAATATACATTATCTAAAAATGATTGCTGTTGAACCATTTAAATCCACAACATATTGTCTGAGTGATGTATTAGTAGGGCCACCTGGAACCGTAGAACCATCAGATTTAAATTGTGCACCGTGATTAGGGCAAGTTGCTGTACCATCTAAAAAATTATTAATCGATGTACCAGCGTGCGGACACTGTCTACTGTAAGCTAGTAGTTCTGACTGACTATTGCGAAGCAATAATAAGCCTGATCTATCGAAGTCTATCGATCCTGTAATTACAGATTGCCCAACTGTTTTCAATGCTTTGTAGGGAGCATCATTAAGATTTAAAGTAATCTCAGACAAATCGCCTTGTATTTCACTTTCGCTTTGTGAACATGATTGTAATGTAACTAAAGTTGATGGAGCTGCGCATACAACCGATGCCTTACATATTTGTTTAATAAAACTTCTTCGCTGCATAAATTTCTTTTTTTATTATTAAAATAAACATATATTATTATCAATATAACGCTCATTTCGCTCATAATGAAAGGAAAATGTCATGATAAGAAAAATTTTTTTAGTTTACAGTGTTTTTACTCTAAACGCATGTGAATCACCTATTCAAGATAATTACACAATTTCGACATCTCAAGGGGAAATCATGATCGAAAATTTCACTGAAAAAAGCTTATTAAATTGGAATATTGTCAATGATACAGTTATGGGTGGAAGATCTCAGGCTCGCATGAGAATATATAACAATATGGCAGAATTTAAGGGATATTTATCTCTTGCTAATAATGGTGGCTTCTCTTCTGTCCGTGCTTACTATCCAAACGATCTGATTGACATTAGTTCTGTTGTTTTGAGAGTTAAAGGGGATGGTAGAAAATATAGCTTCAGAGTAAGAACTGATAATAATAGCTGGGCCTCTTATACTCAATCTTTCTCAACAAAGAAAGATACATGGGAAGAAATTACGCTGAATATTAATGACTTCTATCCAACATATCGCGGCTACAATCTTAGAGATATTCCAAAATTATCTGAATCAATCATACGTGAAGTAGGATTAATGATATCTGATAAAGTTGAAGGTAGTTTTAAAATTGACATAGATTGGATTAAAGTCCAATAATAATTGATTTTTCTGCAATCATAAAGATTTCAACGTAGCTAAAAATAAGTCAATTTGATCAGTGGTGTTATAAAAATGCGTTGAAACGCGTATAGCATTATGCCCATCTCTTTGATGTTCATCAATATGAAAACCTATCCTGTCCTCAAATATCTTGACAGATTCTAAAGCGTCTAGATTGCTTTTCTCAAAAATTGTTGATCCAGGAGCGGACAGCTTAGGATTATCGCTACTTAATATTTTAACGTCTTTTATTTTTTTCAAACCTTTCTTCAAATGATTCGATAGATATCTGCAGCGATTTTCTATATTTTCTAATCCAATTTTATCAATAAAACTTAAAGCGGTTCCAATAGCTGTTCTGACAGGATAATCCTTTGTGCCTGGAGGATTAAAATAAGATTGTACTGTGGAAGCTTTTATATCAAACGGTGATTCAAAATAATTTTTAGACCTGTCTCGTACAAATAAAAAACCCGAACCTGCTGGGGCTAAGATCCATTTATGCAAACTTGCAGAGTATGCATCGCACCCAAGGTCTTTGATATCTACAGGGAATTGACCTACCGCCTGAGCACCATCAACAAGAGTTGCTACCCCTTTACTTCTGGCTGCATTTGCAATTTCTTTTACGGGATACTTGTGGCCACCACGCGTAACGTGACAAAATGAAATTGCTTTGGTTTTTGAAGTAACAGCAGACATGAGCCTATTAATAACATCTTGCTTGCTAACCAATGGGCTAGGAATAAAGACATATTTTAAGACTATTCCATCTTTTGATTCTCTATGAACCCAGGGTTTTAGTGCAGCTGGATGCTCTTGTGTTGACAATACTACCTCATCCCCCTTTTTTAAAACTATTCCTAGCGTTTGTAAAAACAGTGCTTCAGATGCGTTTCGAGTTAAGATAATTTCCTCTTTATTAACATTGAAAGTCTTGGCAAGTAATGGCATAACATAGTTATTTATTCTGTCCTGAAGCTTATGTTTGCCTTGCAACGGCTCCTTCGATATCTCTTCGTATCCTAGCCTTACACTATCAACAACATCAATTGGAGGCATTCCCAGGCTCGCATTATTCATATAGGTTATCTCTTTTTTCAAGATAAACTGGGAGTTGATTGCTAACCAGTTTCTATCAGTAGGCGATATTGGTTTTTTAAAGTTATTTTGGCTGCCTAAGGCTATATTTAGATGCCCTCCTCCAAAAAAGGCAATAATAACAGCAGCTGATTTCTTAAAAAAATCTCTTCTAATCAATTTTAATTTTAGATTTTCTTTCATATTTAGCTAGCCATTGAGAGTTTTTAATTTCTTGGGAATGATTTGATCCATTCTATTTTCCAGTGCAAGAGTAAGTCTCCTTTAATATCAGAATAATTATCACTTATCAGGCTTTTTGGGGCATTATATTCCATTTCAAGCCGATTGAGGTCAACAACTTTAGCTATAGAAGAAATTTTTGTTTGAGTATCTTTGATATTGCAATCAAATGCAAAAAGGTTTTTTTTTGATGTTGGTGAAAATGATGCATCGTAGTAGTTGTCTTTACCGTTTGCATTTAAAACATTATAGGTGTTTGAATTTTTGTCTTTTATAATTATCCAAGTAGCTCGATTAGGCTCTCTTATCCTTTGGAGCAGAATCCTGTCTTTGTATAAACTTCCTACTGCGTATTCGTACCAAATTCCTTCAATCTTATCAATGCTTTCAAGGTTTCTCTTAAAGAATTTTTCGTAACTAATCTCAGCTGCTGTTTTACTGTTAATTGAATCATTCTGATTCTGTAGAGCGCAACTCTGCAGATAAAAGATTACAATAAATAGTAACGCAGAACGCAAACCTTAAAGTCGGTATACATAGCTTAATTTAATAAAGAACCCATCAGACTTTCTTTCAAGTGAACGAAAGCGATACCGCTGTGGTTCGGTCATTGATGAGCCGTATCCTACAAAGACAAGCGTTCCCGGCGTAGGCCTATAAGAGAACAGGAAATCGGTTTGGAGGCTGTTTGACTCTTGCTTTGATGCGCGATTGAAAGCACCATCAGAGTTTTTAAAATAAATAGGCATTCCATCTTTTGAACTATCTCTTAAGCTGTCCCTATAAGATGAATTGTATTGACCTACAAATCTAAGAAAAAGACTTTTATTGAGCTGGTACTCAACTTTTAACCTTGGAACTGTGCCAGATGAAACCAAAGATCTGTCTTGAGGGCGTCGATTATTTTGTTGGTTTAATCTAAAATTAACTCGAAGCTGATCAGAGGGATTCCAACGCATTTTCATTTCAATAAGTTCAATGTCTCCTGGTGCCCATTCTTCATAATTTGGATCGCGACCATAACCAACTTTAATACTTCCAGAAAAAGAGTCTAGTTGCGGCAGTTGTAATGTTGATATAAATCCAAGATTAATTAGAGCATCTCTATCAACAAAGGGCTTGTATTCATCGCCATCTTTAAAAAAGTGATTTTGATATGTCTTTTCTGAAAAACCAAAAGATTCATACCAGATAAAAGTATTAAAACTCCAACCACCCCTAAAAGTAAAAGAAAAAGTAGGATAACTTCTCCAGTCTAAGGGTTTTTCGCCATTGATAAAGGGGTCATAATTCCAATTATGGGTATACTTATAACCTACATTGAATTTTTCGATCAAACCTCCCTTAGAACCATAAAAAGTACGTCTGGTACCAGCAGCAACAGAAACATAATCACCAATACTCACAAAACCTAAGGCAGGATCAAATTCGCTATGATACGCAGAAGATGTGAATGAGCTAGACCAATTCCTAGATGATGTGTTTGCTGAAATATTCCACATAGGCGCAGCTTTTCCAGAATTTTCTGACG
>MDSX01092297.1_pt1 | contig 66206 bp, 43 predicted proteins | sample 811141 | NCBI WGS metagenome assembly MDSX01 (sample SAMN05326642, study PRJNA326480) | marine metagenome | isolation source: seawater | place: Atlantic Ocean: South East | collected 2010 | reverse complement strand
CGTTACCATCGGAAACAGGACCAACATCCAAGGTTCAAACTACATCGCTGACGGAACCACCATCGGTTCTTCGGTGTTTATCGGACCGAACTCAACCATTCTCAATGACAAATATCCTCCCTCCGGGGATCCCTCAAAATGGATGGCTGTTCAAATCGAAGACAACGCCGTCATTGGAGGAGGATGCACCATCCTTCCAGGAGCAAATGTCGGGGATAGCGCAGTGTTAGGAGGAGGTTCCGTGTTGACGAAGACCCTCCCATCTGGAGAGGTATGGGTTGGGAATCCAGCAAGATTTCTTATGACAAGAACAGAATACGATGCAAAGGAGTGACCCCTATGGAAGGCAAAGCACACGTAATTTCATTTCTCCAAAACTGCATCGACTATGCCAATGCATCCATCGAAAGGAAACGAAAGCGAGGGGATATCGAAGACATTGAGAAGTGGGAAGCGTATCGGGACTTTACCGCTCATGCCATTATGGAGGTCGAGGCGGATGAACTCGACCGATGGTTCCCTAAGCAACACAAATCATTCTCACAAGAAGATCCAACTTCCATCGACCTTGCTTCGCTTTCACACGAAATGCGTGCCACATGGCTTACAAATCTCGCAAGCCCAAGACCCCTTGCACTCATCGGCACATCGTCTGAAGATGGAACGCTCAATCTTGCGCCATACACCTCGCTCTCAATCGTTTCAAACTCTCCACCACTAGCAATCGTTTCCTTTTCGGCAAACCGCCATGACCGATGGCGAGATACGCTCCTCAACATCCGTGCAACCAAAACGGCCGTCCTGAACTTTCTACCAGCCTCAGCACGTGCAGCCGAAATCGTCGAACAAACCGCACGGCCTCTTGAACACGGAACCAGTGAATGGGAATCCTTCTCACTCCAAGGGATATCAGCAAACAAGCTTGTGATGGAAGATGCTGCTTTCGCACTCATTGGAACCATGATTGAAGAAATTGATTTACCTGAAGCAAAAGCGAAATTGGTTGTTCTCAAATTGGGTGAAATCCTTGTTCCAGGGCAGTACGATGCGCAATTACCCGCTCACATTCTCTGTCAACACGGGCTAGATAGACTGATGGCAACGCCAACAAAATGGCATTACACCATCGCCCGAAGTGTCTGAAGAAGACCTTCATCCAGTGAGATTTGCGCCTTCCATTGCAGATGTGTCTCTGCCTCCATAAGATGGGGGAGGCGTCGCTTTGAATCTCCCGGGTGCCCGCTCTCAAACTGAATGTTGATCGATTGACCTGTTTGCTCTTCAACCAATTGCCCGATACGTTCAGCGAGGTTGAGCATTGAGATCTCTTCATCGGATCCCAAATTGAAACTCATACCAGAGAGGTCATCGAACGTTCCTGCAAATACAATTCCACGAACAAGGTCATCGATGTAGGTTAACGAGCGGGTTTGCGAGCCATCACCGTGAACCCGAATTACTCCCTTTTTGAGAGCAGATTGAATCATCATCGAAACGACCTGCCCATATGCATCCCCCAAGAGTCTTGGGCCGTATCCGTTGAAGGGACGTACGATTCGAACATCAAGACCTTTTCGAGCTGCGTGGTGTACTGCGAGTTCTCCGAGATATTTGCTCGCCCCATATGCGTGCCTTTGATGGTGGTGCGCTGCGGTGAATACAGCAGATTCATCAGCACCGAGAGGCATGATTTCCGATTCACCAAAGGCTTCTGGGGATGATGCAAACACATAGCGACAGTTGTTTTTCTCTGCGAATTCCAGCGATTGCAACGTGGAATTGAGGTTAACATCCATCACAAGCCTCGGTTCTTCATGGAACCATTTTGTTCCATTTACTGCTGCAAAATGATAGACAAGATCAATTGTTGAGGGCTCAACGATGTGCTGATACGATGTTGGTGAGCATGCATCTGCTTCGATGAATGTGATGTCGCCGCTAACGGCTTCGAGGTTGTCTTTTTGGCCTCTCCAAAGATTATCGAGTACAATAACATCATGTCCGTGCTCGACCAAAAATTCGACCAAACTCGAGCCCAAAAAGCCAGCACCTCCTGTAACAAGGATTCGCATAGCATCACGCTCGTTCAAGAATCTCAAGCGAGACCTTGTCATCCTCTCGCTTGAAGCGTATGTGGTCTCCGTCATTCACAAGGAGGCAAGGATCGTCTTCGAATCCATGACCATACGGCACGTTCAACAATGAACAAGCCGGTAGTGTAAGTGGACAAACGTCTCGATTGATGATGGCCAGAGGACCTTTGTTTTGATACAGCAATCCCATCAAAACGTAAGGGGCTACCGTGGAACCCGATCCCTTTGGATAGATGAGAATCGTATCTTGAATAGCTCGACCATCTAGCGGATGACCGGCTTCTTCAACCACGCCCGTGTCCCGATTCACGTAACCGAGATAGGTGATTGGGACATCTGTGACCATCGCCTTCCCTTCAATGCAAAAGTCGGTTTGTGAGTTGAGACCTGCGCCTACGATTGTTCGCAACCCTGCTTGTTGTGTCTTCGCAGTCACTTGACCACCATGCGATGAGTGGGATAGCTTTGGAGTGGGGCCATCAGCCAAATGAGGGTCAATCGCATGCCGCACACACTCCTGTATCGATGCAACGCTGGTTGGAATTCGATTCAAACCGCTGGTAAGGTAATGTTCGGCTTTCATCGAATTGGTCAGTAAATGGTTGTACCTCTCCCGGTTGTATGGTGTCACCTCTGGGCATGTATCCACCAAAACGAGGGCGCCTGCCTCTTCGAGTATTGAGACAGTTCCATCAGCTTCGGCTAAATCATGATTTTCTTGACTTGTAAACATCCATAGGCGCTGATTAGGAACTGTTTCTCCAAACTCCATATGTGTCCGGAGCGCAGCCGCAGTCGTTCGCATTTCTTCCAAACTTGCTTGAGGACAACCAATAACCACCAAATCAACCTGGCCTTTCGGGCTCAATTGACGATAACGCTCTTGCAAATCCTGCTTTGTAAAGGTCAAAACGCCTTGCCAGTTCACGGCTTCGATGGAATCGCCGGGTGGGGGAGTGTGTCCTTCAACCCACATCATCGGTGAACCATAATTTGCTGCAGCAGCAGTCAGTGCTTTCTTTCGAGCAAAAGAAATCGATTCATCCAATCCTTGTATGTATGGCATTGGCCCATATGGAAGGTCCCATTCAGGCTTGGCATTCTTTCCAATCCAGTCTCCAAGGATCGAATAATCTGAGAGTGTATCCAAAGCACATTCGACAACCACTCGGATGTTTGGTTTCCGATTTGAAGCGAGATGCAATCCCCAAGCAGGAGCATAACCAGTCAACGCCGTAGCAAGTGCACTCAAACCAGATTCACGATTTGTAATCAGCGACGTCCAAGTATTGGAAAAACAAACGGCGTTGGACTCTGCCCATGAAGCCACTTCACCTTCAATTTCAATACCACGATCGTATGGCGTACATGACAGCGTTGCTTCGATGCCCAAATGGTCGTATGCTTGGACAATCTCGAACTGTTGTTCGAGGAAGTTTGGGTAACTGATTCCCATTTCTTCCATCTTTTCTCGGTCACAACCTGCCGAATTCAGTGTGGTAGGAATCACAACAGTTCCGGATTCGTCTCCACTCAAATCATTGAGAAAGGTGCGCAGACCGTGACCTCCCGTGATGACAGAGACACCAGAAACATGGGCATGGTCGACTTCAACAAATGATTTTGCCTTGGCAACCCTGGCGAGATCCACAACGAGACGGGCTGCTTTTTGTCGCGTGGGTCCCTCATCCCCTTCCAACTGTTTTGCCAAACGGTTTGGAAGTTCCATGTATTGATGCAATCATCGATGCTTCATCAAGACTCGTGTTGCCAACCGATGGTTTTGATACGGTTGACGTCGCTCCAGCAATTATGTCCTCAAATGAGAACAACACACAAGGAGCCCGCCGTGATGAACGCAATTCGCGTTTCCTATCACGAGAAAACATCGTGAAGATGACCAAGACAACCATTGTGCTGAGCGCACTCTTACTCTCCATATGGGCAGTCGTACTGAACCATTCGATTGAAGCGCTTGATTCAACAAGTGAAGAGGATTCCTCAATTCTTGTTGAAACCGAAGGTCGGGAGGCTGATGTCTATTGCCCTGAGGGAGGGGCCGACATCTTCCTTGGAACAGATTTTGATGGGGACGGAAAACTCTCTGCCGAGGAAATCACGAGCAGTACGAAAGTATGTCATGGACAACAAGGACTCTCAGGTCCACAAGGTCAGTCTGGTTTTGACGGAACAAACGGCCACAATGGCAACTCAAGCCTCGTCAACCTCACAGCATTATCTCCCGGTGTCCCATGTCAGTTTGGTGGAATCCAGATCGAATCAGGAGTTGATACCAATCGCAACCTCTACTTGGATCAGGAAGAAATCGAAACAACTGCACATGTCTGTGATGGACAGCTTGGTGATGAGGGTCCTGAAGGCCAGCAAGGAGACGATGGTTCACAGGGATACTCGGCACTGATTGAACAACATCAAGCACCAACCTCAATTTGTCCAAAGGGCATTGTCATGGAATTTGGTGTTGATGATGGGACAGACAGAGCGACCGCTGGCGATGGAATTCTTCATGATGATGAGGTTCGAGAATCTCTGAGAATTTGCTCAGAGCAGTTGTATGAGGGGTTAGTTGGTGATATTTTCACAAATTCTGGAGATTCAATGTCTTCTTTATGTGACCACTCGGAGTGGAATGAAATCTCTGGAGAATACATGTTTTCGGCAACTGACGGATTGAACGGTTGTGAACTATGGATTCTTCAGCAAAACAATGTCCCCTCCATGCTCATGGATATTCACTCGAATGGTGATTCTGTCCCTGGTCGCGAACTTGGAATCCATTCCGTTGTTACTGAACGAGGACCTCGATTCTTCTTCGATGCTGATGATGGTATCAACGGACGTGAACTTTGGGTAAGTGATGGTACCTCAATAGGAACCACGATGCTTGGTGACATGGAAACGGGGGATGCGATCGATTGGACATCGAAAATAACGACGTGGATGGATGGGGCCGTGTTCACAACCCACGGGTCACAAGGTCATCGAATGTGGTGGACCAATGGTAGTGTAACCACTTCGATTTGGCAAGCACCTTGGTTCTCCAGCGTAGTTTCTTCTGATTTGGTAAACCAATCGACGAGTTTGTCATCGTTCGGTCAAGGATTGCTCCAGGGTGATGAACATGGATTATGGTTTGCTGCAAAGGATGCTCAAGCTGGTCTCGAGATGGTATTCCTCAGTACGACAGGAAGCCTGCATATCTATGATTTGCAACCCTTTGGCGATTCTTCACCCTCTCAAGGATTATCGATGGATGATGGGTTTGTTGTTGCTGCAAGTGATGGCACTGGTCGGCAATTGGCGAAACTGGATCATGATGGAGGCTACCAATGGTTGACTTCATTAACTCGAGAAGGCACAACAACGCCGATTTCTGTAATTGCACCTGCCTTCGGTATTCAGCAACTTGGCGACGTCCTTGTGTTCGATGCAGTCCATCGCGGAGCTGATGCTACGTTGTTTGGTTACTCAATTGCCTCCGGAATGTTGCAGGAATTGAGCATGAGCATCCTTGCACCGGGCCACAGCAATGAGGTTGTCAGCGACGGAGTTACCATTTGGTTTGATTGTGTTTTGAGCAATACTGGGATGGAACTTTGTCAAACCGACGGCACCGTGCAAGGTACGAAATTAACGATTGATTTGCTGCCAGGAATAAGCTCAAGTCAACCACGGACAATGGCGTATGTCGATTCCGTACTGTACGTACTTGCACAGGGATTGGATGATTCTGGAACCAACAGTGGTCATGCACTATGGGCCATCGAGGGCAATACCCCCTCACTGGTTCTTGACGTATGGACTGGAATTGGTAACAACTCCGATGCGGGAACATATGGGGGTTTGACAGTCACATCAAACCATCTCTTGTTCATTGCAGACAATGGCCAACATGGCCATGAGTTGCATCAATACCTTCGACCGTCCATTCGTGATCAGTGGATGGTCTGGGATTGACGTCGATCGATGCAATACGAACACGATTCGCCAGGCACATATGCAGGATGCAATTGTTCCTTCGGTGTCAACGGTTCTCGACATGCAAAACAAATCGTAGTTCCAGTTTCAGTTAAATCAGGAAGGAGAGCAACGCGTTTGTCAAAGACAAAGCATTCGCCATCCCAATAGTCACCACCAACCTGTTCAAAGTATCCGAGAATGCCTCCTTCAAGTTGCTTAATGTTGGAGAAACCCGAATCTTTCATGATGACACTGGCCTTCTCACAACGGACTCCGCCCGTACAGAACATGATGATCTCTTTGTCTTTGTAGGACTCATCGAGTTTCGAGACCGCTTGTGGAAACGAACGAAATGTATCGAGATCCAATTCGATGGCATTCTGGAAGGTTCCGAGCCGTGTTTCGTAGGTGTTTCGAGTATCAAGAAGAACGATGTCATCGTCGTTGAGAAGCTTTTCATGGAGTTCGGCAGGAAGAATTCTTCCGTCATCTGATTCAACCCGATCGAAATTAGGTAAGCCAACAGAGATGATTTCTGTCTTGAGTCGAACATTCATTCGGTTGAACGGTTGTTGTTCGGAAAAGGATTCTTTGAACTCAATGTCTGCGAATCGTTCGTCTTCTGCAAGATACGAACGAAACATGTTGATACCGTTCTGTGGTCCTGCAACGAAGATATTGATTCCCTCGTAACTGAGGAGGATGGTTCCCTTGAGTCCAAGTTCATCACATCGTTGTTTGAAGGGTTGACGTAACGCATTGCGATCGGGAAGTACAATGAACTTGTACCCTGCGATGTTGAGATGCTGTGTCGTCATAACGATGCGTCCACTACCATTGTCTTGTATTCATCGCCTATCGACGCCAGTCGTGATTGCTTGCTAGAGGATGACGCCATCCTTGACCAAAGGCCCGTGAAGATACCCGAGGTGCTGGTGCCATTTGCCAGCGTTTGTGCTCATTTGCTTCGAGACGTTGCAAGACCGAGACAACAGTCGTATGGTCAAAACCCTGCTCTGCAATCGCATCTGCACCAAGGCCATGTTCGATATGTTGCTTGAGAATTGCATCAAGTGTTTCGTATGGAGGAAGTGTGTCATCGTCCCGTTGATCGGGTGCAAGTTCTGCAGAGGGTGGTTTCGTTAACGTCGAAGCATTCACTGGAGGCTTCTTGCCAGATTCAATTGCTCGGCGGTTGAAGACCTCTGCAAGCCCGTAAACTTCCATTTTGTAGACGTCACCAAGCGGCGTGTAACCACCAGCCATATCACCATACAATGTGCAATACCCCTGTGCAAGCTCAGATTTGTTCCCAGTTGCAATCGCCATTCTTCCTTGAGCGTTGGCGTGTGCCATGACAAGAATCCCACGCAAACGTGCCTGGATGTTCTCTTGAGCAACTTCAGATCCATTCTCGAGCATTTGCGCGAGGTGTTGCTCCAAGGCTGAATGATGTGCATCGATTGGAATTGAGGCATACTCCATTCCGAGCGATTCTGCTGTATATTTGGCATCATCCATTGAATGTTGGGATGAAAATCGAGAAGGCATCGAAAGGCCGAGGACGTTTTCAGGTCCAACCGCTTCGGCCGCTACGCAGGCTGCTACTGCAGAATCAATTCCCCCACTCAATCCGAGAACGATTTGCTTTATTCCTGACTTTTGACAATAATCACGCAACCCTACAACGACTGCATCTGACAATTCTTCGAGAACATCGTGTCGGCCGTCTCCTGTTTCACCTGGTTCAAAATGCAGGAGTTCATCATCGGAGGATTCCATCGAAATCCATCGCGCCGCTTCTGGATTGTGAATATCGACGAGGAGAATCCCCTCTTTCCATGAAGGAGCTACGACAACGTCTCCAGACGGCCAAGCAGCGAGGGAACGTCCATCGAAGAGAAGATCATCGTTGCCACCTACTTGATTGCAAAGAAGGAACGGGTGTCCAAGCGTATTCGCCGCTGTTCGAGCCACGTGCAGGCGAGTTTGGATTTTATTTGAGTGATAGGGTGATGCGGACAGGTTCACAGTGGCATCGAGATTCACGCCTTGGCGACCCCACTCTGCTAATTGTTCGATCGGGTCTGCATCGTACTCAGAAGGTGTTTGACCGGCAACTTGCCAGGCATCCTCACATACTGTGACGCCCAATTCAAGCGGCCCAGAAAGTGTTCGAGCTATTCCTGGACGATCATCGGAATCAAAATATCGCGCCTCATCAAAGACATCGTATGTCGGCAACAATTGTTTGCGTGCAACGACCTTGACGGGGGCTTCATTACCGAGTAACACCACCCCATTCCCTGGTTTCCCCCGGGAAGTATCTGGAACGGTAGGTGTACCAATCAACGATGGCATCTCAACCTTGAGATCAAGAGCTGATTGCTGAGCCAATTCCACAAATTTGGATTGCATCAACAGATCCCGTGGAGGATAACCGCAGATTGCGAGTTCTGTACTCACACTCACAGCCGCGCCTGAGGACGCTGCAACTTCGATAAACTGTTCGAGACGCTTGGCATTACCGGCAATGTCGCCAACGGTTGGATTGAGTTGAAGCAGAGCAATCAGGCTTTCATCTTGCCCGCTCATGACAATCCCACATGGTCGGGTTTCATAGAAATGATGCATCATTTGTATTGGAGAATTTCACCGTTTGCATCCTTGTACCACCAGCTTCCGTCCTGCTGGTTTTGCCACCACCATACACCATCGGAGCCTTGCGTCCATCCATCCGCGGTTGTAGCCTGCGTGGATGCTGCAGCGTGTGTGCTTGCAGTTTCAGCAGTGGTTGGTTCAGTAATTGGATCGTTGAGATTCAAATCCGCATCATCATCAATGTAATCTTCTTCCTCATCGAGATAATCGGAATATTCATCCCATTCGTATTCTGAATTCGCACCTCGACGAATCGTTGCGTTCCGTGCAACGAGCAACAATGCGAGAATGATTGAGATGCCGAGGAGCGCACCAATTGAACCCAGAATTGGATTCACATCACCAAAGACAGTTTCACTGAATGTAGGTTCAGTCTTTGGACGAACATCGACCGACGGTCCATTACCGGACACACCGTTTTCAAGAGCGACCTCAATCCACTGGAGACCTTCCTGTTCAGGAGCCCAATCGATGAGAATTGTCCCAAGACCACCCTCTGCAACTTCAACTTCAGTCTGTCGAAGAACCTCGGATGAGCCATCCGCACGCATAACTGAAATGGTCGCATCGGTCACACCGTCCAAGGTACCAACGTTCTTGACGAAAATTTGAACTGCAGTTGAATCACCTGTTTGGAGATTCAATCGAGAGTATTCAATCGCAGGCGTATCCAGTTCAAACTTGGGCTGCCTCCACTCCATGAGCCAGGACGTAATCGCATTTCCAGCGGATTGCCCTTCACCACCAAGGACCTGATTCCCAGCAAGGTCTCGGCCTTCAACAAGAACGTAAACAGTGAACCGATCGATGAGCATTTCATCCGTGATGACACTCAAATCCATTGTGCCAGTTCCCACCAGACTAAGTCCGCTGATCTCTGTACCCTGCAAAAGGAAGGGACTGTCGCCACCACGAATGAATTCTCCAGTAACCGTATCCTCGACCCACCATGCAAGTCTGAGTGATTCAAAGTCGATTCCACCTTCCTCTGACAGAACGATGGTGACTTCGTGTTCCTCCGCAGAAAGTATTGAACCGGGACGTGGTGTTTGTACTTCTTGAGGCTCTGGTCCAAGCCCGTCGACGACCATCCACTTCACTGAGGATTCTTTCTCTGTAGCGTCAACGCCTTGTGGAGGTAAGCATCCGACCGACCACGTGAGTGGTATGGTTCCGGAGGTCGATGGTGACTGAAGTTCAACATTCCAAATGCCGTTGTATGTTTCTGCATTGTAGGTTTGACCTGCAAACATAACGTCAACACTGCAATTGAAATCTGGCAGCGATTCCGTAGTTTCAAAGACCAACGCTCCGGTCAATTCAAACGGAGAATTTGGTGGGAGTCTTGCTCCATCATCAAGAACCGTGCCTTGCGTAAGAACCAGCGAGACCGATTCTTGAGGAATCATGAGCGAGGGCGAAAACCGCCATCGGTATGCAGGGAAGGTTTGCACCACCTCTTGTCCTGCTCGATCGATGATTTTCACGCTTGGTTCACGGAACGAATCGCCGAGGTCAGGAGTCGTCCACGCCAACTCGAGTTCCGTTACCAGCCGTGTGTCTTTTTCGTACGGGCCTGCAGTCGTTCCATCCAGTGCAAGCATGTGGCAATCGTGAACCATCAAATGAATGCTGTTCGATGTACACGAATCGGTTCTGAAATCCCATGTGAACGAAAGTGGTGAGGTCAATGTGTTTGATGCAAGTTGGATTTCAACCGTAGTTAAGTCCGATGCACCGTTGGGTTCACTCATATCAACTCGCAACGTGTATGCTTGGCCAGGATGCAACCACGGTTTGGCTCCATCGGTCCATGACATTGCTGTGGCCGACAAGGTAGGTGGGCCATCAGGTCCGATCTGATACATGAACAAATGCTCACCATCTTCACCGGTTCCTGCGTCTTCTAGGACTTGGCCCGAGGCATCCATTCCAACGAGGTATCCCGCAACCTTCTGGCCTTGCGATCCCATTGAATCATCAAACAGTAAAGTGTACAACCCAGTCGAGAGCGTCAAGTCAGTTGGGATGATGAGGGAACGAGGTTCGTACTCATCTTGACTCGGCCAGCCGTTAAGGTCATCATCATCCATCCATTCCCGCCACAACATAATGTGGACATCGGAAGGAAGGAGAACTGGGTCCAGAATTTGAAATTGAACCGTTTGGCTTGGCGAAGCAAGTCGGTGATCGTACCATTCAACAGTTGATGCAATCACGGCTGGAGCCGTCGGATCGATCTTGAACGTACGAGTGTACTCTGATTCGTTAACTACATCGCCTCCATTCAACGGCACAACCCGTACCGTCCAAGTCAAATCACCGAAGGAGTATGGGGCTGTATCCGAGACGTTCCACATGTCAACGTCCAAGGATGTTGTATTAGCGACCATGGTGGTTCCTTGCCAGAGTTGAACTTCAGCATCTCCTGGAGCAAACGCATCTGCACCTTCAACACCCTCATAGCCCACATCGATGGAGAAATTCAATCCCATTCCTGCTGCGAGGTACTCTGTTGAGCTGTCAATGGGGCCGTGATCTCCACTGATGATGACGGATGTAATGACCAGATCGTTCTCAAAGGCTTGACCACCTCCAATACCACTCCACATGTATTGCCCTGGACGCGAGATTACGCTGTTGTCAAGAACAAGCCGCATCGAAGCAGTCAGCCAGTCCTCATCGTCCCAGCCCTGCTCAACTCTAAATTTGACGGTTATTTCAGTCATCGTTGCTGAAATTTCCGAGATGTTGAATGGCTCTGTTGGATGCAACTCAACCAATGAACTGTCTCCTTGTCCAAGAGCCGCTCCTCCACCAGTCGGCAACAGCCACGTTGCGTGGTTGTTTTGACCTTGGAGGTCAAGACGAATCAGTGAGATGGAGCGTGAGGCGTCGACACTGAAGCGTGTCGTAAACGAGAGCCAACGTTGCGAAGGAGTAAGTGGACTCGAAGCATTCTCCATCGTTACCATACCGGTAGCAACGTCGTCAGAGAACCCCATATTGGTGACTTCGACAATCAATTTACCGTTGGAAAGACCTGAAAACGGGAAGGTAATTGACGGTGATTGGGGTGTGCGATAGGCAGAATTCGCTGCCATCACAAGCGGAGATTGTTGGTCAGCAACAACGGAAACCATCGTTCCATATGGTGCTGCAAGATTGGAGAATGTGACGATTCCGTTTCCATACACTTCGACGTTCACCAATGCGAATCCTTGTCCCAAATTGTTCAACAATGCACTCTGGCTGTTCAAAGATGCTTGTAGAATCGCTTGTTCAGACGCATTGATCTCGTAACGGTAAACGGTTGCATTCTCGAGCGTTCGAGAAACGATTGTCGAACCTCCAACACGCAACGACATACCGGTCATGTTTCCGTTTTCACTTGAAATTGAAACTGCGAAATGCTTCAAATTGGATGCTGGTATCCAGGCACTGGTCTCGGCAATACCTGAGAATCCAAATGAATCACGATCCGTTGTTTCACCGTTTGAAAAGTGGTCTTGGAAACCCCAGGATCCAATTCGAACATCGGGGTCACCCCACTCCAACAACCCATCCCCGTCCATATCCAATGTTGGAGCATGAGCGCGTTGACCGCTCGACATCGTAACTTGAACTTCGTCGAGGAGTGCTGGCTGTGATGAGTTGTGCATGAACCGAAGTTGGAAGGCGTGCTCATTGGGCGTAAGCATGCCAGAATAAGGCAAAGAAATTGAAGTCCATGGATCTGATTCTGCGTGTCGCACGTAAGCGTCGAAGTCCTGTGCAACGGCTGCTACTTGATAGCCTGCCAGCGGAGAGTTGCTTGTAAACCACGGTGAGTGCACCGTACCGTTCGCCAACGATGAGATAGCACCTGCAAGATAGGTACTGTTGTTCAGCGACCAACCTCGTTCGGTTGGGTCCATCGAGAATGTATCCTTCAGTAAACCACCGGCCGTGATGGATTCGACCGATGGCATTGAGCCGCTGTCAAGCCCTTCGAACAGCAATTGAATGCGCAGGGATCCATACCGTTCCCAATCAACAGCATCGAGGTGAACTCTCGTACTCTCGATGGATTCAAACCCGGAGATGTTGTCTCCAGTTTGTGCATCGATCAGGGTCCAGTGCATTGTTGACCCAAGCGGCAAATCCGCATTGATGTGCATCGGTGCGTATGGGCCCTCAGCCAACGAGAAACTGTTGGAAGTGTTGTACCCAAACGTCGGACTTGTCCATGCCGTCACAGGTGGAATAACGACCTTGACATCGTCGATGAACCAATAATCGCAGCACGTGCCACTTCCGGATGTTTGCTGAAGACGGAATTGTGAGGTTGAATGGAGGGCTGCAGCTGGTAGTATGGTTGAATACTGGAAATTCGTGGTCTGCGTACCACCGCCTTGGAAGGTGTGGAAGTTGATCCATTGACCGTTTGCATTCTTGTATTTCAGTTGGAGATTTTCGCCTGAGTCTGGTGTTTCTCCACATCCCGAACGCCCTTCATGAACCCAAGCGTGGAACGGAATACTGGAACGCCCAGCGAGATTGGTTGTTGGGGAGGTTGCATGCGTTGAACCTGCATACGTTCGAATGGAACCCCCGCTCGAACCGTTGTATCCGCAGGCAGGAGTCGTTACACGACCACTGTAGGAATTTGAGAACGTCCAGCCTTGGGCTCCGTTGTTGAAGTCGTAACCAGGAGCTGAGCCATCTCCACTGAGTACACCCGATTGAGAGAACGTGTTGTTGTGTGTTGCGTCAATGTGATTCCAAGCGGCATCACCTTCCCAAAGCAAGGTCTGAGAGTTTTGCATGGTCGCTGATTGAATGCTCAGATCGAGGGAAGTGACTGCCCCTGTGCTTGTCGGTACATCCAGTTCAAACGATGGACTGGTTGCAGTACCTGGGCCAACATTGACCGTAACAGGCGTGCCTACTGAAACCAAATCGATTCGCTGCGCATCATCCAGACTTATCGAGGGTGCTGGTGGAACAAAGGCCATGTAGGGACCCATAACAAACAAGAGCAGCACGAAAAATGCAATGCCTCGTCCCTTGGAAGAGTCGGCCATATTCTCGCCTATGTTTCAAAGGACTTGAATGTGTCAGTCCATTCTACTGCTGCGAATCAAGGGAGAGATTGAAAACGAAGGTGCATTTCGCAGACCATGGTTCGACCAGACCCTGCAGGTGACCTCGATGCAGTTGCTCTTGAAACAGCATTGCTTGAAACATGGAAGAACGAGGAAACATTCCAGCAGTCCATCGATTCCAACAGAGAGGGTGCACCCTTCATTTTCCTTGAAGGACCTCCCACAGCCAACGGCAAACCCGGGATACACCATGTCGTGGCTCGTGCGTACAAGGATCTCGTTTGCCGTTGGAAATCAATGGAAGGTTTTCTCGTTGAACGTAAGGGTGGTTGGGATACACATGGACTACCAGTCGAAATCGAAGTTCAGAAACGACTTGATTTGATGAGCAACGAGGCCATTGAAAACTTCGGGATGCAGGCCTTTAATGATGCTTGTCGGGAAAGTGTATGGACCTACGAAAGCGCATGGCGTGAAATGACAGAGCGCATGGCTTACTGGGTCGATTTGGACAACCCATACGTCACTCTTCACAACGATTACGTCGAGTCTTGCTGGTGGGCACTCAAGCAAATGTTTGACAAAGATTTGTTGTATCGTGGCCACAAAGTACTCCCGTATTGTCCACAAACAGGAACATCCTATTCCAGTCACGAAGTCGCCCTTGGTTACAAAGAGGTGGAAGAACCATCCGTATATGTCAAATTCAAACTGGTGGACGATTCAGCCTCAATTCTTGCTTGGACCACGACACCTTGGACTCTCCCTGGGAACGTTGGCTTGGCTGTAGGACCTGATGTCACCTACGCTCGATGTCGTGTTCGAGAACAACCAGAAGGCTGGCAAGGTCGTGGTGGAGCCTCTGTAGGCGAAGAATTGATCCTTGCCAAAGATTTGATGGGTGAAGTGCTTCGTCATCACGTGGACATCATCGAAGAAATTCCTGGTTCAGACCTTGTCGGGAAATCCTACGAATCATTGTTCCCTGATGCCGTCCCAAGAGGAGATTCTTCAACAGCTTGGACGGTCCTATCTGCCGATTGGGTCACCACGACGGATGGTACAGGCGTTGTACACACGGCAGTGATGTACGGTGAAGACGACTACAATTTGGGAATGGAAGTTGGTCTCCCTGCCTATCACACGGTGAGCATGGAAGGGAACTTCGTCAACGGCGTCCATCCTGAACTCGATGGAAGGTACGTCAAATCGTGCGACGATACTGTCATGGAAATTCTCGAGGGTCGTAGTGACGAAATTCCATCCGGGCTTCTGTATCGCGAGAAAAGTTATCTTCACGATTACCCACATTGTTGGAGAACAGATCACCCGCTCCTCTACTACGCCATGGATTCATGGTTCGTCCGAATGACGGCCGTCAAAGAACGTCTTCTTGAATTCAACGATGGTGTTGAATGGGCCCCTGATTGGGTCGGCGAAGGTCGCTTCGGTGAATGGCTACGAAATGTCAAAGATTGGGCGATTTCAAGAGAGCGTTACTGGGGTACACCTCTGCCGGTTTGGCGAGACCAACACGGGAACATGAAATGTGTTGGCTCGATTGCCGAGTTGCAACACGAGGTTGCTAAGGCCAACGCAGCAGGTATTGAGAACCCCGATTGTCCAGACGATGTTGACCTGCACCGTCCGGTTGTTGATGCCTTTACGCTCATTTCAGATGAGGGGGAGCCAATGCATCGTGAACCCTTTGTCATGGACTGTTGGTTCGATTCAGGCTGTGCACCATTTGCTCAGTGGCACCATCCGTTCGACGAAAGCAAAACCTTCGATTCTTCGTTCCCAGTCGATTACATCTGTGAGGGTGTTGATCAAACTCGAGGATGGTTCTACACCCTCCTTGCCGTGTCTACAACCGTCTTTGACTCACCTGCTTACAAGCGCTGTCTATCCCTCGGTTTGATTCTCGACGCTGAAGGAAAGAAGATGTCGAAGTCAAGAGGGAACATCGTCGATCCATGGGACCACTTTAATCGAGAAGGTGCTGATGCCACACGATGGTACATGGTTACAGCCGGTGCTCCTTGGAATCCTCTCAAATTTGATTCAAATGGCGTTCGAGAAACCTATGCGAAGATGTTCCTCACCTTGTGGAACGTCTATCGCTTCCATGCGGATTATGCAGCGTTGGATTCGTTCGACCCCGACGAGTCTGAATCGCCAATTTCCCAACGTTCTCGGCTCGATCGCTGGATCCTTTCCAAACTTCATACAACGGCAGCGGCTTATCATAACGGATTCACCAACTGGAACTTCCACAAAGCATGCCGTGAACTCGAGGACTTCATCGTCAATGACCTCTCCAACTGGTACGTTCGCAGAAGTCGACGACGTCTGTGGGAAGAAGCCGAGTCAGGAGACAAGCTTGCTTGCCAGCATACGTTGCATGAAATTCTTGTAACCTTGTGCCGGCTTATTGCACCGGTTAGCCCATTCATGGTCGACACAATTCACCGAAATTTAACCGGAGAGACGGTTCATACAGCATCTTGGCCGATGGGGACTCCAGGTTCAACCAAAGGAGCGACTGCGGACGCATGGGATGAAGAACTCGTCGCAACAACCGCACACCTTCCTCCACAGGACGTGAATCTCGAACAGGAAATGGAATTGGTTCGTGAACTGGCGGAAACAGGGCGACGGATTCGAATCGATGCTCAACGACGCCAACGGCTTCCATGTGCAGAGGGATGGATTGTTGCAGGGCCTAATTTGCAACCCTATCACGACCTCTTGTGCGAAGAACTCAATGTTGAGAGCATTTCCGTTGAAACTGATCTCGACCGCTTCCAGCAAGTCGAACTCGCTGTAAATTTCCGAGCGCTCGCTCCTCGTGCGAAGGGCGATGTCAACGCTATCGCAGGTCAGATCAAGAATCATACCGACCAAGAAACGCTCTTGTCTGAAATTCGCAGCGGAACCTGCACCATCATGGATGTCGACATTCTCGAATCCGATATCGAGGTGCGTCGTACAGAACGAGACGGATATGCTGCTGCTACAATCATGGTTGGTGAAGGCGATGATGCATCTCACGTTAGTTTGGTCCTTGACATGCAAGATACACCTCATCTGCTCTCCAAAGGACTTGCCCGAGATATTACGCGACGAATTCAATCCAAACGAAAAGACATGGATTTGGAGATTGAGGACATGATTGATGTGGAAGTGTGGATGGCCAATGCTCCTGACCTTTTCGAGGATGATCAAACATGGATTGCTAAGGAAACACGCGCATCTGGCATTGTATTCAACGTTGAACAGCCGCCAAGTGATGCTGAATCTTTCGATGTCGACGGAGCACAAATCGCCTACCGCGTTCACAAACTTTGAGGGTCAAAAATGCGGGTGATTTCGCTCGTACCAAGTCTTACATTGACTCTTGCTGACCTCGGCCTTGATGCGTCAGAAATCGTTGGTCGAACACCGTGGTGCATCCATCCAAAGTCGATGGTCGAGGCGATACCAGTTGTTGGTGGAACCAAGACTCCGAACATCAACAAGATTCGAAACGCAAAGCCAGATTTGGTATTGATGGACCGTGAAGAAAACCCAAAGGACGTTCATGATGAATTAACGAACCTCGGCATCAAGACATTTGTCAGCACTGTTGAACGTCCAAGCGATGTACCAAACATGTTGATTGAACTTGGGCAGAGGTTGGGCCGAGAGCAACGTGCAAAGGAACTTGCAGAGACAATACGAAATGAACTTGGACATTGTGAGCAAGGCTCAGGACCGGTTGTCTTGCCGTTAATATGGCACAAACCGCTCATGGCTGTTTCACCCCGAAAGTACTCAGGAGCTTTACTCGAAACGTGTGGTTTCCAAGTTCCCGACATCGAACCAGACGGCAATGGTTACCCTGTTGTTTCGGCCGAACAGATCAAGTTGCACGCTGTTGAAGGGCTTCTCCTATCGAGTGAACCTCATGAATTTTCCAAACAAGAAGGAGAGGAGATTTCCGATGCCGTCGGAGCCATCGGAGGGCATCGACCTTGGACACAATGCATCGATGGAGAGGCCTTAACATGGTTTGGAAGCCACACACTCACCGGACTTCGTACCTTCAAAGCGCTTTGCAAGGATTTGAAAACAGCCGGGGATTAGCCTAACCATGCGCAGAGGATTTCTTGCCATCATGCTCGTCTGCAGCATGGTTTTGGCTGGATGTTATGGCGATGGGGAAACCATTGCAAAAACCGAAGAACAGCGTCTCGCATGGGCAGACTATGTTCTCATCGACGAACAAACGCATGAGTCGCCGCGGGAGTTCATGACCGTTGACTTGCGAACCAACGAAACGACCAACATGACTTGGGCTGTGTTCGATGAGTCCAAAGGAGGAAACTGTTGCGAACACTACATCGCAACAACAATCTCAGGTTCAATTCTCAACATTGGTGGAGAATATCCAGTCTGGTCAGTCGACCGCGGACACGACTGGAAGACGTGGTTACCTGGTGTAACACCCGATATGCAATGCCGCACATTCATACCCACCAATCCAGGAACTGAAGGTCTTGGCGAGGGAAGCATCGTTCAAGCAACCAATGGAGACATCATCTCAATGTCTTGGTTCCCGTACGTTGGAGGCGATCTTAAACTGGATAAATTCTATGCAATTTTGTATGATGATTCAGAAATGGAATGGAAGTGGTGTTACAACAGAATCACCGAACCATTCTACGATCGAAGTTGGCAAGTTGAGGTTGTTGGGCCCATCTCGTCCAGCATAGGTAACGGTGAATGGGCGTCTCTTGTCGTTTCCAATTTCTGGCATCAGACACAAAATGCGGGTGGCCAAATATCGGTTGATGGGTTGAATTACTATCCAATCCAATTCCCAGACCGTTCCTCATCACAACCCGACATTGAAGTCGATTTGGATTTCACTAATTCTTCCTTAAACTTCTACTGGGATGTCAACAAGCCGCACAAAGAAATGCGCGCGTTTGCTGTTCCGAGCGGAGGTCTTCTGTTCCCACAATACTTCGATAATGGCAACGCAGCGTTCCTTGATACGACCCTTTCATGGAACGAACTTGCAGTCCAATTTCCAAGTGAATACTGTCAAATTGACATGACGGGAACAATTCACTGCGTCTCCAATTCAGGCACCTCGTTTACGCATTACACCTCAGTCGATGGTGCTGTCAGTTGGAACAACTACACCTACGACCTCGGTGATGCTGCTTCAAGCATCGAAGAGTGGGAATTCCAAGCCAATGGCGAACATGACCTCTTCGTACTCAACGTTCGATACCAATCGAGTGAGGGCCCTGACGTGGACGTTCTCTTCCATACCAGAGATTACAGCCAAGACCTCAGTCCAGACACGCTAACCTACATCGGCCAAGGTGATTTGGACTCTACATCGGGTGCAGGAAACGATATTCGATTTGATTTTGCAAGCCTCGCCATTCTCCGCGACGGAGGTGTGGTCGTAGCCTATCATGATTCAACGCACGTCGACCCCTTGTTTGCGGTAGAACTTACCCTCCCTGATTATCAACAATAGGTCGTTTTGGAGGGTTATCCTCAAAAGCCTTTGACAGACGATGGAAAGTGATGGTGCTCACAAACCTACCCGGTATTGGCGAGAGATTGATGAAACGGCTTGACGATCATTTCGGTGGTCGTCACGAGCTCATCAAAACTCTGGAATCTGGTGATATCTCTCGGATTGCGGAGGTCGACGGCATATCTGTAAAGCGCGCGCTCTCGCTCGCAAGAGAATACAACGGAGCTGAGGCGTCCTTTCTGGCAACTCCAGAGGCAGAAAAGTTGCATGCGCAATTGATCACCTCAATGCAACGATATGCATCAAATGCAGCAAGTTCCTCGAGAATGCAAATGCTGATGCCGTTGCATCAAATCGATGAGCGCAGAGAGCGTTGTCAACAGATGATGTCGTTCGCTCAAGAAGCACCTGAGGCATTCAGTCATCTCCGTTCTCTGTTCAAAAATTTGAGTTACACACGGCGACCAACGCAACGTTATGAGCGGGTCATTGTAAGTCAAAATGAACATCCTGAATGGGAACAATATGTTCGCATTCTCACGCCAAGTACCCAGGAGTCTTGGAAAGACTACACCGTGTTCAAGACCGTCACGTGGGTTGGCAGACATGGGCCAGATGATGTCCCTCCGGGGTGGATTGTTCTCCCTGAGTCCGGCCGAACCGACGTTATGGTTCCCGAATTTACGCTCGATTGGTTCACAAACAATCGGAAAGCACTCAAAGTGATTCTCGACCTCATACAGTGGAAAGATGAGAGCGAAAACAGGAGTCATGCAACGTTGGAAGGAATCTTTGCTGAAACCGATGGGTTGGAACAACTGGTCACCGTCTTTGCAATGATGGGTGATTCCGGTGACGTGGAAACCATGGAGAGCATACGAGACGGTTTGTGGAACATGGCAAAACAAATGGAAGATGATCTAAACCAACGAATTTCAGCAGGCATGGAGTCAGCATCTCTCGATTTGACGGGCTCCGATATGCTCGAGGCTTTGGCTGATGCTGCAACCTTCCAGCGTAAATTAGCATCGGCAACCGAAGACGTCATTGCAGACATTCTTGAACAAGGACGAAATGAATTGTCAAACTATCTTGAACCAAGTGGATTGCAAGCACCGTTCGATCTCTACGCCTCAACCTGGCCTGTCAAACTCAATCGCTCCGTGTTGGATAAAATCAACGACGAACTCGAACGAAGAATCAATGACAGCCGCAACGATCATCTCCTTCGATTAGCGACGAAACTTGCCGACCTCAAACCATTGTGTGAGACAGCAATACAACGCTTGATCGAACACGACATGTGGTACAGTATTGCGTCATGGGCAATGCATTACGATGCACAGATTCCTGAGTTGGTTCACCACGGAATTTGGTTTGAGGATGGGCGCCATTTGTTCATTGATGGAGAGGTCCAACCGGTGAACTATGGACTCGGATCTGCTGCTCCAAAGGGTGATAGACAACCTATCGCTCTTCTCACCGGCGCCAACAGTGGGGGAAAAACGACTCTACTCGAATTGGTTGCTCATGTAACAATCTTAGCACACATGGGCCTCCCTGTACCTGCAAAACATGCATTTGTTGGTCGTGTTGAAGCATTGCATGTGTTGGCGAAATCGAGTGGAACACAAAGCGCAGGAGCTCTTGAAACAACGCTGGTTGATCTCGCTCAGGTGGTCAGTAACGCTCAACCAAAACTCATTCTTGCAGATGAACTTGAAGCAATTACCGAACCCGGAGCGGGAGCGAGAATTATCGCTGGAATGTTGCGGGCTGCTCAACAACAATCCAATTCAAGTATGGTGTTGGTCACGCATCTTGCCCCTGCAATTCTCGAAGCATACGGAGGTACGGACCTTCGTATTGATGGTATCGAAGCCAGAGGATTGGATGAGCATCTCGAATTGATTGTTGACCGTACGCCCAAGCGAAACTGTCTTGCTCGTTCAACCCCGGAATTGATTGTCCGTCGCTTGGTTGAACGGTCTGAAGGCGATGCAAAGAATGTCTTCAGTGACATCCTTTCACTGTTTTAATCAACACTGCCTCACGGCATCGCTTGAATAATCGAGCATTGGAGCTTGGAATAAATCATCGCATGTTCGGTCGATCAATGGCAATGTGAGCGTGCTTTGTGACCAATCGATGGTAACTGCGCCTGATACTGCGGGTGAGGGAACATAGTCCTCACCCGTTTGTGTTACTGTGAGGATGATGCTCTCACCTCCTTGGAGAACAACGTCCATTGGCATGAATTCCATCATTGCAGTTACCGTGGAGAACGGTACCAGTACTTCTTGACCATCCCTGCCTCCTGCATGGAATCGGAGGTCCATAACGGCGTGACCAAGATGCATCCCCGTATCATCCGTCATTTCGATGAAGAGATGACCCCCGTTCAACCCAGGAGTTGCATCGATGTGGAAGGTTGGCATTCCTATGATTCGGGTTTCGTCCTCAAATGGACCGTACGTGAGTGTCACGGAACTGGTTGTGGATACGGTCGAGCCAGTCGGCGAAAGATCGCTTCCTACTAAGACAAGGTTTTCAACATCCATTGGTGGGTAGGTCTCTTCCCAACGCCAGCCACCTCGGTTGTCTTGCATTTCGACACCCAAGGAAGGGGCTCGACCCTCGTCTTTGAGATACCAATTGAACCAGTAGAGCATTTCTTCGGCCCAGTCCCATCGTAAAGTGTACGGGTATGCTTCAGCTCCTCGACCACTTCCTTGAGACGAGTGACCTTCGATGCGATCGGGATAGTCATGCGCCCATTGGCCTGCAAGTGTCTTGATTTCGATTCCAGCATCGGCGACCTGTTGATGCACTGGGAAGGACATGTGCGGGTCAACGTTCCAGTCCTGCATCCCTTGAATCAAGTATACCGAACCGTTGTAGTTCTGAATGACACGGTCAAGGAATGATCGTTCCGTCCAGTATGTATTCCCGGCATAGTCCACCATTCCTCCGCTCAGGTAAGCAGCTGGTCCATTGACGTAACCTGCGAGATAGCCCTCGCACAACGTGTGACTATCTTCAGTATCACCATCAATGCCAAACGAACCGTACACACCGTTGTGCATAATCATGCCTCGAGCCTCCATGCTTCCGTTGCGCCACATCAGTTCATGGACTCCAATCAATCCAGACATTGGTACAATCGTTGCAAGATGTGGGTTTCCGAATGTGGCTGCTTGCCAAGGTGTTGAACCGTCGTAGGATTTTCCAATGATACCCACCTTTCCATTGGACCAGGATTGCGTCCCCAACCAGGTTACCGCCGCATCGATTCCTCTCTGCTCATCCGTTCCCATAAGATCCATGCAATGGTTTGATTCACCAGTCCCAAAAACGGAAACTTGTGCTACACCGAAACCGTGTTGTACATAATTTTCAATGAGCATTTTACCCAACCGATTTGCAGGCGTTAATGCATCAACATCGCCATCGTCATAATAAGGCCCAATCTCTGCGATGACGGGAACAAGACAGTCGGGATTCAAGTCATCGGTAGAAGCGTAATCGCATCCCTCAATCACAGGAAGCCAAAGACCGAGATGAACTACGGCCCCGCCGGCTGCACCCGCGCCTCCATCTGCAACCGTTATACTAGGAACTGGGATGTATACGGATTGGACGGTTCCTGTCTCATAGGAACCGTTGGTCTTGACGCGGGAATAGATGTCCGTATCATCATAAATTATGTCTTTGCGTTCCCAAGACTCAGGGTAAATCATGTCTTCTTGAGCAATCTCGCTGTTCTGAAGATCTTCTCCAAAACATCCCGATAAGAGGGATGGAAGAAGGAAAATCAGCATCAGGGATATGCTTCGCATTGGTTCCCCGTCTCAAATCCGACATATGACGCTTTTTGCCTTATGCTAATTCATCAGATTCACGTGCTTCAAGTTCTGCTTGCACTTCATTCATATCCAATTGCTGAAGTTTCGCAATCAAATCTCGAAGTGCATCTTCCGGTAGCGCACCGGGTTGCATGAAGACTCCGACACCTTGTTTGAACGCAATGGTGGTTGGAATTGAACGTATTCCAAACGAACCAGCAAGTGCTTGCTCTACTTCTGTGTCTACTTTTGCGAACACGACGTCTGGGAATTCCTCAGAGACGCGCTCGAAAACTGGACCGTAAGCGCGGCATGGTCCGCACCATTCGGCCCAGAAGTCAATGATGACCAAGTCGTTTCCTTCGATGGTCTCATTGAAGGAAGAGCCTTGCATTTCTACTGTTGCCATAGGTTGGCGTAGGGGTCACAGTATAAGTGCTCATGCATTTCACCAAAGTCTTCAATCGACGGGTTGATGTGCTCTATGACCAAGGCAGGGTCATGGGCAGACTCTCTACAATCATCACCGCTTTCCTCCTGCTTAGCGTACTGGCTGCTCCACATGGGCTATCAGAAGAAACATCTGATACGAATACCTCTCCCACATCCATCATCATCTCGGAAATCTTGGCATCGCCCAACGGTATGATGAACAACGAAACCTGCTCAAATTGCTACAACGCAACGGACTGGAATGGAGACGGAGAGTACGGAAAATTCTCAGATCAATTTATTGAATTGCACAACCCAACCGCAAGTCCAATCAATATCTCAAATTGGGTGTTGGACGACATTGCAGACGGGGGAAGTGCTCCTTGCCAGCTTGCCAGAAATACCGTGATTCAACCTGGTGGTTATGTTTCTGTCTTCATCAATGCATCACGAATTGAACTGGATTATTACGATGGAGATACGGTGAACCTCTACGACGCTGAGGGAACGCATATTGATGCATTGTCGTATCCTGCTCAAGATTCGTGGTATGGCAACTCCTACATCCCGCTCGAGAACGGAACGGTATGGAAAGTCCGACCACCAACCCCTGGATATTCTCAGGATGAATCCTTTGGCAGTGCTCAGAACATGATTGGTTGCTTTGGAATCAGTGATGGAGGATTCGTCGAGTCAATGCTTCTCAAGGGCCGAGTTGTTACCATGAACAGCATCAACGATGTCATTAATGATGGACATGTACTGATTCGTGATGGAAAGATTTCAGCGGTATGGGGAGGTCAGAACATCCCACAAAACGTTGACCTCACCGGTGTTCCCGTGGTCGAAACAAACGGCACAATTTACCCCGGACTCATCGACACGCACAATCACATGCACTACAACCACATCCCACTGTGGGACTTTGAAGTCCACACTTCGGTCAAATCTGAGGAGGGGGGTTATTCGAACAGGAACCAATGGAAGAACAATCCTAATTACAAACGCGACATTTCATGGATGAAGACCTTCGTTCAAACCGCATCGATGTGGAATATGGCTGATCAACAAATGAAGTACGCCGAAGTAATGGCCGTCGCAGGAGGAGTGACATCCGTTCAAGGTTCACCATCCAGCAACACCGATGCATGGGACAGCATGCTTTCGAGAAACATCGAATTGTACAATTTTGGTGGTGACGGAATTCACACAAAGGTCACAACACTTGAATCCGAATATCAGGGCAACCACATCAAATCTGGGAATTCAAGCGGTAGCCTCAACGCATGGTATCTCCATCTTTCAGAAGGTGTCGATGAAGTGAGTCGTGCTGAATTTGATGTCCTCGTCCAAAACAACCTGCTCGTGGGAGAACTGGTCGTCGTCCACGGTACTGCGTTAACGTCTGCCGAGTTTGAGAAAATGGGGCAGGCTGGAGCTGACCTTGCATGGTCGCCACTCTCAAATCTCCTCCTCTATGGTGACACCACCGATGTTGTGGCGGCTGACCAAGCCGGCGTGCGGATTTCACTCGCCCCAGATTGGGGTCCAAGCGGATCAAAAAATGTGCTCCATGAACTAAAGATTGCTGACATGTGGAACACAAACAATCTCAATTCCTATTTCTCGGACTATGAATTGGCAACAATGGTCACCAAAAATCCTGCTCTTGCGAGCAACTGGCACAATTTTGTCGGAACAATCAATGCTGGATTGTATGCAGATCTTGTCGTTATGGACACGTTCCATCAGGACCCGTACCGTAATTTGATTGAAGCGATCGATGCCGACGTCCGGCTTACGATTGTCAACGGCCAGCCCGTGTACGGCGATGTTGATTTGATGTCAGAACTCAAAGGTGATGATTGGGAACTGGTGGAAGGACCTGGATTCAACAAGGCAGTCGATGTCACGGACCGTTCGATAACTGAAGGCACGCAATCATGGGCCAGTATTCTTGCTGACATGGAAATGGCAATGGAGCTGAACCCTGACGACATTGCATCCACGTGGTCATCCAGTACCGACAGTTATTCGTCCATGCAGGGCAATGTCCTCAACAATATATTCACCACAGGTGACACGCGACACTTCGGAATCATCACAGGTTCAACGCATGCAAATACACACATCAGTTTGACACAGCTCGAAGATTACTACGCCATTCCGATGGAGAACGGAGAACGCACCGGTGTCAATGTCGTCCTTGAACCTCAGGAGAACACGGGCGGATCAACCACCGTTCCCGTTGATGATACGTTGCCAAGCGATGACATGAATGAGAGCGATAACACCGATTCAACAGGAGATTCTGGCAGGGACTCAGAGTGTCCTCCAAACTGCATTCTCGGAGAGGATGTTGAAGACGCCTCGAGCGAAGATTCGGGTCTCTTTGGACCCAAATCCTTGCTCGTGTTCCTCGTCATCGTACTTCTTGTCGCCATTGGATTGCTTACACGCACCACTGAAGAAGATGAAGAAGTGGATGCAGACCAGACAGTGATGATCGAAAAAGAATGGCAGGATGAACAGAAACAATTCGTTCCGGAACTGCCTCCGCTTGCACCTCCTCCTTCAGCGGAAGAGGAGTAATCAATTGAGTTCCCAGACAGGACCATCTGCAGTATCCGTTACTGTGACACCGAGTTCGTTCAATTGATCACGGATGGCATCAGCACGTGGCCAATCCTTGTTGGCACGAGCATCGTTTCGCTTCACAAGCAGTGCTTCCACCTGCTCTGCAATCTCTGCTTTGCGCGGGTCTTCAACAGGCTCTGCTAAGAGGAAATCTGGGGAAGGTAAGATTCCAAGTATGTTGCCAGCCGTCTCCTCTAGCCATTCCTTGGCGTATGTTGCAATGGCTCGTTGATCACCTTCATCGGACCCCAAAGTCATCAGATGTTGCAATTGCTTGGTCGCAGCGAGAACCTTGGCGACCGCTTCACGGCTGTTGAAGTCATCATCCATAGCTTGAGCAAAACCTTCGGCAAGTCGTTCAAGCAGACCAAGGGTCTTTGGTAATGGGTCATGGCTTGCTAGATCTGGTTCCGGCAGTTGGTGTTGACGCCCTTCGGTGATTAGTCGCAGCGCAGTTTCGTAGACTTGGACAATACGGGTATGATTTCGTTTCGCATCGTTGAGAAGTTGTTCGTTCATATCGATTGGTGAACGGTAATGCGCATTCACCAATGCTAAACGGAGAACAAATGGGTCAACCTTTTGAATGATGTCGCGAATGGTCCAGAAGTTCCCCAACGACTTGCTCATCTTTTCGCCATCAATATTGACAAATCCATTGTGCAACCAATAGCCTGCCAATGGCGCATGCCCTGTGTGGCATTCGCTTTGGAAGATTTCAGCCTCGTGGTGTGGGAAACGGAGGTCGTGTCCTCCACCATGGATGTCAAAGGACGTACCAAAATGATCGAGGCTCATCGCAGTACACTCAATGTGCCAACCCGGCCGACCTTCACCCCAAGGTGATGGCCACGTTGGCTCACCAGGTTTGGCTTGCTTCCAAAGAGCGAAGTCTTTGTGGTCACGTTTGCCTCCGCCAGTTGCATCAACTCGGCCACCTGCACCTTGTCGTACAGCATCGATGGATTGCCCGGTCAACTGCCCGTATTTTTCGGGTGCTGAATCAACATGAAAGTACACACCATCATTGGCAACGTACGCATGTCCTTTCTCAATCAAATCCTCGATGATATGAATCATTGATTCAACATATTCAGTACATCGCGGGTAGTGATCGGCACGAAGGATATTCAACGCATCCATGTCTTCATAGTACGTGTTGATGTTGCGATCGACAATCGCTCTCCAGTCTTCACCTGATTCGATTGAACGGATGATGATCTTATCATCAATGTCTGTGAAATTTTGCACATAATCAACATCATAACCCGAAGCTTCGAGCCAGCGGTGAATCAAGTCGAATGCGATGTAGCAGCGTGCATGGCCAAGATGACAACGGTCGTAAACCGTTACTCCACAGACGTACATCGAGACTCTTCCAGGCGATTGGGTCGTGAAATCAACCTTCTCGCGCCGGCGTGTGTCGTGGACTCGTAATGGCATGTGAACATCCCATCGGTGTCGCCTCTCTCACTTGAAGATTGATACGTGAAAGGGGCGAGGATGGCTTGATGACGGGGTTCGAGGTAAGCCATCCTGAAGGAGTTCGCCTCTCTTCTTACGTTTTACGCGATTCACATCTCGTCAAATTAGCGTGGCTCTTACCACTCTGTTCTGTGATGGGGGCGGTGACATTGCACGTGCTCTTGGGGAATTATCGAGACGTTCCGTTCTTCATCTCTGAATCAGATTATCCCGGTATCGAAGGCATTGTGTTCACAACAGGTCTATTCGTATCTGCAGGGTTTCAATGCTTGTTGGCGCTTCGATTGTACGTTTTGTTTCGTAGGAGAGCGAAAGCCAAAACACTCCTTTTCGCAACGATTCTTGGAGTAGCAAGTTCGAGTCACCTTGCGGTATTGGCATTCGCAAACATGTACGATTATCTCTCATTACACGTCTACACATCGATTATCGTTTTCCATGGAGGGTTCACATGGGCTCTTCTGGCTCACTTTTCACTTCCTGATTCACATCCAAAGGGACGCAGACTTCGATTAACATCCTTAGCAATTGCATTGGTATCGCTTGTTGTAATGACAATTTCAATCGGCAAAGGTGTCGAACAACGGAGCAGGGAACTGGGTGTTGAACCCGACATGATTCCGTTGAATCAACTCCAACCATGGGTGGATGTTGCTGCTCCTGCTGAATTCATTCTTTTCTTCGCCTTGTTAGGATGCCTTGCATCGTTTACATGGGATATCTTAGAGCAATCCAACCAATTCCAGAATCCTTCGATCGAGAGTTGAAAGAGCTACGGTTTCAGAATCAATTCCGTTCTTACCCTTCGATTTCCACACGGAAACAATCAGTTCTCTATGCGACAGTAGGTGTCGTATGGTTCCGACGTGGTCACAACCTTCTGTCCCCAAATCCGACCCCATCTCTGGACCCCACAAACCGGCGAACAATCCCGTATCTGGGCGCTGATGCAACTCCGGGAGGCCTCGATCATCAACACGAACGATGCAGTTGTATTGTTCTGTTTTCTTCTTGATTTTCTTTGGTCGCGGAAGTTCACGTGCTCGGGAACGACCGAGACATGTATCGTGAACTGGACATTCCTCACATGAGGGATTGCGTGGCCGGCAGAGGAGAGCCCCTAATTCCATCATGGCTTGATTCCAATCACCTGGGGCGTTTTCGTGCAATTGTTCATTCGCAAAGGATTGAACCTGTGTTGGCGAGGGTTCCTCTTGATTTGTTTGTCTCGCCATGACCCTTCGTATGTTCCCGTCAACACAAGCAACTGGTTCCATGAAGGCAATCGAAGCAACTGCCGCTGCAGTGTAGGGCCCGATTCCGGGGAGTTTGAGTAAGCTATCGTAATCTTCAGGGAGTACGCCTCCATGGGATTGGACAACTTCAACTGCTAATGCGTGCAATCGACGCGCACGTGAGTAATACCCCGCCCCTTGCCAGAGATGGAGAACTTCATCAACAGAAGATTCGGCCATGGATTGGACAGTAGGAAAGCGTTCCAGTAGTGCAGTGTGATATCGAATTCCGCGTTCCATTTGTGTCTGTTGCAACAAGATCTCAGAAAGCAAAATTGACCATGGAGATGGATTCAAACGCCACGGAAGGGGACGCTCCACACGTCGATACCAAGAAAGCAGAGCCCCTTGATTCATCATAACCATCGATTGGTATCAAGCAGCCTTTGCTTCTTGTATCTTCGCATCGTTGGCTTTGATCTGCTCCCAAACCAATTCAGCGATGTCTTTGACTTCCATTTCTACATCGATTGCGGACAGGCCGTCCGTCACCATGGTTGAACAGAATGGGCATCCAACAGCAACTGTATCCGCACCAGTGGAAGCAAGTTCCTTGGCACGAATGATGTTCACGCGGTCGTGGCTATCTGGGACGTGTTCTTCCATCCACATTTGAGCACCACCAGCACCGCAACAGAACGAGCCGCGACCGTGACGCTCAGTTTCTACATCGATTCCGCCGATGGCATCTCGAGGTGCATCATATTCACCACCTATTCGACCGAGATAACACGGATCGTGGTAGGTTACTGAACCATCGTGTTCTGGTTCAGGCAGTTTACCCTCGTGTTGCAAATGTGCAATCAATTGAGAATGGTGCATGACCTCAATGTCTTCACCGCCGTAATCCTTGTACTCTTTTCCAAGCGTGTGGAAACAGTGTGGACAGGAGGCAACAACTTTCTTGACGCCAAGTTCGTCGAAGGTCTCCAAATTTGTCTCTGCAAGCATTTGGAACAAGTACTCGTTCCCAGCACGGCGAGCAGCATCACCAGTGCAGCCTTCCTGCATACCGAGGATGCCAACATCTAGTCCTGCTTCCTTCATGATTGAAATGGTATCACGAGCGACTTTCTTATTTCGCTCGTCGAAGGAAGCTGCGCAACCTGCGAAATAGATGTATTCTGCTGGCTCGGCAACCTTCACGTCAAGATCTGCTGCCCAATCTCCACGCTCGTGTGATGGAAGACCGTATGGATTGGAATCAGATTCCAAATTTTCAATGGTAGCCATCAGCGGCATAATGGTATCTTCAACTGCTTCATCAAACTCCATCCGTTCCATCATGAGATGACGGCGGGCATCGGTCAGTTTAGGTACATGTTCGATGTTGACAGGACAAACATCGACACAAGCGTGACATGTGGTACAGGCCCATATTGCCTCTTCACCAAAGCGAGCGATGATGTCTTCTTCCGGTGTTTCACCAGCAAAGAGCTGAGATGCATTTTCGTTGGCATAGTGGCGAACGTCATGAATGATTTGCATCGGATTCAATTCTTTCCCACTCGCATATGCTGGGCACACATCCTGGCACCGTGCACACGATGTACAAGCCCATCCATCAATGAGACTTCTCCAGGACAATTGCGTGTAATTAGCGGCTCCAAACGATTCCAAATCGAGTTCTTCTAACGACACAGCAGAACCGCTTTCGTCTGTTGCAAGAGGTCGCATTTTCGCCATTGGTTCGGTATCGAAAAACGCAACGTTCGGAAGGGCCATGACCAAGTGCATGTGCTTGGAGAGAGGAATCAAAAACAAGAAGGTGCAAATCGCAACCATGTGTGCCCAATAGGCGATGTTGATCGTTGTTTGCGAGGGTGCAAAGGTATCTTGGACCCATGCGCCGATCATTTCCCACATCGGATGTGGATTTTCACCGGCCTCAACGACGTAGGACGTGGTACAAATCGTCATGATGAGGAGGAGAATTACATTGCCCTCAAGTTGCGACTTCCCTTTCAACTTCTCGGGCGTGAACAACACTCGGCGATTCAACGCAAGAAAGCAACCGACAAGGGCACTTGTGTAGCCAAGCTCGACCATACCGTTCCAGATTCCATTCAATGCATCTGGGAGGATGTGTTCACTGAAACGATTGGCTGTAGCCAAGTCAAGCATGTCAGAAGACAGCATGAGGAATCCCCAAAACATCAGAACGTGCATGGTACCAGCAACCTTGTCTTCCAGAACCTTGCGTTGTCCAAGCCAAACGGTGAGGGTTTCTTTCATCCGCTTGCCCCAGGAATCAAAACGCTTGTCTGGAGCGCCTAACAGAACCAAACGTGTTGCTTTCTGCACCTGATAAGCGAAGAATCCAATCGAGATTCCGCCAAGAACAAGGAGTAAGTAATACCCCTTGATTCCTGCATAGGAAACGTCGAGTGGATGTTCCATCATGATTCCCCTAAACACCTCTAATCCTTCAACCCAACGATGAAACCAATACCAATCCTAATGGTTGTGATAGGTCTGCAAGGAACATGGTCAAAGCAAGTGCTCCTGGAAAGTGCATTCTTTTCGGAGAACATGCCGTAGTCTATGGCCAACCCGCATTGGCATGCAGCATTAACCAGCGCATGATCATCGAAATCGAAAAAGAGGAAACGTTCGATTCATGGCGGCTCGATGGCCGGACTTTTAATCCGAGAAAACATCCGCATGTTGAATACATTCGAAAACATCTCCCTCCGCTTGATGGACGACCACTTCACATCCGCATTCGAGGGACGATTCCCAAAGCATCTGGACTCGGATCGTCTGCGGCATTGTCGGTTGCCCTCTGCGGTGCCCTTCAACAACTTCGAGGAGAGCCGATCGATTTGCTTCAAGCTAGTACGCTATCGCATCGTGCCGAGGCCAAGGCACAGTCAGGTCGTGCCAGTCCAGTTGATACAGCAGCAAGTTCCTATGGGGGTTTTGTTGTGCTCTCCGACCATGTCGAAGAAAGTCTTGATTTCATCGAAACTAGAACGATGGAAGTCAACGGACAACAACTGGAATGGCATTTGCATACTTTTAACGCAAACATACCAGAAGACGTTGCGCTTGTGGTGGGAAACACAGGCGTCCATGGGTCAACCTCTGCTATGGTCAAGCACGTCGCAAACCTCATCAAAGACAATCCAGTACGTCAAGTGGAACTCGAAACCATCGGAGCAATCACTCGGAGGGGTATCCAATCCTTGAAGGAAGGCAACATGGAAGCGGTTGGTCAAGCAATGACAGAAAATCACATGGTTCTTCGGTCACTTGGTGTTTCATCTCCTGAACTGGAACGACTCATACGCGCTGCTGCTCCGAGTAGTTTGGGCGTCAAAATGACTGGCGCAGGCGGGGGAGGTTGTATGATTGCTCTAACGAGAAACCCTGAACAAACGGTTGGCGCCATCGAAATGGAGGGTGGTCGAGCGTTTATCTCTGAATTCAATGAGGAAGGTCTGCGATTTGAACATATAAGTTGAGGCCCTATACTGAAAGGATTTCAATCCAAGAGTCGTCCTCTCATTTATATATGCGGGTGGAAAGCCGCAACCCATGACCACCGATGAAGAGCGATTGACTGTCGTCAATGTTGTAGCAAGTACCCGCGTAGCCGAAGAACTCGATCTCCCAGACATTGCAATCCAACTCAACTGTGAGTATGAGCCTGAACAATTCCCTGGTGTCGTTTATCGAGTTACTGACCCGAAACTTGCCATCCTCATGTTCCGTTCTGGACGAGCAGTCTGCACCGGCGGAAAAGACGAGGACAATATTCACACCGGCATCGACCGAATGATCAAGGATCTGCGTGCTGCTGGAATCACAACATGGGATCTCAAGGATGTTGAAATTGAAGTCCAAAACATGGTTGCAACCTACGCTCTTCACTACCCTGAAGATTACGATGGAAATGACAAGTTTACAGGGGCACCACTCGCTGGTGAGCCTCGTAAGTTGAACCTCAACAACCTTACATTCCATCTTCCATTCGACAAAGTCGAATACGAACCAGAGCAATTCCCTGGACTCATTTATCGCCTCGATTATCCAAAGGTCGTCTGCCTGATTTTCGGTAGCGGTAAGATGGTCATTACCGGTGCTCGACACAAGGACGAGATTTTGGAAGCAGTTGAGATCATCAAGGACGAACTCGCTGACCTACTCTGATGCCTTCGGCGCACCCTTCATGTGCAAGAACATCTAAGCACATCCATGGGCGGAGCGCTCAAGTCACGTATCTTGACCCTGCTCGTGCTGGGTCTGATGTTCGGATTTAGTCAGGTTCCATTCATTACGCATCAGATTCAACTCGACGATGAACAGGATGTTCTCAGAACCGGAACAGACCCTGGCGTGACCGACTTACCCTCATGGAGAATTGGGGATAAGTGGATTTATTCAGGAACCTTTGACCCTTCGATCTTGATTTCAGACACCGGCGTCTCTGCAACAGTTGGAGAAATCCGAGGCGATTCGACGGCTGAAGTCATCGATATTCTTGAACTTCAATTCGACAACCGCACAGAATGGGTCTACAAACTTCGAATGACGGCAGACTTCGATAAAAGCGGAGTTGAACTCGATGGGTTTACTGGGAACGCTGAAATTGAGTTCACTCAAACAGAATATCTTCGAGTGAGCGACTTTGCAACGGTCAAGAATGACCTCGACTTGTACATCAAATTCATCCCGTATGGAATTGGTTCCTTGACTCAAATCCTTGGTGACATAACAATCACAAACGAATACAGCCCAGCAACTGAAGCATACGACTTCCCACTTCGATACGGTGAACGCTGGACATCGTTGACCACAGCATCCTCGACGTGGTCTGGTCAAAGTGACTACATCACACCATTCCCGCCCCCTGAGACCGACACCAATACGACAACATGGGAAGTCACTGATGTTGGTCAGCCTCGAAACCAAAATGGGGCCGGTATCGCTTACAGCGGCTGCGATGCATCGTACGAACTCACATCTTGGAATTCAAATGGAGTTTCAACCGGTTACCGCTGGTACTGCCCTGCAGTGAACAATTATGCTTGGAGACACGCTGAGGAAGATGTCGGACTTACAATCGATTTCCGATTGAAACAGTACATGCCGGTCGGATCGTCTGGTGTGGAAAGCAATAGCGATCCAGGAACAAGACCTACCTGTGTTGACGTTGATCCAGAACGAGCACTCACAGCTCTTGATTCGCCAATGGATGTCTGGGTCCACCTCCATCCATCGTGCTTTGGAACAATCAGTGGCGTCGGCGTAGAGGTGGCCTACGACGGAACCTCAACAACGGTCTATACTGCTTCGAACGGTTCAGCAAGCGTAACCATCAATTCTGGAAACAGCATTGATTATTCTGCAACCAACACCGACTGGGCAAGTCATGGAATATTGGCAAAATCTGGGAATTATGTCGGTACTGCAACCATTACCCTTGATGAGTACCTCGTTGGATTGGACCTCATTGCTGATGAGGAACGCGCTGTTGTGATACGCAACCGCAGTGGTGAAATCAGCACAGTCAGTTCTCTGTCAGGGTACAACGTTCTTCCTGGTGATGAATTGACCATCGAGGTGGCTGTCGTGAACAAAGGCATAACGCCATCAACGCAAACAGATTTGAGAATTTATCATCCAGACAGTTCGATTTTTGATCTTGTACTGCCTTCCCTTGGAACTTACGAATCCCACAAGGTCAACTTTACTTGGACCGTCCCTGCAGATGCATCGATTGGATTGATACCAATCCGCTGGGAGTCCGACCCCTTACAAGTCAATGCTGCGGATGCAAATTCGGACAACGACCTCGGCGAGATTGAATTGTTCATCGGACGATTGCCAACAGCTGTTCTTGAGCCAATTGAAGTGTACACCAACGTCGAGACGGTGATCAACGCTTCAGGAAGTTTTGATGAAGATGGAGGAAACGTTTCCTGTCTGTTCAACATTCCATGGTATGATGGCACACGTAGTGCGGCATGGACCAAAGTTGAATCCATCGATTGTATGCTGAACTGGACATGGACGAACGATGGGGACTATCCAATCGAGGTAACAATCACGGACGAAGAACAGGACGAAGTGAATGCTATTCTGGATGTTGTGATTCTCAACAGAGCCCCGAACATCGAGGTTGTTAGCGCACGAACAGAAGTCAAAGTCGAACATCCAGTCACGCTCTATGCATACGCCAACGATACCGATTCGGAAGATACATTTCCCGGCATTGTCGATGTCTATTGGCCAAATGCAATTTGTGAGGAGGGATATTACACGCGGGTTTGTACAACTACCGCACCAACCGAAGGATGGCATACATTCCAAGCGGTCGGTGTCGATGATGACAGTGCAATGACAATGGCCAGTATTGATATCCGGTTCACCAACATTAATCCGCACGGATTATCCGTGACGATGACAAATGAAAGCGGGCCATTGCCGCTGGATATTCAACAAACGTGGCATGTCCAGGAAGATCAAGTCGTGAATCTCCGTGGGCAAGCCTTGGATTCCATCGATGATTTGGACGGTTTAACACACCGCTGGTGGCCCGACGATCAACAACCAAATTTGATCAAAAAATTCGACGGAAGGGTTTCCGAGTTTGAAATGATGTGGGAAACCTCTGGATTGCATCGAATGCGTCTTGAGGTCAGTGATTCCGAAGGTGCGAGCAGTGGCACGTACGAGCGATGGGTAAGCGTTGCAAATGTCCCTCCTGTTGTTGAGCCGTTGGAAGAGGTACTCCCCTTGGCTGAAGGTGAGGAAGTGCGTTTGGTTGGAAACGCAACCGACACACCATCCGATTATGATTCATTGGTCCGGTGTTGGGATGTTGATCCTGGCCTTGACTCCAACGATTTTGGAGGCGCTGATGATGATTGCGACGTGGCAGGCGACGAGCTTGTTTGGCACTGGAACACAAGTGGAACACATACGGTCATCTACCACGTTACGGATGATGATGGAGTACGTGTCAGCGAAGTTCTTTCAATCGAAGTTTTGAACATCCCTCCAATCGTTCGAACAAAGAGCGTGGTGTGCAACGCATTGGAAACATGTGTTCTCGATGCAACAGATACGATTGACTCGCTCAATGACCTTGACCAAATCACCGTCGTTTGGGATCTGGACACTTCAGTCGACAGCAACGGTGACGGCATCAAAAACAACGATGCTGACGAGGTTGGAAAACAAATCGAACACGTCTTCAAAAAGCGAGGCTCGTATTCAATTCGCGTCATGGCTTGGGATGAGAATCCTGAGCGCCCAGGCACACGAGTGCTCAATATCGAAATTGGGGCCCCAGAGCGCACAATCGTTGAGGAGATGGGTGCTGCTCTCGTTGGCGAAGAGGCAAATCCAATCGCACAATTGTCCCTTCTTGTCATCATGTTCCTCCTCTTAGGCCTCATGACCCGTAGACGCCGTTCTGGTCGTCACCAACGAGCGATGGATCGAATGGATCAACAACAGAATGCTATTTTCAGCGATGAAGAAATTGGCTTGATGCCTCACGAGATTTCAGCACGCAGAAACCGACCACACGATCCACCGGTTGATCACGCGTTTGACTCCGTCATTCCAGCATCGACTCAATCGACCGGTCCTCCAATTCCTGAAACTGGTTTGCCAAACGGATGGACACCTGAACAGTGGGAACATTATGGCCAACAGTGGCTCGACTCACAACTTGACAATTCCTAAGTACGAGGAAGAGGACATTCGCCCATGGCGAACCGCTTCCCTGCAATGTTAGTGTTGTTTTTGCTCACGTGCACGTCAATGATTCATTTTGTTCATGATGATGTCAACGCACTTGAGGATTTGAATTCGGTCGAACAGAGTTCTGGAACAGCGAGTTCTACCGATACGCCCAGTTGGAGAATCGGAGACAAATGGACCTATGAAACCCAATTTGATGTTGCTCAACTCATTGCGCAGGCCAACGTTTCAGCCAGTTTAAACACACTTACAGGAGATACCGTCTATGAGATTGAAGACATCTTTTTCATCAGCGTTGATGGTATTCAAACCCTCTCGTATAAGATGAAGATTGAAGGCGCCTTTTCATCTGGAAACAGCGGAGCAAATCTCGAAGGTGTCTCTGGAAGGCTGGACATCGATTACACTGGCGAGGACATCATACGTGTCCGTGATCTTGCTGTCATTAACTCAGAATTCGAACTTGATGTCGACTTTGCCCCATTCAACCTTGGATTCCTAACTCAGAATATCGCTACGATTAATTTTGACACCTATTATGACCCTCCCAAAGAGCGTTATGATTTCCCACTCCGAACAGGCGATCAGTGGTACATGCCGTTCATGTCAGGCACCAGTGTCAGCGGTAGTTCAGATTACTTCGATCCATCAACGTTTGATACGAATGGGGCTGAGAACAATTCGTGGCAAGTCACCACGGACGGTATTCCAACAGAAGATGGGCTCAACATCAAATACGAAGGATGCGATGATTCCTACAAAGTCAATGAATGGAACGCAACTGGAGTGAACTCTGGATTCAATTGGTACTGTCCTGCTGTCCGATTCAATGCATGGATTCGAATCTCGAACGCTGCAGGTTTTACCATCGACTGGTTGTTGAAGGACTACGAACCTGTCGACTCGTTTGGTGTCGACAAACGAACGAACCCTGGCTCAAGAAACATTGAGATTGATGTTGAAACCCAATTCATTGCCACACTGCCCGACACCATGTCAAAGATTTACGCAACCTATGCTGTAGCTCCGAACGGTGTTCCTGAAGTCAATAAGAATCTGCAATTACGGTACGAAATGACTGGAACCCTTCTCAATCCGACAACCAACGGCAGTGGCCAAATCGAGGAATCAATCAACGTATCGAATGTAGTTGACGATACCACTGCAAGCGATGATTACAGCAGCAATGGTGTGATTGTTTGGGACCCTGTTCAGGAAATAATTGGAGTTGCAACTATCGTGATCGACCTTTCGGTCGTAGGAGTCGATCTGGTCGCCCAAGAAGATTCGATTATCGTCACGCGGACAAGAGGGGCTGAAGTGGTAACGTTGTCAAAATCCATTGGATACAATGCCCTTCCTGGTGATTTGCTTAGCTTTTCACTTCCTGCACAAAACCGAGGTGTGCTACCGTCTCCTTCAACCGAAATGGAGATTGTTGTCCCCGATGGCGATTCTAGCCGTCAAGCAGTACCGTCCATCGATGCATACAGTGAGCAACGAATCGACATCGATTGGACCGTACCACAAGGGGCAACAGTCGGCAACCAGACCATGACCTTCACCGTCGATCCTGATGAGCTTGTCACAGGGGATGCAAATCGCAGCAACAACCAAGCTGAAATTGAAATCTTCATCGGACGAGCACCAAATGCCTCGATAACAATCGATACAGGGAATTACACGTTTGAGGACGTCTTCATCGATGCAAGGGCATCTTTTGATCCGGACGGTGGAGATGTTGAGTGCAGGTTTGAAATCGAATCAAGACCAGGATTGATCGATGTCATCACGACACCTGATTGTGCAATCTACTGGAACTGGTCCAATAATGGAGACTGGGAATTGCGAACCATCGTCACCGACAATGAACTCGATTCAACCGTATTGATCAACAACATCACCATTCTCAATCGTGCACCATACGTCAATCTCAGTCACGTAGCAGAAGTTGAAGTCGAATCGACCATCACCATCGATGCGAGCGATAGCGGGGATATTGACACGGTGTCCCCGTCAGGACAACAAGTGAGCATCTCTTGGCCCGGTTTGACCTGCGCTGAAGGCCTTACGCAACCCACATGCACATTCACTCCATACGAAGAAGGGACGATGCCAATACGAGCAATAGCCACCGACGATGATGGAGCACAAACAGAAGTTCTCTCCTCAATTCAGGTTCTCAACGTTGCACCAACAATTGGTGAAATTGAAGTCTGGATCGCTGGCGTGAACACGCCGTTTGATGCAAACGGAACCTGGATTCTCCAGGAAGATCAGACAGTGACGCTTCGTGCCCAAGGTTCGGATACCCTGAACGACCGTGATGGGCTCATCATCGATTGGAATCTAAGCGATGTACTCGACAACTTCACAGCATCAACAGATGGCTCTGCCTCAGATTTCGAAACATCATGGCCAACTTCTGGAGAGCACATCATTTCTGTGCGCGCAGTTGATGATAATGGTGAAACTTCATCCCCTTCGCTTGCAAAAGTCACCATCGAGAACGTGGCACCGACCATCGAGGCTCAACCAAACTTCCAAAACGCGATACTTCAGGTTGAAGCACTGAAAGTGTTTGAGGACGACATGGTCGAGTTCGACGTAATTGTCGGAGACACTGCATCAGACATCGATTCGTTGCAGGTCTGCTGGGACATTGACGGAACTCGAGACGCAGATTTGGATGGAATTATGAACAACGATTGTGATGTGAATGGAACCCACTTCGAATACGCATGGGAATCAAGCAACCCCCAGTATCACACCGTTACCGCTTGGGTCATGGATGATGATGGTGCCATGGATTCCTTATCTGCCGTTGTGAAAGTCGAAAACGTGATGCCAACCGCAAGTATCTCGTACGCAAATGGTTCACTTGAAAACCTCATCCAAGGCGACACTCTCAATCTGTCTTCAATGGGAACATCGGATTCAGATTCTGACAAATTGAATTTGCTGTATGTTTGGAATTTTGAGTGGAGAGGTGAAGGAGATCTCGGAGAAGTCGGCCCTACCGTATCAATTTCGGACCTGCCTGTTGGAACATGGACCATCAATCTCACTGTCACCGACGATGATCTCTTCTCCGATACCTACACCATTACCATCGAAGTTGCTGAACCCCCGCCCGAGGGATTCCTCGAAGAATTTAGTGAAACGCTTGGGATTCCAACCACGATGTCGGTTGTCATCCTTTGCTTAATTGGCTTGGTCATCGTCTTGGCTTCGTTCCTACTGATTACTCGCCGTGCCTCACCCGATGTATTGGAAACCCCTTCGACCAAAGCGTGGGATTCAGCGCCTCTACCGAGTTATTCTCCAACAGAAATGCCAGCGTATGAACAACCAGCTGCACAGCAGCAAGTGCCAGTACAACCCGTTGTTGAACAGCCTGTTGCCAACCAAGGCCCTCCACTACCAGCAACCGGCCTTCCAACAGGTTGGACAATGGAACAGTGGGCATACTATGGTGAACAGTATCTGGCTGCAAATCAACCACCTACGCCCACCTTTGAACCGACACCTTCAATGCCTACTACATCTACACAGAATACGAATCTCTCCAACCTTTTGGATGATTTGGACTTGTGATTGTGATGGGAAATTTGTGGCAATTCTTCGGACTTCCTGACCCAGATGCAGGCGTAGTTGCAAGACCCGCTGAAGCTCGAGAAGTACCACAAAACCCGAGACTCACGAGTTCCCCTGAAGAGATACCTGCGCCTGTTGTCGAGGAAGCAATCCTCGAACCAACACAGGTCCAATCTCATGCGTGGAACGGACCTGTAACACCAGATGGAGAACCGTTTCATGATCTTTCAAATCACAACATGCGAGTAAACGCACGACCAAATCGGGCCTTGCGATATGTGAAACCCGATGAAAAACATAGAATCCGTACCCGTGATATCGCACAGCGAATTGCGCAAGGAGACACCATCATTGTTGATCTTCGAACACTTGTCCACATGGAATCCCATCAGCAAGCTTGTCGTCGAGAATTGCGAGTAATGTGTGAACAGACTGGCGTGGGCGTCTTCGCATTGGATTCAGAAGACAAGTTGCTTTTGATTCCAGGAGCGGATGTCGTTGTCGATATTGAGAAGCATGAATTGGGCCTTACTCGAATTCTCAATGCAGCCTGAGGTGGAAAAGTGAAGAGCAAAGGGCAATTCACGGGTTCATATCTTGAACTCTTTACCTCCTCGATGTTCTTCTTCATCGCTTTGACATTCCTCCTTTCATGGTTGACGTTTTATTCACCGTATGACCTCTTCAACAACGAAGATCGACTGGCAGTCATGAATTTTGTTTTGATTACACTCTTCGCATTGGGCCCAATCATGGGAATTTTGGCAGGTATTGCCTTTGACACACTACCTCTTGTGTACAACATCCCATCGTTTGAAAAAACTACAATGCGGCATTATTTGCAACTCAACGTCATTGGTCAATTGTTCGTGCACATCGGCATCTATTCAGGAAACTGGGAGCTGTTCATCGAACTTGCAGGGATTGGTATTGTATTGATGTGCTTGGCTTTGCTTGCGTTAACCTCTCCCTCGATGGATATTGTCAAACAAAAGAACAAATCAGGTGAAATCGGTGTCTTCTCCTACGCCCCTGGCCTTGTCCTCGTGGTCTGTGCTGTGTTTATTGGCGTTTCATGGTTCACTCGGGAAATCACTGGTATGATCGAAGTTGGTATTGCTTTTATCGTCGCAGTCTTTTGCACGATGATGTTGTCGACAACGGTGCTCTCGCACTTTAACCGGAGACTTGGTTGGAATGCAACAAACTCAGCAACGCTCCCATTCCGATTTTTGATGCTTCTTGTGTTGGGAGGAGGATATGTTGTTGTCAGTTTCCTCAGAGCGCGTGAACACATCGGGGAGGGACTTGTTGATGTCTGGTTTGCTGTCATCCTGTTGAACGTCTTTTTCATCATCAATCCACTCAAAGTCCTTCGATTTTCCTTTGGGCGATATTCAAAACCACATTCCAACTTTGTTGTCATTGGTTATTTTCTCTTACCCCTCTTGGCCATGGTATCCGTTGCTCCGATTTGGACTGGACACGGTGGATTGGCCAACATTCAACCTACACACTGGTTGTTGATTGCTTATTCATGCTTCTTCGTTTTCAGTGGTTTTGCAATCTATCTTCACCAAGACCATCTTCACTATCCGACAGCTGCTCGTGGAACGTATTGGCACCTTGTCATCCTCTTCCTCACATCAGGTGCACTGATGACGTGGTCGTTGTTCCAACGCTCAATTCTGCTTGACGAAAATTATGACCCGATCTACGTTTGGATTGTCACACAGAGTGTTGCATCGTTCCTTTTGGCGGTTCTCTTCATCAAACATACGATATTCCCTGCCGACAACTGGCATCGCATACCTATGTTTTACGATCGGTTCATCGAGAACAACGACTGAACATCATCGAGATAATCCAGCGAGGATTGCGTGAACCCCAAAACTGTGTATTCTGAACCTTCGACAAGGGTCGCATACTGTCCCATCAGTCCTGCTAAGTCATAGCCGCCGGCTTTACCGACCCATGATTCCGATTCAATTAATTCAATCAAATCGTCATCGGAAAAATTCTCAATTTCAACCAAAGCATACTCGACACTCGTCTGCCATTTTCCCAAAGCATGAATCATGGTTGCAGACCATACTCGATGTCGGCAACCTCTGAGTCTGAGCAGCATCGTCGTCGCCTCTTGTTTTGATGTTGGTTTTCCAAGGGCTTCCCGAGCATCATCTGGGTCCTCAACAAGGGTATCTGCAACGATGACAACATCGTATTCATCAGTATGTTTGACTGCATTCGCTTTCCGAGTTACAACCTGTTGTACTTGATTGGAGAGTGCTTCCCGTGGGACGGACTCATCCACCCCTTTGAGCGCAACCTGTTGGACGTTGGAAAAGCGCTCGCGAAGGATCGAACCTCGGCGTTCAGATGCGGATGCTAAGAGGATGCGCACAAACAGGCCTGTTGTAAAACACACATCAGACTTTTCAAATAAATCGAGGGTGAATTTCAAGTGTTGGATGGTTTTCCTTAAATCGAGGCGGAGATATGGACATCATGGAACGAATTCCCACACATGTGGAAGGACTTGATGACAATATGCAAGGTGGAATTCCAAAAGGACACATTTGTATTGTTGCAGGTGCTTCTGGTGCGATGAAATCCAGTGTTACATTCTCTATGCTGTACAATGCTGTACTGTATGGTGAAACCAGTGGAATCTATGTCACGCTTGAGCAAGGAAAAGAGTCGCTACGCGCCCACATGTCAAACATGGGAATGAACGTCGATGATCCTCGTGTACGGAATCGAATTGCCATCATCGATTTGTCCGACTTGCGTGTTCAACTTGATGAACAGGGAATGAGCAATCGTGTTGACTGGATGGGGCAACTCATCAAGCAACTTACAAACTACAGAAAATCGATTGGATTTGAATTGCTGGTGTTCGACTCCCTGGGGGCATTTTTCACATTGACAAAGATGGAAAACCCTCGTGATGAGATTTTCCGTCTGTTTGAAGCTGTTCGACGACTCGAACTGACCTCCTTCTTCATCTGTGAAATGACTGGAGAAAATCACAAACAGTTCGGAGAATATGGTGTTGAAGATTACCTTTCAGATGGTGTCATTCACTTGGTCATGGATCGAAAAGAAGACGATGTACAGAGGAAACTGGGTATCATCAAAATGCGTCACACCCGTCACGCTTTGGGGTACAAACCTTTCAATTGGAAGCAAGAAGAACAGCGATTCTCTGTTCTTTGATCACTCAACCGTCACAGATTTTGCGAGATTTCGTGGTCGATCGACATCGTTGCCGAGTTCTAGCGCAGCGTGATAGGCGATGAGTTGGGTTGGTAGAACGGTCAAAAGAGGCGTCAACATGGGGATTGTCGACGGTACTGGAATGCAAATGTCGCCTACCTCTGAGATCGGGTCCCCTTCCTCATGAATGAGGATTATTTTCGCTCCACGTGCTTTGCATTCGTGGATTGCGTTGAGGGTGCGTTCCTGTACACCATCGTCTGGAGCGATGACAACAATTGGGGAATTCTCTTCGATGAGTGCGATAGGACCGTGTTTCATTTCTCCAGCAGGATATGCAAGGCAGGGGATGTATGCGATTTCCATCAACTTTAGAGCACCTTCCGATGCGACAGGAGATGAAATTCCACGACCCAAAAACAGGACGCTTTTCGCTTTCAAAATCAACTCAACTGCAGCGTTAATCGGACCAGGATTCTCGAGATAGGTTCGGATTTTATCAGGCAGTTTACGCATTTCGCGCCCAATCATCTTCCCCTTTGTTTTTGAGAGATGTCGGCTGCGACCGAGTTGCAGTGAGAACAGCGTTAGAGCACCTACCATGTTTGTGAATGCCTTGGTTGAAGCCACGGATTGTTCCGGACCTGAATGAATGTAGACTCCTTTGCCACATTGTCGAGCGATGCTCGATCCAACCACGTTGACTATTCCATAAACATCAGCCCCCTTTCGCTGTATTTCCTTGACTGCAGACAAGGTATCTGCGGTTTCACCTGATTGTGAAATAGCAAGATGGAGTGCGTTGGGATTGATCACTGGATCGTTTGCATTAAACTCGCTCGCAACGTGAGACACCGCAGGAACGCGTGCCCACTGTTCGATTAGAATCTGACCAATTTGAGCTGCATGCAATGCAGTTCCGCATCCAATCAGCCGCACGTGAGGGAGTTGTGCTAGATTCTGTGGTTGAATCTGAAGACCACCCAGCACTGAGGTCCCTTCAGCGTGTCGGAGTCGCCCAGATATGCAATGCTGCAAGGATTCGGATTGTTCATGAATTTCTTTCAACATGAAGTGTGGATAATCTCCAATCTCACTCTCACTCCATTCCTCCTCAAGATGAAGCAGCATCGATTCAACCTCCTGTCCATCGGTTTGCATAACTTGGAAATCACGAGCACTTACTTTTGCAATTTGTCCATCTTCGAGAGCAACCAGTTGGTCGGTATGTTCTCGAATTGCATGAGGGTCACTTGAAACAAACATTTCCTCTTTCCCTCGACCGATGATAAGAGGTGAGCCGTTGCGTGCGCACAACACATAATCATAATCTTCGAAGAGAACACAAAGTCCCCAGGTCCCTCGTACCATGGAGAGAACGCTTTGTAAGGCTTCAAGAGGTTCTTTTCCTTGATCGAGTTCCATTGCTATGAAGTGACAAAATATTTCAGAATCGGTTTCTGAATTGAGTTCAACGCCTATTTTCGTGAGGCGCTTACGTAGTAGGTTTGAATTTTGAAGAATCCCATTGTGGACAATGGCAACCTTTCCATCGTTACTTACGTGAGGATGTGCATTCTCTTTTGTGACTCCACCATGAGTCGCCCATCGAGTATGTGCGATACCCATTGAACCTTTGAGTCGAGGAAGTGCTGATGCCATTTCAGAGATTTTCCCCGTGTCTTTGTACGACTGCAATTGACCGTTCTTGACGACGATTCCACTGGAATCATAACCGCGGTACTCAAGACGAAGTAGACCTTTGACAAGGAGGTCAGACGCGCTCTTTTTGCCAATGTAGCCAAAAATTCCACACATACTACAGCCTCAAAGGTTGAACTTCTCAGAACAGATTGGACATGTAACTTGTGATCGCATCAAGTCGGTTACTGGGAAATTTGCGTTGCATGACGGACATACTGCCTGACGTCGTAACGGTGGCAGTTCTGCCAGCGGTGGAAGATCGCCCAATGCGAGTTCTGGAGCAGGTAATGATGAATCGATTTCGGCATCAAGGATGCCGGGTGCGGGTATTGCAGGTTCGAATGCAGGTAGGCCTTTTGAAACAATTTCAGCGATTTCTCGATCCTGTTTCCGCTTCATTCGGCGATTCAAGCGTGCATTTCCTTCTCCAGCAATGCTCTTGGCTTCAAGCTCATCAGAGAGCGTTGGCTCCTCAATTTCAAGTTGAACCGGCGCACTTACAGGCACCGATGCGACCAGTTCTTCTTCGACATCTTCCTCTACTTGAACCAAGATGGCTATTTCGTCTTCATCTACTTCCAGCGCGTCCAACGCAACGTCTTCCTTTCTGCTTGAACGAAGTGTAACTACAACCATAGCGAAGATGATGACAAGAGTCGAAACAAGACCGTAAAAGATTCTTAGTTTATTCTCGGTTGAACCAGGAAGTGGCTCAAGCAATTGCTCGAGCAACGATTTCGGATCTTCAGCCTCTTGCGGAGCATCCATCAGGAATTTTTGCATCGAGAAACGGCCTGTGGATGAGACGGTGAACATGATTGCATCTCGGTCATTCATGCTGTAACCCAAGAGACTCTTTTTCTCGGAGACAATGTTGCCTAAACCAACTACTGGAAGTTCTTCACCACCTGTCTCTTGAGTTGTGAGTATTCCATAGCGTGCAACCTCTCCCCGAACCGTGATTTCATTGTAGAGCACTTCGACGGTATCCTGTCGCTGGTTGAAGATCATCTTCGTAGTTCCCGGTGCTGAAACCGTCTGAATTTCCTCACTCCAGTCGCCTGTGGTTGCAAGGACTGCAACGCTTGCATCTCGTCCCGATCCTTCAATCCAACCAGCAAAGAAGAATCTCTCACCACCCTTCAACAAGGTACCAAGTTGAGCAGAACTTGCTTCATCACCAATCGATGATTGATACGACCACAAGCTTGAGTCCAGTTCCCCTCGAGAATACATCAGTCCAGTACGCTCTATTCCTGTTACATCATCTCGCAACTCCTGGTAGAGAACGTGCAGGATGCCATCGGAGAGAAGGGTTGCAAGTTGATCTCCATCACTTGGATGGATGTCGACCACAGGTACATGTGTCCGCATTTCAGTCCAGTTATCACCCACATCTGGAGTTGTTGAATGTATGCTAAAGATTGAGGTCAAATCAGTCCACGATCCTCCGGCCGATATGTTTCTGAAATAACCAGAGAGAACAACCGTTTCATCTTCTTGTGCTAAATCCAATCCCCAGTATTGACCCTCGGAAATCTTCAGCGGTGTAAGATGATGATGAACTGGAAGCATTTGGCCAGTCGCTGAAAATGATGTCATTGCAACGTCATTGAGGTAGTAGCCCTGCTGGGATTGTTTTCGACTTGTCCATGCAGCATGGGCGAGGCCATCCTCGCGAACGATGACATCGATTTCTCCACCCCAGTTTTGATCGATGAGCGTATCCGTAAGGAGCAACAATTCCTTGTTAAGAGAGCGCACGTGCAATTCACCATCGATTGTGGTGAACAACAATGTTGAAGATTCGACCCCAGCAAAGGCCACAGGGTACTCAGATTCCGATAAGGAGAGTGTCGCAGAACCTTGACCCGAGGATATGTCGCTCACGACAACTGTGAAGGTGTGTTGGCTGAATTCGCTCTCAACACCGTCCCCGGTCAGAGTTGCTCGATAGAGAACAGCCCCGATCTCATCGCTGATGTGCCTGAACTTGGCATCTTGCGATCCAGATTCGATTGTTGCCCCGGGAACGAAACTAATTCGCTCTTCATCGATGGATTGCCAACCGGCCTCAGGCACCCAATATTCAAGCAGCATATCCAACGATACAGCATTTGACGTTCCGAGATTATCAACTCGGATTGAGATAACGAATTCTTCATCAGCTAATGGCACATTGGGAAGCGTTGTTACTGCGCCAGGAAGGTACCGGAGAACAGGTTGTTCTGGACGTTCAAGAATTTCGAACGGGAAGGTCAAGACATTGTCCTCTGGTTCCAAATCGCCCTGAGCATCGTTCGGATCAAGTTCGATGGTGACATCATGAAGGCCAGCGACGCTCGCTTGCCAAAACAGGGTTACGCCCACTGATTCACCCTTCTCCAGTGAAGGAATGAGGCCTTGTGAGGGATAGACCTCAGATTCTTCCCCTGGGGCGGTGAGTCGAACAAAGACGTCCGTCGCAGCTTTGTCACCAGCATTGTACACTTCGAATTGTACCTCAAGCAAGCTGCCTGCATAGGCTGATTCAGCGGGCAATTTCTGGTCATAAATTTCAACCTCGCCTTGGAAACGTAGTGAGGGAGCGGGTTCGATGTTGTCAATCGTGTAACTTCTTGACGAAATTGGACTGATGAAGCCTGTTTTGTTCACCATTCGCACCGATATTTCACGATAGCCATCCTCCACTCCCGTGGAGTCCCAATCAAACGACCAAGAGGCACTTCCATCTTGACCAGGACCATCATTTTCGGTCAACATCGTTCCAAGTTCCCAATCACTATCATCAACTTGGTACTCGATTCGATCATGCTCAACGCCTTCAACTTGGCCAGAAATTTCAACGACACCCGAGATGACATTACGAGAAATTGGAGTTTCTATGCTGACTCCAGTTCTCGATATTTGGAATGTCCGAAGGGCCGTGTTGGATTCATTCCCTCCTTCATCGCTTGCAATTGCGTAGACGATAACGAATTCATCGTCCGATTGAACCCATGAATTCTGCAATTCAAGGTCGTAAAACCAGTAGTCCATTGTACCGTTGGCTTCGGTCCAATCGAGCAATGTCCTCGGCGATTTGTCGTTCTTACCATCGTTGTTTGCGTCACGGAACGTAAAGCGTTGTTCGACCTTGATTTCGACCTTGTCATAATCAAGCCCTGTCATGTTGACATCGCCCGAAATTCGAGTGAACGTGTTCGCCATAACCCATGTGCCGTTTACGGGGAAGGAAATATTCACATCGCTGGTACTCGCACGCAACCCGTTGTCACAAGTTGTCCCCTGAATGAATGAGATTGCGCATGAGGCATCGATGATTCCGTACCCAAAGGTCTCATTCCATCGCGAAACAGATTCATCTGCAGGCTCACCTCGTGGTTCGGAAGAGACTCGAACGATTTCTTTGACCTCTTCGGGAGTCAGGGAAGGGTCCGCTTCCAGAATCAATGCAATGACACCGGATGCAATGGGTGTCGCCATGCTTGTGCCTGATTTTGAATCGTATTGATCGTCTGCAAGAGTGGCGGGAGACCCTGGGAGGCCAAAGGATGCGGCATATGTGGCTGAGATGATGTTTGAGCCGTAAGCAGTTACATCTGGTTTTTCTTCATCGGATTCATCATCATCGTTGTCTGAATTTCTTGGACCGTAATTTGAAAAATCAGACATCTCATCGTCCGTTCGTACGATTGTGTTGAGGTCGTTCACAGAACCAATCGTAATCGCTCCGTCGGCACTTCCCGGTGAGGGCACACGATTTGTTCCGTCGTTTCCTATGGCGACAACGCAGACGATACCTGCTTCTGTTGCTTGGTTGACGAGATTCGCACCTGCACCAGAGCCATTGTCACCTTGATCACCGGGTAACAGAGGCCCTCCACCCAATGAACCGTATGACATGGAAGCGATTTGTATTCCTCTGTACGAGCTGTTCACACCCCAATCCGTATCGGCGTTGTTGATCATCCATTGAAGGCCACGGAGACTGTATTGTGAATTTGTTCCACCTCCATCGGTGAGGACTTTGATGTCGATTAGTCCAGCACCAGGGGCGGTACCCATATGCACCCTCGACGAATCTCCCGTTCCAAGGGCTGAACCGGCAACGTGCGTCCCATGTCCGTTCCCATCATCTGGATCTGCAGCCCCTGATTCATCCGGATTCTGTGCAGTAGCATCGTATCCAGCAATCCATTTCCTGTCGGAGTAGGAAGTTGCATCAGCATCTGGCGCATCGTTGACATCATCGAAGTCATTGAGTGAGCGATGTTCGTTGTCAACGCCAGTGTCGAGAACAGCGATAATGACGCCCGATCCCGTATATCCCTGTTCATGTGCAGCGAATGGATACTCCTCCGATGGGCGAGCAAGTGCTGAGCGTGATGCGACATCGTTGTTCGGAACCATAACGTTCTGCATCTCGATTACCACGACACCGTGTAGATGATAGATATCCAACAATGCTGAAACCGGAACTTTGTCAACAGCAACGGCATCAATGCTTCGAATGACCTCGAAGAAAGCCCCTCCCTCTGAGCCCACCCATCCGTGTTGTTCAAGGGTAGAACGGAGTGCATTGGTCTCCTTTTCAGCAGGATACCACGCGTAATCGACAACGATAGCCACCGTCTTTCGGCCATCAGGACCAATGATTGCTGTTGGAGACATTGAATCAAGTCCACTCATAACGCGTTGTAGGCGGTCGTCCATACCGTTCCAATCAAGATCAGGTCCATACGCCTGCCACCATCCATAATCCATGTTGGCTTCTCGACCGTCCCGTTCGAACATCCTCAAGGGGCGGTCACACACTTCATCACCGCACATCAATGGCGGCAATCCCTCAACAAGAATGGGGGGTGCATGCGTTGGCTCTTCCACTTCTGGTGGTTGATCTATGGCTTGAGTTTGTGATGAAATCGGCAACAAAAGCATAAGCAAAACCAAGAACATCGCTTGCCTTGGATTCGAGTATGTTGACCATCCGCTCATAATCGCCATTCCTTACCACAAATCGATATATTTTGATGCTATCGCTTCAACGTGCGATGATACAGCATGATTAGCCTTGTTTTGGCCATGTGAGATGATTCGGTTCCTTCGAACATTGCAATTGAGGGCCTGTCCTGCGTTCAACCATCCCCAATGGAGATTGGCAAACGGGGCATTCGGCTGCTTCAGCAATATGTCCAATCCACGCAATTCGTGTTTCTGCCTCATCTCCTTCTTCCCTTAATTTTCGTAAGGGACTTTGCAGTTTCTTTGGCACGGCATAGCCGAGTTCGGTCCAAGGATCGTCCATGGACGATATGTCGACCATCGACGATTTCATCCGATCAAAGCCTGCTCTTAGATTTCCAAATCCTTTGGGCCCTCCATCGACAACACCTAGTGGATATGGTCCACCTTTTGCGATGAGAGGAACCAAAGCATAGGCGAGGACAAAACCTCCGATGTGCGCCATGTGAGCCACCGTCGAGTAACCACCCAATCCAACTGTGTTGAACGCTCGAACCAATTCAAATCCAAAATAGAACAGAGCAATGATTGTTACTGGCCAAGGCCGTATCAGAATAAGTGGGAAAGGAATTTCATCTCGAGGCCATCCTGAGAGGTACGCTCCAAGCAAACCGTATGCTGCGCCGGAGGCACCCCAAGCGGGGGTTAATGAACCGCTGTTGAAGAGTACCCATGCGATTGAACCACCAAATAAACCAGCGACGTAGATTATTGTGAATCGTTTGGTTCCAAGTCGTTGCTCGAGAGGAATCCCCACCAAAGCAATGACCAGAACGTTGCCAAGGACGTGAGTGACATCCCAACTGCTGTGGAGGAATCCCGCTGTGAAGAGTGTTGGGGAGTACACAGGAGAATCCAATCGGCTCGGTATGAGCAGCAGATCACTCCAAACAAATCGGAGTTCAAAGCCATAATTGACAAGAACAACATAACCATACTGGACAATGTAACCCATCAACAATGCAACAGAGATTCCCAAAGCAACTGGAGTTTTATTCTTGTAGGAATAAGCGATTGGTGCTGTGACTGCTGCAAGCCATAGGACAAGAATCGCCCACTCAGCGGGACCAAAAGTTGTGAGATACAACTGCCCCATGGTTGTCCGAGTATTTGCTCGACTAAGGGTCTTGTCCTGACGTAGCATTCATTCATGTGGGGGTTTTGGGCTGGATATGAGCGAAGTGCTCCTCTCACTCAACGGCGTTTCCGTGCGCCGAGGTTCTTCAAACGTCCTGAAGAATCTTGATCTTGAGGTCTCCGGAGGGCAACTTGTCTTGTTGAATGACAAAAATGGTGGAGGGAAATCAACCATCATCGAGGCCGCTGCAGGCATTCATCCACTTGAAACAGGTGAAATACGACACCACGGGAACGTCATTCTCGATTCATCGGGACGCTCGAAACAACCTCAATTGGCCTTCGGCCTGACGTTACAATCGGATGGATGCATTGGTAGCCAGCGAGTAGAGGAACACATCCTGAATGCGCTCGATGTTGTCGGAGGACGTATCCAAATCGATACCTGGTTGGAACGATACAACCTCACACACCGCCGTCATGACCTCATCTCACACCTCTCTGGAGGACAACGAAGGAAGGTTGCAATGCTTGCTGGCATCTTACCAGGCTTTGTCGGGGAAACACCGCGTTTGCTTTTCTTAGACGAACCAGCAGCAGGCTTGGATGAGGATGCCCGGACGGCGTTGGTCGAAGATCTTCAGCATCTTCGAGAACGGGGCAATTGCATTCTGTTGGCAAGCCATCATTCCGATTTCAACGCATGTGCAACGCACATCTTTCGAGACAACGAGCTGAACGTCAATGATTCGAACACCTCCAATGTTCACGAGATGGTCGACATCAAGACAACATCAAGTCAGAGTGGAGTTGTATTCAGAACCGGTCTCGCTCTGAACCAACGTACGCTTTCAACACTTGCGAGCAATGGTATTGCAGGATTCTTGACCTTGGGGATGTTACTCGCCCTTGTTGATTCTTCTGCCATTGATTCAAACCTGATTCAGGCATCAGGCCTGTTTCTGAGTGCAGCCTTTGCTGCTGGCCTTGTTGGCGACAGCATGGTCGCGATGCTGCATGAGCATCGAGCATTGGATTGGTGGAAAGCACATCGGCAAGGTATACCGAATTCCTACTTGCATGCGCTCATCCTTGGTGCTGGGCTAACTGCCCTCACCCAATTGGGTTACGATCAGGACATCTCGTGGATCATCGTGACCATCGGAGGTTTGCTAACGGTGTCCACCATGTTTGTCATTCGAGGAATCGATCTTGCAACCTCTCGCCTGGCGCGGCCTCGAGCAGCATTCACAAGGATTCTTACGCCCATACTGATCCTTCCGTTCGCTCTGTTTGTTCAATGGATTACCGATTCCAATCTGTTGTGAATGCAATTCTTCAAAGCGAAGAGTTCTGTGGACGATGCATGACCAAGCGGATTGCAGAGACAATTCTCTTGTATGGATTCATTGGAATCGGAAGCACACTTGGTCTTGCTTTCTTGGCTGCACCGAGTGTGTCAATCAATGCCTTTGAATCCCCCAACGCACAGCGTATCTTCTATTGGCACGTTCCCGCAGCATGGGCAGCGTTCATCGCTTTTGGATTCTTATTTGTAGGGTCAGCGATGTGGTTCTTCAAGCGCTCAAACGCTGGATGGAGAATGCACGTCGCTGGTGCTGAAGCAGGATTAGCAACCGGTCTTATGACCGTGTGGAGTGGAATGGTTTGGGGCGCAGCAGAATGGGGCGTCCCGTGGGATTGGACCGACGTCCGATTGAACACATTCGGCTTGCTTACATTCCTCGCCTTGTTTTTGGTGCTGGGGCGTCAATCGCAACCGGATGGGGTTGAAACACGAGACACATTCTCCAGCTTCGGTCTGTTTGGATTTGTTCTTGTTCCCGTTACCTATGTTGCAACTCGACTCTGGCAAATTCGACACCCTGGCCCTGTTATCGGCGGAGGCGAAGAGGGGAGTTTGAACAGTGAGATGGGATTGATTCTTCTCGTTGGCGCCATTTCATTCACGTTGTTCATCATCGGACACATGCTCATGAGCATGAGAATCACCTCACTTGAACAACGATTGGAAAGTATTCAAGAAGCAATGGATAAGGTGTAATCATGGCGGAGGAGATGACGTTTCTTGCTGTGGCCTATCTCGGGATGCTCATCGCCATCGGCCTTTGGACATGGACTGTGTTCTCAAGGAGCAACGACTTAGAACAGCGTATCGAAGCAGTCGAACAGAGCATGCAAACAAACCATAGCAACGAGGAGTGAGTCCAATGAGCCAAGGACTGGGTGGCGAGTTTTGTCTCGTTTGTGGTAATGAACCACCACTCTTTACAGATCGAATGTGTGAGCCATGTACTCGAAAACGAACAAATCTTGCAAACGTTCCCGAAAACACAAATTTTACCCAATGCGCTCGATGTGGGCTCATCGATATCCAAGGTCGTTGGGTCAACATACCTGAAGATACGCTTTGGGACGAACTGATTCAACGCAATGTTGCTTTTCATGAGCGTGCTGAGGAAATCGGACTCGGATTTGAACCGAGAACGGTCTCAGACAGGCACACGTTGCTTCACATGCAAATCGAAGGTGTCATTGACGATTTGTTGTACACCGAGGAGCACACGATGCGTGCCCGCCGTTCCAACGGAGTGTGCCTTACGTGTACACGTCGAGCAGGCAACTATTTTGAAGCGACCGTGCAACTTCGTTCAACGGGTCGCCGACTCGGAGAAGATGAGTTGGACAACCTGCGATCGAGTCTTGATAGCGTGATTGAGAATCTAAGTGACGATCCCATGTTTTTCATCACCAATGAGGGCCCTGTTACTGGAGGATACGATGTGGTCATGGGTTCAAAAGGCTTGGCTCGTGCATGGGGCAGGCACTTAACAGAAACATGGGGAGGGCAAGTGACTGAAACCAATTCTACCGTTGGCCGCAAGGACGGCGTCGACGTCACTCGATTGACGCTCTTGTACCGAAAACCAGGCTATGATTTGGGAGATGTTGTCCGATGGCGAGGTGAATTATGGCGTCCTAGTTCTTGGAGCAAAGATGGAGCAATAATGGAGCGCATTTCTCGACAGGAACGAACGGGGGCAACGTGGCGTGATCTCGAAGGGGTTACCGTACTGGCGCAGATGAAAGATCATCTTACAGTTGACATCCTCAACCGTGATGATTCGGCAGCAGAATTCCTAGACCCTTCCTCTTGGCAAATGACGTCCGTACGACTTCCATGGGATTTTGACGGTGCTACACAACTCCGTCTGGCCCGCATCGATGGCGAATTCATTGCCTTGCACGATATGGCACTTGACCACCCGAATTCATAGGAGTGCATATGAAGGTTGAACCTTCCATAGAACCATGGCCGATGATGCGTTGAACATTGATGATTTAATTCAACAATTGGATTCGGAAGGAATGATTGGTTTTACCGAATCCTTCGTTTCTGATATCGAGAAAGGGTTCTCTGTCGTAAACGAAAACTACCATCCATGGCTGAGTGAATTGAAATCGACCGAATGGAGCGGTGTGCTATGTTTTGGCATGGGAGGTTCTGCTGCCGGTGGTGATTTTCTGGCTCGATTGAGCGACGCATCCGGGTCAAAACCGGTTGTTGTTCACAGAGGCTACGAGGTTCCGTCTTGGTGGACAACGGATTGGTTGATTCTTGCAACATCACACAGTGGCAACACGGAGGAAACGTTGGCGGCCACGGAATCAGCACTTCAGCGAGGTGCAACAGCAGTCGTCATTTCAACGGGTGGAATGTTGGCAGGACTTTGTGAATTGCATGAAAGCTGTTACTTGATTCCTTCAATCGGCGGCCAACCTCCCCGTACAGCTTTTGGACATCTTTTCTCAAGACAACTTGCACTGTTCGAACACCTCGGAATTCTCACCCGACAATCGAATGATGAGAGAGAAGCCATGCTTGTACGCCTCGGCTATGCGTGCGAAACCAATGATTTTCGAAAACCCTCGGGCGCACCACTGCTCGACCTTGCCATTGCAATGAAAGAACGAACCGTTTCGTTATTGGGACCCACGGAGATGCAACCCGCACTGATTCGATTCAAGAATCAATTGAATGAGAACGCAGGCCGATTTGCTCGAGTCGGTGTTGTTCCTGAAATGAATCACAACGAGATTGTGGCATGGGGAGGTGTTTCGGATGATGCGGATCCTGCTCGTGAAGACCAAGCCACCTTGTTTCTTACATGGGATGGAATGCAACGGCGAGTTGCTCGGCGGATCGATTGGATGATTGAGCACACCCCTACAGACTATGCGTGGCGTATTCATGGAGAGGGGACTTCACATCTCGAGGTTCTTCTTCACCATTGTATCGTGATGGATTGGTTGACCATTGCCTTGGCGTTCTTGCACGGGAAAGACCCTGCCGCAATTCGTCCCATTCAAGCCCTTAAGGCCTATCTGGCTGATGATGCTTCAGTATAATTGCCCGAGGATGTTTCTTGGATCTGGATAACGCAGTAAAGCCGCTTCACGATCTTGAGGTGCGACAACACCATCGAGATCCGGTTTTTCAGGCTCATCGAAGGTCAATTGAATATGGACGTGTGGAGGCCATCCACCGTTTTCATGTTCCTCTCCCATTGCACCGATTTCGTCGCCTCTCTTGATGACTGAACCAACTTCAAGATGCTCTAGAGAGGTCCGTGAAAGGTGCCCATGAAGTACCCATAGTTTGGTTTGAATACCTTCGATCATGAGTTGATGTTCTGTGATAATGGTGGGCCCATACGAACCATCCTCATCATTGTCTGCAAAACTGTGGATGGTTCCATCCTCAAATGCAAAAATCGGCGTGAAGGCAGGACCTCCAATGTCGAGACCAACGTGAACGGTTCGTTCACCGCCAAACAAGGCTTGTGTGTACATTCCTCTTCGATCTTCATCGTAGCGACCGATGGTAAAGTCGTAATGCTGATTCCAATTGGTTTGCGGTTTTTGGAGGTTGAGAACCCAATACGCTTCGGGAATTTGGACGATTGGGTGGAAAAGGTTCTGCCCCGTTCCAGCCAAATCTGGCGAACCCCACATGACCCGAAGAAGGGATTCCCCTCTAAGAGTTCATGGATGAACTTGATGTGATGTATTCCCGAGCACGGAAGCATGTGGGAAGTAGCGTTGGCGATTCTGCTTCCAATCATTGCCCCAGGACTTGCACTGACGCGCATCCTCGATGCATCTGCCGATACATTCCGCAAGGCCTTGTTGTGTTTCCCCATTGGCCTACTCGCATTGTTTGGAATATCTGGACTGCTGTTCGTTGTGCAGTTCTGGAGTGTTGTGAACTTGACTATCGTCATCATCTTGATCAATGCTCTGTCCATAGCGTTCCTCTTTCGTAAGGTTCACGTTGAACGAACGACCTACACACAATGGCAAAAGATGGAAGCCGCACTCCACGGCATTGTTCTGAACGAATCCGAACCTGAAATTGAGCAGGAGGTGGCTGCACAACAATGGTTCCAGAACAATCGAAACCCCACGGTTCAAATCATAGCTGGTTGTTTTTGTTTGCTAACATTGGTCCCAATCCTCATGTTTGATCGTCCCTTTGGAGTCGACTGGATCGGATTTAGCACCTTGGCAAGCAATGTAGGCCAAACTGGAACCTTCCAGGTTCAATCACCAAATGCAGGGCTTTGGACATACCCACCTGCATTCCCCACCGTACTGGCATGGATTGTTGGAATCACTGACGCACCGATTGAGCATGCCATTCTTGTCCTTGGACACCTTTCGATGCTTGCCCTTCTTCTGGGCGTTTGGGGAAGCATGGACCGTTTAGGTGCAGGCGCATCGAGCGTGTTAGCAATGGGTGCATCCTTCGCCCTGTTTGCAAAGGTGTTTGACTCTGGGTACCCAACCGTAGCAAGTCAATTGGGATTGATTGTGGGGCTGCTCATTGTCCTACGCCCACTTCAACAATCGTTACGCTATCACATTACTGCATTCGTATTTTTAGCGATATGTGCAGTCCTTATTCACCCAACTGGTGCGATATATCTGGCTGCATTGCTGTTGGCAAGTATAATGACGCGCGTACGTCTTTCGGAAGAGGAGAAATCCCAACGGAAGCCGATTTTCCTCACGTCGGTGATCATCATCAGTTCCATGTTTGTTGTTGCCCTCATCTTTTTTGCACCACGGATGTTGAGCGAGCCTGTCTTTGCTGAATACGGTTGGCAAGGAGGAAAACCAATGCTCATGTTCAATGGACCATTGATGTTGCTGGCTAGCATTTCGATCTATTTAGGCAGGGCCAGCCGTGAAATTCGTCTCCTCTCCGTTTGGTTCGCCTCCTTGTGGTTGCTCTCCTTTGTCCATCTCATCGAAGGACTCGCAAACATTCAGGTTCTGAGTCTCCTCTCATACACCCTCTATTCCATGGCATTGCACGCATATCACATACCACTTGCTGTGATTGTAGGGTTGCTGGCAAGTCGTTCGACATCGTTCACTTCAATCGATGACTCAAGTTCCTGGTTTGGGTTGGAAATGGACCCGTTTTTCCGACCATTTCAGTGTTCAGTGTTCATCGTTGTACTCATGTTGGGTGCAATGGCAAGTGTTGGATTGCTGACCAATCTGTCCACTCACGATGAACTCCATGCGACCACATCAGGAGACAGTACACTCCGTGAATATCTCGCAGCACAACCTCCGAACGACTATGTATACTCCGAAAACGTACACTGGGGACACAGTTATGCCTTCGAAGCCTCACTCCAAACAACCAGCATTCCAACACTCGGCTTACTTACCTTGGATGAATCGGTCCAAGCTGCAGCAACAACAGCTCTTCGCACGGACGATGTTCAATCGTTGCGAACGATAGGAATTGGTTCCGCTGTTTCAAGCCCAATTGGAACCGTTGCTTTGACATTAGGACCCTCGCCTTACTGGAGTATGGAACAGTCCTTTCAAGGTGCGCGTTATTGGAAATTATGGGACGAACCCTCACCCTCGCGTGTGACCTCGGCAGTTATCCTCGATTCGACGATATGTGAAGAAGCGAAAGGATGTGAACTGAAGAAAGATCCTTGGAGAAATCATCGATTCAGCGACCCATTGGAACGTGGCGAAGACCGTATCGTTCTTGACCGAAAAGGGACCTACACATGGATGGATACAATCAATGATGCCAACGTGAGGGGATTGTACACCATCTGCTTAGTGTACGAACAAATTGGAGGTTTTGATTCCTATAAAATCAAGATGAACGATTTAGTAATGAATCTTAGGAAAGAGTCAGGCTGGAATCATGAATGCACCAATGTGCAGGTGAATCAGACCCTTGATGTTCAAATCGAGTTGATGCAGGATGGAGTTTCATGGATCAACCCGCTTGGTTTTTCTGGCCGGAGTTCAGAAATCATTGATTCGACAGGGATTAGGATTCACCATATCGAATTCAAACGTGAAAATAATGCGAAGGCATGAAAAGTCCTGAACACAAGGGACGAACGTGAAACGGTTGATGATTCTTCTACCCGTGCTCAACGAAGCAGAGGGTTTGGAAGCAGTGTTAAAGCGAATCCCACATCAATCCCTTGGAGAGATTGGGTGGGAGCCTGATGTTGTCATCATCGATGGGAAAAGTACCGACAACTCTCAACAGATTGGGCTTGATGCAGGCTGTACCGTCCTTGTTCAACCAAGTCGAGGAAAAGGAGAAGCTGTGCGCCTGGGGTTCGATTATGCGATCAGACAACAATACGATGCTCTGGTTATGTTCGATGCTGACCAAACCTATGATCCTCAGGATATGATCAGAATGCTCAAACGGTTGAACCAAGGAAGAGTTGTTGTTGGTAATCGTCTAAGCACACTGCTTGCAGTGGATGCGATGTCACCAACCAACTGGATTGGAAATCATCTCCTCACAATGTCTGCTGTTCTTCTCCATGGGACTGAAATTCACGATGTTTGCAGCGGATATTGGTTGTTTCATCGAGATGCTCTCCTCCAGATGAACCTTAACAGCATGGATTTTGAAATTGAAGCTGAGATGTATGCACAATGTGCCATCTCCGGCATCCCATTGGTCAACATTCCAATTTCCTATGAATCAAGAGTTGGTGAGGCGAAACTCGGCTCACTTCGTGACGGTTCTGCCATACTGAGGAAACTGCTGGTGAGGAAACTGTTCCCACTTCCCGTTGAAGAAGAACTTGGAAAGGGTAAATTAGCGTTTGAATCCAATGATTAGGCTTGGTTCAATCAGCCCATAATTGTGTGAATCCGTGGACGCTGTCGGATCTGGATTGTCACCTTCAACAAAGTAGCCATCCGATTCGATTCGTTTAACCCGCTTGATGCACGTACGCGAATGATTTCGGGGGTCTCGAAATACAACGATATTGTTGATTTCGAGGGATTGTCCTTGATACGATTGGACCTGGATGGTCTCCCCGTCTTTGAGGGATGGCCACATGCTGTCGCCGTTTACGATTACAGCAAATGATTCCAATGAACCGCCTCAACTTGCACGAACCCAAGAGACTTCTCGACCCTTAGCCGCCCAAAACATACCGTGAATTGCTTCAACAGCATCCATTAATTCCTGAGCGTGTTGTTCGGAAACTTCGACCTTGCATGCGGAACATAGTTTCGCTGCCATCCAAAAAGTGGTGTGGAGGTCTGGGTTGGATTCAAGATGTTGCGGTTTGAAGAAATCGGTCCAAAGGACAAGGAGTTCATCCTTGCAGGTTTGTGCTTCTTCTTCCTTGATTGCAGCATAGCGGCTCATGGTGTTGATGTAGGATGCTGACGATTTGTCTGCATCTCCGGTACTGAGAGCGACCATTTTCTTGGTCATTGATTGCACGGCTTCAGCAGCAACTCGTGCGCTCGCAGGGTCGTAGACGCCACATGGGCCGTCACAATGGGCAAAGGCTTCGATGGTAGATATGTTCTCCATGTATCCTCCTTTGTTCAAGAGCATTTGAAGATATGGTTTGAGGCAATTTGTTGAAGCAAGGGACTAAATCCACGAAGTGAGAGAGAATTCCATGCGAAAGCTTCGGGTCGCAATACTCGGCGCATCTGGACTTGTTTCACAACGGATGCAACAGCGGCTTTCCATGCATCCATGGTTCGAGTTGGTGGCCGTTGCTGGACGTCAGCATGGTGTTCAACTCTCTGAGGTAGAATGGATGTTAGAACAAAGACGTCCAACGATTCTTGGAGAGATTGATATTCAAATCATGGACATTCATAGCGAATCCTTAGCGCAAAATCTGATCGATTCAAAAGTCGAGCTTGTCTTCAGTGCTCTGCCAAGTCAACCAGCTTTGAGTATTGAGAAGCAACTGATCGATGCCGGCATTCACGTCTTTTCCAATGCAAGTGCATACCGCATGGATCCAGAGGTTCCTCTCGTGGTAGCAGACGTCAATCCCGAGGCGTTGAAGCGATCAGCATCAAAGCCTGCGTTGCATGCTTGTGCCACCAACTGTACTCTGATTCCAATCCTTCATCCGCTCTCCGTGCTTTCAAAGCATCACACGATCAGAAAGGTGGTTGTTCGTAGCGAACAAGCCCTCTCGGGAGCAGGCTGGAAACTCGTTCTCAATGAAGAAGAGAGAAACAATGCAATCGGAAAAGAGATTGCAGGGGAAGCAGAAAAAATCATCGAAGAGGCAGAGCGAATTCTTGGCCTTGTTGAGGTTGAATGGGATGTTCAATGCAAGCGGGTTCACGAACAAGACGGTCATCTCGTACACGTCCAAATTCACCTTGATGACATGCCCACATACGACTTGATTCAGTCCGAACTCAATGCTACGATTCAAGACCACATCAGGCCCTTGCCGAGTCAACCAATGAATCCAATGACGTTGATACAATCAACACCCAATCGGCAACGGGACCTATGGAGCGGTAAGACCCTTCAGACACCTCAGCCATCCGTTGACCTCAAAGCTGGCATGACAACAACCGTCCATCTTGAAACGGTCGAACAAGGTGTTGTGTCTTTCCAAGCCTTGTCCCACAACACGATTCGGGGCGCTGCTGGTGGAGTTCTTTTGCTAGCAGAGTTGGCACACTACGACAATCATTTTGCATCAGTAGACCTAAATCCCTCCTCTTCTTCATCGGAGCCGTGAGCGCATGGGTATAACAGCAATGATTCCTGGTACAACCATCGATGGCCTTCTCTCGGAAGCGAGGGAACGCTGGCATGACATCTTCGACCCAGAGGCATTGCGAATGCAAGTGATGATTATTTGTCCGCGCAAAGAACGAAAAATCCTCGAAATGCACGGGGACATGGTTGAACACGGCCAACCCGTTATCGGAGTCTTTCACCGACCGCGAGCGGAGGCGGTTCTGCTCCAAGAACAAGGTCTGGACCCTCGAGATGCTTCCTTCCAATTTCTCGATCTCGCAACCTCCGATTTGGGGCCATGGATGCAACACATGGTGACTTCAGAAAAATGGATTCGCAGCTCAATTTCAGTTCAACCCGTACCATTTTCTGTGGATGTTCCAGCACAACGAGCATTCGAAAACATCACCATGATATGCTTCAGACACCCAGATCTTCCACCGATTGAGCGCTACTACCTACCGTTCCCACCCACATCGATTCCCAACAAGTGCTTTGTCAGCCTACCTCGTCGACAAGCCGCTGAACTTGCGCGACAACAAGCGGAGATTCTTGGTGTTGGGAGAGCCGCTGAGCCGGCTACACCCGAACCAATTGTGGTCGAAGAATCAAGTGCACCTGAACCTGTGACAGAATATGTCGAGGCTCGCGAGGTCACCATTCCAGCACAGGAATCTGTACCACTCCCAACCATCGAAACGGAGGAGCCCAAAGGCCCACAATCCGTAACAGATGCCATCACCAAAGCCACTACTGACGGATTTGATGAAATGAAAGCGGCCGGCGATGAATTGGAAGAAGCAAAAGTCCCATTGCCACCTAATCCGGTTGAACCCCCACTGGAAGAAGTTGATTCAGAGCCCGTTGTTGAGGCGCCACAAACAGAGATTGAGATCGAATTCCGAGCGCTTGTCTCTGAACTCATGGCAAACGGCATCGAACCAAGTGAAATGGTGGATGACCCCCGCTGGGAGTCAATCAACGAGCGAGCATCTGCAGTCGGATTCGAGACATGGCCGGTGTTCATGGAATTAACATCGGTTCAATGAAAGGTTCAAATTGGAAGACGAATTACAGAAAATAGGTGAGACAGTGGCGTTTTGTGTAGCATGTGGACAATCTCAGCACGACAGTATGAGATTCTGTCGTTTCTGCGGCGAGCAACAACCCGGTGAACAACTCATCCAACGTCTTCGAATGGAGGCGGAACAGATACGTCAAATCGCACTTATGATGAGCAATCAACAAGCAATGCAACAGGCACAATATGCTGCCCAAATGCAACAGCAACAACAATTCAACAACCAACAATTCGGTCAACAACGTCGTTGGTGAACGCATGCGTCAACGGCATCTCGCGATGCGACTTTCCTCTCTAGCACCGCATCCTTGTCAATCCGTTGAACTTGAGCAGTATCCAACAGAAGGGAATCTTGCTGCTGCATGGTTAACGAAAATTGAACTTGGTGATGGGTTTGAAGGTAAACACATCCTCGATCTCGGTGCTGGAAACGGTGTTTTGGGAATTGGCGCTGCCTTCCTTGGGGCTGCACACGTTACGATGGTCGAATGCGATGCCGCTGCAGTCGATGTACTGCAACAGAATGTTGCTGAGGTCGAAGGCAAGGGCGTGTGTACCGTCCTTGAACGAACAATCGATGGAACTCCCTTGACCCTTCAACAACCCGTTGACATGGCGGTCATGAATCCCCCCTGGGGAGTTCAAACACAGCGTGCTGATCGGGTGTTTTTCGAAACACTCTTTGCCATGGAAATTCCATTGATTCATTTTATTCACAGCATTGATGCAGAACATCTCTTACCGCTGGCTCAAGCAAATGGATATGAATTGCATTCGATTTATCAGGATGATTTTCGCCTACCTGCGGTCTATTCTCATCACTCCAAGAACAAGGCTTCAACACGCATACGCTGTTATCGTCTCGAGAAAAAATGATGAAAACCCATGTGATGGGTTGAAAAGGGAGCATCTCTCGCATCAAAACAGCACAAGACACCGACTTGTCGGTTGCATGTGCAGCGAGTTGAAATTATGACGACGAGCCTCGTCACCCCAGGAACAGACATTGGAACCGCTGGCGAACATCAAGCCGGCGAAGGAACGACGACGATCGACGACCGTATTGTTGCGACAACGACCGGTTACGTGCGCATCGAGGATGGATTCATCGTCGTTGATGCATCAAAATCGATTGTGAACATTGAGGTTGGTGACACCGTTCTTTGCCAATTTGAGAAATTGCAGGAGAAGGGCGGCGAAGCACGTATACTCGTCGTCGAAGGGAAGAGTGGCGACGTTCTTCCACACCAACTCCACGGACACTTCCACGTGACACGAATCGTAGACCGCTTCCTTCATACCGTCGCTGATGCAGTTCGACGACGTGATGTTGCACGTGCGGTTGTAACCGAAATCGACCCCGTTGTTCGACTTGATTTCCGAGAGCGTGATGACTGTGGAATCCTCCATGCAATCTGTCCTTCTTGTGGAGACACACTCAAGGCTGAAGTCAATGGAGACTGGAACGTCTCTTGCTCTTCATGCGAGTACGAAGGGTATCGAGCCCTCGCAGATAACTTCGCAGCAGGTTGGGCTGAATTGGAGCAAGGTGCATCAACGCTGAACCTCTCTGGAAAGCGATGGGGCAAAGAAGCCGAACAACTGTTTTCACACGGATCCTCTGGCCGGGCCACATACATTGCAGCTGACGTTCGAGAGGACGGTCGTGAGCGAACCTACTTCCGTTTCGAAGGTCAAGGACAAGGAGGCGGTCGAGGACGTCGATCTGCTCCTGGGTGTCGTCTCTTTGTCGGCGGTCTACCTCGAGAAGTCGATACAGAAAAACTCAGAGAATTGTTTGGAAAGCACGGTGACATGACCGACTGTATCGTCATGACGGATGATTCTGGCACCTCCCGAGGGTTTGGGTTTGTGACCTACACAGACAAGGCGCATGCTGACGCCGCAATCAAAGAGCTTGACGGGCACCGACTGCACGGTCGGCGGATTGGTGTTCGCGATGCTGACAACAAGGAAAAGCGAACAAAGGGCCCTGAAAAGGGTTTGAAGCTTTACGTCGGCAACCTCCCCTTCGATGCGGATGAAAAAGCAATTACGGCATTCTTTGGTGATCAAGCAACCATCAACGAAATTGCAATCGCGACCGACAAAGGTGGAAAACCAAAGGGCTTTGCGTTCGTTTTCATCAATGAGAAGGACAAGGGAGATGACGTGGTAAAAGCCCTCAACGGACAGGAGCTCAACGGACGACGAATCAAGGTCGACATCTCTCAAGCAGGCGGCAGAAAAAAGCAACAAGGTGGGAAATCATCTCGTGAGTTGAAAGCCATCGCAGAAGAGAAGGGAAAGAAAAAACGACGACGATGATTGCATCATCGGAAATCATTGTTGTCTTCCATTTCCGAGGACATAAGGCTATGTGGGGGTAGTCGAGAGGACGTTCATGGTTGAGAACGATTCACCATCATGGCTCGTTCTTGATGGATATGAGGATGAACCTGCTGCATTTGGTGTCCCGCCGTACATTGGATTCCACATTCGATACGTTTGTGGCGTACTGGAAGAACACAACATTGAGTATCGGTACATGACCATTGACCAATGGAGGTTGTTTTCGGAGGTTGAACGTGAACAACACCTTCGTGATTTGGACGGATTTGTCTGTATTGCGGGTGCCGTTGTTCCTGGCCGATACATACGTGGGACGCCCATCTCAAGAAAGGAATCAACTGAATTGATCCGAGCATTGCCTCGGGAGATCCCTGCATTGTTTGGTGGTTGGGCGGTTCGCGGTTGGAAACAGCAAGGATGGCTTCCTTTCCGTTCCAATCTTTTTCTTGCAGTCCAAGATACAGATGCAACGCTGAACGGTTTTCTCAAGAAAGGAATCTGGAAGCACGCTCGTCGAACTGCAGAGCAATGGAGTCTCTGGGCTCAATCTGGAGCAAAAAGCAAAGCGGTTACGCAGCACCCTGATCTCGGAACAGAGGAGAACCAAGGGCCGCTAACGTACGAAGTTGAGGTGTATCAGGGATGTGTGCGATACAAGCGAGGATGTAAATTCTGCATTGAACCGAAGAAAGGAGTTCCGATTTGGCGAACGCCTGAAGACATCATCAACGAAGTCAAACTTGCCCATGATGCAGGCGTTCAGCATGTTCGACTTGGTGGGATGACGGATACCTACACATACATGGCGGAGGGTGTCAAAGACCTCGAATATCCAATACCAAATCCAGAACCCATTGCTCAACTTCTCCACGGCTTGCGTGAGGACGAACGGTTGAACATTCTCCACACCGACAACGGGAATCCATCGATCATTGCAGAGAATATCGAGCCTTCTACTGAGATTACAAAGACGCTCGTTGAAACACTCTCTGATGGCGCAGTGTTATCCTTTGGGTTGGAATCTGCCGATCCCAATGTCCATAGTGCAAACTGGTTAAATTGCGATTCAACGCAGTTGAAGACCGCCCTACGACTCATCAATAAATACGGACGAGAGCGTGGAGAACGTGGACTGCCGAAACTGCTTCCTGGACTCAATTTCATTGCAGGTTTGAACGGAGAGCGTCCCGAAACATATCGGATGAATCTGAATCTTCTAAACGAATTACGAGACGAAGGATTGTTGTTGAGACGCAT
>MDSX01000920.1_pt1 | contig 66827 bp, 75 predicted proteins | sample 811141 | NCBI WGS metagenome assembly MDSX01 (sample SAMN05326642, study PRJNA326480) | marine metagenome | isolation source: seawater | place: Atlantic Ocean: South East | collected 2010 | reverse complement strand
TGGCGCGCCCGAGAAGATTCGAACTCCTGACCCCTTGGTTCGTAGCCAAGTACTCTATCCAGCTGAGCTACGGGCGCGTGAGCGATATTATAACTTATTGCTATCGTTGCATGACTGCTAATTTTTGAAATCTTTATTTAATAATAGATTTATTTTGCACAACTAGAAAAATTGAACGTGTACCAGAAGTAAAGTCGCAGTTGATAATATCCCAACCTGTTTTTTTAACCGCATCTTTTAATTTTTTTAATGGATAATTTTTGAAGCCTATTTCCCATTGGTGACCTAATTGTCCATCAATTGGAGGCTCTACTTCAAATTCTCGCAGACTATTTCTAAATTTGAAAGCTGTATTTTTTTTAATAGTATATCTATTTATATACAAATTTAGATTTAATTGAGGTGCATTATATGGTACGGATAGAATTAAATAAGGTACATTACTTTTATAAAAAGTTGATAGTAAGTCACATGATTTATTAAAAGGAAAGTGTTCTAAAACTTCACAACATAAAATACAGTCTTGGTTTGAGAATGTTTTAGATTTCGTATTCCACAAGTCAGCAACGATATGAGATGTTGCCCCTAAAAGATCACGTTTCATAAAATCTAAAGTCGTTACTTCATAGCCAGCATTAGCAAGTAATGCCGTTGGAACACCATATGCAGGACCTATTTCTAAAATTCGTTGTACAGGTAAATTTTCTAGAAGCTTAACTTGAAACCATTGATGAACTATCCTTTTTTCAGAATAGTATGCATACCATTGGCGTTTATGAGCATTTAATTTTTTTTCATTCATTTAATAACCATTTTAAAATACCATCTGCAATTTTAATGTGACCACTTGGTCGCCAATGTCCATCATCTTCCCAAAAGTCAACTAAGTTTAAGGAATCAGTATTATCAATATAATTTATTTTTAATTCCTTAAGATCTTCTATTAATAAATTTCTAGCATTATTATTTTTTTTATAGTCAAAAGGGCGAAAGCATGATCCATATTCACATTTTGTTGGAGTTACAATAATTGATAATTTAATATTTTTTGTTTTTAATCTATCTCTTATTTTTGCTAATATTTTTTTATTAACATCACTCATATCTTTCATGTACATAGTACTTTGTTCTGAAAAATTTGGAATATAAATATCTCTTTGGTGTTCATCAGTACCAATATGACCAGCCTGGTTAGGAAATTTTTGAACAATATATCCTTTTTTTAGGAGAAACGAATGTATTAAAGAATTTAGTTGAGAATTTTTTAAAATGGATTTTAAAAAAGGATGTTCTACAAATTGATAATTAGTATTAAATTCATGGACCCGTGGAAGGGGATAACCATGTACATCTATTTCTGAACTATCATTTAAAACTGTAAAAGGTTTATAGTAACCATACCTGTTATAAAAGACATTATCTGCAAAATCATTTCCTAAGCAGAAAGCTATAAAAATAATATCAGGATTAAACTCTAAAATTTTATCAAGTTGTAATAAATATTGAATAGGTCCATATCCAGATACTCCAAAATTTAATACCTCAAATCTATCATTATTTTTATTTTCTACAATATTCGTAAATCTTTCTGAATCTTTGACGCCTACTCCCCATGTAAAACTATCTCCCATAACCGCAATACGTTTTTTATTTTTTGGTTTTTTTATAAAAACTTCTTTTTCTCTCATTCCTTCACTATTAAAATTTACTTCAAATTTAAATTCATCTCTTTCAAAAACACCTTGATAGTTAGATTTATTTTTCCATCCTAATTTATTATCAAATTCATATAATTTATATGGGTCACCAGTTGAAGGCTTTTGATCGGGCCCATTTATAACTAATCTAGCAAACAACTCAGCAAAAAGAATTCCTATTACTGTAGAAAAAATAACAAGCAATATATTTTTAATCAAATTATTCAATTTCGTATCATTTACTATTTTTTTGGTCAGGAATTAGTCCTAATATATTTTTAATAAGAAGTAATTTACCTTTATTTATTTGGGAAAAATTTATTCTCTATCAAATAACTGCTAGTAATTCTAACTTAATTATTCGAAATACTAATATTTTTTATTTTACACTTGAAATGATAATGATTCTCATTTACAATTGAGAATCATTCTCATTAAAACAAAGATAATTAATGGACTACACAAAAGATATTGCTAAAGAATTTATTAAAAATAAAGTTGTAACAATGGAGTTAGAAGTACCAGAGACAATGATTGTATGGGCATTGAGACATTGGACAAATAGTCCAAAAATTGATGAAGATCCTCGTGAACTTTTTGAACTATGTACAGAACAACATAAACTTCCTGATATATCAGTATTATTTGAAGAATTAGTACAAGGAATAAATGAAGGGGCTATTTTCAAAGATGTAATTGGGCAAGAGTTTTGTAATCATTTACATTATGGAGAATTTAAAGTTTTAGAGGCTTTGTTTTTGCTTCAAAATGATCAATTCAATCTTGCAAACAAATCCTTATCGGGATGGCTAGAACTAAACCAAGCGAGGTTATTAATAAAAATTCTATCTGCATTAGGAGCAATACTAGAAAAATCAAATCTTGTAATACCGCCGCGGAAAGAATATAAAACAAATTTTCAACCTCATTAAAATTCTTAAAAATACTGGATAAATAATGGCTAATAGAAGAAATAAACCAAAAAATAGATTATCAAGACAAATGGGTGAAAGTATATGGGGTAATGAGAATTGCCCTACTAGAAATAGATCATATGGTCCTGGTCAACACGGGCCCAAAGGAGTAAGGCGAAGAAGTGACTATGCTTTTCAATTAAGAGAAAAGCAAAAGTTAAAAGGTTATTATGGGAATATTGGCGAAAAACAATTTAGAAATATATTTAAAGAAGCTTCCTCGCAAAAGGGTGATTCAGGAGAAAATCTTTTAGTTCTTCTTGAATCGAGATTAGATGCAATTGTATATAGAAGTAATTTTGTTCCTACCGTTTTTTCAGCTAGACAGTTAGTTAATCATAAACATGTAAAAGTAAACGGAAAAATTGTTAATATTCCTTCATATCGATGTAAACCAAATGATGAAATTGAAATAAAAGAAAAAAGTAGAAATATACCTTTGGTAATTGATTCAATTCAAAAATTGATCAGAGATGTACCAGAATATTTAAAATTGAACCAAAAAGAATTTAAAGCCTCATACATTCGGTTTCCATCATCCGATGAGATACCATATGCAACTGAAATGTTGCCAGCAGCAGTTATTGAATATTATAGTCGTTAAATTTATATTGGAGCTAGTTACGAAATGAAAAAATTAAAGATTTTAGTGTTATCCCTATTGTTATTTACTTTTAATAGTGTTTTTGCAAAGGAGCACCAAATAAAAATGCTTAACGGATCAAGTGACGATATGTTTAAGTTTGAACCTGCAGTTTTAAAAATTAAAAAAGGTGACACGGTTAAATGGATTGCAACCGACCCAACACATAATTCAGCTTCAATAAAAGAAATGCTTCCAAAAGGTGCAAAGCCATGGAATGGAAAAATGAATGAAGAAATCAGTGTAAAATTTGATGTAGAAGGACTCTATGGTTACAATTGCACCCCTCATGTAATGTTTGGTATGGTTGGCTTGATTATTGTTGGAGACCCCAGCTCTAACATAAAAAAATCTAAAGATTATGCAATAAAACAAGAAGATACATGGGTTGCAAATAAAGGAAGATTTTCAAAATATTTTGATCAAGTTAAATAAATATTCAAAATTCTTTTTTATATAATAGACATTCTTAATAATCATAGATATCATAAATTATTAATTTAAATATCAAAGGAGGTTATTCTAAAGATGGAAGAACAAAATCAAATGTTGATTGATATATCAACACTCCTTGACATTGAATATAAAGAAGTAAAAAAATTTGTTGAATTAATGCTAGATGGTTATAACTTTGAAGATGGCGTCAATGGATGTTCGCTTACTACAGGCGAATGTAAATTAGTTTTAGATGAGATACAGAAAAGAAAACCAAAATAATAAATATCATTAATATCCAACGTATTTATTCAAACATTAATTTAAAATTAATATCTTTTTTTCGGAGATTTATAAATGACTTTATCGATGTATGATATTTCAATTCCATTGTTTATTAATAACTTCAATATACTTTCTCGTATTTTATTAAAAGCAGAGAGACATGCTGAAAAAATAAAAATTGATAAATCAGTCTTTATAAATGCGCGATTATATCCAGATATGCTTCCTCTTTCAAAGCAAATCCAAATCGGAACAGATATGGTTAGATTGGGTATTGGAAGATTGGCTGAGATTAAAGCCCCTTCATTTGCAGATGATGAAGTAACTTTTTCTGAATTACAAAAAAGGTTAAATAAAACTATTTCATTTCTCAAAAAGATAAAAGAAAAACAAATGGATGGCTCTGAAATTAGGAAAATAGAATTTAAAATAAGAAAAAGAACATTCAAATTTAAAAATGGGCAAGCATATTTATGTAATTGGATTATCCCTCATTTCTTTTTTCATATGACTACCACATATGATATTTTAAGAGCAAATGGTGTCAATCTTGGTAAGCGAGACTTTGTAAAAATGTAAGAATACCATTCTTACGATTCTTTATTCATTGATTTAGCTAACATTAAACCTGATTTAAAAGCACTTTCTATTCTTCCATGAATCAACCAATCTCCGCATGAAGCTAGTTTGTTTTCATAATCAATTAATAAACTGGGTTCATCTTGTTTTTTAATATTTGCATATTTCCATGCATGAATATCAATGTGATCTGCAAGCTTAGTATCATACCCAATAATTTTAGATGTGACCTCAGATAGATAATTTTTCACCTTTTCTGGTTCTTCATTAATATTTTTTTCTGCCCAAGCATTAGTTGAATGGACTAGCAATGAAAAACCTCCTGATCTATTTGGTTTGGAACTATTCACTGAAATCCAACTAATATCTGCTTCGCTTACAAGAGCTGCATCCCAAGACAAACTGAGCGGTTCTTTAAAACCTAGCATCAGTGAAAAGCAACCTAACATTTTTTTCTTTAATAATTGATCATGATATTTATAAATTGTTGGAAGTATTTTTGCTGACTGAAAAGCTGGTGCAGTCGAAATAACCCAATCATAATCTCCTAAATTTTCTCCATTAATATTAAAAAGATTCCAACGACCATTTTTATCTTTACTTATATTTTGGATCTCGCAATTTAATATAATATTAAGATCAGTTGATAAATATTTTAGAATATTATTCATTCCTGGGACTCCAACATAATGTGGATATTCAGAATCCCATGTATGTTGCCTAAGTATCTTATTGTTTTTAAATTCTGCAAAACGAGCATCCCATCGTTGAATAATATTTTTCTTAATAACTGGCGCTATAAAGTTTTTAAAATCTCGACTTTTTGCTGTGAAAAATTGTGCTCCGTGATCAAATTCATATGACTCAGATCTTCGAGTAGAAACTCTTCCTCCAACACTTTTTGATTTCTCAAATAAAGTTATTGAATTATCATTTGTAAGATTTTTAGCGAGAGTTATAGCTGACATTCCTGAACCGATGATCGCAATCTTCATTTTAGTCAATAATAAATATATTAGAAGATGAGATTTTACTCTAAAGTAGGGTTATTTTGTAAAGTCAAAATCCCTAATAAAATGACAGCTATAACCTTCCGGATTTTTAATAAGATATGCCTGATGAGATTCCTCAGCTGGATAAAAATTACTAAAAGCTGAGATTTCAGTAACGATAGGTTTCTCCCATAGTAAAGATTTATCAATTAAATCAATAACTTGACCAGAAATAATTTTTTGTTCATCATTAGTATAAAATATTGCAGATCGATATTGAGTCCCGCTATCATTTCCTTGCTGGTTGAGAGTAGTTGGATCGTGCATTTTGAAAAAATTAAAAAGTAATTCTTTAAAGCTTAATTCGTTATTATCAAATTCGATTTTAATAGTTTCAGCATGTCCAGTATCACCTCTTGTAACTTCTTTGTATGAAACATTTTTTATATGACCACCAGAGAAACCAACTTCTGTATTTATTACTCCAGGAATTTTTCTGATTAAATCTTCTAAACCCCAATAGCAACCACCAGCTAAATAAGTTGTTTCAATAGATTCATTAGCAAAAGTAAGATTAGACATTATTAAGATTAATATAATATATTTTTTCAAGTTGATCATTATAAAATATTTGAAAGAATTAGTTAATAAGAGTACATTAAATAAAATTTACTTTTAATGGTTATTTATGATTGGTAAAACTGAAACTGTAGTAGCAATGGCTATTTTAGGTGTTGGATATTCCGAAAGTAGAGATTATTTTGAGGACTATAAAAATACTATAGTTGATTATTATTGTGATCATTATCAAAAAATTTACGAAGCAGATACTGAGGCTATTAATCCCCAAGAAATATATGACGAAATTTTTCAAACTTGTGCTGATTTAAAAGCATTGGTTTTAGGAAAAGATCAAGCTGAAGAAAATACTGCCTCATTTGAAAATCATCTTAAAAGAACCTCAAAATTAAGAAAAAGATTTTATAGAGAGTTAAGTAATGAATATAGTATTTTTGAAGATGATAGTGATGATGATGAAATTGCAAATCAAATTGATAAATCTAAAGAAAAAATGGGATTTTAAAATTATTGTAAGTAATTGATTTAATTAATATTCTAATTAATTTTAATCATTAATTCATTTCGTCGAAAGAAAGGTAGTGTCCATGGAGGGTTATATCTAGCAATTTTTACTGACCCGGTTGTCGTTAACTTTTTTTCTTTAATGAATTCAAAAAGTAATTTTACTTGTTCATTATAATTTGATGCTCTCACCAAACCAGAAAAAACAATTACTGCGTACTTCTCTATCGGTAAAGTTATAATATTAATATTTTTATTGTTGGGCTTGGGTAACGTATTCAATGAATATTCTTTTGGCATAACAAAAGACACAATCCATTCATTATTTTTTCCTTCAGTTATAATAGGGGCTGTCATTTCTATCTTGTCAGATTTAGGAACCATTTCAACAGGAGCCGTCATATCAATTTTTGTATCACCCTGAATACTGATATTATTTCCAAATATAAAATCTGCAAGTGCCTTGAATCCTTCTGATGAGGCTTCATTAAAATTACCTGTCACTGAAACCTGAGCTAAAATTTTGGGGGCATATTGTCTTATTTCAAAACTATCTTCTTTAGAAATTAAATTGAATTCTGGTTCTTCAACTCCAATAAAAATATTTGAAAAAATTTTCCCCATGTTAATTATTGGTTCATTAACTGCCATAACAATATTTGAAAACATTAAAGAAAGAATTAAAAAGATTGTAATTTTCATAATTTGATTATAATCAAATTTTTGCCATCTTTATTAATTAAGGCTAAATTATTAATATGAATCAATAAGGAATCATAAATGATCAATCTGAAAAGAAATAATAAGCAAGAACTCGTTGACGCTAAGGGCATAAGAAAAGAATCATCTATATATAAACCAAATCAGAAAGAAAATTTCAAACTAAGTCGGAGTAAATTTGAAGATTTTTTAAAATGTCAGAGGTGTTTTTATTTAGATCGAGTTAAAGGACTTATTAGGCCAGGTATGCCAAGCTGGACTTTAAATGAGACTACTGACCTTTTATTAAAAAAAGAGTTTGATCAATGTCGTGAGGATCAAGTTGCCCATAGATTGTTCTCTAAAAATAGATTAGACCACCTAGTACCTTTTAAACATGAGCAAATGGATAAGTGGCGTGATTCGCTTCGTCACGGGCTTATTGCACGCTTTGAGGATACAAATATAATTCTTAGTGGAGGCATCGATGACATTTGGCAGGATACAAATACTAAAGAATTAATTGTTGTTGATTATAAAAGTCAGGCCAGTTCATATGAAGTAAAAGCTGAATCCTACCTTAATTCAGGATGGCATGAAGGTTATAAAAACCAGATGGATTTTTATAATTACTTACTGAATCTAATGGGATTTAATACAGCAGATACTTCTTATTTTTTAGTAGTAAATGCAAATAGAGCAGCTGATGGATTTCATGGAGTAATGGAATTTAGTGAAACATTAATTCCTTATAAACATGATACTTCTTGGATTCCGGAAAAAGTTAAGGAAATGATTGAATGCATGAATCTTGATAAGGTCCCTAAAAATCATCCTAGTTGTGAAAATTGTGCTTACAGTAAGCAAATATTTAATTTAGTTAAAAATAAATAGATACGAAAAAGGAAAACCCTTTTACAATCAATAATTTTTTAAAATAACTTAAAAAATTTTAATTGTATTGAGAATGATTCTCATCTAGAATATATCAGAAATTTTATTAAATAATTTAATCCTCCACTATTACTTTTTAAAAAAAACTTGACACGTTTTGTAAAGTTATATTTGTAAGATAAAAAATTCTAAAAACTAGAAAGGTTTTTTAATGAAAGAACTTGATGTTGTTATTGTTGGTGCTGGTGCTGCAGGCATAGGTATGGCATTAGAGCTGAGAAAGATAAAGGGTCTAAAGTATGTTGTATTGGAAAGAGATCGTATTGGAGAATCCTTTCGTCGTTGGCCAGCTCAGACTCGCTTTATTACCCCTTCTTTCAATAGCAACCCCTTTGGTATGGCTGATTTAAATTCTATTGATAGTATAAGTTCTCCTGCAATTTTTGCTGGTGCAGAGCATCTCACTGGCCCACAGTATGCTGAATATTTAACTTCTGTTGTAACTGCAGCTCAATTACCAGTACATGGTGGTTGTAAAGTATTAGAAGTTGAGTCTGATGCAGATAAAGGTTTTCATTTGGTTACAGAAGATGGGGAACTTTCTGCAAGCATTCTGATTTGGGCATGTGGTGAATACCAATTCCCTGATTTAAATCCTTTTCCTGGCGGAGATTGGTGTAGGCATTATGCACAAATTGAAGATTGGCAGATTCTTGATGATGGTTCTTATGTTGTGATAGGGGGGTACGAGAGTGGATTGGATTCAGCTATTAATTTAATTAAACTTGGCCATAAGGTTCGTTTACTTGTTCGCAGTAAAACATGGGACTTACCAGATGTTTATGATCCTAGCCAAATACTCTCGCCTTATACACGTGACCGTTTTAGAGAGATTGAATCTAATGATAGATTGGAAATCATCTTTGATGTAAATGTAGTAGAGGTTACTAACGAGTCTAATGATATTTTTCGAGTTCATGCCAAAGATGGTCGACATTGGGATGTCAAGCAAGCACCCATATTAGGAACTGGATTTGTCAAAGGTGGAGGGGCTGGTCAGATTAGAGATCTTTGGGATTGGAACGAGGAGGGCTATATTGCGCTCAATGAATTAGATGAATCCATCAAAACACCTGGACTATTTTTAGTAGGACCTCAAGTAAGACACGATAAGCTGATTTATTGTTTTATCTATAAATTTCGTCAACGCTTTGTAAATATTGCTACGAAAGTTGCCTTACAATTTGACCTACCTATCGCACCAGCGGAAGGTTCAAATGATGGCGTTTGGGGTCCATTTGGTAATAGTGAGTGTTGCGAGAATTGTGAATGTTAAATTTAGGCTTAATTAAGCATCTTAAATTAACAGATCCTTCTTTAATAATTATTGCTAGTTTATTAATTGGTGCTTCGCTTGGTCATTTTACTCCTGCTACAGGTGAATGGTTAAGTGGTTACGTTGATTTCACATTACTTACCTTAGTAGGCCTAATTTTTTTTGGAGTGCGTTTTGGCATCTTATTTCAGATTGCCAAAAGTCTTCGATTTTTCAGCATTGCATTATTAGCAAATTTCTTCATTGTGCCATTTATAGGTTATGGTATCGCATCAATTTTTTTATCAGCCCATCCACTTTTATTGGTAGGACTTGTTATCTATTTTATGTCACCATGCACTGATTGGTTTCTTAGCTTCACAAGGCTTTCTGAAGGTAATGTTGCTCTTGGTACAGCACTGATACCAATAAATATGATTTTACAATTATTGTTTTATCCTATTTATCTTCAGTGGTTTACCCATAATAGTGTTCAGGTCGATGCAGTGATAATAAGTACTACTTTGTTACAATGGTTTTTGTTACCTTTGTTTATCGCTCTTTTAATACATCAGTTATTGCAAAGACTTCTAAAGCCAGTTTGGTTTGAACTTATTTTAGAGAAAGCCGATAATGCTACTTTGTGGATAACTGCCTTATTAGTATTACAAATTTTTGCTGGCAATATTGCATTAACACTTGATCACTTTGGAGTATTTCTGTGGTTATTGATGGCCGTATGCTTTTTCTTTTTTGTAAATTTCATACTTGCAAAAGGACTTACCTATATTTTTAAACTTGGTTATCCTGAACATGCTTTATTAACAATGACGATTGCCTCTCGAAATGCTCCACTCATGTTAGCAGTAACAATGGCAGTATTACCCAACCAACCTTTAGTCTATGCAGCAATTGTTATAGGCATGTTAGTTGAAATACCTCATTTGACAATCCTACAGCGTCTGTTGTTAGGTATGAGACGGAGTTTTTAGAATATAAATTTATTTTTATAATAGATTCAAAACTAAATAAAAGTATATCGAATCAATAGGGCAGTAAATTTAACCAAGTTGCAATCATATATTGGCGGAGAGCGAGGGATTCGAACCCTCGATACAGGTTAACCCCGTATACTTCCTTAGCAGGGAAGCGCTTTCAACCACTCAGCCAGCTCTCCTAGTAGGCGGTAAGATACTTTAAAAATTATTATAAATCAATACTTTATTAAGCATCTGCTAGGTTAAATGCTTTATGTAATGATGTAACTGCTCTCTTTAAAGACTTTTCTTCCAAAATCACAGAAATTTTTATTTCACTAGTTGAAATTGTACTTATATTAATACCTTCTTCAGCAAGCGTTCTGAACATTTTACTTGCAACTCCAACATTTGATCGCATACCGACTCCAACTATTGATAATTTTGCAATTTTGTTATCACTATTTATTTCTCGGGCTTTCACATGCTGCTTTACTTTTTTATTGAGAATGTTTAAAGTTTTATCCATATCATTTTGATGAACTGTAAATGTAAAGTCAGTTAATCCATCTGTACCAATATTTTGAATAATCATATCAACATCTATATTGGCATCTGCAACAGGCCCTAGAATTTGGTAAGCTATACCTGGCATGTCAGGGATTCCCAATAACGATAGTTCCGCCTCATCTTTAACAAAAGCAATTCCTGAAACAATTGGTTCTTCCATATTTTTTTTATCCTCAAAAGTAATAATTGTACCCTCTCCAGATGATTTAAAACTGGAGAGAACTCTTAGTTTAACTTTATATTTGCCAGCAAATTCTACTGCTCTTGTTTGAAGAACTTTTGATCCCAAACTTGCCATTTCTAACATTTCCTCAAAGGTTATCGAATTTAGTTTTTTCGCCTCAGGAACCATTCTAGGGTCAGTTGTATAAATTCCATCGACATCAGTATAAATTTGACATTCTTCTGCTTTAAGAGCAGCTGCAAGTGCAACAGCAGTAGTATCTGAGCCTCCTCTTCCAAGTGTAGTTATGTTACCTTCATTATCTGAACCTTGGAATCCAGCTACCACTACAACATATCCATTTTTTAAATCGTTCTTGATTAATTTTGAATCAATATTTTCAATTCGAGCTTTTGTATGCGATTTATTTGTAAGTATTTTAACTTGATGCCCTGCATAACTTTTAGCTTTTATTCCTAAATTTATCAAAGCTAAAGCAGTGAGTCCACTAGTAACTTGTTCTCCAGTTGATACAATAGTGTCCATTTCTCGTGGTTCAGGCGATCGCATCATTTTCTCTGCCAGCTTAATTAATTTATTTGTTTCACCTGACATTGCAGATACGACCACAACTATTTTGTTTCCATCAGAAGCAAATTTTGCAACTTTTTCTGCTATAGCTTTTATTTTTTCTGGATTAGCTACTGAAGTACCACCAAATTTTTGTACGATTATTGACATAATTTATAATTTATTTCTTAAGATTTTCTTTGATGAGGTCAAATGCTTCTGGGATTAGATTAATTTCAGTGCCACCTGCCATTGCCATATTTCTTTTACCACCCCCTTTACCACCAACTTTTTCTCCTAGTTGTTTTGCAATATCACCAGCATCGATTAAATCAGTAAGGTCGTCTGTTACACCTATAACAAAAGAAATTTTATTGTTATTAACCGAACACAGTATTATAACGGCACTTTTAAGAATATCCTTTAATTTATCAATCATTTCTCTTAATTGATTTGAATCCTGATTATCAATTAATTCTGCTATATATGAATAATTTTTAATTTTAATAGCATTATTTACAATTTCATTACCTTCATTTGAAGCAATTTTAGATTTAAGAGTATTAATTAGTTTCTCATTTTCCTTAATTTGAGATAAAAGCTGATTTAATTTTTCTGGAATATCTTGAGTCCCTGTTTTTAGTTCTGAAGCAAGTTTTTCTAATATATTTTCTTGCTGCTCCATAATTTCAATTAAATTTAATCCAGTTGAAGCTTCAATTCTTCTAACACCAGATGCTACTCCAATTTCTGATTGTATTTTAAATAAACCAATATCACCTGTTTGATTAACATGTGTTCCCCCACATAGCTCAGAGCTATTTCCAATATTTAAAACTCTTACCTGTTCATCATATTTTTCTCCAAATAACATCATCGCTCCTTCTTTTTGAGCTTCATCTATTTTCATGAGTCTAGTTTGGGTAGATTGATTTTTTAAAATTTCTGAATTTACAATTGTTTCTATTTCTTTGATTTCTTTTGAAGCTAAAGCTTTGTGGTGGGAAAAATCAAAACGTGTTTTTGCACTATCAACTAGTGACCCTTTTTGCTCGACATGGTCACCAAGAACAATCTTTAGAGCTTTATGTAAAAGGTGAGTAGCAGAGTGATTTCTTTTGACATTACTTCGATGATGAATATTAATTATTGCTTTACCTTTATCTTTAAGTTTAATCGATCCAGACTGAATAAATCCTAAATGTCCAAAAACATCAGTTTTAATTTTATAGGTATCGTTAACGATGAATTCATAATCTTTTCCTTGAATTACACCAATATCTCCAACTTGCCCACCTGATTCTGCATAGAATGGCGTTTGGTTTAAGATAAGAATTCCTTCGTCACCTTTGGAAAGTGTTTTAGTAGGATTTTCATCTTTAAATATCCCATCAATGACTACTTGGCATTCATTATGTTCATAACCAATAAATACTGTATCTTTACCTTGATAATTTAGTGTTGGCTTGTTTTTAAATTTACCAGCTTCTCTAGCTCGATTTTTTTGTATGCTCATTTCCTTTTCAAATTCTTTTTGATTAATAGTTAGATTATATTCTCTACAAATATCTGCTGTTAAATCCAAAGGAAAACCAAAGGTATCGTGAAGTTTAAAGACTAATGCCCCAGGTAATATTTTCTTTTTTTGACTTGTTATTTTTTTTATTGATTCATCTAATATGAGCATTCCATTTTCTATAGTTTCAAAGAATTTTTCTTCTTCTAACTTTATTTCATTTATTATTTTTTCTTCTTCATCTTTTTTTATAGCAAAAGCACTTCTCATTAAATTTATCAGAGTAGGTATCATTTTGAAAAAAAATGGCTTGCGACAACCTAATTTATAACCATGCCTTATTGCCCTTCTAATAATTCTTCTTAAAACATAACCTCTACCCTCATTTGAAGGCATTACTCCATCTGATATTAAGAATGTACTTGCACGGATATGATCTGAAAGAACTTTTAAAGAAGGATGATCTTTATCTTTAATTTTTGTGATTTCCATAGCTTTATTAATTAAAGATTTAAATAAATCAATTTCATAATTTGAATGCACTCCTTGAAGGACCGCTGTGATTCTTTCTAAGCCCATACCGGTATCTACAGATGGTTTAGGAAGTTTTTTCATTTTTCCTGTTTCATCTCGGTCATATTGCATAAATACTAAATTCCATATTTCAATATAACGGTCACCTTCTTCATTTTTAGATCCAGGTGGTCCACCAGGAATAGAGTCGCCATGATCATAAAAAATTTCAGTACATGGTCCGCATGGTCCAGTATCACCCATCATCCAGAAATTGTCCGAGGCATATTTAGAACCTTTATTATCTCCAATACGAATAATTTTTTTATTTGGGAGCTTGATTATTTTTGACCAAATATCATATGCCTCTTGATCATCTTCATAAACTGTTACTAAAAGTTTATCTTCTGGGACTTTATAAATTTTAGTTAAAAGCTCCCATGCATATTCAATAGCTTCTTTTTTAAAATAGTCTCCAAAACTAAAATTTCCAAGCATCTCAAAAAATGTATGATGTCTTGCTGTATAGCCAACGTTTTCTAGGTCATTGTGTTTTCCTCCAGCTCGAACACATTTTTGACTTGAAGTAGCAGTTTTAAATTTTGTTTTTTTAGTACCGAGAAAGACATCTTTAAATTGATTCATTCCAGCATTTGTAAATAAAAGCGTAGGATCTTCAAAAGGAATTAAACTACTTGAATTAACCACTTCATGCTCTTTGCTCTTAAAAAATTCTAAGAACATAGATCTAATCTCAGCTGTTGTAAGCATGTGTTTTTTTAATGTCATAACAATTCAGGTGATTTTCCAGATAAAATTTGATGGATTATAGATGGTTCAATACCTCTACTTTGCATAAATCTTATTTGCTTAGCTTTTTCATCAATTGTAACTGGTATCTGGTTAAATTTTCTCTCCCATATTTGCTTAGCTAAAAAGAATTCGTCATTTTTAATTTCTTTAATAACTCGAGTTATTATAGATTCATCCACCCCACGCATTTTAAGTTCGTGTGCAATTTTTCTGGTACCAAATTTCCTTTTTTTTGTAGATACAAATTGTTCAGAAAATCTATCATCAGATAACCAATCTTTCTTTTCTAAATCATCAAGAATTAAATCCAAATCAGTTTTACCTATTTCAAGAGATTCTGAATACGATAGAATTTTTTTTCTCAATTCCATTCTTGAATAATCTCTCTTACCCAAATAGTAAAGAGCTCTTTTTTTTAGCTTTATCTGATTATTTAAATTATTCGTCAGTTTGCGTATCTTCCTCTTCAAAATTTTCTATTTCTTGGTTGGCTTCAGTAAGGCTTGATTGATCTCTAATAAGATTTTCTATCTCTTTTGACACCTCAGGATTATCTTTTAAATAATCTCTAGCATTGTCTTTACCTTGCCCAATTTTTTCTCCTTTATAGCTATACCAAGATCCAGATTTTTCTACTAAATCTAGATTTACCCCCTCATCTATAATTTCACCTTCCAGAGATATTCCTTCTCCATATAAAACGTCAAATTCGGCTTTTTTAAATGGTGGAGCCACTTTATTTTTAACTACTTTAACTCTTGTTTCTGCTCCAATAACCTCATCTCCTTTTTTAATGGCTCCAATTCGTCTAATATCTAGACGTACAGAAGAATAAAATTTTAGAGCATTTCCTCCTGTAGTAGTTTCTGGATTACCAAACATTACGCCAATTTTCATTCTCAATTGATTAATAAAAATAACTAACGTATTAGTTCTTTTTATATTGCTTGTTAGTTTTCTTAAAGCTTGTGACATCAGTCTAGCTTGTAATCCCATATGAGAATCACCCATATCACCCTCTATTTCAGCCCTTGGTGTGAGTGCAGCAACCGAGTCAACAACAACAATATCAACTGAACCACTTCTAACTAACATATCAGTAATTTCTAGCGCTTGTTCACCAGTATCTGGCTGTGAAATTAATAGGTCTTCAATATTTACACCTAATTTAGCTGCATATTGAGTATCTAATGCATGTTCTGCATCTATAAATGCTGCTGTACCTCCAATTTTCTGCATCTCAGCAATCACTGATAAAGTTAATGAAGTTTTACCTGACGATTCTGGCCCATAAATTTCAACTACTCTACCGCGCGGTAAGCCACCAATACCCAATGCTATATCTAGCCCTAGAGAGCCTGTAGAAACTGATTGAATACCCTCAATAACTTGAGTATCATCCATTTTCATTACTGAACCCTTACCGTATTGTTTTTCTATTTGAGCTAAAGCTGCATCTAATGCTTTTTTCTTATTTTCATCCATTTAACAGGTGCCTTTATTGATTATTTTTAACAGTTAATTATTTCATATTTGATGCTATAAGGTAAGCGTCAATAATTGATTTAATGTAAATAGGACTGCTTTTTCCCTTATTTCTTCTCTATTTCCTTTAAAAAATGCTTTCTGTTGGAAAATAATATTTTCTTTTTTAGCAATTCCAAAAAAAATAGTTCCTATAGGCTTTAATTGAGATCCACCTTTTGGTCCAGCAATACCAGTAATACTTAAAGCTATATTTCCTTGACTATTATTAATCGCACCAAGAGCCATTTCATCAGCAGTTTGTTGACTTACCGCACCAAATTTTTCAATAGTATTTTTCTTTACTTTTACACAATCAATTTTAGATTGATTACTGTATGTAATAAAACCTCTATCAAACCAAATAGAGCTTCCAGGTGTATTTGTTATTTGAGCAGAAAATAACCCACCAGTGCATGATTCAACAGTTGTAAGAATCATTTTACGAACTATTAATTTTTCACCTAATGCCTCAGTTAAAGTTAATATATCTTTGGATCGCATACTAAATTAATACAGGTAAATAATAAATTAGCAAAAATATTATATAGGCATATAGTGCTGCTCCAATATCATCAATCATTATGCCAAATCCACCTTCAAATTTTTCCTCTAAAATATTAATAGGAAATGGTTTCCATATGTAAAAAATTCTAAATAAAATGAATGCTAATAGAGTAGGGTAAAAGAAAGTTTCAACTTGGTTTTGAATCAGCATTAGTAAAAGTAAAAAACCAACGATTTCATCAATCACAATGCAAGATGGATCTTTAATTTTTAAAGCACCACTAGTTTGATCAGATACATAAATACCAACAAAAAACATAGTAATAATAAATAAAATAATTAAAGGTTGAATTAAATTTTGTATTAATAAAAAGAAGGGAATTGCCATCAATGTTCCGAGTGAACCAGGAGCTTTTTTTGATAGACCGCAACCAAACCCAAGTGCTAAGAAAGCTGATAAATTTTTAAATAATAATTTATTGGGTTCCAAAGTGATTAAATCCTCCTTTTTTTATTTTATAAAATCCTCCTTCATTATCAATGATTTTGAGACCTTTGTCTTTTTTAATAGAACCGATTTTCGTTATTTTTAATGAAGAGTTTTTATTTAATAAATTAATTTTATTTCGATTTTTTTGTGGAGCAGTAAAAAGTAATTGATAATCATCGCCACCATTCAGGGCAATTTCAATGAATTTATTTTTTCTTATCCATGGGTTAATAGGGAGGGCATCTAAATATATATTTGCACCCATTTTTGATGCATCTAATATATGCTTTAAATCATCGATGAGACCATCGGAAATATCAATCGCTGAGTGGCTTAATTTTGCTATTTTTTTTATCATTGATTTATGGAGTGTTGGTTTTTCAAGGGCTTGAATAGATTTTTTCATTAAATTTTTTGGTAATTTAATTTCGTTTTGAAGACTTCTTAATCCGAGTGCGGCGAGTCCTATTTCTCCAGTTACCCATATATCATCTGTTTTTTTTACATTCGATCTTAGTAATACATTTTTTTTTAGCACTTCACCTAAAATACAAATACTGATTGATAAGGGCCCTTTAGTTGTATCTCCACCAATTACATTAACATCATATTTTTTTGCACAGGTAAATAATCCCTCAGAGAATTCTTTAATCCAACTAGTTTTTATTTTTGGCAGAGCAATTGAAAGAAGAGCAAACTTTGGAACACCTCCCATTGCATGTATATCTGAAATATTTACAGTAAGGGCTTTCCAGCCTAAATTGAAAGCACTAGTGCTAGGAAGAAAGTGAGTATTTTCATTTAGAGTATCAATAGAGATTGCCCAGAAAGAATTATTATCTTTTTTAATTAATGCAGCATCATCTCCGATACCTTTATAAGCTTTCGTCTTATATAAATTAAAATATTGATTAATTATTGAAAATTCAACTGACATTTATTTTTTTTTAGGACGAAAAGATTTAACTATTTGCTCATGAGTTTCAATATATGGAGCACCTATAAGGTCTAAACAATAGGGCACAGCTGCAAATATACCAGGTACTTTTAAATCTCCATTATTATCTTTTAAGCCTTCTAATGTTTGAGTAATAGCTTTTGGTTGTCCTGGAAGATTTATAATAAGTGTAGAATTTCTTATAACAGCTACTTGTCTAGATAAAATAGCTGTTGGTACAAAATTTAAACTTATCTGACGCATTTGCTCACCAAAACCAGGCATTTCTTTATCGCAGATTTCCAAGGTGGCGTCGGGAGTTACATCTCTTTTTGAAGGACCTGTTCCTCCAGTTGTTAAAATAAGATTACATTTTTGGTTGTCTGATAGCTCAATTAAAGTATTTTTTATTATTTCTATTTCATCTGGAATAATATTTTCTTCTGTATGAAATGGTTTAATTAGTGCTTTTGTAAGCCAGTTCTTAAGATTTGGAATACCTTCATCAATATATTCACCGGATGATGCCCGGTCACTTATTGAAACTAAACCAATTTTAATGAATCTTTCTTCCACCAATATGTCTCTTTGTTAGATAATAATTAATATTAACATTACGACAAAGGTTTCCAATGCTTAAATCCTACTTTACATACTTTATTTCCCTATTATTTTTGGTATCAAATGTTGCTTTTAGTGAACAGAATATTTTTGAAAAAAATTATCAAACGCAGAGTCCTAAGGGATTTAAGTCTTTTTTGGACAATCCAAAAACAAAAATTATGCGAGGATGGGAGCAGAAAACTGACAATATTAAAATGTTAGAAGATGGTTATGATTTGATGGGGCATTCAAACTTTACTGGTCCAAATGTTTCACCTAATTTGGCACTTGAACATGCAAAATCGATTAAAGCAGACATGGTTTTAGTTTATGATCGTCAAATTAATGATGCTGATCGTTCGACAATGATTAAAAAAGCCCGTGAAAAGGCAAGAAAAGCTAATCAAATTAAAGAGTCAGGAAATCTAACAGAAATTGAAATAAGTGAAGATGATTTAATTGACAAATCTGTTAAATATGAAATAAAAGCAACCTATTGGGTTAAATTACCAAAACCAACTTTTGGAACACATTTTATTAAATTAAAATCTCAAGATGATAATTCAGTCTCAGGGGTTCAAGTAATTGCTGTTATTAAAGGCTCACCAGCTGCTAACGCTGGAATTTTGAAAAATGATAGTATCACCTCAATTGCGCAAGATATTGTTAATAAACCAGATGAATTAATTAATGCAATTAGAAAAAATAAGGGTAAATTGATAGAGGTTGGTTATATAAGGAATGGTAAAAAGTTAAAAGTTAAGGTTAAGCTGTAATAATAATATCTTTTAAAATTTTATATAGTTGTCTTGAATATTTAGGAGAGGATGTACCTCTTTCTTTTTGAGCATTTGAAATAGCTTGTCTTAAAGACTGTTTATCAATATTTGGAAATTCATCAATAAATTTTTTTATCGAATTATTATTACTTATTAACTCATCTCTCCATTTTTCAACTATATGATTTTTTTGTATTTCTTTTTGAGCACTTACTTTTAAGCCTTCCATTATCAAAAAAGCAGCACTTAAATCAATTTCTCTTAATAGCTTTCCAAGATATTGAACCTGTCTTTTTTTAGCAGAGTTAGAATTTATTTTTTTTAAATCAATTATGGCATCGAAAATATTAGAAGGAAATTCAAATAATTCAATCTTATTTATATTTAACTCAGAGATTTTTCTTCCAAATTCTTGAATTTTTTTTGAATCTCTTTTTAATTCAGTTTTACTTATAATTTTAGTATTATTTGAATCTATCATTACTAAATACCTAATTCTAAGAATGATTCTGTATGATATCAGTTTTATAGAAAGTAATTTTATGAGCTTAAAAATCCTTAACTTTTCTCAAGATGAATTGTATTTAATTTCTAATAAGATTTTAGATGTTGCTAAAAAGTATGGTGCGTCAAATTCTGAAGTAGAAATTAGTGTTGGAACAGGGAAAACAATTTCAACAAGAATGGGATTATTAGAAAACATTGAATTAAATAATGAAAAAAATTTAACTACAACTGTTTTTTTTGGCCATCAACAAGGTATTGCTTCAACCTCAGACTTTAGTAATGAATCAATTAATTCTTGCGTTGAAGCAGCGTGTCAGATTGCAAAGAGTACTGCAGAAGATAAAGCCTTTGGTTTAGCTGATCCAAGCCTATTTTCAAAAAAAGTTAGGAATTTAAATATATATGACCCATTTTTTGATTCACAAGATTTAATTATAGAAAAAGTACTTGAGTGTGAAGACCATGCTTTAAATTTTGATAGTAAAATTACTAATTCAGAAGGAGCTCAGCTAACTACATCAGAAACACTATTTGCTTACTTAAATTCTGAAGGGTTTGTTGGATGTTACCCTTCATCTAGATCATCTCTAAGTTGCTCTGTTGTTGCTAAAGATAATTTAGGAATGCAAAGAGATTATAGTTATAGCGCAGTTCGATCTTATAATGATCTAAAAACACCTATTCTTATTGGTCAAGATGCAGCTCAAAGAGCTCTTAATCGTTTGAATATAAGACCCATTAAAACTGGTAAATACCCCGTCATTTTTGAATCTTCAATTGCATCATCAATTATTTCTACATTAGTTTCAGCAATTTCTGGAGGAAACTTATATCGTGAAAAATCTTTTTTATTAAATTCTCTTGATACTAAAATAGCTTCCGAATCACTTTCTATTGTTGAAGACCCTTTTTTAGAGAAAGGTCATGCAAGTTCTAATTTTGATGCTGAAGGCGTTAATTTGAAAAAAAGAACTATTTTAGATAATGGCTTGTTAAAAGGTTATTTTTTATCTTCTTATAGCGCAAGAAAATTAGCTATGCAAACAACTGGAAATGCTGGTGGACCACATAATCTTATTGTTAAACCATCACAAAAATCTCTAGAGGAATTAATACAAGGAATTGATAAAGGACTTTTGATTACTGAGCTTTTAGGCCATGGTCTGAATATGGTAACTGGAGATTATTCAAGAGGGGCTTCTGGTTTCTGGATTGAGTCTGGTAAAATTAAACATGCTGTCGAAGAAATTACTCTTGCTAGTAATTTTAAAGACATGTTATTAAATATTAAGGCTGTAGGAAATGATACTTATCAAAATACTTCAAAATATACTGGATCAATATTAATTGATCCCATGACAGTTGCATCTAATAATTGATTAAGAAAAAAGACGATTATTCTATTTTAGAGATTTTTTGTGTTTCAGAATTATCTGCAGTAATTTCATCATCAAATTCTTCAGTATATTGTTCATAATCATATGAAGTATCTGCAGTATCTGAATAGTCAATAGTACCTGAAGGATTATCGTTGACTAAGGCTTCTCTATATTGAAGATATGCATCTCTTTGGAAAGCATATGGGTCTAGTGAGGCTTCATCAATAATTGAAGATGCATTTAATAGTTCAGTACGAGCATCAATGAATTGCATAATACGTACTTGATTCCTTCCTCTTACATTATTTATATAACTAATTGGATCAAATGCTAATGTATCCGTTACAAGTCCAACTGCATCTCTTGTAGATGAAGGACCTAAAAATGGAAGTACCAGATATGCTCCTTGACCAACTCCCCAGTGACCTAAAGTTTGACCAAAGTCTTCTTTTCTTCTTTCACCCCCACTTATTGAATGAACGTCAACAAAACCCAATAAACCAATGGTACTGTTGACTAATACTCTACCTGTGTCATTAGCTGCATACTCTACTTTGCCTTGTAATAATTCGTTAATAATTGTTATGACATCTCTAATGTTGTTAAAAAAGTTATTGATTCCTTTAACAACAAATTTTGGAGCTATATTTTTATAGCCTTTTGAAACAGGTTTAATAATTGCATTATCTGCAACATCATTAAACTTATAGACCGCTCGATTAAAGTTTTCTAAGGGGTCTTTGTTTTGGTGGGTTGCGCATCCTGTTATTTGAAAAATAAGTAGGATAATAATAAATATTTTATATGTTCGCATATATCTAAAGATTATCCATTAATGTTGTATTTTAGTCTATTAAATATATAGGTATTACTAAGAATTCAAATCAATTTGTTGTAAATAAACAACACTATTTAAAATCTTTAAATAAGGCAATAGCTTTAGCTTTTTGTTCTGCATGATTAACTATTGGAATCGGATAATCTTCTCCTAGTTTAATTGGTAGTTTATTAGAAGATTTGTTGAAAAAATCAAAAGGTCCGTGGATCTGTTTTTTATTTAATAATTTTAATTCAGGTACATATTTTTTTATAAATTTTCCTTCAGGATCAAATCTTTCTGATTGAAGGGTAGGGTTAAAAACTCTAAAATATGGCTGAGCGTCACAACCAGTTGATGCCGCCCATTGCCATCCTCCGTTATTTGCAGAAAAATCAAAATCAATTAAATGGTCAGCAAAATATTTTTCACCCCAGCGCCAATCTATTAATAAATCCTTTACTAAAAAACAAGCAATAATCATTCTTAGTCGATTATGCATAAATCCTGTTGTGTTTAATTGACGCATACCCGCATCGACAATTGGAAATCCGGTATTACCATTAATCCATGCTTGAAATTTTTGTTCATTGTTTTGGAATTGAATATTATTATATTTAAGCTTAAAAGCTTTTCCCTCTTGTATATAAGGAAAGTTGGATAATATTTGAAAGTAAAAATCTCTCCAAATTAATTCATTAAGCCAAGTTTGTGATCCTTCTGATTTATGATCAAGAGCTATTCTTGCTAAATGCCTTATTGAGACTGTACCAAATCTATTATGAACCGAAAGATAAGAAACACCTTTTGTTCCAGGAAAATTTCTATGTAAATTATAATTTTGTATTCTTGTTTTAAAATCATTAATAAGAATCAGCCCACCTTCTGGCCCTAAAGGAAGATTTAATTTTGTTAGATTCGTCTTTTTAAAACCGATTTTTTTTAATGACTGAAGAGGTTTACTAGTAAATTTTGCAAAATTTTTTTTATAAGGTTCACAATTAAATTGATTAATACCCTCATTAAATATTTTTTGTAGGTAATTATTTTTATATGGAGTAAAGATAGTGTAAGGACTATCATTTTTAGTTAAGATTTCTCTATCCTCAAATAAAACTTGGTCTTTATAGGCAAAAGTTTCAATATTCATTTTATTTAATATTAAAGATATTTTTTTATCTCTTTTTATAGGATATTCTTCATAATCTTTATTTATAAAAAGGGCATTACATTGATATTTTTCTATTAAGAAAGGAATTAAAAGAACAGGATCACCAATTTCGACGATAAGATCGGAACCAAATTTTTTTAGTTCTACTTTGATTTGTTTAAGGGAATTCCAAATAAATTCAATTCTTCTGTCTTCCTTATTTTTTAATTTATTTAAAATCGTTGTATCAAAAATAAAACAGCAATAAACAGCTTTGGAGCTTAGTAAGGAATTAAACAAAGCATTATGATCATATAATCTAAGATCTCTTCTTAACCATACAAGACTATTATTAATTTTTTTACTCACGATGATATGGGTGTTTATTTAATATTGTTGAACCTCTATACAATTGTTCAAGTAGAATAATTTTTACTAAATTATGAGGAAATGTAAGCTTTGATAAACTCCAAACCCAATTAGAATTTTTTAAAATTTCTTTATCTAGACCATCTGCCCCTCCAATTATAAATGTTATTTTAGAAAAATTTTGCATCCAGTTATATAAATTCTTTGAAAGATTTTTTGAAGTGCATAATGCTCCACTTTCATCAAGTGAAATTACAAAATCATCATTTATAAATTTAGTAATTTTTTTAGCTTCCTGTAATTTTTTTTGTTCTATAGATTTCTGATTTTTATTTGATTTTATATCTATTAATTCAACTTTAAAACAATCATCAAGCATAGAAATATATTTGACTATTTCATCTTTTACCCATTTCGGAGAAGTATTTCCTACTGAAATAATTTTTATTTTCAATCTGTGAAATCACTTTTTAATTGTCTGGCATCCAAAGTTCTTCTAAATTATAGTGAACTCTTATAGTGGGTGTCATTATATGAATAATAATATCTCCAAGGTCAACTAAAACCCATTCGCTGTCAGATTCTCCTTCAATACCAATTAGAGGAGTATCAATTTCTTTCATTCTGGTTTTAATATTATCAGCAAGCGCTTTAGCTTGTCTAGAAGAATTAGCACTAGCAATAATAATATAATCGGCAATTGATGAATTTTTTCTGATGTCTATCGTTAAAATATCGAAAGCTTTTATATCTTCCAAAGCATTTATAACATTTTTCTTAATATTTATAATTGAAGCCAAATTGAAGAAACTTATGCTGCTTGCATTGCAATAGAGTTTTTAGTTATGGTGATTTTATTTTTAGCATCAACATACACAAGTAAGGGTTGATATTTTTCTAATTCTATTTCGTTATAATTAGCAAAGGTTGCAATGATTAACTTATCTCCTGGATTTGCTTTATGAGCTGCAGCACCATTTATGGATATAATTCCTGAATTTTTTTCTGCTTGAATTGCATAAGTATTAAATCGCTCACCGTTTGTAATATTATAAATTGATATTTGTTCATATTCTTTTATATTTGCAGATTTTAAAAGTGTTATATCAATTGCACATGATCCCTCATATTCAAGTTCTGAATGAGTTACAGTAACTCGATGAAGTTTTGATTTAAGCATTATTCTTTGCATGTTAAATAGTATATCTTTTTTTTAAACGAAATATTATAGTCAGTTAGTTGTTGGGATGCAAAATTCTATATTATCAATTAATCTTACTTCACCAAGAAATGCAGCACCTAAAACAATTAACTTTCTATCATTATAACTTGGTTTTTTTAAATCTATTTGCCTCCTTATTTCAAAATAATCTATTTTCCAACCTTCTAGCTTTAATTGTCGTTTAGCTTTTGATTCTGCTTTTTCAATATCAAATCCTTTTGCAACAGATTTAGCACAAACTTTAAGTTGTTTGTATAAGTTTTTTGCTTTACAAACATCATTTTCATTGAGAAGACTATTTCTGGAACTTAATGCAAGATTATTCTTATCTCTAATAGTTTTTGCCTCAATAATTTTTATTGAAAGCTTTGAATCTGAAATAAATTTTTTAATTAGGAATAATTGTTGGTAATCTTTTTTTCCAAAAATAGCATAAGAGGGCATTATTAAATTAAATAATTTATCTATTATTGTTATTACGCCTTTAAAATGACCTTTTCTTGAATAACCACATAATTCATTTGAAATAAAAGGCATTTTGTAAGATAGCTTTGGTTCATTTGGATAAATATCTTTTATCGATGGGGTAAATAATATTGATACCCCTTTACCTTTTAATAAATTTATATCTTGGCTTAATGTTCTAGGATAATTATTAAGATCATTTTTTGAATCAAATTGAATAGGGTTTATAAAAATTGACAATACGATATTTTTCGATAATTTTTTAGCTTCTTTTATCAAAGATATATGGCCTTCATGAAGATTACCCATAGTTGGTATAAGGAAAATATTTTCTTTTTTAGCTAAGTTTGATTTAAGCTCTGATGGAGATTTAATTATCTTCATTTAATCTTTCGATTATGAATTTTTTTAATAAATTTTTCTAATCTAGAAAAAATATCTACCGATTCTATTTTTTTAGCTTTATTTTTATCTTTTGAAAAAGACAATTTAGTTATACCAAGCAAATCATATAGGACTTCGACTTCTCCATTGCAGAAATTTGAAGATCTAAAGCCTATAGTAGGAATTTTAAGATTTTGTGTAATTGATTTATCTTCAGATGGTTTTGTCATAGATAATACAAGCATTTTTATTCCAGCTTCCTCAAGATTTTTTGCTTTTCTTAATAAGTTATGATTTTTTGATTTTAGTTTTGTATTAAGTTGAGGCATGTATCCAATGTGCCCACAAACTGGAATTTTATTAATACTTAAATATTTAACAATTTCAAGAATATTGTTATCACCTTCAATTTTAACTATGTCTGCACCTGCATCAACAAGTAACTTCGCATTTTTTAATGCAACTTTTTTATTGTTATAAGTATTAATGGGCATATCACAAATTATTGGTATTTGGTGAGCACCTTGTTTTACAGCTTTTGTATGATATATAACCTCATTTAATGTAACTTTTCGTGTTGATGACTCTCCTTTTATTACAATACCTAAAGAGTCCCCTACTAAAATTGCATCACAATCAGTATCTGATAAATAGGATGCAAAGGTGGCATCATAACAAGTAATGATGACAATATTTTTTTTTCTAAATAATTTTTCAAGCTTTCGCATAATTAATTTAATTTAGGATTAAAGTATTCTCTTACGCTATTAATTTGATAAATTCTTTCTACCAAAATATTTAAAGCAGATTTATCTTCTAATAAATCTATATCTTCATTATTAACAATTAAAACCCTTGATTGGTGATTATTATGAAAATAATTACTGTAAGATTCTGCAATTTTTTCTAAATATTCTGTAGATATTCTTTGTTCATAACTAATATTTCTTTTTTCAACTCTTTTTCTTAAAAGATCAACTGGGGTTTGAAGATAAATAACTAAATCAGGAGTAGGAGTTTTTGGATGTAGGTATTCATAAATTTGGTTATAAAGTTTAAGTTCCTCGTTATCAAGATTAAGATTTGCAAAAATAGGGTCTTTTTGTAGAAAAAAATCAGCAATTATCCCGCTTTTGAAAAAATCTTGTTGTTTAAGCTCATTTATTTGATGAGCTCTTTGAAAAAGAAAAAAAAGCTGAGTTGATAAAGCATAATGCTTCATATCTTCGTAGAATTTTGGTAAAAAAGGGTTACGATCAGCTTTTTCTGTGAACATGTTTGCGCCATATTTATTAGATAATAGTTTAGCTAAAGTTGATTTTCCACATCCTATTGGACCTTCAATAACAATGTAAGGAAATTTATTAAAAATATTCAAACTATTTAATCCTATTAATATTTTCTGGAGTTAATTTTTTTATTATATCTTTAATTTTCCCTTGATTTGGAATCATAATATCTTCATTAATATCTTTTAAAGGTAGTAACACAAATAATCTTTCATGCATTCTTGGGTGAGGAATAATTAAGTTATCTTCATTTATAATTAAATCATCAAATAGTAAAATATCAAGATCTAAAATTCGAGGACCATTTTTTTGATCTCTAATTCGACCAGCATTATTTTCAATATTCAAAATATTTTTAAGAAGCTCTTGAGGATTAAGATCTGAATAAACTTCTACAACTGCGTTTACAAAGTCGGGTTGATTTAATATACCTACAGGGGGCGTCTGATAAAGATGTGATTTATTTAAAACTTTAATACCATTTAATTTTTTGATAGAAAGAATTCCATTTAAAACTTGTTTTCTTGGGTTTTTTAAGTTGCTACCTAAAGCAATATAAATAAGACTCATTTTTTAAAACTTTTTTTGTTAATTATAAGTAAATCTTTGTTCTTCTTATTTGATTCAATAAATTTAGTCCACCAAGACCCAATAGAACTAGAAATTTCTAATGTTTGACATCTAAGTAGTAAAAAATCATATGAAGCTCTGAATCTCGGATGATTATAAAGCCTATAAATCTTTTTTGCAGAGGTGCTGTTAAACCTTGGTTGAAGCCTCCATATTTCACTCATTGTGACTTCAAATCTCTTTTGTATTGGAAAAATTTTTTTTGTTTTTTAAATGAATCATAAATAGCTTTATTTAATGCTAGAGATGTGTGGGGACAATTTTTATTATATTTTTTCCATAATCCTAGAACATCATGCCATAGAAAAGTTGCTAATAAAAAACCTGGATTAATAGATTGATTATTTTTAATTCTTAAATCAGTATTTTTTAGAGCTTGTAATAGAAAGTCATTAAATAATTTATTATTATTCTCTAAAGTCGGAAAATAAATATTACTAAGTTGGAATTGTTTAAATAAAACCATACTTTCTTGTGCATGTCCTGTAATAAATAATTTCATTACTTCATCAAATAAACGAGAATAGGGTACGAATTTAAGAAGGTTTAATGAATTTTTAATTTCATTAAATGTTTCTTTATGAATCTCCATTTTCAGTTTTGCTGCGAAACGAACCCCTCTTAAAATTCTTATTGGATCTTCTTTAAATCTATCCTTTGGATTTCCAATAATTCTTAACTGATTTTTTTTAATATCTTTTAAACCATTATAAAAATCAATTAAATTATTTTCATCAACATCATAATAAAGTGCATTAACAGTAAAGTCTCGTCTTTCAGCATCTTCTCTAATTGTGCCATATTCATTATCTTTTAGAACACCATTTGACATATGAATTTTTTGTGTTGGCTTAGCTCTAAATGTTGAAACTTCAATTATTTCTCGACCATAAATTACATTAACAAGTTTAAATCTTCTGCCAATAATTAGTGATTTTTTGAAGATTGATCTTACTTCTTCAGGTGTTGCATTGGTTGCTATATCAAAATCTTTAGGATTAACTCCCATTAGAATGTCACGAATTGCTCCGCCTACTATAAATGCTTCAAAATTATTTTTTTTCAGTATTTTGAGTGTATTTAATGCTTGTTCACTTATTAAGTTTCTATCAATTTTTTTTGATTTGAAAAATGAGTAAATTTTTCTTTGAAAGACTTGCAGAAGATTACTATTCATTTATTATTTTTAAATATTTTTTTTCCAGTAAATATCATCAAGCTTATTAATCTTATTCAAAAATCTTGCTAAAACAAAAAGCACATCAGATAGGCGATTTATATATTTAAGAGAAGCTTCGTTAACTTTATCTGTTTTAGTTAATTTAAATAAATTTCTTTCAACTCTTCTACAAACTGTTCGAGCTAGATGGCAATAGGAGGAAGCTTTTGATCCACCAGGTAATATGAATTCTTTTAAGGGAGGTAGTTCATTATTCATTTCATCAAGAGTTTTTTCAAGAAAAGATATTTTTTTTTCATTTATTTTCATATGATTTGGTATCGATAATTCACCACCAATATCAAATAAATCATGTTGTATTTTATTAAGAATAATTACCTTATCATCTGGTAATTTTTCTGTAAGTAAGATCCCAATAACCGAGTTTAATTCGTCAATATTACCTAAAGATTCAATACGAGGATTAAATTTTTCTACTCTTGAGCTATCTCCAAGACCAGTTTCTCCATGGTCACCAGTTTTCGTATATATTTTTGTTAGTCTATTTGCCATAATTTTCCTTTACGTTATTCTACATTAACCTTCTTTATTTATTATTTTTATCTCTATAATTGCTATACGATGAAAAAAATACAACCAATTGGAATTTTTGACTCTGGTATCGGAGGTATATCAGTAATGTTAAATATTCAAAGTTTGCTACCTAACGAGAGTCTAGTGTATGTTGCTGATTCTTTATACGCACCTTACGGCTTAAAAAGTAATTCTGTGATTCTCGAAAGATCAAAAGCTGTTATTGATTATTTAATAGCAAAAGAATTTGTAAAAATGATTGTAGTTGCTTGTAATACTGCAACTGCCTCATCTGTAAAAGAGCTCAGACAAATCTATCAAATTCCTATTATTGGAATGGAGCCAGCAATAAAGCCAGCTACAAAATCAACTATTTCTAAAAAAGTTGGTATTCTGGCAACTAATGGAACTCTGGAAAGTGCTAAATTTTCTGCATTATTGGAAATTTATTCTGGAGATATAAAATTTTATACTCAACCATGCCCTGGTTTAGTAGAGTTAATAGAGCAAGGAAAGATTGATGATTCATCAACAAAAATCTTGATAAAAAAATTCCTAGATCCATTCATTCAAAATAAAGTTGATACTATTGTTTTAGGATGTACACACTATATTTTTATTCGTAATGTAATTCAAAAAATTATGGGATCTAATGTAGAAATAATTGATACTGGCTTAGCTGTTGCTAAACAGGTTAAAAGCAAATTAAAAAGTCATTCCTTACAAAATCATTTAAAAGAAAAAAGTTATTCAATTTATACAAATAGTAATAATCCAAAAATGAAGGAAATATTTTCTACATTAATTAATATGAATTTTAAATACAGCTATTATGATAATTGGGTTGATTAATTTTAATCGATATAACTTAACCAATGTCTATAATTCGAATTAATTCCTTTGACGGTATCAAAATAAATTTTTTGAATTTCTTCAGTTAAAGGACCTCTTTTTCCTTTTCCAATAAGCCTAGTATCAAGTTCTTTAATTGGAGTAACCTCAGCTGCAGTACCAGTAAAAAAAGCTTCTTCAGCTGAATATACTTCATCTCTAGTTATATTTTTTTCAATAACCTCTACATTCAAATCTTTTGCAATCGTTATAACTGTGTCTCTAGTGATGCCCTCCAAAGCACTACTTAAGGTTGGGGTATATAGATTGCCATTTTTTACAATAAATATATTTTCTCCAGTTCCTTCAGCTATAAAACCTTGGGTATCTAATAAAAGTGCCTCGTCATAACCATCATTAGTTGCTTCTTGATGAGCTATTATTGAGTTCATATAATTACCATTAGCTTTTGCTTTAGTCATCGTACTATTAACATGATGTCTTGAAAAAGAAGATGTTTTTACTTTAATTCCAGATTCAAGAGCTTCTTGTCCCATATAAGCACCCCAACTCCAAGCTGCAACAATTATATTTGTTGATAATTCTTTAGCAGAAATTCCCATAGCTTCTGCCCCATAAAATGCCATAGGACGAATATAACCAGACTTTAAATTATTTTTAATAATTGAATCTTTTTGTGCTTGGTTTATTTTAGAAGGACTAAATGGTAGATTCATTCCTACTATATGAGCAGAATTAAATAATCTTTGTGTATGGTCCTCTAACCGAAAAATAGCCGCACCTTTTTTTGTTTCGTAAGCTCTTACGCCTTCAAAAACACCTAGCCCATAATGAAGAGTATGAGTCAATACATGTGTCTTAGCTTGCTTCCATGGAACAAATTCATCATTAAACCATATAAGACCATCACGATCTTCCATTGTTTGTTTTATTACCATAATGCCCCTTTAAACTTTTAATAAATTTATTTGTCTACTAATTGTGACTATAACTTAGCATGATAAAATGAAATTTAATTTTTTTAAATTATATATGAATAAATTTTTTGTTATTTTACTACTATTAACAACATTAATGTCTTGTTCAGACAATAATTTAACTTTTAATGGTTCAAATATAACTGAGGCTAATTTAGATTCAAATTTTGAGCTTACTTCTCATACTGGAGAAAAAAAGAATTTAGGTAATTTTAAAGACACAGTTATTGCAATTTTTTTTGGATTTGCTAATTGTCCAGACATATGCCCAACAACAATGCTTGAGCTTAAAAAAATTAAATCACAATTAGGTAAAAATTCACAAGAACTTACAGTTTTATTTATTTCATTAGATCCAGAGAGGGATACACCAGAGTTATTAAGAAAATACATAACTTCTTTTCATTCGTCATTTATAGGGCTTACTGGTTCTGAAGAAGATATTATAAAAATTGCTAAACAATTTAAGGTATATAGAAAAAAAGTTATTCAGGATGATACATATACGATTGACCATTCATCTGGTTTATATTTGATTGATAAGCAAGGTAAAATCAGAATTCGACATTCTTACGGAGCTGAAAGTAAATTAATTATTGAAGACATTGAAAAACTAATCTAATCTGTATAGTTTAAATCCATTTTTTTTTAAGTATTCTTCTGCTTTTTTATAATTTGGAAATAGGGAGCAAACTTGATTCCAAAAACTTTTTGAATGATTCATAAATTTCAAATGAGAAAGTTCATGACAAATAACATAATCAATTATGAACACCGGACATTGAATTAAGCGCCAATTAAGTCTAATTTCTTTTCTGTTATTACAAGTTCCCCATCTCGTTTTAGCGTTTGAAATTAAAGTTTTCTGAGCGTTAAGATTATTTTTTTTACATAAATCATTTACTCTTTGTATAAAGTATTTGTGAGCATAATTCTTTAACCACTTTAAAAAAAATTTTTTAATTTTGGGTAATCCGATAAATTTTTGTAGCTAATTAAACAAATATTATTATCAATAGTAATATTATTTTTTCCTAACTTAACTGTAATCATTAATTCTTTATCAAAAATTTTAAAAGATTCTCCATTTTTAACTTCAAAAGGCTTTTCATACGTTAAAGTTAACTGTAATTTCTTTTGGATCCAATGAGATTTATTTTGAATTAATTGATCGATCCTAGATTTTGAAATTAATAATGGAGCATGAACTTCTAGGCCTTTAGGGGTAATTTTTAGACTTAAAGTACGTCTAGATTTTTTTATTAACTCATAACTAATTAATGAGCCATCAGTTAATCTTACTTTTTTGGTTCCAGATAAATTAAACATTAATACTCAACATTTCTGATTCAATCCAATTTTTTGCAAGCTTATTTGCTTCTTCAGGTGAAATATTTGCCGTATTTATAATAGGGCCAATTGATACAAGAATCTCACCTGGTTTTTTTATAAATGAATTTTTTGGCCAAAAGAATCCAGCATTATGAGCTACAGGAATAATATCTATTTTTGATTTATTTGCTAACCAGGCACCTCCAATATAGTATTTACCAATTTGTTTTGGTTTTATTCTGGTTCCTTCAGGAAATACTATAATACAGAAACCTTTTTTTACTCTGTCAAGTCCTTGTTTTAACATTTGCTCTAAAGATTTTTTCCCTGCTTTTCTATTAATTGCAATAGGTGACGTCATAGCTAATCCCCAACCAAAAAAAGGGATCCAAAGTAACTCTCTTTTTAAAACCCAAACTTGTGGAGGAAAAATTTTTTGAAATGCAATTGTTTCCCATGCAGATTGATGTTTGGAAAGAATCATAAAAGGTTTTTTTGGTATATTTTCAGTACCTATAACTTTAAATTTTAAATTACAAACTAATCTTAGCCAAAATATTATTGCCTTGGCCCACAAAGAGATAAATTTATAACGAGTAATAGCTGGTAGAGGGAAAGTTAAAATTGCAAGAATTGTAAAAGGAATTGTAAAAATCCACATACCTAATTGAAAAATTAAAGATTTAAAAAAAATCATTTATTTACTTAATATTTTATCAACTGCTTCTGATAAATTATTATAAATCCATGTATTTTTTGGATAGGTTTTATTAGTAAACGTTTCTTCTCCTTTGCCAGTTTTAACTAAAATAGGTTGAGCCCCAATATTATTATATGCTTGTAAATCTCGTGGAGCATCCCCTATAGCAGGTGTATCTTTTAAGCTTGTATTAAATCTGATACTAATTTCTTCTAACATACCAGATTTAGGTTTACGACATTTGCAGTTAGTGTCCTCGGTGTGAGGACAATAAAAAATAGCATCAATATGACCTCCAACTTGACTAAGTAAATCTAACATTTTTCTGTTAATCTTATTCATAGTTTCTATATCAAACAAACCTCTCCCAATTCCAGACTGGTTTGTTGCTATTATTACTTTAAAACTATGTTGGTTCAATCTTGCAATAGCTTCAAGACTATCTGGAATAGGAATCCATTCGTTGGGACTTTTAATATAATTAACGCTATCTTGATTAATAACGCCATCTCTATCTAAAATAATAATTTTCATTTAATTTGCTAATTTAGAAATATCTGCTACGCGATTTAAAGAAATATGTAATTGGTTCAGTAAATTATGCCTATTATTTCTGATTTTCTTATTTTCTGAATTAACCATTACATTTTCAAAAAATTGATCAATAGGTTCTTTTAATTCAACTAATGCATTTAATGCTTCAAAAAATTTTTCTTCTTCTATTGATTCAACAATTATAGGGTCAAGTTCATTTATGGAATTAAAAAGCTTTATTTCTTCTTTTTCACATAATAGTGATTTATCTACTTTTTTAATTGGGCCTGTAAACTTTTTAAGTATATTTGAAACTCTTTTATTGGAGCTTGCAAGAGTTTGAGATTGTTCTAATCTGATAAATTTTTGTATGGCATCTAACTTTTTGATAATATCATTTAAAAAATGTGGTTTTGAGGAAATAACTGCATCAATTTCATTAGTTTTATATCCTTTTTCTTTAAGATAATTTGATAATCTTTCATAAATAAACTCTTTTAAACTTATATTTTTTTCTTGATTACCTTTCGGTGAATTTTTATCGATTAGATCTATAAAATTAATAGCAATATTTTTTTCTATTAATATTCTTATTATTCCAATAGCATTTCTTCTTAAACTAAATGGATCTTTGTCACCAGTTGGTTGTTCATTAATGGAAAAAAGCCCAATTAATACTTCAAATTTTTCAGCCAAAGCTGCATAGTCCCCAAACAGATCTCTTGGTAGAGAATCACCAGAAAATTTCGGTTTGTAATGATCTTCTATCGCCGATGCTAGATGCTTGTATTCCTTTGTACTGCTTGCATATATAGACCCCATTATACCTTGCAGTTCAGGGAATTCTCCAACCATTAAACTTAAAAGATCTGCCTTAGCAAGTAATGCAAACTCTTTAAAATTAATTTTATTTTTAAATCTCATTACATTTGAAATATATTTTAGGATTTTTGTAACTCTTTCAGCTCTATCTTCTTGGGTGCCTAATTTATTATGGTAAACAATAGTATTTAATTCTTTTGATAAAGATATAAGAGATTTCTTTTTGTCTTGGTTAAAAAAGAATTCCGCATCAGCAAGTCTAGGCTTAATAACTTTTTCATTACCTTCAATTATATTTGATGAATTTTTTGGAGTTAAATTAGAAACTATTATAAAATATTGCGTTAAATTATTTTGTTTATCAAACAATGGAAAATACTTTTGGTTTGATTTCATAGTTAATATAAGACATGCTTGGGGTACCTTTAAAAATTTTTTATCAAATGAACCAATTAAGATATTAGGCATTTCAACTAAAGCAGTAACTTCGTCTAACAAAGTCTCATCGTCAATAATATGAATATTTTCTTTAAATGATTTTAAAGTAGTATTTATATCATTACGTATTTTTTCTTTTCTTTCTTTAAAATTTGCAATAACTCGCCCATTTTTAAATAAAATTTTCTCGTAATTATCGGCATGATTAATAGTTAATATTTTTTCTTTTGATTCAAAACGATGCCCATACGTTTTATTATTTGAAGTAAATCCAAGTGAATAAACTTTTAATATGTTTTTTCCATGTAGTACCAGTAAATTTTTAATGGGTCTTACAAAATTAACTGATGTCCAGCCGTCATCTAGTTGATATGACATCATTTTTTTTATAGGTAATTGACTAATACAATTATTTATAACTTCTGACAGCACATCCTCCAGGTTTAAACCAATAATATTTTTAGGTAAATATAAATTTTGTTGCCCATTTTCATTCTTTTCTTTTAAATTTTTTAATGCTTTATCTGATTCATTGAGTGACTGAAGTTTTTTTAATAAAGCTTGAGTTGGTTTTTTTTCATTATCAAATCCAATTTTAGATGGCATAAGTTTAATCATTTTGTTTTCAGTTGGAGCTTTTTCTAAAACATTTAATATTTTTACACCGAGCCTTCTAGGTGTTGAAAAAACCTTCATATCAATAATTTCAACTAGGTTTTTTTCTTTTAATGCCTTTGCAATCAAACGTCCAAATTCATTACCTAATTCGTTGAGCGAGGAAGGGGGTAATTCTTCAGTTAAAAATTCAATAAGTAAAGTAGCAGATTTCAATTTTTGTCTCTTTTGATATTTAATGATTTCATAACTTCTTCGGCATGTTTTGGATTTGCCAAAGGAGAACCTAATTTTTTTCTACTTTCTAAATATGAATTTGCAACTTGACGTGAAATATTTCTAATTCTAGCAATATAATCAGCTCTTTCAGTTACTCCAATAACTCCTCGAGCATCAAGAAGGTTAAATGTATGTGCTGCTTTTAAGACTTGCTCGTATGCTGGAAGTGCTAAATTATTTTTTACAAGGTAATTTGCTTGTTTTTCGTGAGAAGAGAAGGCAGACAAAAGAAATTTTGAATCACTATGCTCAAAGTTGTAAGCGCTTTGTTCAATTTCATTTTGAAGAAAAACATCTCCATATTTTAAATTCTTCGTCCATTGAATATCATAGATACTTTTTACATCTTGAATATACATTGCTAGTCGTTCTAATCCATATGTAATTTCGCCAGTTATAGGTTTACAAGGAATTCCTCCAACTTGTTGAAAATAAGTAAATTGTGTGACCTCCATTCCATTTAGCCAAACCTCCCAACCTAATCCCCATGCTCCTAAAGTTGGATTTTCCCAATTATCTTCAACTAATCTAACATCATTATTTTTTAGATTAAATCCAAGATTCTCTAAGGATTGCATGTATAAATCAACTATATTTTTTGGGGATGGTTTTAATGCTACTTGAAATTGATAATAATGTTGAAGCCTATTTGGATTATCTCCATAACGGCCGTCTTTTGGTCTTCTGCTGGGTTGGACGTATGCTGCTTTCCAAGGTTCTGGTCCGATAGCTCTAAGAAAAGTAGCTGTATGAGAAGTGCCAGCTCCAACCTCCATATCATATGGTTGAATTATGGCACATTCATTTTTACTCCAATAATCTTGAAGATTAAAAATAATTTCTTGGAAGGTTAGTTTCATATTTTTTGTTTTTTATCTAATCTGCATTTTACTGCCTTTTTTAAACACATCAAAGAATTAGGTACCAACAAAATATTTATTTAACAAATAACTTTCTAAAAACTATTAATTTATTTCTTGTAAAATATAGAAGTAAAATTAAAATACATAAAAAATAAATCGTTAAATTGTCAAATACCATATAAGGGGTAACTCCAGTATATCCTTGTATATTATTATTTAGCATACCAGTAGTGAACTGAGGTAATTTTTTTAAAACCTTTCCATTTTTATCAATGAAGGCAGTAACACCTGTGTTAGTTGATCTAAGCATCATTTTTTTGTTTTCAATTGCTCTTGCTTGAGAAATTTGTAAATGTTGTTCAGCAGCTATAGATTCTCCATACCAGGCATCATTACTCAAATTTACTAAAACATTAGGCTCACTAATATATTTTGTTTTTGAAGCAATCTCATTGCCAAATACGTCTTCGTAACATATATTTATTGCGTAATCTAAATTCTTAATATTAAACAATGGGACATTATGTTTCGGACCTCTTTTAAGGCTGTTAAAAGGAATATTTAACCAATTCTTATAGATATAACCTAGGTATTTTTTTAGCGGAATAAATTCTCCAAAAGGAACAAGATGATTTTTTCGATAGATTTGCTTAACATCTTTCTTTATTAAGAATGCAGAATTGTAGAAACCAGTTTCAATTGCCCCTAAAATAATATGTCCGTCAATGCGATTTAAATGTTCTTTTATATTTTTAGTAAAGCTTTCTGGTATTTTATCAAACACAATTGGCATTGAAGTTTCTGGGAGAATAATTAAAGAAGCGTTGCTTTTTAAAACTAATTCTTGATAATTTATAAGAGATTCATCTATCATATTTCTATCCCATTTTTTATCTTGAGGGATATTGCCTTGAATTAGTGAGACGCTAACAGGCTCCCCTATTGGTTCTGACCATTCAATTTTTTTTAAATTTTCACCAACTGCCCAAATAACTATAAGAAAAATTATTAAATAATATTTTTTTGATTTTTTTTTAAATATATTAAAAATTAAAATAGAAGAAAGAACAACAAGAAAAGAAACTCCATGAATGCCTAAAATAGGTAAGTAACCCATTAGAGGACTATTTGGTACTTGAGAATAACCAAGAGAGAGCCATGGAAAACCTGTAAAGATGATACTTCTTAATAATTCAAATATGGTGAATAAAGCTGGTATAAAAAAAATACTTTCTTTATATCTATTAAATAAAGTAAAAGGTAAGAAGAAAAATGAAAGAAATAAACATAAAGCTAAAGTCGATATTAATGCAAAAGAAGTTGGCATTCCTCCAAATTGTTGCAAACAAATATATATCCAATAAATGCCAACAATAAAAAAACCATTACCAAATGAAAAGCTCTCAATATTTGATGAACCTTTTTTATTTGTAATATAAAGAAGACTAATAATTGATATAAAGATAAGTGGGTAAAAGTTAAAAGGCGCAAAAGCTAATATTGATGAAGCGCCTAATAAGAAAGGTAGGAAAAATTTATGATAAATAATATTAACTACATTCATTTAAAGCACTATCTTTTATTTAAAAAATATTACTTTAACTTTATTATAGAAAATCTGCTAGGCTAGAAAACGCCATCAGGCCTATCTATGTCATATTTTTTTGCTTCTATAGTAGTAGTTTCATCAACTTCATTCATAAATACTACAGATTCAACATATCCATCAACAATATCTAATTCTGTGGTTGGAAAATACCTTCCTGATTCATCTGTATTGATATTATGATAGTACCAAGTCCTTGCTATCACATCATTACTTGATTTCATTTTTAATTCAATTTTTTTAACTGGCTCACCTAGTATTTTGATAATTTCATCTACTGTGAGAATTCCAATGATTTCTACAAATTCACCATAATTTGTTGGAAGCTCTGTAACAATTGGGGTTTCTTCAGTCAATTTATTATTTTCATGATGATCTGCAAAAGAAGTTGTATAAAAAATAAAAAGGAAAGCTACTATAAAATATTTCATATTGGTCTCAGTTAAAAATTGTAGGTATGGAATATGAGTATTGTAATTGAAAGTTAGTTCAAATGATTTATTTTTTTATACTTGATAAATTAATTTTAATTTGAATTGAATGTATTTGCCTACTATCAGCTCTTAGTATTTCGATATCAAAACCATCAAATGAAGTTTTTTCATTTCTTTGCGGAAGATATCCAAATTTTTTAGTCACTAAACCACCAATGGTAGTAAATTCTTCGTCACTATATTCTGTTTTAAAGTAATTATTAAAATCTGATATTTCAGTACTAGCTTTTATTCTAAATTGTCTTTTTTTATCCTGAATAATATTATCTTCGGTTTCATCGTAATCAAATTCATCCTCAATATCTCCCACAATTTGTTCTAAAACATCCTCAATTGTTACCATTCCTGCAACGCCACCGTATTCATCAACAACAATTGCCATGTGATTTCGATTAGTTCTAAAATCTTTAAGCAAAACATTAAGCCTTTTCGACTCTGGAACAAAAATTGCTGGCCTTAGATTATCTCGAACTTCAAATTCTTCACCTGAATTAAATCTTAAGAGATCTTTAGCTAAAAGAATTCCAATAATATTATTAATATTTTCTTCAATTACAGGAAATCTTGAATGACTTGTTTTAATAACAAAAGGAATGAATTCTTCAATTTTTTTTGAGATATCAATAACATCCATTTGCGATCTTGGAATCATTATGTCCCTTACTTGCATTTCAGAAACATTTAATACACCCTCAAGCATCATTAATGCGTCAGAGTCCATCATATTTTTATCAAATGCAGATTTTAAAATATCTGAGAGCTGTTCTTTATCTTTTGGTTTTAGCAAATAATGCCTAATTTGTTTTATGAGCTCAATTTTTTTCTTTTTCATAAGGTAAATTTTAAAAAATTAATAAGGGTTCTGAAATCCATTTTGTTGTAAGATCTGTATTTCTTTTTTTTCCATTCTAACAGCATCATCCTCTTTTTCGTGCTTATAGCCTAAAAGATGAAGGTAACCATGAATTAAAAGGTGGGCATAATGGTCCCTAATTTTTTTATTTTGATCTTTAGCTTCATTTTTAATTATAGGATGACATAAAACAATATCACCAATTAATGGACTTTCAGAAAGAATAAAAGACAAGATATTGGTAGGTTTTTTTTGGTTTCTATATTCATAGTTTAATGACTCTGATTCTTTTATACCAACAATTCTGATAGTTATATTTGAATCTTTTTGAAAAATAGAATTCAACCAAAGCTTACAATCTTTAAGTTTTAATATTTTCTTTTTGTGAAGAGTATCTTGAATACAGATGTCAATATTTTTCTTTTTAATCATAAATTATATTTAATATTTTTCGTATGCATTTATTATTTTTTGAACTAGTGGATGTCTAACAACATCTTCTGAAGTAAAGTGTGTGAATTCAATACCTTTAATTTTTTTTAAAATTTTCTGGATTTCAATTAATCCACTTAGTTGATCTTTTGAGAGATCAATTTGAGTTACGTCACCAGTTATTACTGCTTTTGTTCCAAAACCAATTCTTGTTAGAAACATTTTCATTTGCTCTGGAGTAGTATTTTGAGCTTCATCTAAAATTATGAAACTTTGATTTAATGTTCTTCCTCGCATATAAGCAAGTGGCGCAACTTCTAAAATTCCCTTATCAAACATTTTTGTAACATTGTCATAACCTGCAAGATCATATAAAGCATCATATAATGGCCTTAAATAAGGATCTACTTTTTGGGCTAAATCTCCAGGTAAAAAACCTAATCGCTCACCGGCCTCCACAGCTGGTCGAACAAGAACAATTCTTTTAACTTTTTCACGATTGAGTGCATCAACCGCTGATGCAACAGCCAAAAATGTTTTACCTGTTCCAGCAGGACCTATTCCAAAATTAATATCTTGGTGTTGAATATTTTGTAAATACTCAATTTGTCGAGGTGTTCTACCTTGCAAATCGTTCTTTTTCGTAAGAAGTTGTAAAGAGTTAGTCTTATCTGAGGGATTTATTTTATTTACTTGAACAAGGCTAAGCTGAATATCTTCAGGGCTAATAGGCTTTGATGATCTATTATAAAAACTCTCTATTAGCTGACAACCAAGTATTGTATTATTTTTGTCTCCATTTAAATGAAAACTGGAGCCTTTTCGAATTATTTCAATATCAAGTCCAGAGCTAATTTGTTTTAGATTTTCATCAAAAGGCCCACATAAATTTGATAATTTTAAATTATCATCATCTGGAAGCTGTAAATTTTTTTTCATTTATTAATAAATTATTCCACTTAAATTTTTATCTAAAACTTTATCAATTTTAACTTTAACAAATTTATTTAATAAAGATGAGTCACCTTCAATTTCAACTATTCTATTATTATCTGTTTTACCAAGAAGAATACCTGATTTTCTTTTTGAAGGCCCTTCTATTAAAACTCTTTGAGTTGAACCTAACATTTTTTTTGTAAAAAATTCACCTTGATAAATATTTACTTTTTGCAGGCTATGTAATCGCTTTAATTTTTCCTTATATGAAGTTTTATCATCTAAGTAAGATGCCGGTGTTCCTGGTCTTGGGCTGTAAATAAAACTGTAAGAGTAATCGAATTTTAATTCTTCCATAAGCTTTTTTGTAGAAGTAAAATCTTCTAAAGTTTCAGTTGGAAAACCAATAATAAAATCTGAAGTGATCGATATATCTGGACATTGTTTTCTTAATTTTCTAATAATAGATTTATACTCTAATGTTGTATAGTTTCTTTTCATTGCAGATAAAACTCTATCAGAACCTGACTGAATAGGTAAATGAAGCATGTTAGCTAATTTATCTATATTTTTAAAACAATCAATTAATGCATCACTCATCTCATTTGGGTGGCTTGTGCTAAATCGAATTCTTTTAATTTCATTTATTTCAGCAACATATTCTATTAAGGTTGCAAAATCTGCTATGTTTCCATTTTTCATTAAACCTCTATATGCATTTACATTTTGACCGAGTAAAGTGATTTCAGTTGTTCCATTGAATGTTAAATTAATAATTTCTGTAAGAATATCCTCCATTGGCCTTGAAACTTCTTCGCCTCGAGTGAATGGTACGACACAAAAAGAGCAATATTTACTGCAACCTTCCATAATAGAAACGGTTCCAGATGGGCTCTGAATATTTGTTGTGGGTAAATGATCAAATTTTTCGATTTCTGGAAATGAAATATCAATTTGTGGTTTACCATTTTCCTCTCTTTTTTTAAGAAGACTCGGAAGACGATGAAGAGTTTGAGGCCCAAAAACTATATCAACATAAGGAGCTTTTTTGATAATATTGTCTCCTTCTTGACTCGCCACACAACCACCTACCGCAATTCTCAGGTCAGGATTAACCTCCTTTAATTTACGAATTCTTCCAAGATCACTATAAACTTTTACTTCTGCTTTTTCTCTTATTGAGCAAGTATTCAAAACAATGACGTCTGCATCATTTTGGTTTGTTGTCTGGGTCAGTTTGTTTTTCTTCGCTAAAACATCATTAATCTTTTCAGAGTCATATTCATTCATTTGACACCCAAAAGTCTTTATAAATACTTTTTTATTCATTTGGCTAACATGAAATTATTTTAAAGATGTAATTATAACTTTTTTAATGGTTTTAAGTGATACTGTATATAAATAGCTGAATAGAGTAACATTTTGTAATGGAAAGTTTCCCAATATTCTTAAATATAAAAAATAAACCCATAACTGTTATAGGAGGTGGGGATATTGCCTTACGTAAAGTAAAACTATTAATTAAAGTAAAACCAAAAATTACTCTTATTTCAAAAGTTATTTGCAAGGAGCTAAAAGAAATGCTACTTGAACATAATCATAAAATAATAAAAAAGAGTTTTCAGGAAAAAGATTTAGAAAATCCTATCTTGATAGTTGCTGCAACAAATAACACAAAATTAAATAAAAAAATATCAATAATTGCTCAACAAAAAAATATTCTTATCAATGTTGTAGATCAGCCAGAATTATGCACATTTACAATGGGATCTATTATTGAAAGAGATTCATTGGTTATTTCAATATCTAGTGGAGGAAAGGCTCCTGTTTTAGTAAGAAGCATAAGGGAAAAAATTGAAATGCTAATACCCCAATCATATTCAGAACTAGTTAAGTTTGCAGGAAATTTAAGATCTATTGTTAAAAAGAAAATTCAATCAGGGGTTAAAAGAAGAGTTTTTTGGGAAGACTTTTTTAAAAGTGACTATGTACAAAATTTTATTTTAACCCCTAAAAAATTAAACCAAAGACTTTTTAATAAAATTTTATCAGGAATGAAAAATAAAAGAATTGGTGAAGTATATCTAGTAGGAGCAGGTCCTGGCGAAAGAGATTTATTAACAATAAGAGCGCTTCATTTGATGCAAAAATGTGATGTTTGTATTTATGATAATTTAGTTTCAAAAGATATATTAGAGATGGTTAGAAGGGATGCAGATATTATTTATGCAGGTAAAAAGCAGGATCAACATACATTAAGCCAAGATAAAATTAATATTTTGTTAATAAAATTTGCAAAGCAAGGCAAAAGGGTTCTCCGTCTAAAAGGTGGAGATCCTTTTATCTTTGGAAGAGGTGGTGAAGAGATTGAAAGTTTAATGAAAAATAAAATTTCATTTCAAGTTGTTCCTGGAATAACAGCTGCTAATGGAATTGCTTCTTATTCTGGTATTCCTTTAACTCATAGGGATCATGCTCAAAGTTGTTTATTTTTAACTGGACATCTAAAGGATGGAGCCCTTGATTTTGATTGGCCAAAACTTATTATCAATAATCAAACAATTGTTATTTATATGGGATTATTAAGTTTGAAAGAATTAGTAGATAACCTTTTACAACACGGTATGTTGAAAAAAATGCCAATTGCAATTATTGAAAGTGGGACCACATCCAAACAAAAAGTAATAATTGGAATGCTTTCGAATATTAAACCAAAAGTTGAAAAGGCTAAAATAAAATCACCTGCTTTGATCATTATTGGAAAAGTAGTGAGTCTTAGAAATAAATTAAATTGGTTTAAATAATCTCTAAGCAGTAATTATAGGGATAGTTATTTTTGCATCTAAACCACCTTCAGAGCGATTTATTAGTTCTAATTTACCATCATGTGCTTTTATTATTCTGTCAGCAATAGTTAGGCCTAGTCCGCTTCCACCTTTATTTCCTCTTGCGTCATCAACTCTTTCGAAAGGTTGAAGAAGTGTTGCTTTTTGTTCTTCTGGAATTCCTGGCCCATTGTCTATAATAGATATTGTAAAACTTTCCTCTAGAAGAGAAGCTTCCATAATAACTTTACCTTTTGAATAGAAGAAAGCATTATTAATTAAATTATCTAGGCACCTTTGAAAAGCTAATGGTCGAAGATCAATAAAAAGTTTTTTGGGTATATCTGTTCGAATGTTCTTCTTTTTTAAAATAAAAATATGTCCCATTCTCTTATGTTTAGTTTGGATATCTTTTAATAATTTACCTAAATTTACTGGTATTTTAGGCTCATCTTGAAATCCTCTAGCAAAATCTAAAAACTGATTTAAAATCTCATTTATTTCAATAATATCTTCTTCAAGACTCTCTTTTAAAGACAAAGAATTTGGAGGTAACATTTCAGATGCAAGCCTTATCCTTGTTAAAGGTGTTCTAATATCATGAGATACACTTGCTAACAAAAATTGCCTTTCTTTACTGACTTTAGATAAGGCTTCAGTCATTTCATTAAATGCTTCACTTAACTCTCGAAATTCTGTGACACTATCTAATGGAAGTTTTTCAACGTTATGACCATTTCTTATTTTTTCTGCTGCATCTATTAGATTATCAATAGGTCGGCTAATACGTTTGGTTGTAATATATGCTCCAAAGATTGCTAGTATTGCAATTAGAATACCCCAGCCTATCCAATGCCAAGGGAAGGGTCTATCTCTTATTAGTCTTGGAACTACAACCCAAAACATATCACCATCAATTTCAAAGCTTACCCATACGCCAGGAATATCATAATGATTTATTGCAACAAAAGTTCCTGGTAAAAGTTGAGATGATATTTTTTCAACTACTAATTGTAAAAATGGATCATCAGGAATTGGTTCAATTGATTCGAATGGATAAGCAGCATATATTGTTACATCACCTATTGCATTTATTTCTCTAAATAATTGAATTCTCTTTGATGGGGCCGCAGCATATAAAGATGCTTTAGTAAAATTTACTATAGTGATAATTTCTTGAGCAAGTGCTGCCGCTCTTGGCTCTCTTTCAAAATTATCAAATATTTTTAACGAAACTAATTGACTTACAATTAAAAGGGTTGCTATAAGCAGGACAAATCTAGTTAAAAGTCTTTTTGGTAAAAAATTCAATTATCTAATCACCATCAGGATTGAATATATAGCCAAATCCCCATTTAGTTTGAAGATATTTGGGGTTATTGGGGTCATTTTCAATTAATTTTCTTAATCTAGATATTTGAACATCTATACTTCGATCAAAAACATCTAATTCCTTTCCTTTTACAAGTTGCATTATTTGATCTCTTGATAATGGTTGGCTCGGCCTTTCTGTGAAAACTTTTAATAAATCAAATTCACCTGTGGTAATAGCTATATTTTTACTATTTTTAGATAAATTTCGATTCTCAATATCAAAAATAAATTCTCCAAACCTTATTGATTTTTTTGATGATTTTTTTGTAAAGGTATCTTTTCGTCTAATAATTGCATTAATTCTGGCTAATAGTTCTCTAGGATTAAAAGGTTTTGGGAGATAATCATCAGCTCCCATCTCTAAACCTACAATACGGTCTACTTCATCACCTTTTGCGGTTAGCATTATTATTGGAATTAACACTTCATTTACTCGAAGACGTTGACATATTTGTAACCCTGATTCTTCTGGCATCATTAAGTCGAGAATGATTAAATCAACTGCATGTTTTTTTATAATTTCATCTAGCTCTTTACCATTTTTTCCAGTGTAAACATTAAATTCTTGGTCTCTTAAATATTTTGCAGTTAGGTCAAGAATCTTTGGGTCATCATCAATCAGGGCTAATATATTTTGTTTATCGCTCATAAAAATACTCAATTTAAATGGTAATATATAATATTAACTTGTATAAACGTTATTTAATAGTAACAATGTTGTTACAATTTTAGTGTATTTTGTAATATTGAATTAACATTTGAATAGCACACTAACTATCCGGAAAAACAAAAGTAAAAAATTATATATTTGTATACATTATTAAAAAACAAGCTATTATTTTTATTCTTTATCATCATTTCTGTGAGCACTAATGCTGATGTTAAGACAAATGAGCTTAAAAATATTGATTCTGAATTTGTTTATGAATTAACTGATTTAGATCAAATTAGAGATGCTTTGGCTGAGTATTCTAGAGCTGAAGACGAAAATAATGCTTTGTATGAGCAAAAAAGAAGAGCAATGCTTGATAGCGTCGAATTGAGATTTTTAGCATGTGATACTGATTCAGATGATACCTTAGATGTTTTTGAAGTAACACAGTGTCTTCCTCAAGTTGCCAGAAGATTTAGAGATGTAGACATTGATAATGATAATGTTATTACCTTAGATGAAATTGCAATTTTAGCTAAAAATTATGAAAAAAGAGTCAAAGAGCTAAATAAAGAAACTTTAGCATCAGAAAAAAATAAACAAGATCCAGCAGCTTTTAAAAAAGAAGTTCAAACAAAAAAAGATTTATAGCTTTTAATTTCTTTATCTTTGAATTAAACTCAAATCTACATGATAGAAATAATTTCAGGCTCAAGTTATAGCGAGCTCAATAACTCAATTGATAGCTTTAATGTAAGCTCACCCTTTTTAGATATAAGTTTCTTTCAAGCTCTTGAAAAATCAAAATCTGTTGGTGAGGATACTGGCTGGGTTTCATTTCCTATAATTGCAAAAAGTAATAATGAAATTGTTGGATTTATGCCTATTTTTTTGAAGGAGCATTCTTATGGGGAATATGTTTTTGATTATGCATGGGCAGATGCATTTCATCGAAATAATTTGAATTATTATCCTAAGATGATTTCTGCTATTCCGTTTACCCCACTAAGTGGTTCAAGAGTTATAGCTAAGAGTCATGAAATTAAAAAGTTAATGATAAAATCAATTGAGAAAATTCTAATTAAACATAAAATTTCATCATGCCATATTCTATTTCCAGATGAAAAAGATCACGCACTATTTGAGGAAATGGGCTGGTTATCAAGAAAGGGCGTCCAATTTAAATGGCAAAATAATGAATATGAAACATTTAATCAATTTCTTGGAACACTTTCGCACAATAAAAGAAAAAAAATAAAACAAGAAAGAAAAAAAATTGAATTAAATAAAATCATCATAGAAAGGAAGCAAGGAAAAGATATTTCTGATGATGATATTGATTTTTTTTATAAATGTTATTGTGAGACATATCGATTACATCACTCAATGCCTTATTTAAAAAAACTTTTTTTTTATGAATTAGTTAAATCTATGCCAAGTAGAGTTCTACTTATTTTAGCTAAAAAAGATGGTATAAATATAGCTAGTGCTTTTAATATTATTGGAAGAGATACCCTTTATGGAAGATATTGGGGAGCATTAGAATTCTTTTCTGGATTACATTTTGAACTATGTTATTACCAAGGACAAGAATTTTGTATTGATAATAAAATAAAATATTTTGAGGGAGGTGCTCAGGGGGAGCATAAGTTAGCAAGGGGGTTTAAGCCTTTTAAAACATTCTCCAATCACTTTATAGCCCAACCAGAATTTAGAGATGCAATAAGTATTTTTTTAAATGATGAGTCAAATAGGATTAATGAATATAGTGATGAATTAGAGAATAGAACTCCTTATAAAAAGACTATTTAAGTATTATGCTAACAATATAAAATAATAAATAACCTAAAATTATTACAAGAAAGAAACCAATAATTAAAAAATATTTTATCCCATTTTTTTCAATAAATTCTTCATCTTTTTTAAAATTTTTTTTTGATTGAATTCCGCAAAAAGCTGACAAAACGCTTTTAATAATTGTCAAAATTTTCATTATTTTTGATTTGATATGTTTGTTCTAAGAATTGGTAGTGATGGAGAGACTTGAACTCTCGACCTCAGCATTATGAATGCTGCGCTCTAACCAGCTGAGCTACATCACCATATATTTAAATATCGTGGATTATACTTTTTTTCAACTTGTAAAGTCAAAAAAAATAAATATTAAATATTAAATCTAAAATGCATTATATCCCCATCCTGTAAGATATATTCTTTGCCTTCAAGTCGCATTTTCCCTAATTCTTTTGCTTTTTGTTCCCCTTTATATTCAGAGAAATCATCGTATGAAATAACTTCAGCTCGTATAAAACCCTTTTCAAAATCTGTATGAATAACTCCAGCAGCTTCAGGTGCTGACGCACCTTTTTTAACTGTCCAAGCCCTCACTTCTTTTGCACCTGCAGTAAAATAGGTTTGTAATCCCAATAAACTATATGCTGAGCGGATTACACGATTCAATCCTGGTTCATTTAAACCCATCTCTAAAAGAAAAATTTTCTTTTCATCTTCATTAAGATCAGATATATCAGATTCAATTTTTGCACAAACTGGAACAACTGGAATATTTTTTTTTGATGAAAAATTCATTAGTTGATCAAGAATATCATTTTCTTTAAAACCATTTTCATCCACATTTGCAAGAAACATCATTGGTTTAATAGTAATTAAACAAAGTGGTCGAATTAAAGCTAACTCATCATTATTTAGATCTAAGTCAATTGCTAGCTTGCCCTGATTAAATATAATTTCAATCTTTTTATATAACTCTAGAAGAGTTATCGAGATTTTATCTCCTGATTTAGCTTTTTTTGATTCTTTTTGTATGGCTTTATCTAAAGTTTCCATATCAGCAAGAATTAGTTCTGTATTAATTATTTCTATATCTGATAAGGGATCAATTTTTCCTCCGACATGAACAATATTATTGTCATTAAAACATCTAACAACATGCATAATTGCATCAGTTTCTCTTATATTTGCCAAGAATTTATTACCTAAACCTTCTCCTTTAGATGCCCCAGCAACTAGACCTGCAATATCAACAAATTCTACAGTAGCCGGTTGAGTTTTTTCTGGGGAAACAATATTTTGCAGTACTTTAATTCTTTTATCTGGAACTTCAACAATTCCTATATTTGGTTCAATGGTACAGAAAGGGTAGTTTTCAGCATCTATACCAGCTTTTGTTATAGCATTAAATAAAGTTGATTTACCAACATTAGGTAGTCCAACAATTCCACATTTCATAAATTATCCTTAAAAGTTACTTTGAGTGAAGATTAAGTATTGCTTTCTCAAAATCACCTGTTATCAACAATGAAAAAACTTTATAACTATTAAGAATAGTTTTTTCAATATTTAATTGCTCTGATTTTTTTGGCTTATTTAAGACGTAATTATTAACTAAACTTTTTTCGCCTGGATGGCCAATACCAAGCCTAAGTCGCCAAAAATTGTTAGTTTGTAATAAACTTGAAATACTTTTTATTCCATTATGTCCACCATGGCCACCCCCAAGTTTTAATTTGATATTACCTGGAGGCAGATCAAGTTCATCATGAATTATTAGTATTTCTTCTGGTTTGATTTTATAAAAATTTGACAAAGCATAAACAGATTTACCACTATCATTCATAAAAGTATTTGGCTTTAAAAAGAAATAGTCACTATCTTTTGAAGATTTTGCAAAAGACCCATAAAATTTTGAATTATTTTTTATTGATAGGCGATGGTTTTCGATAATAAAATTAATCCACCAAAAACCAACATTATGCCGTGTATTTTGATATTTTTCGCCTGGATTACCAAGACCAACAAATAATCTTATTCCGCTCATTAGAATCCATGTAACTCATCAATTAAGGCATAAAAGAAAAGGTTATTCTTTTGACTCTTTTTTTGAATCATCAGAAGACTGTTTATTTTCTTTATTTTCTTTATTTTCTGCATTTTCGCCACCTTTAGCAGACTTATCTCCTTCTTTTCCTTCTTCACCTTCAGCAGCTTCAACACCTTCTTCGCCTTCTTCACCTTCTTCGCCTTCTTCACCTTCAGCAACCTCAATTACCTCTTCAACAACAACTTTAGGTTTAGAAACAGAAGTTATAATTGGATCACTTTCATCAGATAACCCAGTTAACTCAACCCCTTCTGGAACTTTAATATCTGAAAGGTGAATTGAGTCGCCAATTGATAGATTGATTAAATCAACTTCAATATAAGTTGGTAAGTCTTTAGGAAGGCATGCAATATCAACCTCAACCATAATATGTGAAACAACACCACCCTCTAATTTCACTCCTGGAGCAATTTCTTCATTTAAGAAATGGAATGGAACTTTTACATTTAATTTTTTCTTTTCATCAATACGTTGAAGATCTATATGTTGAATAGTGTTTCTAACTGGGTGCATTTGAAAAGCTCTAAGTAAGACAGGTTCTTTTTTTCCATCAAGATTTAGAGTTAGTATAGATGCATGAAAAGCTTCATGTTTAAATTGCATAAATAAATCTTTACTATCTAACTCTATGCTCATTGAATTATTTTCTCCCCCATATAAAATTCCAGGGACCTTACCTGAGTGGCGAAGACGGCGGCTCGCACCCGTACCTTTCGCCTCTCTTATTTTTGCATTTATTTCAATTTTCATTTTTAACTGCTCCTAAATAAAAATAGACCCGCGACCAGGCCTACCCGATAATTTAATTTATTTTAATTCTATACTAATCTTATTCCATAAATAATGTACTAACTGAATCTTCATGACTAATTCTTCGAATAGTTTCTGCTAATAATTCAGCTACTGATAATTGCCTGATTTTTTTAGTTTTTTTAGCATTTTGTTCAAGCGTAATTGTATCAGTAATTACAATTTCATCAAGTTCAGAATTATTGATCGAATTTATTGCATCACCAGAAAATATTGGGTGAGTTGCATAAGCCACAACTTTTTTTGCTCCTTGTTTTTTTAATGCAACAGCAGCCTCACATAAAGTATTTGAAGTATCAACAATATCGTCAATTATAATACAAGTCCTATCTTGAACATCACCAATAATGTTCATTACTTCTGATACATTAGGAGTGGGTCTTCTTTTGTCTATTATTGCTAAATCTGAACCTAATATTTTTGCACAAGCTCTCGCTCTAACAACTCCTCCAACATCAGGGGATACTATAACCATATTATTGTGTTTTTGTTTTACAAGGTCCTCTAAAAGAACTGGTGTGGCATAAATATTATCAACTGGTATTTCAAAAAAACCTTGAATTTGATCTGAATGAAGATCCATTGTTAAAAGTCTATTAACACCGACACTAGTTAGCATAGTAGCTACGACTTTTGCAGTAATAGCAACTCTTGCTGACCGAGGTCTTCTATCCTGTCTTGAATAACCCAAATAAGGTATTGCAGCAGTAATTCTTGCAGCTGATGATCTTCTTAAGGCATCAACCATTACCATAATTTCCATAAGATTATCATTAGTAGGACGACTTATAGATTGAAGAATGAAAACATCTTTACCACGAACATTTTCAAGTAATTCAACCATTGTTTCACCATCGCTAAAACTTCCTACATTAGCTTTACCTAACTTGATATTTAAATGCTTAGCTACTTCCTTTGCAAGTTTTTCGTTAGCGTTTCCTGAAAAAACCATTAAGCTGTCTGTATTCAAAAGTTTATCCTCTTATGTTGGCTGGGGAGGAAGGATTCGAACCTTCGCATGCATGGATCAAAACCATGTGCCTTAACCAGCTTGGCGACTCCCCAATTGGTCGGTTAAATAAAAAGGGTGAACCGATAAACCCTTCACAATAAAGCAATTTGTATTTTTTGGTTTATTTTCTTTTATTGATTTTGCCATTTTAAGATTTTTAGCTCTTATAAAAATACTTGAACCTGTTCCTGACATTTTAGCATTCCCAAAACTACTTATCCACTTTGAAAGCTCAGACATTTTTGAATATTTTTTAAAAACTGTTTCTTCAAGATCATTTTTAATTAGATCGTGCTCAGCAGTATAAGAGGTCGCTATTTTCAACGGAATTGAAGAATTTGTCAATTTAAAACAGTTAAAAATAGTTTTTGTTTTAATATTCAAGTTTGGAACAATAATCACATAAGTAGAGTCAGGTATTCTTATATTATACAAATGCTCACCTATTCCCTCAATCCATGCATTAGTCCCGTTAACAAAAAAGGGTACGTCTGCGCCTAACGTTAAACCAGATGCTAAAAGATATTTTTTACTTAAATTAAATTTAGCAATCTTATTAATACCCATCATAACTGTTGCTGCATTTGAACTTCCTCCTCCAAGACCTGCACCTATAGGTATCCTTTTTTTTATATATATATCAGCACCAATTTGATGATTAGATAACATTAATTTAGCTGCTTTAAATGCAAGATCATTTTTTTGATTAATTTGCTCGCAAGAATTCTTGATATTTACTTTATTATCCTTATATCTAATTTTTATATAAATATCATCCTGTAAATCAATTAGTTGGAATACACTTTGAAGATTATGGTATCCATCTTTTCTTTTACTTAAAATTTTAAGAAATAAGTTTAATTTGGCTGGAGCAAAAAATTTAAAGTAACCAGAATTTAATAAAGTTTTACTACTAATCATGAGGTCCATTCTGAAATAAATATTTTTAGATATACATTATTTTTTTCAAACTCAATTATATTTGGTAAAAGTTTATTACCAAAAACTTTTTTTCCATGATAATAAATATTCCAACTCTGATAATTGATTAAAATTTTATTTTTATTATTTATTATAGAAGGTGGTCTTGTAATAAATTGTTTGAGAATAAAGATATTTTTTTCATCACCAAAAATTTTAGAAATTATTTGATCAGAATTTTGTTTGTTATCTTTAGCAAAATTAATACTTATTTTTTTTTCTGAGTTTAATAATATAATTTCTGCTACTTTAGTATTAAAGGGATTTAGGATATGAATAATATCTTTATCATTTTTATGCTCCCAGAATATTTTACCTGTTTGTCCTTTTTTATTTATAAAAAAGGATAATTTTCCATTAAATTTAAATTTATCATCATTGTTAGTTTCTAATAAATTTTTATATTCACTATAAGATATTTTTTTTATATCTTCTTTTAAAAAGGGAATTGAACAGCTTGATATTAGTAAAATAATTAGAGTAACTAAAGTTATTCTCATTATATTCAATTTTATCTAAATCGATTTGTTGTTTCTAATAATACAGTATTACTTGGATGGCGATTAAGTGAGTTTTTCCATATCTCTTGAGCTTCTTCTTTTTTACCTTGAAGCCATAATATCTCGCCTAAATGTGCAGCAATTTCTGGATCTTTATTTATAGAATAAGCTTTTTTTATGTATTCTAGGGCAATTTTTAAATTTCCTAGTTTGAAATGAATCCAACCCATACTATCTAAAATATAATGATTGTTGGGTTCATAAGCTAAAGCAATTTCTATATATCTTTTTGCTTCAGGTAATTTAATATTTCTGTCAGCCCATGAATATCCAAGGGCATTATAAGCCGCTGCATAATCCGGTTTCAATTTTATTGCTTCAAGAAGAAGCTGTTCCATTAAAAGGGTATTACCCATTCTTTCAACAAGCATTGCATAATCAAATTTAAATTGAGGGGATTTTTTGAAATTTTCTTCTTCGTTTTTCATAGCATCATATGCATCTTGTGTTCTATTTTCTGTTAAAAATAGTGATGTTTTATTTCTGAGAACAACAAGTTGCTCATTTCTTGAAAGCTGTCTTTTTTTTATTCCATTTAACATTTCAATTGCTGAATCAACCGAATCATATTTTGCGATATATTCAGACATTAATATTCTAGAATCAGCAAAATACTCTCCACTAGTTATTTTTTTTAACCATTTAATTGTTTCTTCAAAGTCACCTCTATCGTCATAAATACCAGCTAAATAGATATAAATTTGTTCAGGTTTTGGGTAATTACGTTTCAAGCTTTGCATGAAATATTTTTCAGCAAGGATGTTATCGCCTAATTCAATTGATAATAAAGCCACAGTAAGGCTAATCTCTGAGGATGCGAGTGAGCTATTAACTAGCTTTAGAAATTGAGCTTTAGCATCATCATATTTTTTGAGATTTGTTAAAGCTTTCGCATACTCAAGCCTAACTTCATTCGATTTAGGATTTTTTGTTAAGAAATCTTGATAAAAAGCCAAAGCTTTTTCAGGCCATTCAATGCCAATTATATATCCCCGGAATAGTGCAGCTGTTTCCCATTTTGAATTTATAGATTCTATTTTATCTAGTTCACTAAGAGCCATTTTTTTGTTGCCAGCTGAGAAAGCTGCATGAGCTATGGCAAATCTTGCTTCTGCAATGTGCATATATGGTTTACTTATGTCCAAAATAAATCTGAGAGCATTTTTTTTATTTTCGACTTGAGATAAAATTTTATTGAGATAAAGGAAGCCTTCTGCCCTTGTTTTTTCTTCTTGTTCGAGAAGATTTTTTATTAACGGCCTTGCTTTTGCTAAATTTCCACTGGATATAAAAAGCTCAGCAAGTATTCGTTGAGGTTCAATGGAAGTTTTATCTAATTGTCGCCAAATGTTCGCTGAATCCATCGCTAATCTTCCATTCCTTGCCGAACCTGCAATTCTAGTGGCTCTTTCAGCTAATGGAATACTTTTAGTTAGCTTTGCTAGATCAAGATATATATGTCCTGCAGAATTAAGCTCTCCTCGTTGAGTAGCAATCTCTGCCAATAAAAATTTGTAAACAAATTCTGAATTTGTTGAAGTTATTTTTGCAGGTAAATTTACGTCAAATTTTTTATTATCTGAATCTTTAAAATCCTCAGCATAAATTAGGTTACTTGAATTAAAAAGTACAAAAATAAAGAGTAATTTTGTTATAACTATCTTCATATTATTTCTTATTTTATTAAATTCTTCTAAATAATAAGTTTAAACTAAAAATCTTTTTCTTAATATAAGTTTTAAAGACTTAAAAATTTGAATATAATTCAGTTTCATTTAATTTAATTAAAACTTTTTTATTAATAATAACTCACACAGATAAATTTATTGGAAATATATAGATGGCTGAAGTAACTCTTAATGCATTTGACTTATCGAGAAAATTTGGCAGCAATTTTGCTGTAAAGAATGTTTCTTTTGATTTAAATAAAGGTGAGGTTTTGGGCTTTCTTGGTCCTAATGGAGCAGGTAAATCAACAACAATGAGAATGTTGACAGGTAATTTAGCCCCCACTCAAGGTGAAGTAAAGGTTTGTGGTATTGATATTATTGAGAGACCTAAAGATGCAAAAGCTTTAATTGGGTATTTACCTGAGATCAGACCTCTATATAAAGAGTTTACTGTTAATGAGTTTTTAAGTATTGCTGCTCGTTTTCATAAAGTTAAATCCACTCAAGTTTATAAAGCAGTAGAGGCAGCAAAAGATAAGTGCGGCTTAGCTCATATGAGTAATAGGTTAATTGAAAATTTATCAAATGGATACCAACAAAGAGTCGGAATTGCTCAAGCTATTATTCACAATCCAGAAATTGTAATTCTGGATGAACCAACTGTGGGTTTAGATCCAATACAGATTCGTGAAATCAGGAAATTAATTAAAGAAATTGGAAAGAAACACAGTGTTATCTTATCAACACATATATTGCCAGAAGTTGAGATGGTTTGTGACCGTGTTCAGATTATTGATAAAGGTAATTTAGTATTTCATGGTTCTATTGATGATTTGAAGCAACAACGTCTTGGTAACAAATTGTTAGTTGGTTTTTCAAAACCACCTACAATAAATAAACTAAGAAAAATTAAAGGTGTTGAAAAAGTCGAAAAAGATGAGCAGGGCATGTTCATAATTACCTTTATAGAAAAGTATTTGCCAGCTGAAGAAATTGTAAATTTAGCATCAAAGCAAAATTGGGGTCTTTATCATGTGGCTCCACATATAACTAGCTTGGAAGATATTTTTGTTCAATTAACTCAAGTACAAAATTTAGAAAAATAAAAAAGGATTAATATTTATAATGATAATTAATGTTGCTAGAAAAGAACTTAAAAGTTTATTTGCTTCGCCTATGGGCTGGATCATACTAGCCTTGTTGATGTTAGCATTTGGTAGTTTTTATTTGCAAGGAATAAATAATTACTTTGAAGTAATGTCCGGTGCAATTAGACCTGCAGAAAGAGTAGGTGTAACCATATTTGTTGGTCAAACAGTTTATGGTATCGCATCATTCCTTATGTTATTTGCAGTTCCTCTTTTATCAATGAGGTTAATTAGTGAAGAGAGAAAAAGCCAAACCTTACCTTTTCTATTTAGTGCCCCAATATCCTTAACAGAAATTGTGCTTGGAAAGTTTTTGGGATTAATTCTTTTTTTAAGTATCTTAGTTGGATACATCCTTATAATGTTGTCTACACTTAATATATGGTCCGATATTGATTTTGGTTATTTAATTGCTAATTCTTTAGGGTTGATTTTATTAGCAGCAAGTTTTTCTGCCTTGGGCATATATTTTTCATCTTTAACAAATCAACCTATTATTGCAGCAATTCTCACTTTTATCGCTTTATTCGCCTTGATGGGGTTAGATAAATTTCTTGCGAGTCAACCAAATCATTGGTTTGGATACATTTCACTTATGAAGCACTTTCAGTCCTTCTCAAGAGGTGTAATTGATAGTAAAGATATAATCTATTTTATTTTATTTATAACAACCTTTTTAGTTTTAACTATAAGGCGATTAGATTCTGATAGATTAAGAGGATAAAATTTTGAAAATTAATGCAAAATTAAGATTACAGCTTTTAATTCAAAATTGGTTTTTTGTTTTGTTATTTTTATTATTAGTTGTTCTTTTGGGTTTTTTATCTAATCAATTTATTCTCACAAAAGATATCACTCAAGCGAATAGAAATACCCTAACAAAAGGAAGTATCGAAGTTTTAGAGAAAATGTCTAGCCCAATAAATTTAACTGTTTTTGCTACAAAAGACGATGTTAATAATGGAGAAACTTTTAGACAAGGAATTATAAATTTTATAGCTCGTTATCAAAGGACGAAAAATGATATTAATATCAAATTTATTAGCCCTGTGGAAGAACCAAAACTAGCACAAGAAATGGGTATTAGAGTCGATGGTGAAGTAATTGTTGAATACAATAAGAGAACAGAACATATTACTCCTCCATTCGCAGAACAAGATTTAACTAATTTATTTGTCAGATTAACTCGAACTAATGAACAACCTGTTATGTATTTAGATGGTCATGGAGAAAAAAATTTATTAGGAACAAAAAATAACGATTTAGGTGAGTTTGGAAAGCAGCTTGAAAAAAAAGGATTTAAATTTGCAAACCCTGATCTGACAGTTGCAAAAGAAGTTCCTAAAGAAGGCGGGCTTCTAGTGATCGCAAGCCCTCAAGTAAATGTTTCGAAAGTAGAATCAAATAAAATCCTTAGATATTTACAAAATGGAGGAAATATCTTTTGGTTATTAGATGACGACGATTTTAAGGGGTTAGAAGATGTCGCAGAATATTTAGGATTAAAAGTGTCTAAAGGAAAAGTAGTTGACCCTTCTTCTTCTCAGTTTGGAGAAAATGAAAATATTTCTTATGCTACATTTTATGGTAATCATCCAATAACAAATAATTTTATGTTGAGAACATTGTATTCAGGAGCTCATGAAGTGAGTGCTAAGGGTACATATGAAAATGGTTGGGAAGTAAGTAAATTGATTGAGGTTGCTGCCGGTGGTTGGCTAGAAGGCAAAGAAAAAAAACAAGATCAAAAATTAGTTTTTGATAAGAATAATGACAAACTAGGTCCAATTAATATTGGGATTGCTCTAAATAGAACTTTTGAGGAAAAGGGCCAAAGAGTTATTGTTGTTGGAAATGCAGATTTTTTATCTAATAACTTTATTACATCGGGTGGTAATCTAGACCTTGGAATTAATATGATTAATTGGCTCGCGGGCGATGATCAATTAATTTCAATTCAACCGATGCCTCTAAAAGATGTTAATGTAACAATTCCAAGTGATAGTAAATCTGTTTTTATTGCATGGTTTATTTTTCATAGTTTCCAATATTTTTTCCCTCTGATTTTGTTTATAGCAGGGTTTGGTATTTGGTTTAAAAGACGAAAAGCTTAAATTTATGAGAATTAGATGGTTAATTAATATAGGTTTATTACTTCTAGTTTTAGTCACCTTTTTCTACTCATGGTCAATATTTCAAAAAGAACCAGTACAGTCATTAAAATTTGAGTTAACTAACTTTAAATTGTCAGACTTTAATGAAATAAAAATAGATTTTCCTTCTAGAATAAGTACTCATTTTAAGATAATTGATGATAATTGGAGAATGCTATCTCCCCACAAGGCAAGAGCTGATGAATTATATGTTTATAGGATACTTTCTCTGCTTGCAACTTCAAGCTCAGAAAAATTGAGTTCTGATGATTTATCTAAATATGGATTAGATAAACCTATTCTTAAGGTAACTTTTTTTGGTAAGGAGCTTGAGGAAATATTTTTATTTGGAACATATAATCCAGTCAATGAAGATCAATATGTTTTATATAAAAATAATGTTTTTTTGATTAGTGGTGGATTTTCTGAAACCTCTTCCTTTGTGCCTCTTGAATTAATTGATAAAAATCCTATTGCAAAATATGAAAAGATTAAAAGATTCGATTTTTCACGTCTCGAGCAATGGCAAGAAAATAGACTAAAGCTCAACTATAAGAATAATATATGGAATGTAGAAGGTAAAAATTTGTCAGTTGTTCAGTCTGACATAAATGATTGGTTCGAAATGACATGGAAAGGCATTCCAGCTACGTCAGTGAAAAAATATAAAATTGATGAGAGAATAGGCTATAAAAGCTTTGATGTTTATTTTCAAGACGATAAAAAGATTACTTTTTATAGAATTCAAGAGTCACCAGAATTACTTTTATTCAGAAAAGACGAGGGACTTTTATATCATTTTCCTGGTGATTTAGGTTTTACAATGCTTACTCCTCATGTTGAGCAAAAAGAAGAAAAGTAATGCCCGAACTTCCTGAAGTTGAAGTCACATGTCTTGGATTAAAACCACTTTTGATGCATTCTGTGAAAGAGGTTGTAATTAGAAATTATTCTTTACGTTGGCCAATTAACTCAAAGTTACCTCAAATTTTAAAAAAACAAACATTACTCGATCTTAATAGAAGAGGTAAATATATACTTGCTAGATTCTCACAAGGCACTCTTATAATTCATTTAGGGATGTCTGGACGTTTATGCATAGTTTCTAATAGTGAGCAGTTAAATAAACATGATCATGTGGATATTGTTTTTAAAGAGGATAACTTAATATTAAGATATAGAGATCCTAGAAGATTTGGCTCTATATTGTGGACAGAAAAAGATCCATATAGTCATAAACTCATTAAAAATATGGGTATAGAACCTTTGGATGATAAATTCAATACTGAATACCTTTATCAAAAATTAAAAAATAAAAATCAATGTATTAAAAATTCAATAATGGATAGTCATCTTGTTGTTGGTATTGGAAATATATATGCTAGTGAATCACTATATTTCGCAGGGATTAGACCATATCGTGAGTCAAATAAAATTACAAAGAGAAAAATATCTACTTTAGTTAAATCAATTAAGGATGTTATTACAAAAGCTATTGTAAAAGGTGGAAGTACAATGAATGATTTTTTTGATGTAAATGGAGATAACGGTTATTTTCAGAATGAACATAAAGTTTATGGAAGAGAAAATCAGCCTTGTTATCAATGTCAGTTTCCAATAAATCAAATAAAATTAGGTCAACGTTCAAGTTTTTTTTGTAAAAAATGTCAAAAATAAATTTTTTTAATATTTAAAAAAAGCATAAATTATTACAAAAAGTAGTATTACAAAAAATACTGATATTTTCTTGCAAAAAATTCTTAATCTTTCAATTTCATTTTGGATTTTTTTATTTTCACTCTCAAAATTATTTAATTGTATATATTGTTTGTTTTTAAGATACGCATGAATTAATCTTGGAAGTTTTGGGGCAACGTTAACCCATTCAGGAAACTCTTTTTTAATTGAGTTTAATAAACTTTTTGGGCCGTATTGCTCAGATAGCCAATTCTCCAAATATGGCTGAGCGGTTTTCCAAAGGTCCAAATTTGGGTCCAAATCACGTCCAAGACCTTCCACATTCAATAGCGTTTTTTGAAGCATAGTCAATTGAGGTTGGATTTCCATATTAAATTCTCTGGATGTTTGAAATAATCTAATTAATAATTTACCAAAAGATATTTCTTTTAATGGTTTTTCAAATATTGGTTCACATACAGCTCTTATAGCATTTTCGAATTCATCTATAGAAGTTTCTTTTGGCACCCATCCTGATTCGATATGAGCTAATGCCACAGAATGGTAATCTCTTTTAAAGAAAGCAGAAAAATTTCTTGCAAGATAATATTTATCCTGTTCATTTAAAGCTCCCATTATCCCAAAATCCATTGCAATATATCTCCCATCTTTTGCTACTTGGATATTTCCAGGGTGCATATCTGCATGAAAAAATCCATCCCTAAATACTTGTGTAAAGAATATTTCTACTCCATCTTTTGCTAATTTTGGTATGTCAACTTTATTTTTACGTAATGTTTTAATATCACTAATTGGTGTACCCGACATTCTTTCCATCACCATTACTTTTTCATTACAGTAATCCCAAAAAACTTCTGGGACTATAAGAAGTTTTTTATCTTTAAAGTTTTCACCAAGATGACTACAATGAGCAGCTTCTAAAAGTAAATTAAGTTCTGATCTGGTATGTTTGGCAAACTCTTCCACAACTTCTTGAGGTTTAAGTCTTTTACCATCAGACCAAACTTTCTCTAAAATCCAAGAAAATATTCTAAGTAATTGGATATCTTTATCGACTTTTTTTTGAATATTTGGCCGGAGTATTTTTACAGCAACTTTTTCTCCATTGATTAATTCAGCGAAATGAACTTGAGCCACTGAAGCACTTGCAATAGGGTCTTTTGATAATCCTTTAAAAATTTTATTTATCGGTTTTTTATAGGATTCCTCTAATAATGTTTTTACTCTAGAAAAACTAAACGGTGGAACTTGATCCTGAAGCTTTGCTAACTCGTTTGCTATATCAACTGGTATTAAGTCTCTTCTGGTTGAGAGCATTTGCCCAAACTTAACAAAAATTGGCCCAAGTTGTTCTAGTGCCAATCTCAATCTGGTAGCCCGATCTTGTTTCTTACTTTGCAATAGACGGAATGGATATATACAAAATTTTAGAAGAGAAATTGATTTTGAATTTAAAAATTCATCTAATCTGTATTTTAATATTACAAAAATTATTTTAATAAATCGAAAAAAACTCATGACTTAATTTTATTCGTTATTGTATTTATTCTTGCCTCAAGCCTATCTGTATCTTCTGCTATCTTGTCTACTTCAGAATTGAAATTATCCACATGGTTTTTTTTTGCTAATATTTTATTCTCTTCTTCCCAGTATTCAAAAAGTGAACTTGATAAGTTATTTATATTGTTTTTGCTACTGTTAAAAAATTTTTTGATTAACCTTGTTGAGTGAACGGCAGGTATATCGCCAATATACTTACTTAAATCTTCTTCAATATCCCATTCAATTTGTTTTAATATTTCAGATATTTCCTTTGCTAGTTCAAGGTCACCTTCAATAGAGATTTTTCTATTTTTTCCATTGATAAATTGATTAATTAATTCATTCATTGTTAATTTAATAGTACAATCCACCTTTTCAGGCCTATCTACAATCTCTAGTTGGCCGTTATCTTGTATTTTAAAAAAAAATTCATATTCTGAAATTGAAATATTAATAGTTTTATTTTTATAAAAAATAAGTTTACTTTGCATCCAGTCATTTTGAGATAAAAGATGATTTATGATGATTTTTCTTACTTTACTCATTAAAATTTATATCCTTTATGAATTGCAACTATTCCACTAGATAGATTTATAAAGCTAGTTTTTTCAAATCCTACAGATTTTATTATTTCTAGTAGTTTTTTTTGATCTGGATGCATACGTATTGACTCGACAAGATATTTGTAGCTATTTTCATCTTTTGCAAATAATTTTCCTAACTTAGGAAGTATTTTGAAGGAAAAATTATCATAAATGCTTTTAAAAGGACCCCAGATTTTAGAAAATTCTAATATTACTAACTTTCCACCTGGAGAGAGAACTCGGTATATTTCTCTTAAAGCTTGTTTTTTATTAGTCATATTTCTTAGCCCAAATCCAATTGTGACACAATCAAAATAATTATCGGGAAATGGAAGCTCTTCTGCATCACAAAGAATCGATGGAATGATTTTACCTTCGTTAATTAGTTTTTTTTTACCTTCTTTCAACATCGATAAATTTATATCAGTATGAAAGATTTCGAAATTTTTATTTTTTTTTAAAAACTCTATTGAAATATCCGCTGTACCTGCAGCTATATCAAGGATTTTTGATTTAGTTTTTAAGGGTGTTGTTTCAATGAGTATTTTCTTCCATACATGATGAAGACCCATAGACATAAGATTATTCATAAGATCATAATTATTTGCTACCGAGTTAAATACAGCTTCAACTTTTTTCTTTTTTTCTTTTTTATCAATAGTCTCATATCCAAAATGAGTTTCTTTTTTTTGATTCAAGAGGTTTTCCTTTTTATACCTTGAGCATCTAATTTACCTAAATATTCAAGCCATAGTTGTTCATAATTTTTTGCTAAGTGATGTAAATATGACCATGAAAATAAACCAGTATCATGACCATCAGAGAATTTTATTTTAATAGCATAATTTCCAACTGGTTTTATTTCCAAAATATTAATATTCTCTTTGCCGACTTGAAGAACTGCTTGATCAGGGCTGTGTCCTTGAACTTCTGCTGAAGGTGAATAAACTCTTAGCATTTCACAGGATAACTTGCACTCAGTATCATCATCAAACTGTATTTCTAGAAGTTTTGATTTTTGATGTAACTTAATTTCTTTTGGTGAAGGTATATTTGCCATTTAACTAATTAATATATTCAAATGGGAAATTTTAGCAGAAAAGTTAATTTTTTGGATTTTATGGAGCAGCTGAAGATAGTAATGTTTTAATTTTCTTCATTGCATTTTGCTCGATTTGCCTTACTCTCTCAGCCGAAACTTTATATTTCTTTGCTAGATCATGAAGTGTGTCAGTTTTATTTTCCTTTAACCATCTCGCCTCAACAATTTCTCGACTTCTCGAATCTAGTTTTTTAAGTGCTTTTTGGAGATTTTTTGAGTTATTTGATTCAGTTTCTGATTCTTCTAATGCTTCAGATGGTAGAGGAGCTGAATCCTTTAAATAAGCTATAGGTCTAAATTGCTCATCTTCTGACTCATCACTTGAATAATCAATTGATAATTCTTGACCACTAAATCTCAATTCCATTTCGCGAACATCTTCTTCTTTAAGATTTAGGGTTTTAGCAATTGATTTTATTTCTTCTACTCCAAGTGGTTGTAACTTAGACCTAAGACTTCGAAGATTAAAAAATAATTTTCTTTGTGCCTTGGTCGTCGCTATTTTAACTAAACGCCAATTTTTAACTACATATTCTTGTATTTCAGCCTTAATCCAAAACATTGCATAAGAAACTAGCCTTACTCCTCGTTCAACATCAAATTTTTTGACAGCTTTCATTAATCCGATATTACCTTCTTGAACTAAATCTGATTGGGGAAGACCATAACCACTATAGGATCTAGCAATCTTCATTACAAGTTTAAGATGCGATAATATCAATTTTTTAGCAGCTTCTAAATCATTATCTTTTTTGAGGCGCATGCCTAATTCATACTCTTCTTCTTCTGATAAGAAAGGTATTTCTTGAATGGATTGCTGATATAGACTAAAGCTATCCGCATTTCCAAAAGATGATAAAGATAAATTATTCATATTTAAGCAAATTCTCTTATAATTAATAATGTATATTTTAGCACTCTTTGATAGAGAGTGCTAGTTTATATTAAAAGTTCCATTAAATACAAGGATTTATTTAAATATTTCGAATTTTTTAATGGATTGTTTGGCTGCAAAAAAAGATGCAAAACAGCCAATCAACATTGAAATTAGTAAAATGGTTAGATTTTGTTGCCACAATAGATTTTTTAAGATAAAAGCACCGCCAAGCATCGCCTCAAGGTCAATAGCTGCTTTATTAAATACTTCAATAGTTAATTTAAGGGTAGAAATAGTAATTATTCCTCCTCCTAGACCATAAATTAGCCCAGTATAAATAAAAGGCCTCTTAATAAAACTATCAGTTGCCCCTATAAGTTTACTTACTTCAATTTCATCTTTATGAGTCAATGTTTGAAGACGTATTGTATTTCCTATAACTACAACCAAGATAATTATTAGAATAGTACCTAAGAAAAATAAACCAATTTTTAATAAATAAAGTATAGATCTCAATTTTTTTACCCATCCTGCGTCAAAAAAAATATTTTCTACCCCATCTATAGTTCTTAAATTATCAATAAGATTGTTTATTTTTTTTTGGTCAAAAGTATTTAATGATATAAAAAAAGCATCAGGTAATGGATTTTCAGATATACCAGTATCAAGAGGATTTAAATTTAATTTACTTTGTAATTTATCCCAAGCTTCTAATTTGCTCTCAAAATGAGTTTTTTTGATAATTGGAGTTTTATTTAGGGCTGAATCAATAAAATCTATTTGATCTTGTTTCACGTCTTTTTCTAAAAAAAGACTTAATTCAGCATCATAAGCAATATTATTTGAAATTTGAGAAACGTTTTCTACAATTAATAAACCTGAACTTGGAAGAAATAGCGTAACTCCAATTACTATAAACATCATAAGTGAAGCACTCAAGTTAGTAAAGATTCTAACTAGGGCCCTAATAAACGCTTGATAATGATTATGAAAGTAATTGAACATGATTTGTTTGATCTTTTAATGCACCGCCTATTAAGTGTACTTTCTTATGCTTGATTGGCGTAATTGGAAGTTCGTGTGTGGAAATAATTACAGTTACTCCCACCTGTTGGAAGCTGTAAAAAATATTCATAATTTCATCTGCATATTCTTTATCTAAATTCCCGGTTGGTTCATCAGCAATCAAAATAGATGGGCGAGAAACAATAGCTCTTGCAATAGCTAATCTTTGTTGTTCTCCTCCAGATAAGGAGATTGGCATTATTTTTTCTTTATTTAATAAGCCTACTTTATCAAGTGCAGCTCTAACTCTTCTATTTATATCTATTCCTTCAATATCATTTATTGCTAGGGGCAATGAAACATTTTCAAAACAGTTTCTGTCGAATAATAATTTATGATCTTGAAATATCATGCCAAATTTTCTTCTTAAATATGGAATATCTTTGGCTTTAAGTTGAGATAAATTTTTATTTTCAAAAATAATAGTTCCAGATGTTGGTTTTTCAACTGAAGAAATTAATTTAAGTAAAGTTGATTTGCCAGCTCCTGATGGCCCCGTAACAAATACAAGTTCAGCTGGATGAATTTCGAGACTTATATCTTGTAAGGCATCAATATTGCCTGGATAGCTTTTAAATACTTTATCAAAATTTATCATTCAAACATTCCTTTAGCATATTCTTTTGCTTTAAATTCTCGAAGATCATCTATTCCTTCACCAACACCAATAAATCTTACTGGGGTAGGAATTTCTTTAGCAATTGCTGCCAAAACTCCACCTTTTGCAGTTCCATCAAGCTTTGTCATTATTAATCCGGTTATACCTAAAGCTTCGTTAAATATTTTTAATTGTGTTATTGCATTTTGTCCGGTATTTGCATCTAAAACTAACAACACTTCTTGAGGGGCATGTTCATGACATTTAGTAATAACCCTTTTTATTTTTGTAATTTCATCAATTAAATTTTTTTGCGTAGGAAGCCTTCCAGCAGTATCAGCAATTACAACATCAATATTTTTTGACTTGGCTGAATTTATAGCATCAAAAATAACTGAGCTTGGATCAGCTGTTGCATGTGACATTACTTCAACATTATTTCTTTGACCCCAGACTGAAAGTTGTTCAGTTGCAGCAGCTCTATAAGTATCTCCAGCTGCAATCAGAACTTTTTTTCCATCATTTTGTAAGAGTTTAGTAAGTTTACCGATCGTTGTTGTTTTACCTGTTCCATTAACTCCAACTACCATGATTACAAAAGGTAAATTTATATCAACTTTAAGTGGAGACTCTATAGGAGTCAAAATATCAGTGAGACAATCCTTTAAAATAATTTTTAATTTTGATTCATCTTGGATATTATTTTCTTTAACTTTTAACCTGACTTGTTCAATTAGGAGTTCAGTCGCTTTTATACCTACATCTGAAGTTAATAATATCATCTCAAGTTCTTCAAAAAAACTTTCATCAATCTTTTTACTCTTAAATAAATTTGTGAGCTGATTTCCTAAATTTTCTCTTGTTTTTGTTAATCCTTTTTTTATTTTTTCTGTAAATGAAAAGAAACCTTTTTCTTCTTTTTTAGTTTTTACAACAGTAGGTTTAGTTTTTACAACAGTAGGTTTAGTTTTTACAACAGTAGGTTTAGTTTTTACAACAGTAGGTTTAGTTTTTACAAC
>MDSX01073837.1_pt1 | contig 67155 bp, 58 predicted proteins | sample 811141 | NCBI WGS metagenome assembly MDSX01 (sample SAMN05326642, study PRJNA326480) | marine metagenome | isolation source: seawater | place: Atlantic Ocean: South East | collected 2010 | reverse complement strand
TTTAATTGCAACCCTTCCTCTATCGAAGGTCAGACTCGTTGGATGATTAACGAACCCATCTTCCAACGGGTCCTACCTCGTTTTGAAGGCGGTGGGCAGACTGTAGCCTATTATATGAAGCCAGCCTATTATTGGCTTGGCTGGGGTATCAAAGGGAACCGAGAGCTATATGCTTATGACTATGCTAAAAAACTAGAGTACCTGGTATAATACTTGTACCACTGCGGAGTTAGTTCAGCGGTAGAACGCTATCCTTCCAAGTTAGATGTCGTCGGTTCGATTCCGATACTCCGCTCTTAGGGACTTGAGACGTCCCAACCAAAGGTGCCACTCAGCAACAGGGCCATCATTGTCCTGCAAGTTTGGAATCAGCCCCCTTTGGATGTTCAGGGAGGACCCCTGTCCTACTCCATTATAAACTGTCAGTATGTTGGGTTTAGCGCCCACATAGCATAAGGATAAGTGTAATGTATTCTACCCACTAGAACGATGAAGTTTCTATTAGCTATATTTGCGTCACTATTTTTTGCCCTTCCTGTGATGGCCACTGAGGTTACAATGGGGGCAAATGGTAACTTAGTTTTTGAGCCAGCAGAGATCAGTATTTCTGCTGGAGACACAGTCACTTTTGTGAATGGTATGCTTCCTCCTCATAATGTAGTTATCGAAGATCATCCTGAGTGGTCTCATGAAGGCCTCGCCTTTGCCGGTGGAGAGTCTTTTGATATCACCTTCCCTGAAGCTGGAGACTTCACCTTTTGGTGTGCTCCTCATAAGGGCGCAGGGATGATCGGCACAGCTCACGTTTCTTAATTTATGAAAATCTTTTTAGATACTGCTGATACTCAAGTTATCCGCAACCATTTTGCCACTGGTCTCATTGACGGCGTCACGACTAACCCGACTCTCATTATGAAGAGCGGGCGTAAGCCTGACGATGTGTACCAAGAGATCAAAGACATTGGTATTGAGGATATTAGCATGGAGGTCGTTGGAACAGGATTTCAAATGATTGAAGAAGGTAAAAGACTCTTTGAGAAGTTCGGAGATGTTACCACGGTTAAAGTCCCATGTACTAAAGAAGGGCTATTTGCCTGTAAAGTTCTTTCTGAGCAGGGGATTAGAGTTAATGTAACTCTGATCTTTAGCGCAGCTCAAGCGATCCTTTCTGCAAAAGCAGGGGCAGAATACGTATCTCCATTTATTGGGAGATGCGACGATAACTCTGTAGCAGGAGCCGAGGTTGTTAGGTCTATTGCGGGCGTTTATTGCCAGCAAGGAGTTAGGACTAAAGTATTGGCGGCATCTATTAGAGATGTATACAAAGTAACTAGGGCTTTCTATAACGGAGCTCATGTTGTTACTATGCCTCCTGGAGTGTTTGAAAAAATGTACGGCCATGTACTAACCGACTCAGGACTAGCTCAATTTGACAAGGACTGGGAAGAAGTAAAAACTCTTTTAAAGGCTTAGGCCTTAGCTCGAATAGCTCAGCGGTAGAGCACCTCGTTTACACCGAGATTGTCGGGGGTTCGATCCCCTCTTCGAGCATTTGTAATCTACAAAGTTATGGACAACGACTGGAGATATTCTAAAGAACGCATGGACCTAAGGGCTCAGTCTCTACTAATCCTGGGCAAAATGTTTTCGCTAAAGCGCGAAGTCTACGAGTTTTGTGACTTCTGGGTCTCTCAAGGGAACAAGAATACGCGCAACCTTGCTAAGGAGTTTATAAGATATATAGAAGACGTAGAGGTACTAAGACAGAATGAGGCGAAAGCATGCAAAAAAAGCAGCAAAAAAGATAATAAAACGAGCTAAGAAAGATCCTGATATTTATTCGGACGCGGATGTATTATATGCAAAGCTACTTCTTTCTAGATTAAAGAAAGAAAAAACGCAATGTACGAATACAGAATCAAAGAAGTAGCCAGAGTAGTCGATGGTGATACAGTAGACGTGGTACTTGATTTAGGCTTTGGTCTTTACAAGAAAGAACGTTGCAGGATTGCCGGTATCGACACTCCTGAAAAACGCACAAGAGACAAAGACGAAAAACTCTTAGGGCTAGACGCAACTAGCTATGCTGAAGAGTGGTTTGGCTGTGATCCTAAAGAGATCGAGGTGAGGACCGAAAAAGACGGAAAGTATGGCCGGATGCTTGGCTGGTTCTATAAAGGAGAGGAATGTTTTAACAAAAAGATTGTTGAAGACGGCTTTGCTTGGTGTTATGATGGGGGAACCAAAGTCGAAAAGGGTGATGCTGCCTATGATCAATTAGTAAAATTAAGAGGGTACGCCTCTTTCTCTGAATATAAAGAATCTAAGTAAACATGAAAAACATCGAAGAACACATCGCCAAGGATAAAGAGATCCTTGACAATCCCATGATCTCCGCCAACCAGCGCCGACATATCGAGGGAGAGCTAGAAGAGCTGGAGTACTATCATAAAGAGCATCCAGAAGACCATCATGATCCCTCTCCATTGGAGTTATATTGCGAGATGAATCCTGAAACCGACGAGTGTCGGATCTATGAAGATTAAAGGATAAATAACAGGCCCTAGTACAGGGTCTTTTTTATTATGTAGAGGAGACTATATGGTAGGAAATAATGATAAAAATCAGGCTTCCCCGCTTAAATGGTTTGCCCTAGGAGTAGGAACTTTGATTGGCGTGGCTCACATCGGCATTTTAGGTTACTTACTAAAACCTGAGCCATCAGCGCCAATGATTAATATTCCTAAAGGTGACTATTCTTCATACACGATTAAAGCAGGCAAGGACGGGTACGAAATTGAGTACCGTGCCAATGATCCTAAAGTCCTAGAGTCTAGTAGGTCCATGACACTCGATAAGACTAAGAAGGGATGGTTTGGTGGCGGGACCGAAAAGAGAACTGAATTTCGTCGTGACCAATTCACAATGAACGGCACACGCAACCTAGGAGGCGCTGGAGTAGATTCCGAGGGAAAGTCTGCGAAAGACATAGAGTGCATCGTGGCGGACGCTGGAGCACGGTCACAAGGTGCAATGGCAGGTAGTGCTATCGCCGCTGGTGTTGCTGTTCCTGCAGCAATGAGTATTCCGTACGTTGGTTGGTTAGCAGGTGGATGGGCACTTCTACTAGGACAGAAGGCAGGGTCTAGTCTTGGTTCTACTGTTGGTAGTGTATTTAACGACTGTTAAAGAGTAAATATACTCAATGCATAACATGGTTCCCAAATAAACAAAAACTAGTTAAAATACTAATAGCACACAAAACCAAATGAAAGTAGGAATTATTGGGTTAGGTCGTATGGGTGAGGGAATGTCTCGCCGTATGATAAAAGCCGGTATTGAGACCTGGGGTTACAGAAACAATGTAGCAAAAGCAGAAGAGCAATACGAAGCCGGGTATGTTAGCGGCTTTACTACTTCGTTAAAGTACCTTGTCCAAGCAGTTAAAAGCGATGCCGCTTCACACACCAGCGCCGGTAAAATACCAGGCATTTTTCAGTTAGTTATTCCTGCAGAGCTCGTTGAGGAGACAATTAATGATCTTATACAAGCTGGTTGCAATAAAGGCGATATTATCATTGATCATGGTAATAGCAATTTTAAAGATTCCCGTAAAAGGGCTGAACGACTTGAAAAGCTGGGTATTCAGTATATTGACTGTGGCACTTCTGGTGGAGTTTATGGTCTGGAGCGCGGGTATTGCCTCATGGTCGGTGGTTCAACTCATGCGGTTTCCGTCTGTTCCCCAATTTTTCGAGCACTTGCCCCAGGTCTTGGAGCTGCCACTCGCACAGATCCTCTGAGCCGAGAAACATCAGCCGAAAACGGATGGTTGCATTGCGGTCCCGCAGGGGCAGGACACTTTGTAAAAATGGTTCACAACGGCATCGAGTACGGAATTATGCAGGCATATGCCGAAGGGTTTAACATCTTAAATGAAGCAAACGCAGGGTCAGAATACATTAAAGAAGGAGACGCTGAGGTTGCGCCTATGGCGGATCCTGAGTCCTATTGCTATGACGTTGACGTTAGTGAGGTGGCTGAGCTTTGGCGCCGTGGTAGCGTTGTTGGGAGCTGGTTACTCGATCTTACAGCTGCTGCACTCCGGGAAGATAGGAAACTTGATAAGTTTGATGGTGGCGTTAGTGATAGCGGCGAGGGACGCTGGACTATTCATGCTGCTGTGGATCTTGGGGTTCCTGCTCCTGTCCTTAGTGCCGCATTATTTGAGCGGTTCAACTCTAGAAGATTAGGAACATTTGCTAATAAAGTCCTTAACGGAATGCGGTACATGTTTGGAGGTCATAACGTAAGATGACAGATCTTTTTAGGATTACCAACGTAGAAGCACCTACTGAGGATAAAGTTGACAAATGGGGCTTCACAATTAAGCCCTCTATTACGGACAAAGAATTGATACTTAGGTGCCTGAACAATGCTCCTTGTGGATGCGATAAAAAACAAGTGATAGAGCTAATTAAATATTATGAGAGAAAAAACTAATGACTTTAGCTAATGTCTTACTTTGGGGAACACTACCCTTTCTATGTGCCACCGCATATTTCGGGTACAGAAAAGGTGAAAATAACTATTACGAAACCAACAAGTACAAGGGAAATGGAACAGCGCACTAAAATGAGGTACGCTTTTGCGATGTCTTCTTTTGGTAGGATGTTCTTGCCAAAAGGCATAACACCAGAGATGAAAGAGTTATGTAAAAAATGGTCAGAAAATTTTAACGAGCAACCACCTATTATGAAAGATCTCTACCAAGTAGATCGATACTTTTTAGACTTATGGCGTCACAGACAACAATAATTGTTATCTTCCTTTTATTTGGAATCTTTTTATTCGCACTATCGGTATTTTCTGAATAATGAAACTATATCTTACCTCTTTGATATTAGCATCCTCTATACTATTATTTATTATGTGGGGATTAAAAAATGCCTACCCTAGTTAAATGTCTAACGTAAACGATCCGGTGTGGAGTGTTAACATAATGGTAGCTTTATGTGTACTTGGTGCTCTCTACGTAATCTACTACATCTTAAAGATGGCCTCAGACGAACTCAAAGACAGTTGACATACGCGTTGTTTTAGTCTAAGATTATATAGTATAAGCTAAAGTGCTATGAATGTCTTCATACTGGATAAAGACCCAGTCAAAGCAGCACAGTATCATTGCGATAAGCATGTCAACAAGATGATTGTTGAACATCTTCAAATGATGAGCATTGTTGCTGTAATTAACGACTTAGATCCAGCAAAACGAACTAACGGAGAGTTTTATAAAACTAAAGCGTTTCGCAAGCATCCTTGTACTATTTGGATGAGCCAATCGTTCGGCAATTGGGCCTTTGCCTATCACTTAACAGAAGCTTTATGCTCGGAATTTGAAAAGCGCTTTGGCCATCCCCACGGAGGTAGAGATAGCCTGAAGTCTTTACTTAAAACACGTATTGCTTTGTCTAAAAAGCTACCTCATGATATGACAGAGTTTGCCCAAGCAATGCCAGATGAGTGTAAGATAGAAGAAGACGCAGTAGCGGCTTATCGTAAGTATTATTGCATGCATAAACATGACTTTGCTACCTGGAAAACCGAAGTCCCACATTGGTGGGCACCTATTATTACCGAAGGATAAAAAATATTGTATTGTAGGCGATCTGCACGGCAGGTTGGATACTTTAGAGAAGATCATAGAGAAGTCTCCTGGCTATCATTTTATCAGCATAGGAGATAGTATTCATCACAAACCATTTTTTAAGAGGACAAGAAAAACTTCTCCTGTCCGTACTCTTCAATTTATTAGAGACATGGTTTCTGAAGAAAAGATGACTCTTATTCTTGGTAATAACGAAAATTATATCTTAGAGAATCTTGTTACCCCTGAAAACAATATCCTTAAAAAAGAAACTAGGTTTACCCTAAGATGCTTGCGGGAGCTAGATTTTAATTCTAGACTAGATCTTATCTCTTGGCTTGCTAGATGTCCTCTTAGCGTAACTCTACCTTTAGAAGATAAAAGCATAAAAATTGCACATGGTCTTTTTTACGACGAAGTAAATAAAAGAAACAGGGACCAAATACTTTCTGGGCCGGGCTTCCCTTGGTGGAAAGACAGACTAGAGGAGTATTGTCCTTGCGAAAAAGATACGTACATTCTAGGTCATTATGGCTACCCCTATGTACGTAAGAACTTATATATCATAGACGCAACAAACTTTGAAGGGGTAGGGGTGTACTATACAGACCGAGAAGAGTTTCTGATTTACTATTGACAAGACTCGGTTTCTGGTCTATAATAGTAAAAACTGCTATTGTTTATGTCCAAACTTAATGTCCTGGGTTATGCCACTCTTTCTGATGGGATGAATCGCCAGGTGTTCGGAGATTGCAAAGCATCTCCTGTGAAACCTGAAACTATTAAAAGTATAAAAGCCTCTATGGAAAACTTTGGGGTTACGTTTCCCATTGAAAACCCAGAAGCTTTCTTTATGGAAGATTTTAAACTTCCAGAGCTCAAAGGAAAAAATATAGAAGAGCATTTTAAGAATATCTCTAAGGCTCTTGTATCGGACCAAATTAAGATCATGAAAGACTTTGCTTACTCCGAGCTTCCTAAAAAGCCTGGTACTGAGTATATCGTTAATACGCCGGGATGGACCAAATATACTCCTACTAAAACAGGATTTAAAACCACTCATCCAGAAGGGATCGAAGAAGACATAGCCGTATTTGACTGCGAGACTTTTGTCAAGGGATCAGATTTCTCTCATCCCATCCTTGCCACCGCAGTTACTGACACCGCGTATTATATCTGGATGCATGAGTGCTACGTAGATCCTTCTATTGACTATTACACTACCTTAGTTCCTGTCGGCGATGATAAGATTTTTATTGCTCATAACGTTGCTTATGACCGAGCTCGTTGTGCTGAATCATATGACATTACTAAAAGAAACTATTGGTTTGATACCATGTCTGCCCATATTAATGTGAGTGGATTGGCTTCAGGGCAGAGATGGTGGTATGTGCAAAAAAACACCAAGAAATCGAGCTTTAAGGCCGATCCTATCTGGGCTGACAAGGGGTCTTTGAACGGGTTGGTAGACTGCTATAACTTCCATTGTCAGCCTATGGTTCGCCTTGAGCCAGAGGATAAGAAAATCCGAGACGTGTTCGTTGTAAGTGAGACTATGGAGCAGATCTGTGAACTCCGTGATGACCTAACTCAGTATGCTCTTAAGGACGCCGAGATCACACAAGAGCTATACTCCATCCTTATTCTTAAGTATCTTCAGAACAACCCATCTCTGACAACTCTACTCGGACACTTTGGGATCTCTTCTGCGTTCCTTCCTGTTGTCGACGATTGGGCCGAATGGTTTGAAGGTTGCGAGGAAATCTGGCGTAAGTCCATTGCTCGGCAAGAAGAGATCCTAGGGCAAATGGCCCAAGAGATTTATGACGCATGGAATCAAGGAGAGATTGACGTAGACTCTGATCCTTGGTTGTCTCAGATGGACTGGGAGTGCAACTTTAAATTAACAAAAGCCGGAAAGCCCTCCTCTAAGTGGTACGGAATCCCTAAATGGTTGAGAAGTGTTTCTGAGATTGAGAAAACTGAGGAAGGTAACAAGCTTGTGATCGGTGGTATCTCTACTAAGAATCGCTTATCTCACTTCCTCCTCCGACTCAAGTGGGATGATAAGCCTATGGCCTACTTTACAGAGAAGGGCTGGTGTTTTATGAGTGAGGATTTAGGAGAGTACATTAGAGTACCGCACCCCAAGGGCGAAGGAGAGAATGTTGGTGGAGTTCTTTCTAAAGATTACAATGAAGACTTCGAGTCAGGAATGCTTAGCTCTGATCTCCCCCAAGCAAAAGAACTAATTAAACTCGCAATTAACGTATCTTACTGGACCTCGGTTAGGAGCCGTGTTCGTGAACAAAATGTCGCTAAAGTTAAAAATCCTCTCGGTAAAGAATTCAATCTTATTGTTCCAGCAGCAGTCCCTCACAATACTTCTACTAATCGTGCTGGAGAAAATCTCTGGCTCACCGTTCCTGATCCGAAGTTTGATAAAATTGGATCCGAGATCAAAACCCGAGTACAAGCTCCTGATGGTTGGGTTTTTGTTGAATCAGATTTTGATGCCCAAGAAGCTGTTGTTGCTTCCATCTTTGCTGATTCCTATCACAAAGTGGCTGGGTCAACTCAGTACTCGCACGCCATTCTTGCGGGATCAAAAGACAACGGAACAGACATGCACTCGATGACCGCCAGAGCGATTGGAATCTCCAGAGCAGTTGCTAAAGGATGTAACTACGGGATGCTCTATGGATGTGGGGCTAAGACTTTGGCTAACACTATCCGTAAAGGAAACAAGTCCATCTCTATGAAACAAGCTATTGATATGGGCAAGAAACTTATTGAAATTAAGAAAGGACGTAAAGCTTACAGAGGTATGAGAGAGCTTATAGGCGGATCTGACTCTTATGCCTACAATGAAATGGGGAAGATTGCCTGTGAAAAAACTCCTATTAACCCCTTAAGCGGAACCAAAATGTCTACTGCTTTCCGTCCTAGTTCTGTCGGAGATGACTTCTGGACAATGAGGAATAATTGGTGTATTCAATCTACAGGAAGTGCAATGCTTCATGCCTTTATGGCAGCAATGGAATGGCTAATAAAAGACTATAAGCTAAATGCTAAGTTTAATATGTCGGTACATGACAGTATTTTATATATGTGTCCAAAGAAAGAAGCAGAGACTCTGGCAGCTTTGTTTCAAGTTGCTCATGCTTGGTGCTGGGCCTGGATGAGGTATAACTACGGGATCTACGAGCTTCCTGTTGCTAATGCTTGGTTAAGCTCTATCGAAATTGATCACATCTTCAGAAAAGCTGCCGATGCCAATACAAACACCGTATCCCAACAACAAAAAGAAAATGACGGAAACTCAGTTACAATTAAAGACCTCATCCCCATCTTTAACAAGCTTTGAAGAAATAAACACGTACTTTAAATTACAATACGGACAATCTCTTTTTATACAAGAAGAGCCCTATTTAATGGCGGGTAAAAAACCTCAGTATTGGGTAGGACTCAATAGCACAGAATTTGCCTTATTGAAAGCGAACGGTGACTTTACTACAAAGTATCCTAAAAAAGCAAAGATGATAAAAAACGCAGGGCATAGATGCATCACGCTTAACACACTACGAAGAAATATTCAAAAAGAAAAAATGTTATTTATGAGAGCTTAGCAATCTAAGTTTATTTTTTTTCTACTAGGTTGTATTTTTATAATCGCCTTAGTATTCTTGTCTTCTGATCCTAGACTTGCAGTATCATTTCTCCACATTCCGAAGTCTATGTTAAGCTTAAACCAAGGAGGGTAGGGTCCTTTATTCCCCCTTTTGCATTTCCAAACCTTCGATAAGGTACCTGTAGTTACTTTAGATTCATTTATAGTGAACTCTCCGTTAGGTCCAACAGCCCTCGCCCTTTCAGGAACAAATCTATAAGTTGCTGTTCCGTCTTCTGCTGCTCCGCAAGTAACGGTTAAAGAAGTCCCTTTAGGACAATCACAAGCTTTTGAGTCTTCAACAACATAGCTCTCTGTTGTTTCTGGCCCTGTGACCCTGGACCAGACCGCTAAACCTGTAGAATCGCCTTCTTGTGTAAGTAAACATTTTCTCACAGGTAAGAAGTCTTCTATCGCGATTGGATCAAACGCTGCGCAAGGTTGGCTATAGAATCTTCCATCTGGTATAGAAACAGTTACAGAAAAGTTTTGCTCGTAGATAAATTGAGAGGCCTCTGTGACTTGAACAAATCTCTCGCTATCTAACTCGAACCCTGTTGCAAACTCAACACCTGGAACCGCTGGTACCCACCCAGTAACCGCGTCTGCTATTAGATCTAGTATGGGTAAAGAGAAACTATGCCCCTCCCTTTGAGCTTGTTTTTGAACTAGAGTAACGCTATAGGTCATTTTTCTTGTCCTGACAGTGGGCATATAAGCCCCACCACCCATCTCGTTAGTTGTGGTACCAGATACAAAGCTAACAATAATCATTGCCTGTTCAGCAACTCTACCGGATTGATCAAGCTCTTCAGCAAGACGAAGCACTACGGCACTTTGGCCTATTGTGCTATGCACTCTGGAGTGGAGCTGATTTTCAATCTCTAGTAACATTAGAACTCGCCGCCAGAAAGAAAGTTAGTTAATACCCATTTACCTATTGTATTATCATAGACTAAAAAATCCCCTTTCTTAACACCTCTAGAGAATTGCACGTCTACAAGATCTTGTAGTTTGCGTATGGATTCTAGAGAAAGGATGTACTGACGAAGCGCATCAGCATCCTCTTTATATTTTGTGCCGTCAGGAAATATGCCTGTTTTATGCCCAGTTAAGTAACCGTAGCAATTGTTAGCGTCGTTATTAGTAACGTACATCGCCCCGCCACCCGCGTTTGTAGGGTAGAAAGGGTTGTATCCTTTATAAGAGTTCGTGGTCATTAGAATGTGTCCTCTGTAGTTAATCCGCCGTAGTTATCAAAATCTCCATTTGCAGATTCAACGGCGTTATCTGCAATAAGAGCGTCGCCTTCTTCAGGCTTAATAGCATCTTCTGTATTTACAAAACTAGATAGAGATCTTGTGGTTTCAAGAGCATCAAATAGGATGTTAGATCCTTGGTTACTATCCGATTGGACTTCTGTCATCCCAACAGTCTCTGCTTCAAGCGGTTCATGGAATTCTCTGTTAATAGAACCTGCCTCTCTATTTGCGTAAGGGAAGCTCCTATCATTACTACCTTCACGAAGCACCCATTTGTTAAGAGAGGGTTCTGTAAAGCTTCTTCCTCTCTGATAAGAATGTTTTGTCATCGAGCATCCAGATCTCCAATATCTGTATGCCTCTTGCCATTTTAAACCAGCACTTGCGCTTCCTTTAGATCCCCAGGCTTCTAGTTGCTGGAGGGCTTTTTCTGCAGCCTCTTGTACCTGAGTTCTTGGACGCAGTACGTCTAAGTAGTATCTTGCGATTGTTGCTTGAGTTCTTCTGAACGAACCAGCAATGAGTATCTTGCCTTGAGGAGGCGCGCTGTCGATATAGTTGTTGATTAATTGAGCAGCATCGTTTAATGCAAGCTGAATCTTATTTAAATCTACATCGTTACCAGTAGGATTTTCTATATTAGATAGCTCTAATGCTTCTTGAAATCCAAAAATAGATATAAAATAGTCTACAGTTGCAAGAGTACAGTTGCTCGCAACACCATGGATATCTCTAGGTGGCTGAGGACCTGTCATAAACTTATATTCTTTCTTCTTTTTACTTTAAACAAAAAGGGCCGACCCGAAGGCCAGCCAGTTTGTTAGGTTGTTGATTAAATATCAAGCAACGCAGTTGGTGAGGATGGCGCCAGCGCCGACCTTACCATTTTCGCCCATGCCGACTAACTCGAAGGAGCGCTCTACAAGGATGTCGCCGGTGAATACACGGCGTTCGATGTTGAAACGCTCAGGAGTAGCGATAGGATAACCAGCAAGAGTGTAGGTATATCCGAAAGCAGGGTTGCCGTAGTTGGCATCTAATGCAGGAGCAAAACCGTCGGTAGCACCAGAAGGCTGGTAGAAGAGAACGGCTACGTTGCTGTAGATGTTCTCAAGTGATCCAGTTGTCTGGTTAAGCTTAAGACGACGTGCAACACGAATCTCGTCAAGGCCAAAGATGTTGGCAAGAGTCGCTTCGTTGACGAGAACGCCACGTTGCATGAAGTCTCTGATTCTCTTGTTACGCTTCAGGGCGTTGAAGGCATCAGGTGAGATAACCATCTTATTAGGATAGGTACCAATCTGAGCGCGAACAGCTTCCTTAGCTTCGTCGATTAGAACCTCGATGTCCGAAGTAGCAGCATTGAACTTATCTGCACCAGAGTTATAGGTATTAAGGTCAAATACGTTGTCTGCTTCATAAAGAGTGTCGTCTTGGACAGCAGTTGCAACGGTGATTTCCCAGCTCTGCATGAGACGGTTTGCAGCGTCCTTAGCAGCGTACTGACGAAGGTCAAGCTGAGCAGCGCCGTTCTTGGCTTCTGCAGCGATCTCTTCAGCAATTTCCCAGCTAATAGCTTCTTGACGAAGCGAGAAGCTTCTGGTTCCGAACTCGTTCTGGATCTTCTGGATGTTAGATCCTGGAGCACGGAGGAAGTTCTGAGCGGCAAAGGCTTCTTTGCCAAATACCAATGTACGGCCGGCGCGAGTATTCATAGATACTGCAGGACCGAAGAATGTAGCTACGCCTTCAGCATTTTTATAGCCTTGAGCGAGTTGCGTAAGAATGGGGTCAATTACGCGTACCTGATCTAGATTCATCATGATTAGTTAGTCTCCTTTAGTACCTATATCAAACGATTGCGTCGGCTAGCTTGACTCTGATGTATGACCCTGCAGCAGCAGAGGAAACAGCATCAAGAGCTCTTCCTAGAACGACTCTTCCACTAGTAGTGCCAGAAGCTTGTGCTTTACCAGCTGCGTCCGCGGAGACGGCTCCGTCAACAGCGATGGTTTGTCCAGCAAGTACTTCGACAATAACGATTCCTTCAGTAACTACAGTGAGTAGCTTCTGGTAAGGGAATACGCCTGCCTTGTAAGGAGTAGTAGAAGGGTTGAGTTGACCTTCGTATACGGCATTAGTGCCGTTGTCAACTTGATATCCTTTGTCGGTGAGTTCACCTTGCTTAGGAATATCGAAAACTGTAGCGCCAGCGGCATAAGCGAAAGCCGCAGGATAAGCACCGGTACGTGTTACGAATCTGTGGGAATTAACTCCAGAAGCTAAGTTCGTGGCGTCAGTTACCTCAACAGTCTCAACGTACTGGTGGTCAAAAGACATGTAACGGGGGTCAGTTGCCATTAGTAAAATACCTCAATTGTTATTAATAACAAACTTAACAGCAGTTAAGTAATCGCATTCGTTCTCTTCGGCGTAAGATAACGCGTCGGCATGAACGTTTGCAGTGTTTGGATCATATGCATATCCAGAAGCGTTTGGTTCTACTTCCTTAGACTTTTTAGGAGCCGAGGATTGCGTCGCAAACTCTTCAAATGAGACCATTGATGGTAGGGATTCAAGAACTCCACGCATGAAGTCGAATTGAGATGCCTTACCAGTCTCTGAGAAATTCACAGAGTTCTTATTATTAAGAGTCTCCATGAAACGAACTAAGTCACCTTTAGGGACAACTTGTTCTGTGAGCCTACCAGACTCATAGAGTCCTTCAGCGAACGAAGAAATTTCTTTCTCGCGAGCAAGCTTTCTTTGCTTATTAAGCTCTTCCTCGAGTTCGGCTACACGAGCGTTGAGGTTGTCAACACTCTGATCTCCAATGGCGGATTCGCCATGATCAAGAGATTCGGTAGCCACAGGTGCAGCTTTTTCGGCGTGGTCAGCTAACTCTTCTTTCTTTTCTTCTTTAACCTTTTCTGACATGTCAGATTTTTTCTTCTCTTCTTCGTCCTCTTCCTCTTCTTTAGAGGCCTCTTCTTCGGCATGTTCCGAAGTAGATTTAGTAGCATCAGTGGCAGAAGGAGCGGATTCTTCGCCCATATCCCCTGTTTTTTCCTGGCTAGTCTCTTCTTCTTTGTCTTTATCAGCTGTTTCTTCAGCGTGATCAGTCTCTTCTTTTTTCTTCTCTTCGTCGTCTTCGCCCTTTCCTTCTTTTTCTTCCATGTGCTTTTTAAGTCCTTCTGGCATTTCGCCATAAGAAGACATTTCCATCTCCATCATGGATCCGGCTTGTTTCTTGAGAGCCAGTGCTTGGAAGAGCTCGTCTTCATCGTACTCGGCAGCTAGAGAGGCAATTTTCTTGTCGTTATTCTCCATTTCACCAGAGATATCTTCTTCGCCTTCCTCTTTAGCAGGCTCTTCGCCTTCTCCCTCTTCATCACCCATGCCTTCTTCAGCAGGAGCTTCTCCTTCTTCTTCAGGAGCCTCAGGTGCTTCTTCGTCACCCTCGTCCTCTAGACCCATATCATCGCCTTCACCTTCACCCTCAGGGGCTTCAGATTCGGATTCAGGAGCCATTTCTTCATCTGTTTCTTCATCTGCGGCGTACTCCATTTTGTAGTCAGCTGGAGCGCCTGTTTCATCGACCTGATTACCAGAGTCGTCATAGACAGAAGGCTTACCGCCTCCTATGTTGATGTTGACGGTCATTCCGCCCTCGGCATGATCAGCATTTTGATCAACCGAGACCTCCTTGACTACGTCACTTGTTTTCTTTTTAGTCATAGCAAAGTTGTTTGTTTCTAGGGCTTCTTTAAACGAAATAACGGTTTCCCCCTCCTCAGGGGTCAAATTAAGAATTTTTTCTTCGTTAAGTTCACCTTCGGAAAATGCGGTTAGGCCTTTTACGGCCGGGATAGACACTAACCCAAGATGACGAAGTGTTAATTTTCCAGGATGAGGATTTGTTTCCGCATCTGGTAAGTAGAAAGAACTACTTACTTTCTTAAACACTCCGTCTCGAATTAGCTTTTCTGCCTTAGGAGTGAGTTCTACGTCACCCCATAAAGCTTTACCTTTTCTCCAAAGATCTTTTACCCAACCTAATGCTGGAGTACCATCAGTCTGATCATGCCCAATAATCAGAGGTGCTTCGTGTTGGTCAGGAACATAAGTACCGACCACTTGATCCAGATCCTCTTCTGTGAACATTAATTTCTGCCCAGTTGAGCTAATCTGAGGACCAGCTCTGAACATTTCAATATGTACAGTTTTTTTCTTCTGTTGAGAAGTAAGAGGCTCTTTAGAATTTAGTACTTGATTATCAGACATTTTTATTTATCAGATCGTGGTTGCGTTTAGTAGATAATCGAATCTATCAACGTTTCTAGAGAAGGTATCTTGTACCTGTGCAACCTGACCAGCAGGCGTTCTAACAACGGTGACGACTAGACGCTCAAGAGTTGGCGATGTAGCCACATAAGCATCGAGTCTTAGAGTTCCATTTTCTAAGTCAGCTAGTGAGTTATTAGCATCAGAACAAACAACTAAGTATGCCTGCTCTGGTCTTGCTCCAAATAGTGCACCTTGGCGATAGAGTTGTCCCATCACCTGAGAGGCGATAGACTTGGCTCTAGAGTAAAGTGTACCGGCGGAATCGATTTGCTCGAATAGAACGTCGTCGAAACTTCTGGCCATAACGTCTAGAAGGACGTTAAGAATAGCTCTGGTGTTTACGTACTTGAAGAGAGCATTAGAACTTGTAGTTCTAGCACCCCAAGCAACAATTCCTCTGTTAGGTAGGCTTCTAATTGGGTTGAGGCCTAGAGGATAAGTAACTTCTTGCTGCTGAGCGGTGATATCAAAGCGGAGGCCAGTGGCTCCTCTTAGTGGATATCTTGCACCTGCAGGGGCTTGCTGGAAGCCTTCGTTAACATATCTAGAACATGCAATACCAGCGATGAATGGGCTGGCAGGTACGAAGCGATCAGAAGCATTTTTAATATACGGACCATAGAATGCTGCGTGGCCGAAAGGAGCTCCAGCTACAGACTTAATATAAGCCAATTCATCTTGAACTTCGCTTAGTGATTTCTCATCACCACCGCAGTCAATAAGGGCAATATGCTGAGTACCAGAGATACCCTCTACTTCTCCAAGTTTGCCTTCGGCAGCCTTAAGAAGCGCTTGAGTAACTTTAACTCTTTCTACTCTTGCTTGCGTTTTGCTCATTCCGCCAACTTTAGATACAAATGATCCGAAAGCTTCAGGAGCGAGTACAAATCCAGGGCGATAATCACCTGATCCCATGCCTTGCTCAATTGCGTAAACAAAGTCTTGTGCACGAGCTTTAGAAGAAAGCTTGTAGTTTACAAAGTCAGCCGCTTCATCAGCAGAGTTGACCCTTACTACGTTAGCGTCCTTCTTACCGTATCTGTTAAGTCCAGCTACGATGGGCGAGGGGATACCATTCTTAGAGACGATCTTAATTCTTAAGAGGTAGTCATGACGATAGAAACCGTTAGCCTCAGAGTTATCAAGATAGCCTGTATTTGATGCAAAAGCAGCAGTAGGAGCCGTAAGAACAACAAACTGATCATCACGAGTAGGATTACCAGATACAGTGTATCTTACACCTGCAATAACCACATTAGCCCCATCGAAGAGTTCTTCGGTGAAGTTTGTAGTTACAATTTTATAACTCTGACCAGAAGCAATTGCACCTAATGTATGACCGGAAGCTTTTACAGAAGCGGAAGTATTAGAGAATACCTCAACGACTTCAAAAGTCTTACTATCAACAAGAAGATTTTGTCCAGGAGCAATTTGAGAGAGGAACTGAGTGGTTGTACCAACAAGTACTCCGTCTCCATTTACATCAACTGTGACTTCAACAGTTCCAGTTAAGTTGTCTCCAGACGTACCAGAGATGATAGTTCCAGAACCTGCATAGGCCAAAGTTCCTGTTAGTTGAGCGCTTGTGGTTGAAGCACGAAGCTCAGGCGCGCCTGCTGTTGTAATATCTTTTGTAATTGCGATGCCGTTGTTAGGAGCAAACTCATTTGCACTTAATCCATCAGCAGTATAATCAACGTTAACAGATGTTACGTCGTAGAAAGCATCAAGCTCTTTCTCTTGCAAGATTTCTGTGATACTTGTAACAACATCAGCAGTTAGTTCAGTAGGGGTGGCGCCGTTAGCAATAATTGCCTTATTTTCACCAGCCACGTTTAAGTAAAAAACTTGAACGCTATCGGGAACATACCCAGATCTTGTTACGTTTCCTCCAGTAGAAGTGATAAGACCATTAGGAACAGAATCAGCATCGCTACCATCGAATCCTCTGGCAAACGCGGATGTTCCGTCCCAACGGAAATATCTTGCCTCGCTATCAGGCCATTGAACATGAGCGGCCTTACCAACTCTTGCATCAAGAGTAATAGCAACTACTTTTCCAGTAGAGATATCGCCAATTGAGGCATATACACCAGCGTTTAGAAGGAAACCTTCAATTGCATCAGATAAAGCAGTTAGCTTAGCAGCAGCATTAGGGGAAGCTGGATTACCACCTTCAAAATCATACTTAAGTCTACGGACCCTTACACCATCAACAGAAGCATCTGTATTAAGGTTTATGTGGTTTTGACCAGCACCGCCAGAAGCAACAGCATCGGCGTTAGTGGCACAGACTTTAAATGCGTTTCCAGAAATGCCAGAAACATAATATGTTTCGTTTAAGGTGAGTCCTGTTTGAGAATCAACACCAGTACCTACATAAGCGGCTTCACCGGGATCAATACCTTCAAATACAACTGAATCTCCAGCCTCAAGTGGATCAGCAGCAGTACCAGTGATGGAAAGTGCGGCGACGCTTGTAACTGTAAGCGTGTCGTTGGTTGTCTCAGAAGCGGTAACAGTAGTTGTCTTACTGACCTCTTCTAAATAAGCTCCAAGAGCAGATCCTGAAATAGGAAGAACGGGTTCTTTATTTGCAAGGTCTCTGGAAACACACCTTAAATTAAGCTCCTTTGTAGGAACATAAGAAGCGATGGTACCAGCATTTGTTGGAGTTGCATAAGCCGTATCAGAAATTTGATAGCCTTTGAAGCTCTGAATTTCAGGTACTACGCGAACGTCTTTAGAATAAATTCTAAAAGTAGCTGCTTTGGCCTCTTCATCGGTTTGTTCGATGCGGTAGTACGTAGAGAAGTCAGGATCTTCTTCTTTCAAATATCCGACAATGTCGAATGCGTTGTCGTTTGCGTCAAGTGCAGTTGTTGTAATACCTCTAATTGCAACAGCGTCATTGTCGTTAATTCCTAGTGATTTATCTCCGAAGTAACGATCACCAACTTTAATAGAGAACAAATTCCATCCAGCACCTTGAGTTACAATAACTTTTAGTTCTGGGGTTGGAGTTACTCGGGTATAGTATAAAATACCATTGACACCGACGTTCTCGAAGAAAGCATTTACTGCATCATAGGAGATGACAGAATTGGGATTGTTAGCAGCGGTGGGTGCACCGCCGGATTTTTCGATAAAATCTGTGAGAGAGCCAATCTGGGTTGGCTTGTACGGTTGGAGGGATGCGTAGCTATCAACTGGATTACTATCATAAGGATCTACAGGTGTAGAACCGAAGATATAGCCGATGGCATGAGATGCCACTGGCTGAGGTAATCCTCCAGTAGAAGACTGAGCAACAAACACTCCAGGGCGCTGCAAGGCGCCTACATTAATGTTTACAGGATTAGCCATAAATTAAATCTTTACAAAGTAAGAGGCCTTTCGATTAGCCTTTAAACAAATGGCCATTTATAAGCTTTAATCTTCTTCTGTGCTCTTGTACAGATCAAATAAGTTGTTCATAAGCCAATCAGGACAGCTCACTTGCCCACAACGCTGCATCTCTAGGATCTTAAGACACTTTCTCATGATCTTGTTAAAATCAGAGTCTGTAACGTACCTAGAGCAAATTTTTACAAACTCTTTTAATTTTACGTTGTCTTGGCTAACTGATATCGAGCACAGTATCAAGATTAGTTTGAGCCTTAATTCGTCTGTCATTTAAGATTGCGATCTAGATTTATTAATCTTTTCAATTTCGCTCTGGTGTATTTGAATCATTGCCATTACTTTTGTCATAGGCTGAGACTCAAAGAAATCCAGCGCAACGAAAGAGTTATTTTGTAAAAAATAGCACACTTCTAAAAACTTGATCTTAGGCATAAAGTTACAAAGTATCTCTTTTGAAACAATCTTAAAAAGATCTTTAATAACTCTAGGGGTTATTCTTTTTATTTTAATGTTAGATACGCATAGTTTTTGTAATAATCCTATAACGTCATCGATGTTAATTTCTTCTTCTTCTTGTAGTATCCTTTCTAAAAACTCTAAGTCCTTTCCGGTTATATCTCTGAAACATATAGATACGCCCCTCTGATCCGTTATATTTACCGTGTAGTTATACTCTCGGCTTATAGAGTAATCACTCTTCATCAGCGCCTAATAGCACACTCATTGCCTCACCAATCTTCTTCAGATGGCGAGCAGTAAGCTTTTTAGCGTCTTTTAAAGAAAGTCTTTTACCACCCTCAGTAGGAGCGTGTAGGATGCAGATAGTTTGAAGGGTCGCTTCGATCTCTGAAAGTTTTGTGTCTGAGTTGATCTCGGAAATCTGAATTAGGTCTTCCGCGCAAGGCTCTTTTAAATATAAGAATTTTCCTGCCGAAATTTCTACTGGTAGAATTTCTGGATCGCCAAAGTCAAAGCCCCCCATAAATCCGCTAGATGACTCTTCTTCACCCGGCTTCATCATTTTACTAGTGGCCATAGTTTTTGCAGTTGTTTATACGTAACTTTCTTTAAACCTTAATTTAACATTTTTGTTTAAAGGCATACTATAGATTAGTAACATGGCTTTAAATTCATCAAATGCGCCTTACGAATCTTGGAAGCAACTAAAACAAGCTGCTGATTACAGAGATAAATCTACTCAGAATCAAGCATACGTTCGTGAGGCCTTGGCTCAAGAAAGATATCTAAGAGGTTCTAATCGTGTAAACAGCGGTCCAAACAGAAACACAAGGGCAAACATGTCAAAAAGCTCATCTCAAAATCCCCATGTATACGGTTCTGAAGATATGTGGGGCTGGCAAAAATGGGCCGAAACGACCTCTAAAGAAAGCTCTACCTTAGCTCCAGGGTTATATGAAACACCATCTAAAGAAATACCTGGTACACAGTATCCAGGGCCTTCCAGAGTGAAAGGTTGGGCAGGTTGTACCTCATGCAGGAGAAAAAGAATATGACCACCAGAAGAACAAGGTCAAATAAGCCAGCTAAAGCTGAAGATCCATCTCTAGAGGTAGTGGCGAAAGTCCCTCAAGAAGACCTAGAGGCTTTTTTCACAGACCCCACACCCGAAGAAGTCGAAGCTCAGCTTCCGCCTGCTCCTCCTAAGCCTAAAAGTATTCCGATCACTGGAAAAGTTTTTCTTGGAGAGGAAGATATGAGGCAATGGGACGCTTACAAAAACTTCTTATATGACCAAGGTGTTAAAAGAATTAGACATAAAAACGTTTAGATGGTATAATAAACAAAAGCTTAACTTTTATGAAGCCTGAAATTAAAGAAGCATACATGAAAACTGCGGAGTTATTTTCTCAGGTTTCAAATTGTGAAAAATTAAAAGTAGGGGCCATTGTAGTAAAGAACGGAAGTATATTAGCCCACGGATGGAATGGTACACCTTCTGGATTTTATACTAACTGCTGTGAGTTAGAAGACGGAAGTACTAATCCATTTGTTCTTCACGCAGAGCAAAATGCCTTGGTTAAGATGGCAAAATCTTCAGAGTCTATAGATGGCTCTGAACTATTCTGCACTCACAGCCCCTGCCCAGATTGCTCAAAAATGATCGCCCAAGCAGGCGTTAGAAAAGTTTATTATAGGTACGAATATCGTATTTCTGATGGCATCGATGTGCTTCAGCAACTCGGTGTAAATGTTGAAAAAATGTAATGTTTGAAGAACCAGAAGCACGCGAAAAAATTAAAAAGATATTTAGCAATATCTCTACTTTAGAAGAAGATCTAGTTCCTTGCTTTAAAAAAAGTCTAATTAACAACGAGCCTATTGGTCTGTATATTGCTACAGAGGACCAATCTGATATAACTTGGTTGTTTGGCACCGAAGATATTGCCCCGATGCTAGGAGGAGACGATACTCTTAAAAATATCACCGATCAGCTTCTTCCTTCAGAAGAGGATAAAAAAGAAGGGGTTGTTTTTGCAGTATTAAAAAAAGTCGGGCCACTTTACGCGATCCGACTAGAAAAAGATGTACTATCTGAAGTCTTTCTGAATTAGCTATCAAAAGCTGTAATTATCTCATTTACTTTATCGTAAAGCAAAGCTACTTGATCAGCTAACTTATTTGTAGATGTATTCGCGTTCACCGATAAAACCTTTATCTTAATATCGTTAGCTGCCGGAGAAGTATTAGTCAAAGAGGAGTCTAAAATAGTAATTTCATCGCCTGGAAGAAAATTAGTTCCTCCTGCTGCTATGCTTACGTCTGTTACTGCGCCTTCTGCATCTACAGTAACGGTAACGTTTAATCCGCTGCCTCCACTTGCAGAAGTAAGACCTGTTACTGCCGTGTTTGTTTGTGCATCTCTCCTAGTATCAGGACCGCTTAGAATCTGTACCTCGAAAACCGATCCGTAGCTATCGAATGGAACAGAGGTTATTGCTTTTAAAGTGTTATTGCTTAATATAGCTTTTTGAACACTAGTTTCAATTGCTTTAACTTCTAAAGCAAGGCCCTGCGTAGTGCTTTGCAAGTTTGCAACTAACGAAGAAAGACTATCAATTTCATTTAGTTTTTTTAACTCCTGATCTACTACTTCGTTCCTAGAATTAAAAAGATTAGAAATAGTGTCTTGAGAGTTCTCTAATAACTGAAAAGCGTTCTCTAGGTTAGTAATAGAAGACGATGATGCATCTGCTAATGCCGCTTGAGCCGATGCAACAGCGGTAGAAAAAATCTTTAAATCTCTAATACTAGCGTATGTTCTATCTGCAAAGCGCACATTAACCGCGCCTTCTTCTGTTGTTGGATCCACTACCTCACATGTTGACGCGCCGAGTTTTAGTCCGCTTTTTGTACCTGAGCCATCTTCTACAAATAAAGTAGCGTCTGACAAAAGTCCGTCTTGAGATAGCACTTCTCCTGTGCTTGCTAATTCTTGCCTGGAGACATTTAGTAACCCTCCAGCGTAGTCTTCAATAAATTTAGATCGAAGGTCTGCCATAATTATTTATAATATTTGTTTCGCTTAAATTGCTTGGGAAAAAAGCGTACATTTGGATAGGAATTACGCTAGTTGGAGGAGGGCTATCCCATAAAACCAGCCAGTTATTAGTAACTAGTAGCCTTATTTTAGAGGCGATTTTATTATTACCCCAGTTAATATCATTGCCCCTTAAATCTAATAAGGTATTAAAATTCTTCCTAAAAAGAGGCAATGTCCCAGGCAGTATATTTGCGCTGGCGGTTTTTGTTGGAATAAAAGAAGACAAAGTCTTTTCTAATCCTTCTTCTGTTAACCTACAATTCTTTAAACTTAAAGTCTTGATATTTTTAGAGATTCCTAGATTAACCACTTCTAAATTAATGCAATTAGAAAGATCTATGTGCTCTAGCATTTCTAGCTTCGATCCTGTAAATGACTTTAGCTTTAAGTTCCCTTCTAAATTTATGCTTTTTAAAGCCTTTCTCTCTAGATTAAAATTTGCGTATATTAACGAGTTTCGTTGCAAGTTAATAGATTCTATCATGGGATCTTCGCTATACCCACTAGAGCAATCAATCCACAAGTCATCCCAAGTCATTAGTCCTTGATTTGTGAGTTTTAGATGCTTTATAGTACCTGGCGCTATTTTTGTTATATAGATAATTCCTGAGTTGGATTTTTGTTTGTGCAAAGAAGCTAGGTCGTTTGTAATAACGTTTGAATTTTGAAATTCTACATAATTAAAACTACTATTTTTTTGTTTTTTGTCAAAAGGTAAGATTACCTCTGATTCGTTACTAAATAAAAAGCTTGATTCTAATTTCATTTAAAGATTCCTCCTGCAAGTATTCTAGGACAAAAACTAAGCGATGGTTTTCCAGCAGTTCTTTTAAATCTTTTGGATTTAAGTAGGTTCATACAAGCTTGATAGGCATAGGGGTCATCGAGTAAAGCACAATTAAAAGCGTCATCTTTTTCCCATTTTGCTTTAATTGCCTCTATTAGTCCGTATTCAGAGTTATAATAAGAAGAGTAATATTTTTCTAATTCGTTATCAGGATCGGTGGTTGTGAGACCAAAAGCCGCCCCCGAATTAGATTCAACAACTGCGTCAGTGCTATAACTGTTTTTGGTAAATACTAGGGGGACATCAGTTATCTTATCAAATAAGGGTTGGCCACCACTAGTAATTTTTACACTATCCCCTAGCACATTAAAATAAATCGGTTTGTTATTTTCTCCATCTGGAAAGAAAGTCTTAGGAGACCTATTCTGTATAGAGCCTCCTAATGGCCGATCTACAAAGATACTACCATTTTCTTTTGTTATACTAGGGGAAATGTCTTCTTGTGGATAAATAGCTCTGTTATTGATCTTTCCGCAGTCATTAATATTTTTGTTAAATCTTTGAGAGCATTCTATTCCGCCAAATCTCCCACAAGACTCTACCGGATCGAACTTTGATAACAAGTTCATGCTAACTAATACGTTTTCTGTATCTTGCTTAGACTGCTCAGAAAACATATTTGATTCTGGAAGTAAGTTAACAGAGTCTACGTTTCTATAATTATAGCTGTTATTAGAGGACTTATCAACTATATCTTCTTGCGAAGGCTCAGTATTTTTTACTACAATAAAATTAGTAGAGGGGGTACCTAAAGAAAGTTTGTTTTCTTCTATAAATGATATGAATTTTTCTGCGACTTTTTCTTCTGTTAAGCTATTATTCTTGCCTTTCGCGATAAAAGAAAAATTATTTTTTACGACTGGAGCAAGCTGAGTTAGCTGCTCAGGGGTTATAGAATTTATTTTACTTACACCTGAAGGTACAGGGGAGTTTCCTATACCAGGAGCACCAATAATTCTTGCTTTTGGAGAAACTTTAGGAGAGCCAAAGTTAGTGATATCTTGGTCAATAGGAGTCAGATTTTTAATTACTTCTGATGTTTGATCTATTGTCTTGTTATATAAATTAAATATATTATTAAAGTCGTACTGCTGTTCTTTTTCTACAGACACTGTATACTCTAAAGAGTTAACAAAATTGGTAATAGTAAGATCTAAAGAAAATACTAATAGCTCTATTAATTGAACAAGCTCATTTAATTTTATAGGAGAAGTCGGGCTAACAAAAAAGTTAGGAACCTGATAAGAGTTAGTATAATAACTTAGCTTGTGAACCAATCCACTTAAATAAGCATAGTTGATTAACTTTGTTAACTTACCACCTTCTGCTCCGGACAAAATCTGACCTAACTCTGTAGTAGCAGACTGCGGATTTATTATCGTTAACAGCTCTTTGTAAGTAAGCCCTACACTTTTATCAAAAAATCTTTCTAGGAGTCTTGTAGACGTGTTTCCTAAATTCTTATCTACAAGTTCTGTTATCTGTTGTAGAGCCACAGGGGCATTTTCATTCGCAGTTGCGTAATCTATGTTGTAGCTATCTAAGTCAAAAATAGACTTTCCGTATATTAAAGAGTTTACTATAGGCTCCAATAAGTTAATCGACTCTTTATCCTTGACAAGAGTAGTGTCTTGGTTTTGCAATAAGAAAGTCAAAGACTCAAATAAAGTTAAGAAATTTCCTGAAAGGTAGTCTTTATAGATAATTAATTGCTCAGGATCTATCGCAAACGTGAGATTGATAAGTAATCCAATGAGCTTTCCGTATCTATTTTGATTAAAAGTAACGGCCTCTGTTGGGTTTTTAAGAGAGATCTCTAGCAGGTTCACTAGTCCGGTTTCGCTATAAGAGTATAAATAGTCTATGTAGGCACTAATAGCGGACTCTCCTCCAAACTCATAGATTAATTGAGACAGCTCGTAGCCTTTGAAAAATGATATTTGGTCAGTGCTATCACTTATCGGAGCAAATTTTGTAACTAACTCTTCAAAATTTTCTAGAGACAAGAACTGGATAATTTCGCTTTCTTGAAAGTTAAGCGATCTTAGTTGGTCTATTAAGGCCTCTTGCTCTAGGGTAGAAAATTTAAAAGAAATGTTAGGAATAAAAGAGCCAGGATTAAACCCAATTGTCTTAATATCTGTTGTAAGTCTTTCAAGATTTTTTTGTGCTGTTCTTGCCCAAATACTTAGATCTTTTAAAGATTCTCCTGTGAGGGGAACATTAGGAACAACGGTAGTTAATCGTCTGTAAGAATCTAATAAATACGCAAGCAGTCCGTTAAATCCAGGAAGAACTTTAGAAGAAGCGTATTTGCCGTTAAGTTCTGTAGATGGAATAAAAATGCTTTTTAGCTCCTCTATCTGGGTTGATATTGCACCTAAACCCTCGTAGCCTGGTAAAATGCCGTTGCTACCAAGAGCTCCAGAAACACCCTCTATTGTGTCTCCTAAAATACTTGATAGCCCTTTTATTTGTTGCAGGCCAAATAATAGAACATCAACAACGTAATTATCAGATAGCTCAGGGATTATAGGAGCGTCTACATAAACATTTTTAGGAGAGTTAATAAATCTGTCCTTTAGTCCAAAATTGTATTTTGCGTACACTGGATTGTACACAATGCTAAAAGAGTTCTTATCTATCTCTTCAAGTTGTATTGGTGCAGGAAGGGTTATTTTATGCTTAAAAGACTTCAAAGATTTAAAACTTTCTATAAAGCTTAGTCCAGCAACTTTATTTACTCCAAAATCGTAGGAGAAGATGAAGCTAAAGTTTCCAAACGCTGTTATACCGTCTGTTTCAAAGAACGACCCATTAACTACCCTAGAATAAGAACAAGCGTATAAGAATTCTGCAAAAGAGGCAATATAATCCACACTACCTACGAGCGATGCTTCTGAATTACCAAAATATTTTATTGTTTCTTTAAGCTCCAAGATATTTTTAATAATACTACCGCCTCTTCCTGCAAAAGTCCCTGCTAAATCTTTTTCGTCGTAAATCAAACCGGTTTCTACAGACTTTATATTGGAGTCAGAGATAGCTGCATTTATATCGTTAGAGTCACCCAAAGCGCTATTAACGTACAGCTCTATGTTTGTTTTTAGCTTATTATTAAAAATGTTCTTTTTAATCAAGTATTTAGAACTAAATTCTCCCCATTCATCAAAAACAAATCCTGTAGTGTTTGGCTTTGATATGCCTTGGTTCAAAACATAAAGCTTCTCGTTATAGATTGCAAGCCTATAAGTCTGTGCATTTTCTTTTAAGTATAACTCTTTTTGGGTCTCCCAGTATAATTCGGGGCCAAATAGCGTATAAATAGTGTTATTTACAAATTGCTTTTCTGTTAAAATATCATTAATAATTGTTGTAGAAGGAGCATATTCTTTAACGAGTTGAATAAGCTGCTCGCTTGTTAGCCCCTTTAAATAATATTTTAGTCCATCCTGTGAAGAGATTATCTTAGAGATATAAGTGTCTAGATATTGCTCAATTGCCAAGTTTCTAGGGCCCAGCAACATGTAACTGCTTTTTGTAACTTCATTTATTGTAATTAAAAGCTCTAAAAATCTTTCTAGATTGAAGCCTAGGTTGATTAGAGTTGCAGTAATCTTAAACGTAAGAGGCAATATAGAAATACTTTTTTCTTCTATTACTCTATCTATTATAGAGTCATAAAGGTCAAATAAGCTATCTAAATAAACAGATCTATTTTTACTTATTTCAAAGGGACCGTTTTTTGTTTCGTACGCAGAAAACGCCGCCTCTACGTACACAGAAAGAGAAGCTTTTATTCGTTCTAGTTGCTGTTGTGCTGATCTGGCTAACATACCAATGGACTTTTTTAAACTTTAAACTTTGAGTTTAAAGCTTTGTAGCTTTATATAAAAAATGTCTTCAAAAATATCTGTGATTATTGTGAAATCAAAATCTGTAGATACAACCTCTGATTTGAATAAAATGGTTGTTCATTTAGAACAGGTTCTCGCAGAAAAAGAAGGAGTAGAAGTTAAAATAAGACAATCTATCACAGATACGACTATAAAAACCGCAGATTTTGTAATTTTCTCTGGATGGGATACTCAATTGTTGTCTTCTTTATTTAGTGCTGTTAGTCAATTTGAAAAGCTTGATTCCACCGAGGCAAAACTATTTCTTTTTGACGAGCCTGGTAGCAATTGTTGGACTGATCTAAGTAGGCTTTTAACGTTTGGAATGGATATTGACAGAGTTAGTCCTTCGATCTTTGACAAAGTTATTGACTGTTGGAATTATCGTGATATAATGAGCTATATAGATCTAAAACTAAGAAAGTTAAATGCAAACACAGGAAATCTTAGCTCTGTCTAATACTTCTGAAGCTTTTTTAGATAAGGTACTTGCCCATGACAGGTGGAAACACGAGCAAACATTAGCACACGAGAGGTGGGTTGTTGAGTTCAATGCGAGCTTTAAAAATGCTTCTAGGCCAAAAGTAATTACTTCTGAGTCTTTGTCAAAAGATGATATTTTAATTAACGAGATCACAGGATACGGGGAACTTGACGAAACGCATATTGGAAAGCTTTCTAAAACTCCTATTTGGCAAGCCTCAGAAGCAAAAACTCTGGATATATTTTATGATTGGAAAAAAGCAATTGTAGATATAGATGACCTTCCTAAAAAAGATATTTCCGACTCTAGGATCAAAAAGCTCTTAACAACTTTCTTATGGTCAAATTCTTTAGCGCAGAGAAAAGCTTTTTGGCCGGAAGGAAAAGATATGCATTATGCTGATGCAGCAAAAAGAGAGATTAAACAAAAGCTTCAGTCTTACTCTAACGTAACTATTGTAAAAGCATACAACGCTTTTAAGAAATTCTGGGAAGAAATAAACGAAGGTGCCCAAGTAGAGTTTAATTCCACGTTTATGGCAAGTATACTAGATAATGCGTATGAGGAAACTATTAAAAAAGAACGAGAGGATCAAAAAGCTGATTTATATAAATCTCCTCTCTTTCAAGAGTTTTCTTTAAAATTCCCTCAAGTCCCCCTAAAAGATCTCAAGGATCAAATGATTGCCAAACGAGGAGACTTTATGAGCGCAATTCTTGCAATTGAACTTAAAAGCTTCTCCAAGCAATCACCAGAAGAGTATAAAGATCTATATAACCAAGAAACTTGGGAAGCAAACTATTTTAAATACGTCAGAAAATACGAAGACATCTGGCGTAATATGTACAAAAACTTTTACATCTCTATTCGCAAGGAGCAAGAACTATGGAAGAAGGCGTTAACATCTTAACTTCAGGATACAACGTAGTTGTAGAGGGAGCTGAAGAACTAGTTGAAAAATGGAATTCTGGAAAAATTAGCCAGGAAGAGCTTCAAAAACAAATTATGGAGCTAGAAACCGTAATGATAGATTTAGAAAAGGTAAAAGAGCCAACGAAGTTTAAAGATAGCGAAGAATAATATGTTGAGTTAATGACCTCAGAAAATCCCCAAAGGCACGTAAAATCGGGATTCTTCGATCGCTATTTTTCTTTGGGAGTTTCTCAAGGCAATCTAGCCGGATATAAATCCGATCCCTACTCCTACTCAGGAGCGCCTTATCTTACAAGTGGTGTAATACTTCCTCGAAGAGATGATATTCTCTTAGAAGAAGGCGGTGGTGGTCCAAGAGCAGTAGAAAAATACATGAGGCTGTTCAACGACAGCCAAATTCTTGCTGCTTGGGAGAAACTAATAGGTGAGGTTGTACAGAGACCGTGGGAAGTTTATCCGTCATCCGACTCCCCTGACGACGAAGAGGTTGCAGAGTTTATAAGGCAGGTTATTAACAGGATGGGCTCCAATACCCGTCAGTCTTACGGAAAAGAGCAATTAGTGGCCACTAACTCCGGTTTTGACACCTTTGTTAGAGGGATGTGCGAGTCCATTGTCTTAGGAATGTCTATTGCAGAGATTTGCTGGATGAGGCAAGGAAAGTATATCGTGCCTTCTGAGATTAAAATTAGAGACCCAAGACGTTTTTTATTCAGGCTTAACGAAGACGGTACAGTAAGCCCTAGGCTTATTACCATGTTCTCTCCGGTGGAGGGAATGGGCATTCCTCTTCGTTCAATGATCCTTCACCGCCATTGGGCCTATAGCAATTTTATGGACGTTCATGGCTCTGGTCTTGGACGCCAACTCTATCCTCTCGTTGAGTTTAGAAGGACTTTACTTAATTTCTGGTTACAGTACGCAGACAAGCATACAACACCAACAGCGGTTGGAAAATTTAGCCTAGGCACTCCTGAAGAAGAAGTTAATTCTTTATTCACAGCACTCCAACGTTTAGGACAAGAGACCGCTGTTGTTATACCGGACGAAATGGATATTAGTTGGTTAGAAAGCAACGGTCGGCCTGAGCTCTATAACCAACTTATTAGTTACATCGACCAGCAAATTAGTTTTGTAATTAATGGAGAGACTACTGTTGGCCAAGAGACTGGAAGTGTCGGTTCATTTGCGCGTGATCAGATCGCCGACTCTGTTAGAATGCGCAAAGCAAAAACTTTTTCTGAAGAACTAGATGAAACGATCAACTCTACATTGGTCCGATGGATAGTAGAGCTTAATTATCCTGGCAGGAATCCCCCCAGATTGGCCCGTAACTTCGAAGATCTTAAGCAAAGAGAAGATCCTGTACGCATGGTCCAAGTTCTTTCGCAGCTTGGCGCTTTGGGGTACCAAGTGGAGGATGTTGACTGGCTTAGAGAGAAGCTCAATATACCGTCCTTGACCAAGCAGGAAATGCCCGAAGGTGGGATGATGGGAGGGATAATGCCTCCTATGGAAGAAGAGGGCGGAGAAGAGGCCCCAATGGCCGAAGACATGGAGTTTGGTTCAGAACTTATGAAGCTATTTGACTTTGAAGAGAAATCAGAGAAGCAACAAATTGCTCAAGAGATCTCTGCAAAGTTCAAAGGAGGCCTTGACGATGTAGGGTTCCAAAGAATAGTCACCGACTCAACTGGCAATGAGATGCAGATTTCAAGGCTACAAATAGACGAGTTTACTTCGCCAGGTGAGATTATCTTTGTTATTGAAAGACTATTAGAGGAAGTAAGAAATCTTCGTAAAATGCCTCCAGAGTCTAACGTTGCTAAATCTGATATAGAGACCGATTTGCAAAGATTTAAAAGTCTCATAGATCAAGAGGGTATAGGAGAAAAAGAATCCGAGGATCTAATTAACTTGTATAAAAGATCGTTCAGGTTAAATAGATATACAGTGCATAGAGAAGCAGTGACTCTATCTCCAGAGATCAAAGGATACTGGAGATGGTTTGATCCATACTTTCAATAATCTACTTAGTTTAAATACTATATAGAAATATTGCATATAACGTAACTCACTATGTTATCATATAAGCCGATTACCCAAGCACAATACTGGATCCAGGCATCGCCTTTCCAGCACTACTTCACGACTTTCTCTGGAATCAGAGATACATCTGGTACCACTCAATACGCCGATGGTGTAAGAGGACGTATTTTCCAGCTTAAGGGTCCCCGTACTCTTGCAGAAGTAACAGTCTCCACTCCTTTCGATCCTGAAAAGCATGCAGACATTGTTGATTTTTGGAAGACATACGATTGCTCTTTTATCACCTTGACAGTAACCCCTGTTGAGTGCGGTGAAGATCCTTCTCCTGTAGGAAATAGAACAATCACCATACCTGACGCTCAGATTACTTCCATTAACTTTGGTCAGGCAGATAGATCTTCTACAAACGTGTCTACGTTAGAGCTTACCTTCGTAATGGACACATTTACCTATAACTGATATAGGTATTTTGTATTGGAGGGAGCAAATAAATGAAAAAGAACTACGTAGCACGCGTAACGTCACCCTCCGATTGGCCGGAGATACATAGACTATTATTACAAGATGAGACTTTGGATGATAACATCCCGAGTAATGCTTATGAGTGCGTTGATTTAAAAGCCATTTATGATAATAAAACTACGTATCTCTTAGACAACGAAAAAGTTGATATACTAAAAAACAATCCCAGGGTCAAATACGTAGAACTAGATCCTTCTCTGCACCCTGAGGCCCTGTTGTGAACGATATTATTTCTGATCCTAGCATAGTCGTATTAGATAACACCGTTACTCTTACGCCAAGAGTCGTTATAAGAAATGAAACCTTAAACAATTACTACCTATGGCAGAGAAGAGATCCAGGCGAGACAGAATGGAAATCCCTATATAAAAAAACTAACAAGACTCTGTCTTTTGTGGCTACAGGAAAAGACTACCAAACAGAGTTCAGATGTAAAGTATTTATAGAGTTAGGCGATGAGATTATTACTTCTGCATTTACATTAAACTTTGAGGCGTTTGTAGATTTAGTACAAGATCTACCAGAAAAAATTATCTTCCCCGAGAATTCTCAACAAGAGCATGTTTTAAACCCAGCCGTTGTTTCAACGCATCTAAGCACCGTGAGCTATCAATGGCAAAAGTCTTTAGATGAGGGGACCACATGGAATGATATTAGCGGATCTACAGACAAAAAATTAGTAATTACTCCGTCTTTAGCAAGAGACTTAAATAGCTCTAATGACACTAATCATTATAGCCTAAGACTAAAGATATTTTTTGGCCAGACTAGCACAGTAAGCTACTCTAATTCTGTGTATATAGACTTAAAAGATGCAATAAATCTTTTTGGCATAAATGCATGCTTAACTCAGGAGCAGGTTGAAGAGTTAGCTATTACAGACGCCACTTCTCCGAATCCCTCGCCTGACGCCCACGGAAACTCTCTACTACCAAACAGGACATACATAGAAGAGATAAATACTAGCCCAATAGACCCTGTAGATAAGTGCAAGGATAAAAACACTTGTGGTATCTCTATTAAAGAGCTATTTGATACCTACCCTATCTATAACACTCAGAAGGGTCTTTATAAGTCATGGGGAGATATAGAGTTCCCTTGGCAGCTTGAAGAATCAAGATTAAGAGACTTAACTCCTAAACCCCTCCCTACTTCTTGGGATAGTTTACTCTGGGACTCTCCTGGTACAACTTGTAACCTAAATGCCAATGTAGAATATACTACAGAGCCGGGACAAAATCCCCCCAGTGATCCTGGCAGTAGTACGCATCCTGAAGATTATGTAGTTAAATCTAATTACTCCAGCACTTCAGAAACAAACGATAAGTGGCAAATCGCCCAATACAAGGCCCTATATGCCTACTTCCCTAAGATCGGATCTGGCGGATTATCTTCACCCGCTGACGCTACATGCCTAACAGAACGCCCTGCGGACAGAGTCCTTCGCATCGAAGATGACGGGTATAGAGTTTCCTTATATGAAGCAAACCAGCTAGTCACGGCTTTATCTGGCCCATTTGATCCCGTAAAATGGAACAAGATCTGCCATATTATTACGTCTATACCAGCGGGGCTTCCTACCCCCGATGAGATAAGAGAACGTTATGCTCAATACAAGCTAGATTTCTTTTTAGATAAGTGGAGCGAATACAATGCTGACTGGAGCGAAGATTTCTATCAACAGAGTTTTGATGCTTGTAGGAGCACAAATAGCACATTAGCCGATATAGAAAAATGTTTGAAGCCAAAGTTAGGCCCTTTCGGAGAAAGTAACGACCAGTGGAAAGACGCTAGGATTAAGAAAGTTAATTTCTATGAGAGAGGTGACTATGCTTGGTTTGAAGGGCCTTGTGGAGATACGGTCTGCTTATATATTTGTCTTGTAAATATCCCTGCAACAAAAGAAAATTACAACAAGCATATAAACTTCTCTAAAGAAGTAGATGGAGTGGAGTACTGGCAGAGAGTCTACTGTGTAGTAACAGGAGCAAATAAATGTTTAGAGCCTCAAAGAAACAGAGACTTGCCCAACTACCAGTTGGTTGAGATAGGGTCTTTAGGACACTACGTAGAACAGCCAATACCTTACTTTGATTTACAAGGTAATAAACTTTGCGCCGACTACGAGTTACTCAATGATTTCCTCGAAGAACAGCCTCCTAAAGTCTTAACTCAAGAAGAAATTGATGCCTTAGATCAGCCTTAAAGTTTAAAGTAAAGGATCGCTTGCCTATGTTGATGCGGAAGAAACAATTACAACAGAAGAGATCCTTGCTTTAGCAGACCAGTTGAGGTAATTAGAAAATCCATAATGCGGGTCTCCGCATATAGGGGTGTACAAATTAAGTTTTTTGGTTTAAAATATAAACGTACATATTTAACGTTAACGTATGGAACCCACTGAACTTAAGACTAATTTTGCTGAGCAACTTGAGAAGCTCAACAAGGAGATTGGGCAGCTACGCCAAGCCCTAGCCCAACGCCAAGAACTAGCTGTGAAACTCACAGGGGCGATTGAGGCTATGCAACTCCAGCTTGGCGAAGAGCCCGGCGCAGAGCCCGAGCCTGAAGCAGTTGCAGCAGCGACTGAGGTTGTAGAAGAGACGGCAGAGGTCCCTGCAGCCTGATAGCAGATAGGGCCAATGGCCCATCTGATCCAGCTTATAAAGAAAAGGCGGGCGGGGAACTCAATCCCTACCCGCTTTTTTATTGCTTAATTACAATCTCTGGGGTGCCAAGCTTAGGGCTTAGCTTTCCTCCTAATACCCATATCCTTCTGACCTTCTTGCCGTCATCGTGGTAGAGATCAAAAATATCCACCATCGTGTGCCCTCTAGCGACATCAGTGTATACCACAGTGCTTTCTTCTGAGATATACTCCACCCCATGGCAATCTGTAGTTAACTTAGAGAGATCGAGGCGAGGTATCTCTACCATCTCGCCGATGACCTTTACTTTTGCTTTTCCCATTAAGATACTCGTTCTGACTGCATTATATCAGAAATCTTAGAGATATTGTCAATTGCCATCTGAGTCCATCGGCAGTCTTCTTCCCTCTCTCCCGCCAACGAAAGCATCTCTCCTAGGTCAAAACGTGCCTCTGAAGGAGTTGGCCATCCGCTTTTCAAGTAGTCAAGCATCCACTCTCTAACCTCAGGCTTTAAATACCTTCCGCCTAGCAGCATCCAAATACCCTTGCTCCAAGTAAAGGCGTCGCCGTTAGATAAAACAACTAAGTCCCCTGGGTCTTTTTCTTTTGGGAATTGAGCGTTACCTCTTGGTAGTCTTGTTGTTTTCATGTTAGTACTCTGTTATATCTAACCCGCCGGTTGCCTCTGGGTCTCCTTCTCCTTCGCCGGCGGATTCTGGGAACATGATATTAAGTGCTCTTTCTAGATTTTCTATCATAGACTTAATTAGAATTTTATTTTTAGTAGCTTTTGCGTCTGCGTAGGCGTCGATAAGAGCCGCTAATGTTTCTTTATCCATTTTAAAGTGAGAGATATTCCACTATCCTTTAACCCAAAAGGTTACTGTTTAAAGATACTATAGTTATATTATTACCATTACTCAGCATGAGGTATATTGGCTTAGATCCTAATACAAGGACTGTCGTTCAGATCGACGGAAATAAAAGTGCTTATGTAAACGTAAAATCATTTGGAGCAGCCGGATTAGATAATTATTTTTCTGGATCTGTTAGCGGTACTAGCGGAAATGGTGATTCGATTTACATTAATCAAATTTCAAATTACACTCTGTACGAAGAGGCTTATTTTGTCGAAGGTAGAGAGATCACCGCATTTTTCTTAACAGAAAATTCTGCTCCAGATGTAGGGGAATACGGAAGTATTTTTACGAGCGCAGCTTTAACTCCTGTAGGGGCCATTCAAGATACCTCGTTATCTACTGCAAGAAACATCGAGTATTTCATATTCCCTTACAACGTTGCCACGGGAAAATTTTCTCCGTACGTCTTAGCAAATGCTGAGCTTAGTGGCTTAGTAATCACCGACCCTAAAACTGATTTCGACGAAACAAACTATGTTCAAATTACCTTTAGCAGGAGTTCTTCTAATTGGGTCCCTGTAATATACAGAAGGTACAATGGCAGAGTAGACTTCTTAGGAGTTATCGGTAACAGCGCTTTACAAACTTCCACTTCTGTTACTTTCTATGACAGGGGTACCACGCAGATTCCATCATGGGACGAGGCTGCAATTGCTGCTGACGCGAATGCTTTCCTTCCAGAATTCTTAACAAGTCAGATTTCTTTGTCAGGTACAAACGGCGGGCCTGTAGGAAAAGCAATTGTCGGAAAGAAAAGACTAAAAATAATCTCTAAGAGCCAGGTCACAGGGGTTGTTGAGTTTGCAGACGCTGATAATGCAGGAGGCTCGCTATCTGGTTTTACAGGAGCAGGTACATCGGTCAAGTTTAAATTTGATGACACTAAGCCCATCCAAGACGCAATTGAGTGGGCAAAGGTTAATTCTGTTAAAAACGTATTTTTCCCTACAGGGACATATAACGTTTCCCACATTAGATTATATTCTTCTGCTGCGGCAGCTGCATACAGCGATATCTCTTTATTCGGTACAGGTGCCTCTTCAGTTATTAAGAAAGGACCGTCTGTAGTAAATGGCTCGAGTCAATACGGAACAATAGGAATTTTAGGAACGGGTGTTTCAAATAGAGTCAGCGGGATTACTATTAAAGACATGGCCTTTGACGGAAACAAGAGAGAGTCAATTGCTGTTAGATCCCCTCAGAACGATGTTTATGGCATATCAAGTAAATATCAAGACTTTATTGCAATGGAGTATGTAGACTCAGTATCTATACAAAACTGCTCTTTTTACAATGGTAACGGCTCTGCTGTCTACTCTCTTCAGAGCGAAAAAATCAACCTGGTAAATAACAGGATCTTCCAGCTATCTAAACCCTACGAACCAAACGTACCTCCTGTTAAAATTAGAGAAACAGAGAAGCTTGTTGCTCAAGGCAACCTATTTGAGAATTGCACAGCACCAGCAGACTTCACCGGTATCGACGTGTCAGTAGTTAATAGTAACGTCATTAATAACTGTGGAGATACTGGTATTCAATTAACTGCTTCTGATAATTGGAACGCACAAGGTAACCTAACTTATAACTCTTCTGGTAGTGTGATTCAAAGCACGGATCTATATCAAAATGAGTACAGCAGAGCTTCTCTTGCTGTTAAGAAGGGAATTGTTATGGAGCCAACTTACTTCACAGTGACTGATGGACAATATCCTGTGGAGATTGCAGAGGAATCTATTGTTGCAAGAGTGTACGAGCTTAACTCTAATTATCAGTTTAAGACTACCGGAACACAAGAATTCTTGCAAGTTGTAGAATCTGAAGAACAGCTAGAAGCAGGAATCTTTGCGGTAACTGCCCCTGCGGCTACAGTTGACCCAGGACAAGGAGGATCTAACCAGGGTAAGAGAATCAAAGGTACTAATAACTATAAATTACTTGATGTAGACAATCCTACAGCCTCTGAAAGGAACTACGGATACGGATATAGGATTACTGCAACAGCAAGACTAGGTAGTTTCCCTATTCGTAAAATAACAGGAGTCCCAGGTTCTACTTCTCAAATAAGAATCTATCTACAGAACACCGCTGATCTACTTCAAATTGCTTTCTTTGCTAATACTTCTCCCGGTAACCTCTCTAACGCATCCGTATCTACTACTAACGTAAGAACAAGCGGATCTAATCCTCTATCTAGTTGGCCCGACGGAGATACCTTCACCGTGGTGTCTGTAGATAGCCAAAATTCTTACTTTGTGATTGATACACCTACCGCGGTTGCTGCTGACTTTACAGGACAAAATGAAGAGTATACCACGAGAGTTGGAGACCTTAGCGTTGTAAAAACTAACTACTTCATTGCTGACGGGAACATCTACGTATCTGATTGATTAGATTAAAGATACTTATAGATATTACGATTTTCCGTTATTACATAGAAGAATATGGCTTCAAAAGTATCCGTAGGAAAAACCGCCCCAGTGCCTTTGGGGCAACAACCATCGGCTAATTCGCTGCCGGTTGTTTTTGCAGAGGACCAGCAACCGATTCCCGTTGAGGAACAAAATAAGATTCAGTCAGAAGTTGCCTTGTCGCTTCTTGGCATCCCAAGAGCAGAAGTTGCTCTGGGTATCTTTGCTGACGTAAACACATACGACATCAACCCAACAGAATGGGCTCAAGATCCGATAGAAAATGTACCGTCAGGTGTAGGTAAAGGAATTAGTCACGGAGTTGAACACATCCCAGATGAAGCAGGAGCAAGATTAGTTGCTTCTGATGGAAAGACAACAATCCTAACCTCTAAGAGATTCTTCCGTTACCAACCTGGTCGTGTGTCAGCTTCCACCATGGGTGTGAAGATGAATGTAACTGAGGACCCAGATACTTCTTCAGCAACAGGATTTACCCAGGCAGAAAAGAACGCGATGAAAGGCGCCCCAAGCCTTAAGAAGTGGGGTATCTTTGATAAGTTTGACGGATATTATTTTGAGATTGCAAACGCCGGGCTAGGCAACGATTTCCGTTGCGTAAGAAGAACTCAGGCTATTATCAAGTCTGAGCAAATAGGTTATACTGGTCCTCTCTCCTGGCTTAAAAATGGGGGCGCGGAAACTGGTGATGCTTTACCACAACCTAATAGTAATTTTGGTGAAGCAGGCGTAGATCCTGTAATCATGCGCGATGGCCTTATCTATGTGGCCGCTGCGATAAATGATCCTAGCCTTGTGTATAGTCCTGACGATGTAAGAAATATTGATGGCATAAAAGATGCTGATGGATATTATCCTGGAGCTGGAGAAAGGCTAAAGAACTATAGCTTTGATTCTAACTACGCTGTTAGATTAGCGACATACAATGGCTCGACTTGGACCGAGCATATGGCAGATAGGAAGTTTATGTTCCCATTTGACCAATCAAAAACCCTACCCCTTGAGCCCAAAGGAGATACTCTTAAAAACGGATATATTAGATCTGATTGTCATTGTAACTTCTATAAAACCATCTCTAATTTCAATAGAAAGGGCAACTGGAGTGGTGAGCTCACTACCTTTAATGATTTTACCTCATCGGCAGCAAACATATTAAACTGGGGTACCTCTGCTGGGACGCCTTCACAATACGCAGACATTGACACCTGGTACACAGGAACCAACACCGATGCAGCTTTATTCCCAGAAAGAAAAATCTGGCACCTTCTAGTTAATGTCCAAGGAAGTGATAAAATTACGCAACAGCAGTTCCAACATGCTGATAATTGTTTGCCTTCATCTCCTAACGTAAAAGGAAGAAGCGGCGCAACTACCAACGGAAACGTAACTCTGAAAGAATGGTTTAACCTTTGTGTTCCCGCTCCATACCGCATGGTATATGAGTGGAGACCTGTTAGAGCAATGTTCTCTGGCGATAAGCTTGACGGCGGAGAAAGCGTAGTTCGCTGGAGTGATATCAACACTGCAGCAAACGATACCACTGCTGGTAATGCCGGTGAAGGCGCAATTAACCGTCCGGGTGATGTTGTAAAGACTGCAGACAATGAAGACCTTAAGACAGTTTCTGCATACGAAATCGACTTCACAAAAGTAACCATGTGGAAGACAGAGTTCTCCTGGTATGGTGCTGTTGGTGCGGTGTTCCTTTGCTACGTACCCGTGGCCAATGGCGAAGCAAGATGGGTAAGAGTACATCACATCAGAGCTTCGAACCAGCACTCTGTGGCTTCTCTTGGTAATGCTACGTTGCCTATTACGTACTTAACACATAACTCCGGTTTAGGAGAACAACCAGCTATTGGTAACACCCTGACTAAGTACGGTGCTTCTTACTATATTGATGGTGGTGATAAGGGCACTGTTAGATTGCTATCTAAAGCATCCGATTTTAACAGAGAAGTTGCTCCTGGATTCCTTCAATTCCCCGGTGGTGGTAATATAGCTACAGGCGGATACGAGATTCTAAACAATAACGTTGTAGAAATTAACGTTAACTCTTACACTGGAAACACGGCCGATCGTAGAGGGTTATTAAGAAGAGATACCGTAGTGGGATTAATGGGAGCCTATCTAGACGGAGATGTTACAAATAAGGTTAAATGGGTAGGTAAGGGTAGCGTTGATGGAAATGCAAGACTCTACTTTACAAATCAAGTTGGAAGTGGAACAAGCTCAACTCCGGGTAATGCTATTAAGATTATCATCCCTAGAGCTCAGAAGTCTCTGTTGTCCTTTAGAGCAAAAGACTTTATCCTAAATAGAAAAGGAGATGAGGTCCGTAATAGACTTCAGATCTATCCTCTTAAGTTAGGAGCAGGTATTGCCGCTGGATCTACTGGAGACTTGATGACCTTAAGAACAATCAAGAACCCACTAAAAATTATTTCTAATGTAGATATCGGAAGTAATAATAACACGATCTATGGTCAAGGAACGTTTGCTCAAACTCCTGGCAGAGCAAAAGATCCCGCAAATGCTAATACTTTTGTAAATACAAAAACATCTACTCTAGCAGTAGAAGTAGATTTTACAGGGGGCCAAGTCGATCCTACAGATATTCTTCCTGCTGTAGGTGACTACAGATTCGGATACTTCATGGGAAGTACAAGTGCTGAGGCAGCTCAACAGTTTGATCCTACTTCTGACAATTCCTATCTTAATTCTACAATGTTCCCTGTGATAGGAAAATTAAGACGTACGGCTACTAACACTTATCAGTTCTCCAAGTTATACTCTTATCCTGAAAACGTTTATATTGCAGGATATTTCCTTCCTGAACGACATCTTGAGCTAGGTGAGCACAGTGCTTCTGCAGGTTATCAGGTATTTAATGAGCTAGGTTTAAGTGCTGTTGCTGCTAATAAGCACAGCGATTCAACAGATCAATCTAAATGGGATAAGCTGGAAGCCTCTAGCATAGTAACTTGGGAAGAGATCATCCGTCTGTCAGGAGCAAGAGTTGGTCAAGATATGAAACTAACTCCCATTGCTGACACAGGCAATGAGATCTTAGCATACTACGGTGGCCCCGGAGGATATCAATTTGATCTACAAGACTACTTCGCATATAATAAGGAATATCTTTCTTTCCCACTTACTGATGAGGTTGACATTTTGAACATCTACGGACACTACGATATTAGCACAGTAACCGTTCCTAACTTAAAATCTTTCTATGTAAATACTGCCCTTACATGGGAGGAGCAGTGATACATGGCGGATTATAGAATTAAAGCCCATAAGACTGGGCCGCGGTCGTTCCTAAAGGAACTTCAGATGATTAGCTACAGAGGTAGCGCTCTATACACTGAAGCTGGTTCTCCTTTAATTGCGGATAAAAAAGTCTATTATCCGCCAGATTATTTAGCTTCAGGAGCCCATTCTGTTGTACTAGATCCAGAATCTTTTAGAGAATTTGGTCTATCTAAACTAAACAAAGAAGATAAAGGTAGGCCTGCTTCTCTAGGTATTGTAGAACAGTTTTCTGATCAAAGTGAAGTAAGCAGAAGTCTATTAGGTATTGATAGGGCGGAGACACAACAAGGACTTTTTGGTAATGTTTCTTCCTACGGATTAGATAAAAAAGACTGGGTGACCTATTCAGGTTATCCAGATCATCACCAAGGTACTAACTGGGAATTCAAGAACTCTCCCTCAGGGCGACACAACCCTACCAGGGAATACGATTATGCATCTGGATCTGCCGTTGTTATTGACTCTTATCCAGTTCCGTTTTATAACCCAGGTAATGACCCCACGGATAGAGCATTAAGGGGAGATTTTGGTGGTCCAGCAGGTGTTCGTTGGACTAAGTACCTTCAAGGACTTGTTGCCATGTACATTATTGAGCACATGGTAAATAATTTTACTCCCGCCGAAAAAACTAAATTTCAACTAGAGTACATTGAAGGTAACTATCCTAAGGATGACTCTGGTAATTTTAATAGGCTCTATTGGGATAGGATATGGTCTGATATCGATCAATCTAGAGTTGGTGGCGAAGGTAATATTCCAATCATTCCTAAAGGCAAATTTAAAAACTTTGGAAATGTAAACGCAGCTAATAGTGTTTTTACAAACCTAAAGGATCCTGTATATGAAGGTGGAGCATCAACGCTACCTGCAGAAGAAGTAGGCAATATGGACCTTTATTTTGGAAACTTCTTCTGGTCTTCTACTAGATATGAGTGGACAGAGCCCGATAAGGGGCATTATAGAATAAAAACTAACGCTTCCTATCGAACTGAAATAGTTGACGGCGAAGAAGTTAAAGTTAGGGTTTGGGACGAGTATTGGGGCATGGATTATGACCTATTACCTCAAGATCTTAAAGATTGGGAATTTAGAGTTCTTGAGTCAGAGCCTGGTCCTGATTCTCCTGAAGTTAAATATACTTTACCTTACTACTTAATTACGGATAAAGTTAACGCTCCAGAATCCCTTCTCTTTGGAGAGTCCTGGCCAAAAACTTTCTCTGACGAGGACATTCCTCAGATTCCTATCACAGATAAATTAACAGAAGGAAACGCGATTGGATTCAGAGAAAGTAGATACGCTGTTCAAACTCTAACATCTGTAAGAGCGTTTAGATATCAACCCGGTAGAATTAGTGGATTTACTTATGGTGTAAGAGTATCGGAAGAAGGAGCCGGTCCTGGAACAATCCTCGAGTTCGGAGTTGAAAACTATTCAGATGGCTATTTCTTTAGACTAAAAGACGGAACGGATTTCTCTATTGTTCGTAGATCAACAGTTCCTCTGGGCGAAACTGATCTCTTTACAGAGGCTGGTTATCAAGAGAGAGAAGTCTTTGTTAATAGGCTCACTGGTGTTGCTAAGTACAAGGACACAATGTCTCAAACCGAGAGGGATGCAGCAACCGAAGACGCTAGGCTCGGAAATTCTTATCTAGTGTTTGAGACAGCCATCGAACAAAACCAAATGAACGGTGATGGTCTCAATAATAGAGGTCCTAGTGGTTATATTTATAACCCAGACACCGTAACCATGTATAAGATTGAATTTGGATGGTACGGCGCAATTGGTGCTAGATTCTATGCCTACATACCTCAAGATAAGGGAGAAGCTAGGTGGGTAACTTTGCACACTCTTGTAATTGAAAACCAAATCGGAGAACCTTGTCTAGAAGACCCTTATTTCTTCTTTAAGTATAGAGTATTTAACGGCGCTCCTAACGCCATTAGATTACCTCAATTTGTAGAAAAATACGGTGCTTCTTACTATATCGATGGCGGAGATGAAGGAACCGTTCAGGTTGGAAGTGGATCTGCAACAAATAGACCTATTCTAGACGCAGGGCTTAGCGATTATTCTTCTTCTACATCTTTCCCCGTTCATAAGTGGAGTACAGTTCTTGGCATCAAACCAAAGAAAAAAATTATAAACTCCGAAGGAAACGAGTTCTTTAATAAGAAAGAGATCTATCCTTCTAGCATATCGGTCTTTTCTAACAAAAATGTTGAACTAAAATTTGTTAATCAATTTGGTTGTCAAGAACATGCATTTACCTTCCAAGAAGGTTTTAGATGCAATATACCTGAAAGTCAAAGACTAAGAGGTAGGTTTGAAATAATTAGTCTTGAAACCAACGAAGATAACCTTTCAGAGATTGGTAAATCCGAAGCCCCATGTCCTACAATTAGATACACAGGACCTGTTGATCAAACAACTTATCCAGATTCTTGGCAGAATTTAGGAGGCTCAACGTTTGTAGGATGGGACGGCCTTGAAAGGGGACTTTTAGGTACGAAGTTAGTTGCTAGAAAAGTATATCAAGCTTATGCAAATCCGGGTAAAAATATTAACTTTATAAACCCAAGTAAAACTAAAACAACTATATCTAGAAACGTAAGAGATACTTTATTTGAAGGAAGAGCCGATGAAGGGCAGTTTTCTTCTAGTGGTCTTCTATTTAGATATCCTCAGCCAATTGACATAAAATTATCGCCTTACAGAAAGGACACAACAATAGTATCTACTGTTGATCTAAATACCGAGGAATTCTATATCCTGTTTACCTCTCAAGGCACGGGATCAGGAAACTATGATACTTACGAAGATGCCCAGGTTGGACCAAACTTTGATACAGTATGCCCAGATAACGGTGGTGGAAGATGCGATGCAAGAAATGTTTCTGATATGCAGATCGCCGTCATTTGGCCTACTGAAGATAATTCAGTTGCCGGAACTGATGCAGCATCTTATACTTATCCTAAGTCCCATATCCACAAAAATGCTGTCGGTCCAAACTTTGGTATCTTAGCTCCTCAAAGTAATGATACAGTAAATACGTCAGCAAGAGCAAAATCGTCAGCCCACTGGAGCGGTAAAAAAGTCGAACTTCTTCAAAATGATAGTAACGACTATTATGTAAAGGACAAACAGATCCCTAACGTAACAAACGACTACAAATACTTTGAAGGATTACCTATTGACATTGAAGATAATGCTTTAAAAGATAATAGACTTATTGTTAATAGCACCGGCTGGGTGCATGTATCAAACTCTTTAGAAACAGGAGAGGCGATGGGTCCAGATAGTCTGGGAGAGATTGACGAACAATTACCTGGAATCCCTGGCGAAGACGGCGGTGAGTGTAGAGCACTTTTTGTAAAAGCTGGACAAATTACAGAAGTAGGAACTTTCCAGAAAGAGATTGTCAATGGATCTACTAAATTTTATCTTGCCAAGGGCACTACTTGGCCTAAAGGTATAGACGGCACCACCGGAACTAGCTTGTTTGTTGAAAATTCCTTAGAGACATTGAGGACCTATCTAACAGATGGTAGTCAAGAAGTAAAAGCAGTACCAGGAACAAATCTAAAAGAGTTCTGGTTACCTGTTGATATAGGTTCTCAAGGAGAATTTGCTGATGATGAAGAGGTAGAAATAAGATATAGGGCTATCTCTATTTTCCAGCCTTCTCTACTTTCAGATACCGCAAGATTACTTGCTAGTTCAAATCTTCCTGCTGATCCCTTCCCTCTCAGGGTCTTTATAAGGATGCGAGATGGAGGAGAAATAGGCTCTGTGATTATTGCTAAAAAGACTCCTTTAGGACTAATTAACGTTCCTTTCACTCCTCACGGATGTACTGTTGCTACTAATAGCTCCTTACTTGATCACGATGGAGGAGTTAATGATAATACACATGCGGCTAAAAAAGCTATTGGTATTTTTACTCATCCAGGTACGTTAAATGAGGGGGTTAATTTCTCTTACTTTGATACTAACGCTAATCCACCCGTTTCTAAAGATAAAAAATGTGCCAGCTTCTTGAGTCGGACAAGCCTTGAAGGAACAGGATTCTCAGGTGTTGGAGACTATCCACTACGCTTCCTTAAGTTTAAAGACTCTGGAGACCCAGTAGGAGCCTTCTATATCTCCGCTAACAAGCCTCAAGAGATTAGCTTAAAAGAGATCTTTAATTACGGAGGAGAATCAGTCTACCCGAGCTTCTGGTCTAATAGAGCAATGTTTATGATCGCTAGAGACATTGGTATTCAAGCGGGTGACGACGGCTTGGAGGGGTTTGAAGGAACTTTATCTGTTACGTTAAACTACATAGAACAATAATAGGTTATTATGGCAATTGAAGCAACCAGTTTTTTTAGTTTTTTAAAACAAACTAGATCTCCTATTGGTCTTGTAGATTTATTTAATCTCAGCGAGATTTATGAATCTGATCAGAGAGATGCTTTAGATAACTTATTATTACCTCCTGAAGGATTAGATCAAATTTCTGGTCTTGCAAAAGAGGGAGTAATCAAAGAAGATATCAGACTCATTGGAGGTCTAAATTCTCCTGTAATTGACTCATTAAGTTTATTTGACGAAGTTAAACCAAAAATTAAGTTTGACTTATCAACATTTGTTAGAGTAGGCTCGCCATTAGGCGAACCTGGAAAACATTCTTTTGTGTCTAATTCGCAATCTGGAAACGTAATTTCTTTCCAAGGTGGGTTAGCAGCAAAAAACATTGAGTTTAATTACTTAAATTTAAATGGTGAAGTAAGAACAACATCTGTATCTACGTCTAGAGAGAGTCTATTTAACTCTGTTGCAGATAATAGCGGCAATTATACAGAGGCCAGTTACCCTGGTTTACTTAGAGTTAGAAGAAGAGGACATTATCACACTATTAAATTAGATAAAAAATTATTTGTATCAAAAAGTTCAATTATTGAGTCTCCAGGCGCCTCTATAAATATTCCGGTTTATATGAGGACAAATGTAAATACAAATCCTGGTGTAACAGAATTACAAGCCTATGCTACAAAAAACTCTCCGTTTGTTGTTCCTATCAAAGTAAGCGGCGAGGGGTCATTTAAACTTGGTAATTTAGGAAATGGAGCGCTCTCTGAATCTTATTATTTTGGATACGAGATTAAGAGGAAGAGCGATGATTTATTAATTAAGAGCAGTCCTTATGGGGGCAATAATCAAGATCCGCGACCACCAGAAGTAGAAGAAAAGTTTAATTTAACAGGTACCGCCGGAGATAATCAAAATTGCTTCTTATTCATCTATTGCACTCCTGCTTTAGTCACAGAGATAGATCTTAGCGGTCTTGGAATCAAAGAAAACTTAGGACAAGACCTCGGATTGGTTGGCTTTGATAATTTAAAATCATTAAGTCTAGCAAACAATGATCTTCAAAATATCCCTACCTGGCTAAAGGTAAACTACAAGACTCTAGAAAAATTAGAGCTAAGCGGTAATGTATACTGGAACAACGGGCCTGTTTCATATTTTGATTATCAGGTAAGCACAGGCAAAAATGGGTCTACTGGAACAAATCCTCCAATTCTTTCAGCAATACAAGTCCTATGCTACTCTGGATTTAATAGCACTCCCGGCACTCCACCGGCAGCAAATGCTGGTATTGATGCAGCAGATAAAATTAAAGATTACGACGGAACTCTAAATAGTGTAACAGATGGAACACAAAACGAAGGAGCCATAAGTGATCAAAGCAGATTTGTTCAAATAAGAAAAAGAGAAGTTAACGGAAATACTCCTATCTGCGATGTTAGCGAACCAAGAGGATTTAGAAAGTTTACTGCTTTAACAGAATTAAGATTAAGGCAATCTTTCTTTATGCAAAACGCTGATTTCTCCAAGGTATTTCCGAACCTTCAAAATCTCGATCTGACACGAACTCAAAACGGAGGAGAGAGGGTTCGTGGTTCTTTACCCAGGATAAATGACGCCAACGGAGAGAAGATTAGCTATAATCTATCCCACCAAAGTAACACAGGCGGTCCGATAAGATACGTTGGACTCGATACTTATTACACCGGCACGGCCGATTCTAAATTTATTGGCAAATACGCCATGACTTATTGGAACACTTATCATTGTGGGATCAATGGGATCAGCACTAATGTTAAGGGTGGTATCTGTACAGATGAGAGCATGGTAGGCACAAAAATACCGGATACTTTTGACGGAGACGGGACAACGGCTGAATTCCGTAGATACTCAAATGCGGCTGCTGGTGAATTCGTCAACGCTTGGAGCGGATGGTTAGCTAATCTTGAATTTGTTCAGCTCCATAGAAACGATGTTGCATTTAATATAGCGCATGGTACAGCGTTAAACTGGAATAGACTTAAGAGTTTTAATTATACTTGGTCGGGACAACATGGAGTTAGATCCAAGATAACTTATAACCACACCGTTACAGGAAATGGCCAATCAGCTGTTGATATACTACAAGCAAGTAATCTTGAATCAATACGAGCTAGGCTTGGCGGCTGGACAGGAAAGATTTTTTCCATCCAGGGCGCTCCAAAACTTAAGACAATGAGGGTACATGAAAATAGATGGTTTGGATATAATTCCGCTGATGGGCATTCTTATTTTCTACCAGACAACTTCTCTCAAAATGAACTAGATGTTGACTCGGGTAATCAACTCGAGGATGTTGATTTTCGGGACTTAATAGATTCTAGAACCCAAAACTTTGATCTAGAATTTAGAGAAAGTGATTTCTTGACTCTGGGTAAATTAAATCGTGTGGTGCTCCATGGTACTGGCTTCTTTGGTGTTATTCCCGAATTTGTAAGCGAAAACGAAAATCCGACAGTTATTAATTTCTATGCAGATAGCAACAGATTCTATGACGCACAGAACGTGGGTGTTACTAAGAATAACCGTTTTAGAGTAATTAAATTAGCCAACGGCGGTATTGATAGAGGAGGAATGCTACTTCCTAACTTTAACACAGGAACAAATACAAATAGTAACCTATACCATGTCTCGGCTTATAATTCATTATTATCTACTTATTCGAGTACTTGGAAGGAGACCTCCTCAAAGAAAGGCCAGCCGGTGTTTAATGCCCTATTTGGAGATCCTTTTGCGCCAAGTGGAGTTGTTAAAGAACGTACCACAGTTTCTGGCATTACATTTAGCACAAAGCAAGTTGATGGTACTAACGCTTCTGGAGCGACACAGTTCTTATTCCCCAGCAATGGCTCAATTAATCTTCGAGAATACATAAGGGTTGGAGATGATGTCTACACTGGCACGAGTAATTCATTGTCTCCTATAGGTAAAGTGCTTCAGGTAGGTGATCAACCCACAGCAAGAATCATATTAGACGCAAACGTTAACCTGTCGGGACAGCAACTATATTTCCAAAGAGCCGGACAAGACATTCAGAGCTATTTTAAAAATTGTCCTAGCTTAGAATACGTAGATCTATATGGCTGTTCATTAGTTGGAAAGATTCCCACCTTTAATGCAAATAAAGGTAAATTGAGAAGAGTCCAATTACAAAATAATCTTTTAACTAAGTATGTAACTGGTACTTTAGATCAGATCACGGGTAAAGCTCAGAATTTAAATAAAAGACCTAATATAAAAAATTTAGATCTTTCTTTTAATCCTCTTTCTCTGCAGAGTATTAAAGATATTATTTTTGACGCTTACAACTTAGCAGTATATTTTAACAATAACTTTAAGGGAAAGTTCACTATTGATTTAAGATCTACAAAAGCTGTAGTTTCTAACGGAACTTTTGTTAATTACACAGACGCTGAGATATTTACAGGAGGAACGCCATCAACGCCGGGTACACCTGGTTCGCCGGGTGATCCTAATGCAACACCCCCCGTCCCACCGGTTGACGAGATACCTGGAATTCCTGGATCGCCAGATCCTTTACTAACAAAGTTTAATAAATTAGGACCGGGGAACCGATATTCTAAAATTGAGATATTGATTAATTAATAGAGGTATTTAACAAATGTCAGTCGGACTATCTAGATCATTAAATTTATCTGAAAAAGAGCTAAATCTAAATGAGGCTCTTCAAAAATTATACGAGCCCGGTATCGAGGATGATATTGATTTATTTTCTTTATCATCTCAGATCAAATCAACCATCGTCTCTGGTAAGGAAGACGACGGTACAGAAGACGCAGATTTGGCTCAAATACTTGGCCTAAGAAGCGAAAACTTAAAAGCTCCAGGAGGCACAGTATTAAAAAGAACAAAATTTCAGTCTAACGTAGATCTATACTCTAATGGGGATAAAGTATTCTTTAGTGTATTTGGACTGACTGCTAATACAGGGACTGACGTAGTAAATCCTAGACTTTCTGTTAATGGATCTATCCCAGCAATTAAAGTATTAACTGGCGGGCAGGGCTTTTATTTTAACAAGCCAGCAACTGCTTTTGGCGGTGGTGTTCAGAGTCTCACAGAAGATACACTAGTCATAAAAGATGTTCCTCTCAAAGGTAAGATCTCTAAGTCTGAAAATGCTAGGGCAGAAGTTACATTTAAAATTGATACTAGCACGGTATTTAATACATCAAATGTTGCTACTTGGAAATTAAGTGGGACTACTGTAGTGCATAATGCTGGTGATGTTGTAACTATAGGATCCACTACAAATACACTACAACTAAACGCCAATGGCACTTGGACCTACTTATCTCCTAACGGGGACTTATACAACTCGCCTATTACTGTTGAAGTAACATACGCGGCTTATCAAGGCGAAAGTGCAACAGCGACTTATTCTTTATTAACATCACTTCAAACAGGAGCCCCTGCAAGTGGAGCAATAGATTTAGCTCCTCAAGGCGCGCCAGAATACTTAACAAAATGGACCGGCTTCTATACAAGAAGATATTCTGTTGAAAAAGTTGTACTCACAACGGAAGGTACTGGTTATTTGATAGGAGAAGAGGTAGAAATTTTAGAAGGATCAACGGTTACAGACGAAGGTTCTGATACTGTTTGTGTCCTTGTAAGGCAAGAAGGAAAAGAATATTTTGGTAAAGAGCCTATTATACTCACAGATCAATATTATTATGAAGTAAGAGACGCTTCTCAAAACGGGATGTATTTATTTGATACCGTAGTAAATAAGTTTATCTATCTAGCAACAAATATTTCTTTTGGTACAGGATTTAACACCAAACCTAGAGAGATTAAGATCCTTAGAGGAGACGAGATTTACGTAAATAATATCTTACAACTAAGATTTACTGGGTCAATAGTACGGATCGAACAATATGGAGAATCCTTTAAAGTCGGAGATAGCATTACATCTGCTATCTATAGCCTGACAGACGCCGCAGCTGAACTAAGAACAAACTCTTATAAGTCTATTCAAAATACAAAAGCTCCTACACCTGTAACATCTGTAGACAATACCCTGGGATTTGAGTATAACAGAATCGTCGGAGAGAGCCTACCAGTGTATCAACGCCTAATCATGAGAGACCAAGACTGGGTGCTAGGAACGGGAGCTGGTGGTGCAAATGCAGTCACAGGAGCTAAATTAAAGGGTAGCGTAAATATGCCTGCGTTCTCTTTAACTAACCCAGATATAAGAGTACCTGGATTATTTATTAAGGTAGGCGCTAGTTATAAGAGAGCATATTCTACAACAGATAAGCCCTTCTTCTTAGGTAACGCAACTGGAACCGGTGTATTAAATCCAGATGTTAGCACAGCAGAAAAGACATATGCTGTTTACGCTGCTGATCAAGATGATAACGGACAATGGTACGCATTTAACACCACATTAAGTAAATTTGCGCAAAGGATCGCAATGCCGGCCGCTATAGGCGGCTCAGATAATGGTAAAAATGGTGCGTTCTATTTCCATAGAGCCGCTGCACCCTCTGTAAACACTCAGACGCTCGCGGGGAAAACTTATTACGAGATCCCCCTATTCACTTATGTAGGATAAGATCAGGTCCAGCCTGGATTGTTGTCTGCAAGGATACTAATAGGCTGTTCGCCTTCGCCTTCGGCCTTCTTAACAAACAGATAATATTGTTCCTTAACAGGCTTATTATTGGAGTATAATACGGCGTCTTTGAATATGTTCTCGTTTGTTACTCCTGTGTAAGCGTCTCTGGTGAATAGGCCTGCAATGTCAGGAGATAGTAGTACAGATAGCTTATGAGTATAGCTATCTTCTGTGAATGTAGGGAAAGAAGTCGGAAGTCCATTGGCTGTGGTGATTGGCAGAATGAATTGCCGCTCTGACGTTGCAAAATCTAGAGAGAATTGATCTGTAACTTTTAAGAACTTTTCACCCAGAGTAGACATAGAAACCTGGGGTGAACCAAAGTACATATCGTACTTCCCTACAGGAGAGCTAGAAAGGTTATATAGCTGAGAGTCATTCTTCTGTGTAGGAACAAGTAATAGATCTTGAGTCTCGTAGGGAGGGTAACATAAACCTCCTAATCCTGGGTTTGTAGGATCTGTAGCAGGCTTATCATAATCAAAGGGAGTAACAGTTGCAGAAGGTGGAGAAGGTAACTCAGCATCCCCAGAGAAGGGTTGAATGGGATCGGATGGATCTGCTCCACCTTTAGAATATAGGCTTTCTGCAAAAGATAGTCCTGCACCCGTATCTACTCTAGATAGACCATATGTGCTACTAAGGGTATACCTAAGCTGCATAGAGGCGTTATTTGTTGTCGAAGTAACTAAAGAAGTGGCAACGCTATCTCCGTTCTCTTGTGCTACTTTTGCAGGCGCTGCTGAGATTTGGAAGTAGTTATAATACACCCTTACGGACTTTCCTGCTCCTGTTGGTACTGTTCCAGATACTGTTGTACAAGTCGCTTGTTCGCTTGAAGCAGTATAGCCTGAAACATGCAATATGGCAACAGGACTAGCAGAACCAGTTAATGTTCCAGAGTTCTCTAGGTCGTCTGAGTTTGCATATACTTCGATTAAAGCCCCATCGTAATATCTTTTTCCAATGGCGTCGGTAAAATTCCCGTCCTGATTACTAAATAATACAGAACTAGGGATGGTGAATGTCGTTCCTGAGCCTGAGATCGTGACCGAATCTACTGCGTTAGGTCTTGTGCCTAAGAGTAAATCATGGAAATACCTCTCCTCTGTAGAAGCAGGAGAATATATTGTCTTATGATACCCAGAGATAAATACAGCTTTCTGTGCTGTTAGTCTCTTAGAAGCGCCTAAGAAATCTCCGCTAATAAGACCTCGTGTAGAACTATCAAATGTTTCAGTAATGCTACCTGAAGTGCCGCCGGTTTTAACAGGGTAGAAGATAGAGATTCCAGCCACACTAGAGTATCTCATAGAGAGCTTATTGGTGGCAAAAGATGGGCTACTATAAGTAGCATCTGTTGGGACTTCTACCACACTTACACCTGTCACGTTCTGTCTATTAGCATTACCGAATGTCTGTGTGTTATCTAGACCGTGTAAGTTCTTTCCTCCGTTTTCAGATCCGGCTGTATTTGCAATAGAAGCCATGCTATTAATAGGATATCCTAATAGCACTACCTCACCGCCATTGCCGAAGGCATCTTCTTCAACGGACATAAAGGTGTAGTTCTCTCCGTTATTTCTTACTTCAGTCACGCCGTCTACTGTAGCAAGATCCTTACCATCCATCGGGCTAACTGTCCCGATTTCCGCAGTTGTTCCCTTCTTCTGTCTACCTACCGGAAGTATAGTAGGATGATTTGCGTCTATATCATATTGCGTATTTGAGCTTGATACTCTATTTTTAATAAACCCATCATATCTATCAGGTCCATATGTATTTAAAGCAGGTTTTTGTCCGAACTTATATTTAAAGTATTCTGTGTTATTAGCAAACTCTTTTCTTATGGGATCTGGCTCTGAGTAATTAGTTCCACCATTATAAAGATCTCCTAGAGTCTGATAGTTACCAAGAGGGTCTGGATTATGCATCTGGGCTTGCCAGAGTTCATCATAATCCTGTGGATAGGCAGTGTTAGTCGCAGGATCGCTAGGCACCACGCTCCTTGGCCTATTTTGCATCAAGACGTATATATGATCGCCATCTGCAGGCTGCGCACCAGGGAAAGTCACACTTACTTCGCTGTTGCTAATGGTACCTCCAGTGACATACTTAGTAGCTATTAAAACAGATTGTGGTTGGATAGCAAATGATTCTTTAGATGCTTTCCAAGAAGCAAAGTCTCTAGTGCTAGTAGAAGTAGGAATAGACGATTCGTTTAAATTTGTATGCCCAATAATTTCAAATACTTGATTAAACTCATCGAGGTTAGTCTCGTATGCTCCGCCATTGCCACTAACATTTTGTATTGTCCAGCGGGTTGAGGTTGTAGAATACTGAAGTTTTGCAAATCCAAAATAATTGTTTGAATAAGAATATAAATTGTTACCGTTAACTTGTACGTCTGTAGGAATATTTAACGATCCAAAGTCTATGGCAAAAGAAGGTTGATACTGGCTGACAATTGCAAGATCTTCATCTATAGGAGATGAACTATAATCTTGCGTATTTTGACCAAACCAGTATCTAATTGAGATGGGAACAAATTCTTCCCAAACATTTTTTGATATACCCTCTTCGTCGTTGTAAGTTGCAAGGTGGTTAATTTCTATGTTACTAGTAGAGCTATTAACTTCTGACGAATTTTTATAGTTAGGTCCTCCGCTTACAAGAATAGCTCTCTTTTCAAATATGTTAAAAGCAGGCTGTTCAACAAGAATCTGTCTGAAATAAGTTTCTTCGTTTGTGGTATCAATTATTTGCTTCCAGGTTCCCTGAGCTTCACCTTGTGCATTAAATCCGGTCTTTTCAAAAAAGTCTATCTTAACGTGTCCAATACATTGCACAGCGGCTCTAAAGTAGTTGAACGAGTTAAAATCTTTCTTAAGCCAAAAATCATATCTAAACCCGAAGTTTTCCTTTTGAGGAGCATTACTTGCAAGTAAATCAAAGCTTATATTTCCGTCTTTTATGATACGGAAGTTTGCCGGATTAGTCTCTATATTCTCTCCATTTTCACCATGGACGTTACTTTCGGTCTGTATATAATCAAAGTTATATTCTCCTTCCCACCACTTCTCAAATCCCTTTGTTGGAAGGAAATTTCCGTCTTTAAAATATCCAACTCTATGGCTTTCACTTACGTTTAAGCTTGTAGGTAAATGGTCGGGAGCATTAAAAGCATCGGAATCAATGTTCTCTGTAAAAAACGGAGGTGGGTTGGAATGCGAATATCTCTTCCTTAGTTTTAAAGTCACACCAGAGATATTTGCCGGAGGTGCTGGATCTAAGGTAATAGAGGTGTTGCTGGTTACGGCCGTTACCTTATAGATAGCTTGGTCTAATTTTTTTGCTTCGGCATCCGCTCCTACCTTATATTTTGTCTTGCCATCAGATTCATATAAACCTACATAGTCCCCCACAGCAAGAGTCCTATTTAAACCATCGGTACCTTCTGTCTGAAAAGTAGAGTCAGTTGCTGTAACAACTCCAGCGTTAGAAATCGCAGTTACAGTTCCAGGTAGCAAATCTCCTTCTTTATTTACTTGATATGTAAATTTAACAGGGCCGGATCCTATAAAGGGAGTGCCTCTTCCTGCAAAATTTCCAAATTGAGAAATTCTATCTGAAAGTCTATATCTAGGATTTACAAGAGTTCCTCCTCCCTCTAGGGAAAGAGAAGCACCTTTCAATATCTCTATATCCTCAAATATAACGCCATTGTTTACAATGCCATCGATGATAGCAATGTCTTGAGCGTTCATTTCACCTTCAGCTTTTCTTTCAGCAGGATCCTGTATGTCTTCAAGGACCTGATCCAGAGCATCAAGATTTGAAGTTAGATCGTCTAAATATTGATCTCTAATGAGTCCGAAGTATTTAACTTCAGAGGTCGCTGGATTTTTTGTTTTAGAGATGATAGCGGGGGCTGTTTGTGAAATCCGAACCTTGCCCCCAGGTTGCTTACCAGGCATAGTCTTGTAACTACATTATATATAGTTACTTTAAACCTTACGCCGCGTATAGATCAGCGTACTCTTTAATTACAGATCTTACAAACCCAGATCTTACAATTTCATTAAAGGAGAACTCAACATGACCCACTTCGTTAAGCTTGGCCAGCCTCTTTGCTGCATCAGATAGTCCATCTCTTCCAAACTTTCCATCAAGGTCACGTTGTACAACATCACCAAGTAGAGCCACCTTGCTATCATTTCCTAATCTAGTAAGCACAGTAAGCACCGAGTGGGGAATTGCGTTCTGCATTTCGTCTGCAATTACAAAACATCTAGCTAAACTTCTACCTCTAAGGTGCTCTAAAGGTACAAATTCTATGATCTTCTTTTCTACAAGATAATCTGCTTTACCTTTTGGCATGAATACAGATAAAGCATCTTTAAGAGGAGCAATATGAGGAGCAGTCTTCTCGTCTACTTCGCCAGGTAAGAAGCCTAAACCTTGCTCTCCCACAACATCAACAATGGGTTTTACATAATAAATCTTGTCAATTTCCCTTTTTTGAAGAGCTTGACATGCAGCATATACGGAAAGGAGCGTTTTTGCAGTGCCGGGTGGCCCTGTTAAAATTGTTAGAGTTTTTGTTTTAAGGTAATTCAACGCGTCCACCTGAGAAGGATTGCGGGGCATTACTATTCTGACTTGATCTTGTTCTCTGTTCTGTGGCATATAGGATTGTTCTGTACGAATCTTTTGTCTACGAGTGTTTTTAACTTTACGTGCCATAGGGTCTCCACATAGCAAAAATCCCCCAAGCACATTGCTGCACCTAAGGGATTATGCTCAAACTAATAATAAAGTGTCGGAACATCAAGAGGAAATTTAATTAATGTTCGTATAACTTTAAACCTATCATGGCCATGTAGAAATTGCTGTTCTCTTCCAAGTGTTATTTGCTACGCAAATATAGATATAATCTGTGTCCCAGGCAATATCACCAGATACCCCTGCAGCGGTAGCGTCGGCCGGAGGTTGAGAGGGCAGGTTTACTTTGCCTGCAACTGTTAAATCTCCAGCTTTTGAAAGTGAGAGCTTAGAAGATCCGCCAACCGTCACGCTAAGAGGCTTTGAACCTGCGCCTGACGCTGTGTCTGTAACTGTTAGCTTTAGTCCGTACTGATCTGTTGTATTATCATCCCAGGTAGTTGCAACTTCTAAAGGCGAAGTAGGAGTCGAGAGGCCAATACCTACCTTCCCTGCAGAGTAGTATGCATTAGAGCCAGATTTGGCCCAGACCCCAGCAAGTTTCTTAGCTGTGTCGTCAGAATGATCTACGTAGTAGACTTCCTGGAGGTTCTCGTTGAGAAACAACTCTCCTGGTTGGGCAAAATCGTTATCGTTTGTGTACTGCGTTTGAATATATGCTAGGTTCTTGGCAGAATCGGAGGAGTATCTAATCCCCCACCTATGATTCGGAGTTGTCATGTGACTATAACAAAATATCTAATCTAGCTTTAAACTCTAACTATCTATGATATAATTGTATATATATACGACATATGCCAATGCTCCCGCGTATTATTGCCGTTTTAGGTCCTGACCGTGTAGGAAAAAGCACCTTTGTGGACAATAGCTATAATGTAATTAACGAGTTCTCTAGCGTCTCTAAGCTTCATTTTTCTGGGCCGAAACCCCACCACAATGATCCTATTACGCAGTACATTGAGCCTTTAAATAAGATTACTAGCTCTAACTCTACTGAATTTATCCTTTGCGATCGGGGATTCTCTGAAGTTTGTTTCTATGAGAAGTTTCGTAGGAACATTGTTATCTCTGAGGAATGGGCCGTAGCCGCAGAGTCTTATTTTGCATCTGCCAGTAAGACTATTGATGTTCTTATGATAGAAAGATCTTGGAACTGGGCCAGGAACAATCACATCGATGAATTAGATCAACTCTTTCCAGATGCTTCTTCTTATTGGAAACGAAACCAGCTTCTTGTAAGGGAAGAGGAGCATAAGCAATACTACAACTACATGAGATCTTATCTCGAAACAGTGACCACTCTCCCCTACCAAATTATAGAGCCTAAGCTGGGAGAGTCAGTTCTGGATTACGTTATGGTTTAAAGATAACTAGATTTGTTATTATAGAACAATACTATGGCTAATATTCTAAACGAGGGTTTATCTCGGACCCTTGGTATTGAATTTGAATTTAAACTCAAACTCCAAACTCTACTCACAGAGTTTAAGGACGACCCTATCGTCCAAGCTGAGACAACCGAAGCTACAGCAGCTGCTGCTGCTTTAACTAGGTTCACTACATGCGGAGCTTCGATGGGCTTTGAAGCTAAGCGTAATGCTTATGCTTGCTTGGAGCAAATTGTTACTGCCCTTAAAAACTCTTCTTCTGTTCCTGCCTCTGACGACACTGCACTTACCTCTGAATTGGTAAATGTAACTCGATTTGTTGGTATGGAAGGCGAAGAAGACTTTCATTTCATGGTTGCAACATTCAATCTTTGCGAACTAATCTCTGGGATTGTTGGTGAAGTTGAGACCGAAGTTGTTGAAGGAGTTGCCGCTACTGGCGGAATCACAACCCTTGTACTTCTCGATGGTGGATCTGAATACACCGTTGATGGTACAGACGAAGACGAAGATCCTTACTCCGTACTTCTTTCTGGTACAGAAGATACTGGAAACGGAACTGGAGGCAAAGCAAGCGTGGTTCTTGTTGCTGGTGTTATCACCGCTGTCAATTCCATCACTGTTGCAGGATCTGGATACTCGGTTGGCGACATCCTTACCTTGGAAGTCGATACAGGAGTACATGCTTCTGGAGACCTTGGAACACAGGCCCTCGCCGAAGTCACAGCAGTTTCCTGATAAAAAACTAAATAATTTCCTTTATCCCCTGGAAGGAGTTCCCTTCTGGGGGTTTAAAGTATCTATAGCATATACTGCCTTAAATTGAGTAACTTATATAGATGCCACGCGCGGGTGGCGTATAGACCCATCGCAGCAGACTACGCGATTGTCTTTGAAGAAAGGCAAGTGGCTTCTATTGAGGCAAACTTAAATATAAATTTAAGTGCCCAGGTAATGAATAACAAAAATATTGTTCCTGGAGTCTTTAAGGCAAAAGAGAATACTTGCAAGGTAACAATTACAGACCCGTACTTAGACGGGATTGCTTGGACCGCCCTTGGAGAGATCGATCGTTATTTTTTGAGTACTGCCATGAAAAGGGCAGAAAACGGAGACCTACTTCCTAAATGCGAGCAGGGGCAAAACCCAGAGACCCACAAATGTAATAAATACGCCGCAGTAGATACTAGTATAGGAGGCCAAGCGGACGGAGATAGCGCAAACAATCCTTTTATAATTATAACATTATTCTATAAGTTAGGAGGTACTCTAAACCAAGTAACAGAGCAGACTTTTTACTATAGAGTAAATGGCACCAATATAACCCAAGGTGAGTCCGGAGAACCAACTGTTAATATCACAGGCGCCGGCGCCTATCATATGTCTTTTCAGCAAAATCTCCAGCCCACATTTTTCTCTAAGAATAAAAACCTTATAGATGAATTAAACGAAAAAACCGATATAAAAGAGCGGGGGTTTGAAATAGAAGACATTTGTTCCACCGGAGCAGATCAGGTAAAAGTAGATAGGAACTACAGGATTAATAATTTAACCACAAAAGAAATTTTAGAGAAGTGGGTGAAAAGTGTAGAAGGCAGTCAGATACTATCATTGCCTACAAAAGAATTTGCTAACAAAATCCAGTTTTGTTCCAAGCCAGACACAGGTTGTTATTTGCAAAGAGTTTTTTACCTTGGCAAAGGTTTGTACGAAAAGTATACAATAAACTCTAAGACAAACTTTAGCGACTATCTAAAAAACTATAAAGCCTCATCTGTTAGCGAAGCAGAGTCCGAAACTCTTCCTGAAGAAGCAGTGGGTATAGAGATCAAAGATACACTAAAGTTTAGAACAGATAGAAAGGACCCTGTAGCAACTAGTCAAAAACTACGCCAAGTCAACTCTAGCGCATGGGCCGCCCTACCTAAGCAATTTGAGGATCTTTCTGACTACTCCGACGGCAACTCTTCTGCGAATAATGGCTGGATTGTAGAAAGCGCCACGCCGAGCACGGGCAGTGGCAACACTTACAAGCAAGGAGAGTTTGTGATAAAGAAGGTGACATCTACGGCTTTATTCGGAGATTTAACGTCCCCCACCGCGTTCCTAGGAGGTAAGGTCACTGAGGTAGGCGAGGTTAGAGCTGTTGTAGAAGCTCCATATCACATACTCTACTGTGTTCCAGGAGTGGAGAAATGTGGGCAATCATCTCTATTCCAAGAGTACAAAGACTTGAAGTCCGTGAGCGTAGAGAAAGACAAGAATCTTGTGGTAGGTGAGTCTGTAGGCGAGGCCGAAACTGACCCACAAAAACATACTAAGTTCAGGTATTTTATAAAGATTGGCAGAGATAGTAATATTAAAGAGGTCACAATAGATCCTACAAAACTCCAGAGCTTAATTAGCACATCGGTTGGGTATACAGACCCGGATTTAAAAGACAAGGCCCCAACAGACGATACAGAAAAAGATATAGGAAATTTTATCGGAGAAGTTGGGAGCACCGGTAATAGCTCTGGCCCTCACCTCCATGCCATGTGGTGGGGACAGGTAAAGTCTGCTAGAAGAGAGATAGTAGAAGCCGATGTGATCAAATACGTGGAATTTAAAGGGACATATACTGTTACTTCTGAATATAACGCTCAAGAGTACTTCCGGCCCGCCCCTCATGACGGTATTGACTTATCTGCAAATGAGGGGACTGGACTCTTTGTTAAAGGTGGCGCTAAAATTTTGGATGCTGATCGCGGAGTCCAGAATCCTGGTGGATACGGATATAGTGTTGTAATTAGCACGCCGGAGGGGAACATGCTGCTTGCTCACTTAAAAGCAGGCTCTATACCCGAATCTATTCCATCTATCGGAAACGGAGGGAGTGGAGTTAGATCTAAGACGGGAGAGGGGTCGACATCTGGCCCGGCTTCTGGAGGCATTACAAAAGAAGGCATAACGTTAAAAACAAGCTTTAAGGGAATCCCCAAGGCTCTTAGCCTAATCCCAGGGCGCACGGTTCTTTCTTTTGTTACAGACTACGATGCTTGGGTGAGGAGTAATAAGTCTAACGCTATCGACCCTGGTGTATGGATCCCAGAGAAATATAGGAATTGGCCCATTGTAAAAACAACTTTTAAATGGGAAAACGGCGATCTAAGAGTTGATATAGAATGCCGCAGACCTTATATAAGCAGAGACATCTACCTAATCGATTCAAGGATTCCCAAGTTCTCGGCGGTTGCTCAAGAAAAAGGATACAAGGACTATTATGATTATATTAGGTCGTCGGGAGATCTGTGTTTTGGAGACTCGTGTACTAAGTGCGGTAATTTTGCGCTGTCTTCGGTATTAGGCGGGACGCCTGGAACAGGTAATGGGTCTAGCACTACAGGGGCTAACAATGTAACTACCTCTTATCCAAAGGGTAAGTTTACTTACACATGCGACCGCCCAGATGCCCAGAAGTTCCAGGCTCTATTAAATGCGGGATCAGCTCTAGGAGTGACTAATAAAGCTGGCTTGGCGGGTATCATTAGCGGAGCATTGCAAGAGAGCGGCTTGGACCCCACTATAATAAGCGGAGTGGCAGGAGAAAGTAGCCAGGGCATTTTTCAATGGAACCCTGCACCTAACGTTTTACGTTTACAGGATCTTAAGAAATGGGCGAGTGACCAAGGGCTTGATTACTTAGACTTTAACACTCAAGTAAATTATTTTGTATACGATGTTAAGCGCAGCTATCCTAACTTAGTCCCCGCTTTAAATAGCGCAACTACTCCCTTTGGTGCTGCAAACGCGTTTGACAGGAATTACACTATCTCTGGAGATAGAGACAAGGGGCCTAACTGGCCACAAAACCAAAGGCGTACTACTTTTGTGAATGATGTACTAAAGTGCATGACTGAATCATGATACCTGTAGGACTAATTGCTAGGGCGATAATGGGCATCACTTTAGATGCCGCAAAAGATAGCATACTTCAGAATTTTAAACAAGAAGCTTTAGAACAGCAAAAAAGAGAAGCATTTAAAGCACAATTGCCCGCTTTTAAAGCTTTAATTGCAGAGCAAGTTGCCAATGCCTATGCACAAGAAATAAAAGATAGGTCGGAAGGGTACGTAAAAGCTGTAGAGACTATGTCTCTTGAGATGACTGTTGCTGAAGATGACACGAAAGACTTCTCTATTTTAGCGGAAAACGCCCTTAAAAAACTAGAAGTATTTATAGAGAATCAAGGCCAAGAAGGGCCTATTATCTCTTATCTAAAAACAAGGTATAAAGAAGAAGATATTAAGATAATAACCGGGAGGTTATATGGAGCTCATTATATTAAGAAACAATCAGAAGGGGTGTATTCAATATACAACAGAAAAGCATATGCTCCTCTTGTAGATAAAAACAAACCTTGGTTAAGTAGCGATACGACTTCGCAAAGGATCGGCGAGATAATAGCGGAAAAAGCCTCTGAGTTTTTTGCGGAAGAGTTTGATATAGATCTAGGCGACGATCCGGTATATAAAAACTAACCGTAGTACTTTGACCCCTTCTTTAAGTTCTCTGTGGCATCAAGGACTTGTAGAGAGGCATTCATCATATGGTAGTCAAAGAAGGATTCTGCTAAGTCTGTGTCTTTAAAATAACATTTTGTTCCTCTACAGTATACCTCTACGTTTTCTAAGTCTATCTTATAGTCCCTACAAAACTCCTCTACGATATTTTTAAACGCGTATTTATGATCGATATGAAACTCGCCTGCGTTAATTGCTTGGCCTGAGACCGCGCATTTAATCTTGTGCCCAAGTGGACCTTGGAGTTGACGTAAAACGCTTTTTCTATATGAGATAATTTGTGGCTCGATAATTTGTCTCATTGCCACAAGAGCTTCTTTTTGGTTCTTTTTATATTCAGGTATCTCTTTCTTTCTAGGAAACAACTCCTCCACGATTTTTCCCTTACCAAGCCATACCTCTCTCTTAGAGCGAGGAGTGATCATAACCACCCCTTTTACAGCCCGGCCTTGGAACTTCTTATTTCTTATCTTATATTTAAGCCCTTCTCTAGAGTGCAATGTTTTCCATTTCTCTATCTTACTTACAACTTCGTGAACGAAGTCATAATCAGGAGGCCTTACGAAGTAATTGCATTGGGTCCCTTGGACGATCTCTGACCACTTTTTCTCGAAACCTGTCTTTGTATAGTCTTGTCCCAGGACTCGAACGATTTGTCTGCCCATAATATATAATTAATTAGCTTAGTCGAGTACGACTTAATATCATCGATGTTTTTAAGGTGGGGATTCTTCCTAAGTAAAGTAGATATAGACCTTTTCTTAACTAAATAGTCGATCAAGAAAGTCTCGTCGTCTGTCTCCAAATCTGTGACCCTAAATAAGAGCTCTTTGTGATTTGCAAGTAAGTCCGAAAAATTTATCTCTGATGACTCAGATGAATCCACAACGCAATTTTGCTCCGTAACAGGATTAAAACTCATTGTAAAAGCAGTGCGCACGGTATCTACTTTTTTAACGGGAATTTGCAAATCGTCTGCGATTTCCTGATTTGTTATATTTGGATTTCTAATAAGATATTTTCTAATTTTCAAGTATAAATCAGAATAAGACCTAGGCATCTTAACTAGCCTAGAGCTATCTCTAAGGTAATTTAACATATGGAACTGAAGGCATCTATTAACCCACGTAGAGAAGTTTGCTCCTTTGCTTTGGTCCCAGGTATCGTAGATGCGCACGATATACTCAAGGGCCGCGTCTCTTAACTCATCAAAGGGCAAACCTGTGAAGTTAGAGATCTTTCTGGCAACCTGGTCTGCCTTCCACATTTGAGAGATAATGTGCTCATCGCGCTTATCCCTAGCCCTTTTAGACTTAGTGCGATTGGTCATTTGTCAACGCAACCTAAAATGAAGTCTTTTAGTTGGCCCTTGGCCATCATACCTTCGGTATTGAGTCCTAAAAGATCTCCTTCGTCGTTAAACGCAGCAAAGTTAGGAGTGCCATCGCACTCTATCTTATCGCAAAACGCCCAGTCATCAGAGGTAACGTCCCATTCCCCGAACCCCACCCTAAGATGAGGGTATTCTTCTGTGACTTCGTTGGCGACTTTTGCCCAGATAGGCCTCATTGCTTCACATGCTGAGCAACTAGGTTGTTTAAAGAAAACAACTCTAAATTTAAATTCAATTTTTTCTGACATAATAAGTTTTTAAATAAAATAAAAACGCGTGCGCTCGTTAGTTTTACTATACAAAACCTACGACTTTTGTAATTATACCATGTACTAAAGATAACGCACACCGCCCGCGTTACGGACATTCCTTCTATCATTTAACAAAGAACCTAACGAGCTAGATTTTCTAGATGCAGAATCATAATGAAGCTTCGGAAGAGAAGTTCTAATGCCTCCAGAAGTGGTACTCTTACCTCCCATAAGCTCGTCTCTATATACTGTTATCCCGTACACAAAGGCATCTACAAAGTCATCGTTTTTAATAAAAGGAAAGGATGTTAGCTCGTTAAGCCGATCTTGTAGATTCGGTATGTTTTCGTATAAGCTAACGCACCCATCCTCAACCAAGGGCGCTACTGAGTTTGCTCTTAGTACTTTATCTTTAGACGGTATCAGTTCCTTGATCTGTATAGACAGAGAAGTTCTAAGTGACTGAATCAGTGGCACACCACTCGCCCTTCCTTCAATGTATAAGCATCTAATCTTCCATTGCTTAACAACTTTAGGTATTAATTTTTGAAGGTCTGGGAATTCCATCCGCTCCATCACAACATGCAAGAGGTGCAAACTTTTGTCTTTTGCTAGGCCCCAAACGCAGATGGCTGTGAAGTCGTTCATGCTTTCTGCTTTATATGCCGTGTCTATAGTAGCATAAACGTAGGAGTATTTACTGTTTTTCTCGTGAGTTTCTAACCAATGCTCTTTAAATATCGCACCCGCGTCTCCTGCAGGCTGGCCTTGGTACAGAGAGTTAAAGTCTCTTTCCCCAATAGACTTTTTAATTGCATTTAAGTTTTCTAAAGGAAAGAACTCTGGCCAATGAGACTCACCAAGCTTCCTACCTAATGAATCGTTTGCTTCATCAACACATATTGCCGGAACGTTAAGCTCTCTCCAGTTATCTCTATCGGCGTTTAACAGCCTTCCAATAACATCGTCGCAATGAAACCTTGTACCCATAGAGATGATTGCGTGGTTAGGTAGACCACGAGTCAAGAACTGTGCCTGTACCCAACCAAACGTGGATTCCATAACCGTTAAAGAGTTACCATCTGCTAAAAGGTCGTCTAGGATGCCAATGCCTGGAAGATCTTCGTCTGCAATGACCCCATAACCAAATCCGGTGACACTAGATCCAGCAGATGCGATCTTAATCAGCCCGCCATTCTCTGTCCTCAAAGCCGTAAGGTTACATTTTTCTTTATTAACTTCGCATTCTGGAAATATCCATTCAAACTTCTCAGATGTAATAAAGTCAAGGACTGCCCGTGAGTTTTCTGTAGATAGACCAAGAGCGTATGAGCTCATGATAAACTGAGCCGTAGGACTCCGTCCCATCTGCCATGCCGGAAAGATCCGGCTAATAAGCATAGACTTGCCTGTTCTTGGTGGGAGAGATATTGCACTACGCTTGTAGTCCTTATTTCCATCCCCGATGTTTTGAAGATAAGAGCATATAAGCTCGTGGACCGGATAAGATTTAAATTGCAAGTCTGTGATTACTCTTGCAAAAGTAACAAAGTCGGTTCGGCACTTAAGCCTAAGAAGCTCTTCTTTGTCCGACGAGGAGAGGCTACTCCCCTTCTTTTGCATATCAGCTACAATCTCCTTTTCCTTCTGCAGCTCTTTTCTGTTCATTTTGTACTTGATTTAGTAAAGTGTCAAAGTCTCCAGAGTCTAATTGGTTAGGAGTTAAAAAATTAACATTTATACCAAAATTAGAGCCTTGTCTATTGCTGTTAATAAATTTGTTGTAGTCCTTGAAGTTAGAATTTAGAGAATCTTCTGTTGGCTGGCTAAACGCCATCTTTGCCGACATAGAATCATTTAAGACTTTAGACTCTATGTTTGTGGTTTCTAAGTCTGTGAAAGGTGCCGCGAGCTCCGGGTCAAGGGATCCGAGTACACTAAGCGCCTCGATAATGTTTTTAATTAGGTTAATTAATGACCTAGCTTTTGATTTAGAGAAATAAGCAGGTATTTCTCCTATGTTTGCTATAGAGGCAATTATAGCAGGAGTAGGAGCTACGTTAGCGTCCGACCCCCATTTAGCCCTGTTGACCTCATTGATCATACGATACAGATCTTTGATCGCCGCAGATTGTTCTATGTCATCAGTCGACATCTTGCCCAACAACCCACCGTCTTTGTCGGCAATCAAGTTATTCATAAAGTCACTAGTGCCCAGGAGGTTGAGTCTTTGAATTAACTCCATGATACTAGTGTTATTATCAGCCATCTTAAATGTTTTCTCAATAGCCTCGAGTGTGTACACCATCTCTATGTTTAAATCTGCCTGCTCCGCCCCACCCTTAACAGCGTTTTCAAACATAGAGCTCATCTCGCCCACTCTAGGTATAGACTTAATAAGGCTAGTTAAGTCTAGTATGTTTGAAGGTATAAGACTAGCGCCGATGCCTGTAAAGTCTAGCCCAAGGCCTTCCGCAAGACATCCTTTATTGTTATTTAGTATATCGCTACCGTACACGTTAGAGTTATCTAAGGTTAGGTTTCCTGCGGGATCTAATAGCCTTTGTCCGTCGCTATCAACCGCGTGCTTAGTCTTCCTGCATTTAGGATCGCAGGGACATTGTGGCCCGCCACCGCCTCCTCCGAATAACCCACCTAAGGCGCCAAAAGCACCGCCTCCTCCTAATATAGAGGACAAGGGGTTAGATCCCCCTAGCAAAGAAGTTACCGCAGATATACCCAACCCTGCGCCTGGGAAAGCTAGGCTCAAAGGACTCGATAATCCAGCAAGTCCCATAAGCGAAGATGCAGAAGTTGGCAGCCCTGGAACTATGGAATTAAGTGAACCAAAATTTGAAAAACTCTGGAAAGCCTGAGCAACATCACCGAGCCCACCTCCTGATATCTGGTCAATTAATCCCGCTGGATTTAAAGAATCTAAGTTAAAACCGTTTGCAATATTTCCAACAGCATCCGAAAGACCTCCAGTAGCCCCAGCTTCTAGTAAATTTGCTAAAGCTGACGGAGCGTTTCCTAAATCTATCCCACCGACAATTTCTTTAAAAACGTCTCCTGCGGGCCCAGAGACCGCATTTAGCCCGTATTGAACTGCAGCATCTAAAGTTCCCAGCCCTCCTCCGGCCATAAGAGAGGTAAGCTGTCCGGCATCTGGAAAACTTAGCCCAGAAATTCCAGCGCCAAGAGCATCGGTTCCTATTGCAGAAAAAATCTGTGCGGAGTCTAGTGAACCTTCTCTAAGTAACTTTTCGGCTAGAGGCCCTAGTTTGGCGATAAGGTTCCCGGCATCTGATATATTCCCAGAGCTCAGTACGCTTGTGAGATCAGAGATCCCTATGCCCTGCCCAGATAACACTGCAGCACCCATATTTTGTGCTATGTCTAAGATAGCATTATTTCCTCCTAGAGCACCTTGGGGTACAAAGGATTTAAATCCCTCTACTCCAGATCCGCTTAACCCGGCCGCCAAGCCTCCGCCGACTTTCATTACCGTATTAAGTAAGTTGGAATCAGAAAAAGGACTACTTACTGCACTAGCAGCTTGTATTGCTAAAGCCGCGTTATCAGTTGCCCCGGCCAGAAACTCTGATTTTTTAATAGGAGCAGGCTGATCTGCAAATTTAATAACTTGCCTAGTGCCATACTTCACCCACTTCATCTCTTTATCCATACGAATACAGATTCCGAGCTCCGAATTATTTCCGTCGTCTATAAGTGCTTGCATCCCGTGAATTTTTTCAGAACACTTAGGTAATATGCTCTTAAAGTAAGTTGGGACGACTCCTGTAGGGACCCATGCCCAGTCTTTATTCTCGTCTTTCTTGCAGACCATAGGCACTTGTCTGAAGTCTCGGTCTTCTGTAAACTGTATCAGCTCTCCCTCTAGCTCTTGAGAGCAGTTGGGCAAAGGTTTTTCCTCTGCTACAACAGAGGAGTCATTAACTGTTTTAGGATCATCTGACTTCTCTACGACCAAGCCTTTGGTCATGTTCTTCCATTCGTAGACGTTAGCGTTAGGATCGTTCTGTCTATTATTCCTTCTAACACATATCTTTGCGTCCTGAGATACGTTGTTGGAAAACAGATACATCCTCCCTTCGTTATCCTTATTGCAGACAGCCCCCGGATCGCTCTTATTTGCTGCGTCGCTAGTGTCTATGATCGGCAAAGCTACCGGGCTAGTTGAGAGAGTTTTGTTTTCTGTAGATGTGTTGTATAGCCCTAGGACTATTGGGTTATCTGTGTTGCCAGAGATAGAGGCCACTATGACCTTAGATCCTATATACTGAGAAGAGACCTTACCAGATCCGCTATTTAATAGAGGAACCCAATCGGATTCAGAGTCGCCGCCCTCTCCGTAAAGGACCTTAACTCTAGATAAGTTGTTAGGGTCGTCAACATTACTAACCGTGGCCGCATGAACAAAAAGCTCTATCTCGGCCCCTCCTAGTTTATTAGCAAGTCTTTCTAGCCCTTGCTTACACGAGTTTAGGTCGTCAAAGTAAGCGGTCATAAATCATCCGTGATTGATAGTCTGGGTTCCCACACGTTCGCATTTAAAAACAGCCATGTTTTCTTAAACGTCTAAGGCGTCCGCGAAATCATGATGTTGCTTCAGCCATAGATAAGCATTTTGCAATGGGTTCTCAATAACCAGCACTGGATCTGGAGCAGCAAGGATGGGGTCACCATCAGCATCAACCTCGCCAGTGTCACGAGGTGCATTTAACGCATCAACACTTAACGAAGCTACGGAGGTTTGGTAAGACCGCTGGTCAATTTCCTGTGCGTCAGATTGTCTTGCTTCAGCATTAGCGTAAAACTTAACATCGATA